>Ga0209722_1002139_pt1 | contig 15905 bp, 11 predicted proteins | sample BioC12SIPDNA_2_FD_185745 | JGI IMG/M metagenome (GOLD analysis project Ga0209722, IMG submission 185745) | Anaerobic biogas reactor microbial communites from Washington, USA - Biogas_R1_A C12 SIP DNA (SPAdes) (version 2) | ecosystem: Engineered > Bioreactor > Anaerobic > Unclassified | place... | reverse complement strand
TCGTCGGCCTGGACGGGATGACCCTGGACCTCATCGAGCCGATGGTCGAGGCGGGCGACCTGCCCACCTTCGCCCGGCTGGCCCGTGAGGGGAGCTTCGGGCGCCTGGAGACCATCCGTCCCACGAACTCATCGCTTCTGTGGACGACCATCGCGACCGGACGCCACCATGCGGATCACGGCATCGACGGCTTCCAGTACTATACGATCCTGGGCCGGAAAGTTACCCGCACAACCATCCGCAAGTACCGCCGTCGCGGCATCCGCCTGGTCGAAGCGGTCGCCAAGGCGCTCCATCTGCGCAAGAGGTTCCACTTCGACGGGCGGCACATCCTCGCGAAGACCTTCTGGGATCTGGTCAGCGAGTCCGGCCGAAACGCCGTCCTGGTGAACTGGTGGCATTCGTGGCCGGCCGCTCCGATCAACGGATGCGTGGTGAGCGACCGCGTCCACTACTGGCGGTCGGCCGCGCGCGGCAAGGAGCCGAAACAGAGCCACCTGACCTACCCGCCTGAGCTTCTGGACGAGGCGCGCGACCTCCTGATGGCTCCGGACGAGGTGACCGCCGAGGAGTTGCAGCGCTGGGTGAACCTGCCCGTGGAGCGCATACAGGCGCTGATCGAGCAGCCCCACCGGAAGCGGAGCCCGGTTCACGAACTCCGCTTCCTCGTCAGTGCCGACCTCACCTACAGCCGCCTCTTCGAGCACTGTGTGGACCGCTTCGACGATCTGTGCCTGGCCTGTGTGTACCTGCGCGGGCCGGACATCAGCCAGCACAGCGCGTTCGGCTACATGCCCTCGTCCGTCAACTCCGACGCCACCCCCGAGGAACGGGAGGCGTTCGGCCGCGTGGTGCCCGAGACCTACCGCTTCGCCGACGAACAGCTCGGCCGGGTCGTCGACCGCATGGGGCCGGAGGACACGCTCTTCGTCGTCTCCGATCATGGCTATGCCGTGCAGGCCGACAGGCCGGGCGGGCGCCACGGCCCCTACGGCCACGCCCTCTGCAAGCCGCCCGGCATCCTGTATGCATGCGGCAGCGGCATCGAACCCGGCGCGCGCATCCCGGAGGCCGATGTGTATGACGTGGCGCCGACGGTGCTTCGCGCCCTGGGGTTCCCGCTCTCGGCCGAACTCAAGGGGCGCCCTCTGGAGGATGTCTTCACGGCCGATTGGCGGCGGGAGCACCCGGCCCCGCCGTCCGTGCCCACCTACGGCCCACGCCTGGCCCGCCACGATGCCGTGCGCACGTCTGCACGCACGGACGAGGCCGTCACCGAGCACCTGCGCGCCCTGGGCTACCTCGAGTAATCCGTTTCCGGGGCAGGTGCTTGCATCCGGACAGGGGCAGGCGCTATACTCCGTGGCGTCGGCGGAGAGGGCCCGAACGGGCCGCCGAAGGGGCAAGTCCCGCGCGGACGAAACTCTCAGGCCAAAGGACGCCGACAGCCGACCTCTGGAGAGTCTGCCGCCACCGAAGGGGCAAGGCTAAAAGGCCGATCTCTCAGGTTCCAGGACAGGGGTCAAGGGGAGCGTTGCTCCACTTGCGTCCGGACCGGAGAGCCCAGGATGTCCCCGTGTCTGCAGATTCGCCCGCCCGTTCTGTCGACCCGGCTGCCGCTGTACCCGTGCGAGGACCTCGCTGCCGCTCCCTGCCGGACTCCCGGGCCCCCGTTCCCCGGCGCCCGCCCGCCGTTCCACCCCTCACCACCGGAGAAGACACACCATGCGTATCGTCGTGCTGGACGGACATGCCCTGAACCCCGGCGACAATCCATGGACCGACCTGGAGGCGTTCGGCGATCTGACGGTCCATGACCGGGTGGCCGAGGACGAGATCGTGGACCGGGCGGCCGGCGCGGCGATCGTCCTGACCAACAAGACGCCCCTGACCGGGCCGACCCTGGCCCGGCTGCCCGAGCTGCGCTTCGTCTCCGTGCTGGCCACCGGCTACAACGTGGTCGACGTCCAGGCGGCGCGCGCACGGGGCATCCCGGTCTCGAACGTCCCCGTCTACGGGACCGACTCGGTGGCGCAGTTCGTCTTCGCGCTCCTGCTGGAGCACTGCCACCACGTGGCCCTCCATGACCAGCAGGTGCATGCCGGCCGATGGGCGGCATGCAAGGACTTCTGCTTCTGGAGCACCCCGTTGGTGGAGCTGGCCGGCAAGACGATGGGGGTGGTCGGATTCGGCCGCATCGGCCGGCGCGTGGGCGAGCTGGCGCATGCCTTCGGCATGGCCGTCTGGGCCCACGACGCCGCGCCCGGCGAGGCGCCCCCGTACGGGCCGTTTGCCTGGAAGGGGCTGGACGAGCTGTTCGCCGGGGCCGACGTGGTCTCGCTGCACTGCCCGCAGACCCCGGACAACGCGGGGATGGTCGATGCGCGTCTGCTGGGTCTGATGAAGCCGGGGGCGTTCTTGATCAACACCGCCCGCGGCGGCCTGGTCAACGAGGCCGATCTGGCGGCGGCGCTGAACGACGGGCGCATCGCGGGGGCCGCCGTCGACGTCGTCTCCACCGAACCGATCCGGCCGGACAACCCGCTTCTGGGCGCGCGCAACTGCCTGGTCACGCCGCACATCGCCTGGGCGTCGCTGGCGGCTCGCCGCCGCCTGATGCGCACCACGGTCGAGAACGTCAGGGCGTTCATCACCGGCCGTCCGATCAACGTCGTGAACTGAGGGGCCTTCACGGGGAGGTAGGCGCCATGCATCTGTCGGAACGAGTCGCCCGGCTGGGGACCGAAACGGCTTTCGCCGTCTCTGCCGAGGCGGCGGCCTATGCCGCACAGGGGAACCGTGTCTATCCGTTTCACCTTGGGGACCTGAACCTGCCCACGCCGCCGAACATCGTCGAGGCCGCCGTTCGCGCGATGAGGGACGGCAAGACGGGCTACTGCTCCAACTACGGCCTGCCCGCGTTGAGGGAGGCGGTCGCCGACGACGTAACCGCTCGCACGGAACCGCCTACACGATGGCGAACGTTGTGGTCGAGCCGGGCGGCAAGCCGACGATCGGCAAGCTCATCCAGGCCGTGATGGACCCTGGCGATGAGGTGCTCTACCCGAATCCGGGCTACCCGATCTACGAGTCGCAGGTGGAGTTCCACGGCGGGCGGGCCGTTCCGTATGCGTACCGGGAGGGGCCGGACGGGTTCGTGATCGACCTGGACGGGCTGGAGGCGGCCGTCACGCCCCGCACCCGGCTGCTGATCCTGAACGACCTGCAGAATCCCACCGGCGCCGAGGCGCGCCCGGACGAACTGCAGCGTCTGGCCGATCTGGCGGAGCGGCATGACCTGCTGTTGCTCTGCGACGAGGCCTACTTCGACATCCGCTACGCCGGCCGGTCCGCCTCGCCGGCCTCGCTGCCCGGGATGCAGGAGCGCTGCCTGCTGCTCTACACGTTCTCGAAGCGTTACGCCATGACGGGCTGGCGGCTCGGAGCGGCCGTCGGCCCGGCTCCGCTGGTCGACGTCATCGCCAAGCTGAACGTCAACGACGAGTCCTGCACCAATCACTTCGTGCAGTACGGCGGACTGGAGGCCCTGACGGGCGATCAGTCGGGACATCGCGGGATCCTTCGCGAACTCCAGTGCCGGCGCGACACGGCGGTCTCCCTGCTCGGTGCGATCGACGGCGTCCGGTGCCACCGGCCGGAAGTGACGTTCTACCTGTTCCCGAACGTCACGGAGCTGATGGCGCGGAAGGGTATGACGGACTACTCGCAGTTCCGGGTGGCCTGCCTGGAGCAGACCGGGGTTTCCTTCTGCACGCGGCTGCACTTCGGCCGGCCGGGGGAGGGCGAGGGGGAGCGCTACATCCGCCTGGCGTATTCCGGCATCGGCGTTGAAGGCATCGAGGAGGGGCTGGAGCGGTTCCGGCGCTTCGCCGAAGCATGAGCCCGGAGGGCCGCGATCAGAAGCCCGGGACGGCGCCGCGGGTGAAGGACCCGAGGACGGTGCTGACGCCCGACACGGCGGCTTCGGACATGATCACGCCGATGAAGAAGAGGCGGCCCTGCCGCAGCATGCGGCCGCCGGCGAACCTCGAGACGGCGACCTTGATGAACCAGCCGATCAGGAAGGGCAGCCAGATGCGGTCCGGGTTCCAGCCCTGGCAGGTCAGAAGCCCGATGGGATGCAGCGGCCACCAGTAGAAGCGGGCCCGCATGAACATCACGAAAGACGTCAACAGGATGCCGGCGACAAACGGGCCGGTGTAGAACAGGCGGCCCGTGCCCCGTCCGACGATCTTCGTGTGGGCCAGGTCGAACGCGGTCCGCACGTTCCCGATGCCCGACCACGCGGCGTCGTTGAAGTTCACCACCCCGACCTTGTAGGCCTGATCCAGGTAGGTCCAGCTCGATATGGTCAGGGAGACGATCAGCACGAGCACGATGATGGGGAGCAGCAGGGCGCGCTTCTTCGGAAACACCTCGCTGATCCGCACCGAGTGCATCATCGCCGGGCCGTGAGGGATGCTGTACATCATGCGGCGCTGCATGTGGGCCAGGACGGCCCCGGGCGGGCCGAAGGCGGTGCCGCCCGTGATGCCGTAAACCAGGTCGGTCGGGTCCCATGCCAGCCAGGGGTCGGGCACGCCGCTCTGGGCCACCAGGCGCGCATGGACGAACTGGATGCACATGAGCACCGCGAACCACGCGATGGCCGTGGGCAGGCGCATCTGGAACACGCGGAGCCAGGCGACCACCAGCGCGGAGCACAGCAGGAGGCCCCAGAAGGCCCAGCCCAGGGGCAGGACCTCGCGCGAGTCGTCCGTCTCCCGCCCCCGGCCGAACGCCCTGCGCAGGACGTCCGCGAAGTGCCGCCGGCACATGAAGAGCGCCCCGATGGTCAACGCCACGTAGGCGCCTCCCATCTGCCAGCTCAACAGGTTCGAGGGGCTGATCGTGCTGCCGACCTGTGCAGAGACGACCAACTCCGCGCGTGTGAACAGGTAGATGAACCAGATGCTCATCGAGACGTCGACCGGCACCAGGAAGGCGAAGCCGAGGGCGATCCAGCTCATCGGCACGTCGACGAACCGGGCGGCCTCCAGGGCCGTGCCTGCGAAGGTGGTCTGCAGGGGAAGCTTCGGCGACCATACGGTGCCGCCGACCAGCAGCGGGACCGCACGGATCAACCGGAACACGGTGGCTCCGGCGAACCCCAGCACGAATGCCTGGTTGCCGAAGATGATCGGCAGCCAGCCCTCGCCGTCGGCCCCCTCGCTGAACTCGAGGGGGACGCGGGCCAGGGGGAACTGCAGTCTCTCCTGATCCACCCACTGCTTCCGCAGCAGTATGCACATGAACAGCACGGCGGTGAAGAAGATCAGCCAGAAGACCCCCCAGCTCAGCAGAGGCGTGCGCCACGCGTGCCAGGGCACGCGGGCCTCGCTGCCGCCGCCCTCGTAGAACCGCCGGGCGGCGACCGACAGCGGGTCCTTGCTCACCACCAGGTCGTCGGCGACGGCGTTCAGCGCCGTCTCGCGCCAGATGATGTCGGAGCGCCCCGCCAGATAGGGAGGCCCCGCAAGCATGGGCAGCCAGAAGCGCTGCAGGCCGGTCGTCGGAATGCTGGAGGCCACCAGGAGCATGATCCAGACGAGCATCAGCTCGGCCTGGCGGAAGGCCCATCCCCTGCGCACGAACTTGATGACCACGTTGACGACCAGCGTCAGGACGACCAGCGCGAAGACGCAGGAGACGGGGAAGTTGCTCTCGGTCATCCGCCCCCAGATATGGGCCCAGCCGCAGTAGACGTCGGACCAGTTCAGCAGCCCGGCCAGGAAGAGGCCCAGGAAGAACGCGCGCCAGGTCATGGGGGCTCCGTGCCGACTTGCGGATGGGGCGGAATCGCCTTCAACCCGTCCGGAAAGCTATCAGACGCGCGCTTCCTGCGCAAGTACCCGCTTCAGGGCGGCGTCGAGCCGGTGGCCCGTTCCACCTCGCCCGCCAGGGTGAACAGCGCCCTGGTCCGCGCCTGCCAGCCCGAACTCATGAACCAGGCGAAGCCCATCTCCGTGCCGGCGCTCAGGCAGTGGGGGACCGCCTGGCCGGTCCAGCCACGCAGGCGCTGCTGGGCCCGGAAGTGCTCCTCCAGGGCCTCCTCGCAGCGCGCGGCCAGGTCCTCGCCCAGCTTTGCGCGAAGCTCCGCGTCCTTCACGGCCCGTTCGACGACGACCCGGGCCTCGCCCTCCTGGATGCCCTCCCGCAGGTGCTCGTAGCGGGTGGTGACGGCGGGCCCCTCCGGCGTCGGTGCCAGCAGGGCGATGTAGACGTCCAGGTTGCGCCAGTTGCTCTGCGGGTAGCGCTCGGGGACGCGGGCGGCGCGCTCCCCCTTCTTGTTGCGGATCACCTTCCAGAAGTCGCCCCCGACACGGCCCACGCCGCGCCAGCTGCCGGCGATGGCGAACGTCGGCAGGGTCCGCCACGTGGCCTGATCGATCCTCTCCAGGTTGTTCCCCCGGTGGAAGTAGGCGATCAGTTCCGGCCGGCTCCAGCCTGCCAGGCTCTCTTCGTGCCCCGTTTTCGAATAGACGATGGCGCGGTAGCCGAAGTCGGCCTTGGTGTACGTGCCGTGGGCGGCGACGACCCACGGGACTCCCGGCGCGACCTCGGCGAAGAAGGCGATGTCCTGTTTGCTCGGGCAGGCGTCGTTCATCATCCCGAGCATCATCCGATCCTCCAGCCCCCGCTGCGCGAGGTGGCTGCGGACCTGCTCCATCAGCGGCTGCCACAACTCCCGGCTTCCCGGGTCCTGCAGGCCCGGCAGCACCACGGTCTCGATCGTTCCCGCCACCTCGTCGACCACGGTCACCTTCGGTCCGGTGTTGCCCTCGAAACGGTTGTTCTTCTCCATGAACTCCTTGTGGTAGCCGCGGCCCTGGAAGTCCTCCTGCCGGGCCATGTACGCCTCCCACACGGGGACGATGACGATCTTCAGGGGACCCAGGTTCTCCTCGGCGGTGGTCAAGTAGCGGTCCATGATGGAGAGGTCATACCCGTAGGTGCCGTCGGGCTTCCGGACCCAGCGGACCATGCTCTCGGCGTTGCCGAAGTTGCTCTCCGCGATCAGCGGCACGTAGGCGACCCGGGTGCCCGAGTCCCTCACGAGCCGGAAGGAACGGGCGATCATCTCCCAGTGCCGCTCGGACCACAGGGGGGTGTCGTACTCCAGTGCCAGGGTGTCCGGCGACTGGAGGATCTCCGCCCAGACGTGGTAGTCCTGCGGGGCCGACAGGGTCCAGTCGGCGACTTCCAGTTCCACCGGGGCCGTCAGGGGCGCCTCGCCCTGCGCCGCGATGCGGACCGTGCCCGCGTAGGTCCCTGCGGCCGCGTCCTCGGGCACCCGCACGGTGAGCCACAGCGTGGTGACGGCCGCCTCGGCCAGGTTGCGGGAGAGCACGCTCGGTGCCGGGGCAATCTCGGCGGGAGGGGTCTCGACCAGGCAGCCCAGCTCGGGATCGGCGATACTCCGGCTGTTGCGGGAGGTGTGGGTGTAGTTGCTGCCCCAGGGGAGGGCATAGCGCACCTGCACGGCGGAGGCCGGCACGACGCCCTGCGGCCCTTCCAGGTCCGATGCGCTCACGTCCAGGCCCCGGATCGGGCGTGTCGAGCCCAGCATCAGCTTGCCCGAGAACGCGCCGTTGCGGGCGCCGACGATCCGGACGGGGCGCAGCGGCTCGGCCTGGTCGGCCCGGTCGGTGATGAAGTCGCTGGCCAGCAGGTCCTGATTCCACACCTGCAGACCCTCGGGCCGGCGGGCGTTCGGCACCAGGCCGTCGGCCCGTTCGGCCGTCAGGCATGCGTCCAGCGCCACGCAGAGCGGCCAGCGGAAGCGGGTGTCGTTGCCGTTCTTGAGCTGATAATCGCGGACGTCCCGCGAGTAGGGCCCCCGGACGATCTCAACGGCGAGGACGTTCACGCCCGTCCGGAGCGCGTCGGGCGGGATATCGACGTCTTCGAGCACGCGGCGGCGCGCCTGGCCTACAGAATCCCTCGGGTCGTTCCTCCGGACGCTTCCCGGGCCGATGCGGGGGGCCAGGGTGCCGTCCTTCAGAAATGCCTCCGGGGGATAGGGTTCCGCCAGGTCGGCGCCGGGCGCGATGTGTGCGCGCGCGATCTCCCGGCCGTTGACGTACATGATCGCTCCGCCGTAGAAGGCGACGGACGCCTTCAGGCCGTCGACCATCGACGGATCGGTGACGGTGAACTTACCCCGCAGGCAGAGGCGCTCCAGCTTGATGTCGAACGGCGTGACGTGGATCAGGCTGCGCGCCCAGCCGCGGTCGTCGAAGTCGGGGGTCGTCCAGTCGGCCGGCGGGCTGTACTTCTCCCACTCCGGCCAGGGGTCGTCCAGCGGCACGATCAGGCCGTCGACCTCGGCGACCGGGGGCCTGGCCGTGTGGTAGCAGCGCCAGAAGCTCAGCGAGTCCAGCACGACGGTCGGTTCGGGGCCGGCGGCTTCGACGGCGGCGCCGTACGCGATGCCGTTCAGCACGGCTCCCACAGCCAGGACCAGGGCCGTTGCGCGCAGCGCACGGGCCCGGACGCTCCTCCGCCTCGACTTCATCGTCTGATTGCCGTCCATGTTTGTTTGACCTCTCAGGCCCGGCCGAGGAGAGCGGCCTTTCGGCAGGGCGGCCGGGGCCGGCACGGGGCTCCGTGGTTCTCAGGAACACCGTGCAGGATATCATGAACCGCCGCCGCCCGCCAGCGGCGCGGGGGCCGGTCAGCGGCGACGGCTTCCCCCGGTGGGCGCCGGCGGCGCGGCCGGGCCCGGGAAGGCCGTCGGTCCCAACAGGGCGGCCAGTTCGTCGTCGAGCGCGTTCAATGAGAACAGCACGACGCCGCGCGCGCCCTGCCGGCGGCAGGCGGCGATCTGGCGTTCGATCTCCCGGGCCCGGGCGGCCCGGGGGGTGTCGGGGGCGATGTCCCAGGCGCCTACGCCGGGGAGGATGCGCGTGAGCGCGGGGTCGATGCGCTTCCACCAGGCGAAGGCCGCCTCAAGGGCGTCCGGGGTCCGCACATACGACATGGGGATGACGTAGTCGCAGAGGCCCTCGCGGTGCCAACGCGGCCAGTCCTGCAGGACGCTGTCCGCGCCGCTTTCGGTATGGTAGACGGCGGCGGTCACGACGGCGTCGGGCCGCACCTGTTTCGCACGGCGGCAGACGGACTCTACGAGCCGCGTGATCTGCTCCTTGCGCCAGGAGTCCCAGAGGGCGAGCTTCGCCCGCTCTGCGGCGATCGCGAACGGCCGGGCGGAGATGGGGACGAGGTCTGGTCGGGCGCCGGTCGGACGCACAGTCCGTTCGCCGCGGAAGTACTTCGCCGTCGATCGGAAGCCGAGCAGTTCCCGGGCCGATGCGTGCGACATGGCGAACACCGGCCCGTCCAGAAAGAGCGCGCAGCCGCCCGCGCGCACATGCGTGAGCAGCGTGCGCGCGATGTCCTCGTTCATCATGTAGAAGCCCGGCAGCACGACCGCCGTCCCGGGCGGGAGCTGCGCGAGGCCCGCGTCCGTGGTCCTCTCGACTCGGTAGCCGAATGCCTCCAGCCAGGGCCGGTCGCGCCAGTAGGTGCGCCGGTAGCGGGTCGCATTCAGGTCCGAGTCGAGCAGGAACACCCGGTCCCGGGGCGCGACGCCGGCCGCAGTTAGCGTGTTCTGCACCGCGGCGACGACGAAGCGCGGGCACCAGGACGTCACCTGCCAGTTCAGCAGCAGCACCGAGCCCCTGCCGACCTGGTTGAGCGCGACGGCGGGCACGCCGTCATCGAACGTCGCCAGGACCTGTGCCGTCGTCGGGGCAGCCAGCGGATTGGCGCTGAGGGCGCCGCAGGCCGGCAGCTCGGGGTAGGCCAGGGACCCGATGTCGATCCCGAGGTCCGCCCGGGCATTCTCGCGGCAGGCCGGGCAGGTGCAGACGGCCTTGTTGTCGAACCGGACGTAGTCCAGATGCACGCCGTCGACGTCGTAGCGCTCCAGCACTTCGGCCATCAGGTTCGTCTGCCACTCGCGCACCTCGGGGCGGCACAGGTCGTACCAGTCGACGCGGACCCCGCGCAGGTCCATTGTGCGCCAGGACGGCCGTTCGTCGAGGATGCCGGGTTCGGGGCCCCAGCCATAGGAGCCGTTGACGAACCACGCGTGGACCTGGAGCCCGCGCCGATGGCCCTCGGTCACGACGTAGGCCAGCGGGTCGAACCCGGCCGGGATGCCGGCCATCGGCGGCACGATGCCGCTGCGGTAGAGGGCGTGGCCGCGTTTGTGGAAGACCTGCACGTAGAGGCTGTTCAAGTTGAGCGTCTGCGCCCGGTTCAGGAGGGCGTCCATGGCGGCCGGCTCCATGCAGGCGTCTGCGGAGACCCAGGCGCCCCTGAGTTCGGCCGGGGGCGGCGCCGCGCACGCGGGCATCAGGGCGATGGCCAGCAGGCAGGCGGCGAGGAGTGGCCGCACGGCGGGCTCCTTCGTCATGGGTGTTCGATGGCCGCGTCGCCCGGCGGGTAGGGGAACCGGGGGTGCCACGGGAGCGCGCAGAGTTCGACCAGGAACTCCGCCAGGCCGCGGCACGACGCCTCGATGTCGAGTCGGCCCTTCTCGGCACTGGAGCGGCGGGTCTCGCCCCCGCCGCCCAGCGGGACGTGCAGGTGCCAGGGGCGCACGTAGTAGACGGGGCGGTTGGCCCGGAACTCGACCAGTGGACGGCCGAACGGCAGATCCTGCAGGTGCTCGGCGTGGACGAGGTCGGGATGCAGGTGCATGATCCGGGACGTCTCGCGCTCGCCGCCGTGGTCCGAGGGGTGCTCGATCACCTCCCGGGCTTCCGGCCAGAAGGCCGAACCGCCGGTCAGGCAGACGAACGCGCGGCGGTCGGGGTCGGTGACGCCGAAGTGCTCGCGCAGCGTTGCTCGCAGCGTGTCGGTGTTGCCGCCGTGGCCGTTCACGAGCACGACCTTGCGGATGCCATCCTCTTCCAGGGCGGCGATGATGTCCAGCAGCACGCGCATCAGCGTGCGCACGCCGATGCGGCAGGCGAACGGCCATGCCTTGAAGTTCACGTTGTTGCCGATGGGCAGCGTGGGGTACATCAGCACGCGGCCGCCCTGTTCGTTGGCCCGCACGACGGCGCGCCGGCAGAGTTCGTCGCAGTAGAAGAAGTCGGTGCCGTAGGGCAGGACCGGCCCGTGCGGCTCGGTCGACCCCACGCCCAGAACCACGGCCTCGGGGGCGAATGCACGTACCTCATCCAGCGTCATATCGGCCAGAATGCCCGATGCCATGCGTTCTCCTACCGTTCCGGGGTCTCGTGTGCGCCGTACGGCCGGTTCTCGGCCAGCCATTCCAGGCGTTCGGTGACGTGTGCCCGCAGGTTGGCCTTGATGGAATCCAGGATGCGCTCGCCCTTCTCCCGCGAGGCGGCCGACGGCCGGCCGTAGACGCCCCGCGGGACCGCCCAGCCCATGCCGAAGGTGTTCAGGTCGGACTGCCGCCACCCCGGCTTGTCCGGCACCATGTCCTGGACGTCCGACCCGACCAGGTCCGGCCGCAGCGCCATCAGAAGGGACGTCTCGCCCTCTCCGGCGTGGACGTCGAGGCCCGGCCGGTCGTGCGTCTCCAGGATGTCGGGGTCGGGGTGGTCCCAGACGTGGACCAGGAGGATCCTCAGCGGCCGGTCCGCGCGGTTGATATCCCGGATGACCGGCGCCAGGGCGAAATTCCCCCCGTGGCCGTTGACGACGATCAGCGTCCTGAAGCCCTGTTCCTGCACGGCGTCGGCAATGTCGCGGACGATCTGCATCAGGGTCTCCGGCCGGAGCGTCACCGTGCCGGCGAAGCCCGTCTGTTCCAGGCTGGTGCCGTATGCGAGCGGAGGCAACAGGGCGGCGTTCAGTTCCTCGGCCAGGAAGCGGGCGAAGTAGTCCGCCACGATCGTGTCGCAGAGCAGCGGCAGGTGGCCGGAATGCTGCTCAAAGGACCCGATCGGCAGTATGCAGGCCGTCGGGGCGGCGTCGCGCCACTCAGGGGACGTCTTCAGGCCGTCGAGCACGCGGTTCACGGGCAGGTCTCCTGCGAAGGGCGGCGGCTGCTCCGGCAGCAAGGTGTATGCGCTCCGGCTGCGGCTGTCAAGTGAACCGGCGGGCCGGCCTGAGGGGTTCGGCGCGCGCTTGACTCTGCCGGCGGACTGTGGGAGAGTGTGCGGGAACCGACGCGCGGACCCGCGCCCGTCCCCCCGCCGGGCGTGAGCGAACGGCGTCATCCCCTTCGTCCCATCGGGCGGAGCCTCCAGCGAGGTCATCCCTGGTGCACCAGCCGCAGTGGGCCATGCCGCCGGTCAGCAGTTTTGCCGAGGCCGTTGTCTTCCTCGAGAAGGGCATCGATTACGAGCGCACCCGGCGGTGGCTGCACAATGCGCGCTGGATGAACCTGCCCCGCGTGGCGGCGTTGCTGGACGCGATGGGAGACCCGCACCGGGCCTACAAGGTCCTGCACGTGGCCGGCACGAAGGGCAAGGGCAGCACCGCCGGGGCGGCCGCGCACTGCCTGCACCGGGCCGGGCTGCGCACCGGGCTTCTGACCTCGCCGCACCTGGTCACGCACCGCGAGCGCATCCGCGTGGACGGCCGTATGATCTCGCAGGACGAGTTCTGGCCGATCGTGCGCAGGATGCAGCCGCACGTGGAGGCCCGGCGGGCTGCCGAGGGGCTGGACAGCCACCGTGCGCCGACCTACTTCGAGATGCTGACCGTGCTGGCGCTGGAGCACTTCGCCCGGCGGGGCGCCGAGTGGGCGGTCGTCGAGGTGGGCCTGGGCGGCCGGCTCGATTCCACCAACGTCGTCTCCCCGGCCGTCTGCGTCATCACCCCGATCGGCTACGACCACATGGACAAGCTGGGCGAGACGCCGGGCGAGATCGCCGCCGAGAAGGGCGGCATCCTCAAGGAGGGCGTGCCGTTCGTGCTGGGGCGGCAGCGCTACCCCGATGCGCGGGAGACCCTCCGGCGCATGGCGACCGAGCGGCACTGCCCGTGCTGGGAGGTGGGCCGCGACGTGGTGCTGATCCGGAACGAGGTGCTGGCGGCGCCGGCCTCGGCCCCGACCGCGCCGGTGGGTCGGCGATTCGGGCTTCGCACGCCCTGCGGCGAGCACCACGACCTGTTCACGCCGCTGCTGGGCGCCCACCAGCTCGACAACCTGGCGGCGGCCGTCGCCGCCCTGGAGATGGCGGTCGAGCACGGAGACCTGGCGTTCCCGGCCGCCGCCCTGCCGGCGGCCCTGGCCGACTTCCGGATACCGGGCCGCGTGGAGCTGCTCCAGCGGCAGCCGGCGTTCGTGCTCGACGTGGCCCACACGATCGAGTCCACCGAGGCGCTGATCGACGCGCTGTCGGTGCATTTCCCGGGCCGTCGCGTGCACGTCGTCTTCGGGTGCAGCGCCGACAAGAACGCCGAGGGCATGCTGGGTGCCATGCGCGGCCACTGCGCGACGCTGACGGCCACGCAGTCGCGGATGCGGCGGGCGCGGCCGGCCGTCGAGGTGGCCCAGGCGGCCGTCGGCTGCGGGCTGGCGGACGCCGGCTGCCGGATCGACACCATTCCGGACGCCTGGGAGGCGGTTCGAGTCGCTCTGGAGCGGGCGGAGCCGGCGGACGTCGTCTGCGTCACCGGGTCCTTCTACGTGGCCGGGGAGGTGCGGGCCGAGTGGGCGAAGCGGCATCCGGAGGCGGCCGAAGAGACGTGACCGCCGGGGGGCTACGAGGTGCGGGGGCCGTCGGGCGCGTCTGCGTCCGGCGCGGTTTCGGCGCTTCGGCGGGCCTGCTCGATGAGGTCGAGCAGCGAGGCGACCTTCGGCCGGAAGCCGCGTCGGGCGAGCGTGCCGAACGCCTCCGGCTCCAGGTGCTCGCGCAGGAACCCGGCGACGTCGAAGACCTCCCACCAGCAGTCCAGGACCAGCGGGCAGACGGTGTCGCCTTCCTGTGTGCGGCAGTATCGGAAGGCGACCTCGTGGCCCAGTCGGCGGCATCGCAGCCGCCGCGCGTCGTGCTCGTCGATCATAGGGGCCCCGTCTCTTCGCTCAGCGGCCGGCGATGCGGCGGAGGCATTCCTGCACGGCGGCCAGGGCGATCTCGACGACCGTCTCGGTGTTCATCAGGATGGCGTGCATGCCGTCGCGGTTGCCGGACATCTCGATCACAAACGCGGCCGGAGTGCCGCCCTCGGCGGCGTAGCCGATCAGGTAGGGCATCTGTCTCGACGGCTTCGTGATGTCGTCCATGTTGACCTGCTGGAACGGTCCGAAGTCCGGCCTCTGGCAGAGGAAACGGTCCTTGAGCCGGGCGCGGATGTTGGCATGGATGTCGTCGACGAACGCGTGGTCGCCCTTGTGGGCGCGGATCAGGCCGTAGTCGGCCGTGTGGAAGTCGATGGCGCAGAGGGGGCGGCACCGGTCCAGGATCCGCTGCAGGACGAGCGTCTCGCGTTCAGAGGCCGGCCGGGGGCCCTTGTAGTTGTAGTCCCAGGGCGTCGCGACGTCCTGGACCTCGGGCAGGGCGTCCCAGGCGCAGTCGAAGTTGCGGTTCAGGTCCACGCCGCGCGAGTTCTGGCGGGTGAAGTGCTCGTGGCCCCAGGGGTTCTGGATGGGCACGAACTGGAAGTGCAGGCGAGACGTGTCGAGCCCTTCGAGGTCAGGGCGTTCGGCCAGCAGCTCGGCCAGCCGCAGGACGCCGTAGGCGTTCTCCCACTCCCAGCCGTGGATGGAGGCGCCGACGTAGAGCGTGGGGTTGTCCTGCCGGCCCAGGCTGAGGCTCCACATGGGCCGGCCGTCGCTGGAGGGCCCCTCGTTCCGGAGCGTCAACGCGGGGTGCGCACGCGCAACGTCCGCCATGGCGTCGGCGAACTCCTCGTAGCTCCAGCGCTTCGGGTAGTTCCGGCCGTAGCGCACGCCGCTGCCCAGCATGTTGGCCAGGAACAGGTACTTGTTGGTCGAGCCGTGGCTGTTGAACGTCGGGCGGCCGGGCGAGAGCATGTCGAGGGCCACGATCCGGCCCTTTCCGACCTTCTCCTCGACCATGACGGCGCCCTGGTTCACGGTTGAGGTGGCCAGGATGCGCACGGTCTCGGACTCGCGCACGCCGAAGAGCTGGCGCTGGAACGTCTGGTTCTCGTAGCGCAGGTCGGCGGTGCGCTCCACGCAGCCGAACCAGCCGATCCGGTCGCCGACCGCAAAGCCGCTGGTCACGTCGCATTCGACCTCGATCCGCAGAGCCGGGGGTTCTGCATCGAGCAGGTGCGTCTTGCTCAGCCGCAGGCCGCGGTTCTCGGAATACTCCAGCAGGCAGGACAGGACCTGCCCGCCCTGGCGGGCATAGGCCGTCAGGGCCCGGTAGTTGAGCTTGGGCAGCAGGACGCCGTGGGCGACCTGCGTGATGACGCAGGCGTAGGGCGCCAGCGAGGCCGAGGTGATGCGTTCCTTCGTGTAGTCGAGCCGGTCCAGCCGGCCGGGGTAGAGGATATCGAGGTCCTCCCCGATGCGGCTGCGGGACGGATCGGCCAGAAGCAGGATGTCCTTGCGCCTGCGGGCCATGGCAACTCCGGAGCTGTGGCGTCGCCGCTATGCCTGTTCGTCGCGCGGGATTCGGTCGGCGTTTTCCGCCACCTTGCGGTAGGCGGCGGCGTACTGCGCGATCAGTTCGGGATAGTCCTTCTTGAACCACGGGATGCCGCAGGCGATCTCGTTGATGGATTCGGAGACGGGCAGCGCGCCGCGTCCCTGGCGCAGGTCCCGCTGGCCGAAGGAGACCATCGTCGGCTTGCCCATGCGGAACAGGTCGGCCTCGTGGAAGACGGGATGCAGGTGCAGCGCGAAGTTGGCGCCGGCATTGCACGCGCCGACGCCTTCG
>Ga0209722_1002125_pt1 | contig 16023 bp, 8 predicted proteins | sample BioC12SIPDNA_2_FD_185745 | JGI IMG/M metagenome (GOLD analysis project Ga0209722, IMG submission 185745) | Anaerobic biogas reactor microbial communites from Washington, USA - Biogas_R1_A C12 SIP DNA (SPAdes) (version 2) | ecosystem: Engineered > Bioreactor > Anaerobic > Unclassified | place... | reverse complement strand
TATTATTGACGAAGCCCACACAGTAGTCACTTGGGGGCAAAGTTTTAGACCAGATTATTGGTATCTTGGAGAAAGGATCAAACAACTAAGAACAAGTGGAAAAATGTCATTCCCGATAGCCACATTTAGCGCTACAATACCCTACGGTGGAACTGACAATATGTACCAGGACATGATCGACTCATTAAACATGGAAACATATGAAACAGAATTTCTTGGCATTGTCAGAAGGGATGAAATACAATTTTCCATCAAGAATTACAACAGTAAAGTAGACTATGAGCTGGAAAAGAGGGAAAGGGCTGTAAAATCATTAAAAGAGTTGATCGATAGCCGAACAAAAACCATTGCCTATTTTCCATTCAAGCGGACTATAGGCGAAATATATCGTGAACTGGACTCGAACTCTACGACAATTTATCACGCAGGACTACATGCCTCTGCGAAGAGATTAAGTGCTTACCAATTCAGCATTGGAGAAAAGCATCTACTCCTGGCAACCAAAGCCTATGGGATGGGAATAGATATTCCCGATATTGCATGCGTATATCACTTTGCCCCAACCGGGACGCTTTGTGACTATGTACAAGAAATTGGTAGGGCAGCCAGAAAACCAGGCTCAATAGGGATAGCAAGAACTGATTATTTTCCTAACGATTTTAGGTATATTAAAAGCCTTTATGGGATGTCAAGAATTCGTGAATATCATATAAAAGGTGTTCTTAGGAAAATCCAGGATGTCTATTTAAAGCATCGCCAACGTAATTTCACGCTTTCACCGGATGGGTTTGCACATATTTTTGACAAAAATCTTATCAGCGAAGTCGAAAGCAGCCTAAAAGCCACTCTGCTAATGATCGAAAAGGATTTCGAGTTAGGAAATTATTCTTACAAGCCTTTAATTTTCCGCCCAAGAACATTTTTTACTCTGGGATATGTAATAATTGAGGATAAAGATTTATCTGATCTTCAGAATACACCCTATTTCCGTTATTTTTCCAAGTTTCGAACTAAACAACAAATGACTAGTAAAGTGAGGAACGTAGAAATACTATATACCGGAGATTTATATCAAGTAAATTTTAAAGAAATTTGGGAAAACCATTTTCGCAATCTAAGTTTTGCCAATTTTAAGTACCAATTCTATGAAGGAAGTTTATTAGGATTTGCAGGGACTAATAAGTATATCCCCCACTATTTACTAAATGTTCAATGGAGTTTCGACTCTGCATTTTTACTAATTCAATGGATGAATAAGCTAATTTCTGTACTGGGGAAGACCTTCGCACAGTTAGGAAAAAACAACAAATACTTCTCTGTTGATGAATTTCAGAAACAAGTTGAAAAGAACTGGGGTGAAAACGAAAATGACAAAATTCCGGTTTTGGATTACGAAGCACTATTGTCAAAGCTTGTCACGATAATTAATAATTATGATTCCGGTAACTTAACAGCCGCAAGGCCTATTACCACTAGAGATGACACTCACTACATAAAACTTCCCACCAAGTGTGCCCAGTTCTTTCGTACTATAGGTGCTGTCATTGCTAATCAATATCAAAATACTCAAGGTACGCAAAAGTCCTTCATAATTAATGCAAGAACTAACAAAGAGGATCTAATTAACAAGAACAGGCATTTTCTTGGTGCCCAGCTGCTTGAAATCTTAGGTTTGGCTGATTACACCATCGTTTCAGGCGAGAGACCAGAATTCTTCATTCGCATTAACAACATCAATGCAATCTCGGCGATTGTTAACGATGAGCGCTACAAAAGCCCCATGGTGGAGAGGATCGCTCAACGTTACAACGATGGTGTGCTAATCATGCGCCATTTCTTTGAAAACCTTGATACCGACCGGGAAAGATGGGATTACATTGAAGAATACTTCAATGGCCGGTTAGAGGTGCCAGAGGAATAAACAAGCTTGACTCATATCTGGGTTTTACCCGGATGACTATCCGGTCGTTGAAGAAGAATAATTAGCCCAAAATAGGAGAGCAAAATGTCAAACGTGTGCTCAAATAGGATCGAAATTATCGGCGAAAAGGATGTAATTGCCAGAATGTTTGACCTTGTCAAATCAGAGGCTAGGGATTGGGGGAAAGATCCTTCTCCTAATAAAACTGAGGAGGAAAATAAAGAATGGCTTGGTTTGGAATTTGATTTCAATAAAGTCTTGCCATATCCGACTAAATTCAAAGTCCTAGATGATGCCTATAATGAAGCTAAGGAAGCTGGAATTCAATGGGACAAGCTGCCAGAAAATGGATACAAAAATGGTGGTTACGATTGGTTTATCGAAAATTGGGGAACTGGTAGTAATGCAACCAACGCTATAACTGGTTTTATGGATCAAAAAAACATAAAAGAGGTGGAGGGATTTAATCTTTCTGATTATGCAAATCCAGCCTATGCGTTTATTGAATATACAACTCCTTGGGCTCCGGCATTACTTGTAACAGCAGCTTTGTCTAAACAATATCCAGAACTTACTTTCAAACACGCATACGAAGAAGAAGGTTTGATAGGTGCTGGATACCAAGTTAGAAAAGCAGGAGAACTTCTTTCAGAATTTGAACCAGAAGAAGAATGGTAAGGGTTTGATACAGAAAAGGACAACAACGAGGCGAAAACGCGTGAATCAAAAGATCATTGACCAAAAGTATCACTTCATATCGATGTTCAACCCCAAGTCGGGGGCGTATGTGCGTACTGGCATCATCAACGAGTACGGCCAGGATACCGGTGTGGATCCCTTTATGGCATCCTTCCCTCATCTGATCGACGTCGGCATTATGGGGCACTGCATCCACGGCAAAACCGGCTTGTGTCTGAAGGCTGGCGTTGGCTGTTACCAAAGCGGCCTGACCGTTGAGGAACCCAACATGCCACTTGAGGACTTCCTGGAGATTGCCAGGCAGTGCAAAGGCAGGGTGAACCAGTTTGCCCTGGGCGGCAGGGGGGACCCAGACCAACACGAAAATTTTGCGGAGATCCTGGCGGCCTGTGCTGAAAACAACATCGTCCCGAACTTCACCACCTCAGGCTACGGTCTGACCCGGGAAATGGCGGAGCTTGCCAAGCGATATTGCGGCGCGGTGGCAGTCAGCTGGTATCGCAACGACTACACCCTGAGGGCGATCCAACTCTTGCTCGACGCAGGTGTGAAAACCAATATTCACTACGTTTTGGGGCAGAATTCGATCGATGAGGCCATTGCCAGGCTGGAAACGGACGACTTCCCAAAGGGCATCAATGGGTTGGTGCTGCTTCTGCATAAGCCAGTCGGGTTGGGTGCCAGCTCCAACGTGCTTTCACCCAAGGATGAGCGCGTTGCTAAGCTTTTCAAACTCATCGATAGGGGCAAACACAAGTTCAAAGTGGGGATGGATAGCTGCTGCGTGCCTGGGATTGTCAACTTCTGTGAGAACGTCATCCCCGAGGCGATCGACCCTTGTGAAGGCGGGCGATTCAGCTGTTACCTCAGTCCGGATATGGTGTTGCTGCCTTGCAGTTTCGACCAGGCGCATCGCTATGGCGTATCGCTGCGCGAGCATACCATCGAGCAAGCCTGGAACAGTCCAGCTTTTGAGGAATTTCGAGTCAGCCTCAGATCGCGCTGTTCTGAGTGTGGGAAGCGCGAAAACTGCATGGGTGGATGCCCGCTTTTGCCCGAGATCGTACTCTGTAATGACAAACCAATTTATAGTACCAACTAAGGAGAGAAGAACATGAAAATCCGTACCGATTTTGTAACCAATTCAAGTAGCTACAGCTCAGCAGAAGTAGTCATTGACAACCCAGTCTTGCTTGAGATCCTGCAGAAATACAAAGATATGGGAACTTTTGATCTTGAAGAGTCTGATTTTTCAATAGGCACATATGAGGTTTTTGGTATCCCTTCCACTTACTCTTGCGAGGAGTTTTCAAAAACCCCGGCTATTTATGCGGAAAGTCCAGATGAGGGCTTCAGTTGGGGAAACGTTCCGGAAAGCCTGGGTGATATCTTGGAATGCATACTTTCCGGTCTACGTGGCAACGAGATTTCGGACGAAGACCTGTTTGAACAAATGGAAACTGAACTGGAAGCAAAGAGTGGTGAGATCAAGAAAGCCTATAAGCGTGTCCGCTGGAATTATCAAGAGACTAGCAACGAAGGAAACCCTGAGCATTACAATGGAAATATCCTTCATTATGAGAATTACGAATTTGATCCGATTGAAGGGGAGAAATTTAATCACACGAGGGAAGCTGGTTGGGGAAGTGATGAACAGGTAAAGGAAGGATTCATTTACTCAGAAAAGCGCATCATCGACGGAAAGATTATAGTTGATTTCAGGTTTGAGCCTGAGGGTGAGGCCGAAGATGTTGAAAGCGATGATGAAGATGACGAGAATGAAGACGAATAGAATTGTCTTCGTTGGAGGCCAAGTAGATTCTCCGCCCACAGATGTAGTCAGTGATTAATTTGGATAGACCTTTGCAGATTTCAATTGAACCATAGAGAGGAAAAACATGAAAATCCGCACCGATTTTGTAACTAATTCAAGTAGCTATTGCACGGCTGAGGTAATTATCGACAATCCCGTTCTTTTGGAGATACTGCAAAAATACAAGGACATGGGGCTTTTCGAAAAGGAAGACCCGATTTTTAGTGTTGGGGACTATCAAATCCATGGGGATTCTGGAGCTTTTGAAATTATAGATGACTCACACCATGCCAAAACTCCTGCATTTTATCTCTACAATGATGATGAAGATGAGGAAATCCGACATACAGGGATTACCGATTGGACAACACCTAAATCTCTTGAGGAAGTTCTGGAGAAAATCATAGAATTACTGAGCCTTACAGAAGAATGGCTGGACATCGATGTTCGGGATAGATTAGTAGAAGAACTTACTGCAAGACAAGAGGAAATATTACAAGCTTATAAAAGTGTGGATTGGAGCTCTGAATCTTCTTGGGATGATGGGGATTCAGATGCTACCTTTACTTATAATCAAACAAATGGCAGTAATTTCGAATCCAGAAACTTAGAACATTTTTCTGAATTTGGAGAAGAAGGCGATGATGAAACTGATGAAGAATAATAAATTCCTACCCTCTTACTGCTCGTGTAGTTTGCTTGTTATTCGTAGAGTCATTAACGGAATGCAGAAACGTGGCCTATGACACCTAAACTCATCATCGCACCACCAGCCGCTGGCAAGACCGCTGTCTGCATCGACCAAGTTCTGGCAGTCCATAAAGAGCGTCCGCTTGCCCAGGTGTGGGTGGTGGTGCCGAACCCACAAAAGGCGGCGTATTTCAAATATCGGCTAGCTGAGGCTGGCGGGGGAATGGGCGTCAGGGTTGGGGGATTCCGCACCTTCTACCAGGAGATATTAGAAACACACGGCTCATTCGTGCCGGTTATCACCCCAGCGCTTTCGCACCGCCTGATCCAGGAAACGGTGCGGGAAGCCTATTCAGCCGGCGAGCTGACGCACTATGTCGCCATCAAAGATAAACCTGGTTTCCTTTCCGTCCTGCGGGATGCCTTCGCAGAGCTGCGCAGCGCGATGGTGAGACCATCAGCCTTCCTGGAGTACACGTGCGGAGCCTCTCCCGCCCGGCGTGAGCTGGCAATCCTCTATGATCGCTTCATTGCCCGCCTGGAGACGCTCGGTTGGGTCGATGGGGAAGGGCAAGCTTGGCAGGCAATCGAAGCTCTCAAAACCAATCCAGACCTGGCTTCGCGCTTGAGCCTGGTGATCGCAGATGGCTTCACCTCCTTCACCGCAGCTCAAAGGCAATTCCTCAAGCTGCTCAGCCAGCAGGCAGGGGAACTGCTCATTACGCTTACTGGCGAGATGAGCTCAACGCGCCAGGTGGATGGGCGTTCGATCGTTGTGCTCAAAGAGTTACAAAAAGCATTATCACCCAAGATCATCGAACTCAACGACCCACCTAGATTACCTGAAAATATCCTGCACATGCAGCGGCATGTACTGGAGTCTGGTGAGGTCAAGCAGCAGGACACGCCAAAGCCAATCCTGCTCGAAGCTCGTTCCCAATCCGATGAGGCGCGCGAAGCCCTGCGCTGGATCAAGCAGCTGCACGTCCGCGAGCAGGTTCCTCTGGGCGCATGTGCAATCTACACTGCCAACATGGAGATGTATCAACCGCTGCTGCGTTCCGCCGCGGAGGAATTTGGCATCAAGGTGCACTTCTCGCAGGCTGATCCGCTGAGCGAATCGCCGGCAGTGCTCGCGCTGCTTTCGCTGTTGCGGCTGCCATTGGAGGACTATCCCACGCGCAGCCTGCTCAACACGCTGCATTCCCCCTATTTCAATTTTGGGCTGGAGCCCAAAGATCTGGAAGACCTTGAGAATGCCAGCCAGCAGGCGATCATCGTCAGCGGCAAGGAGCAGTGGGATGAAGCCTGGCCGATGCTCCAGAGATCACAAAAGGATGCTGAAGAACACCCGGACGAAGAACGTCGGCGGAAAAAACGCCTAACGGGCATCGACCTTCCAGCCTTGCAAGCACGATTGGAACACTTTTGGCTGTTGTTCTCCCAAATTGACGGCAACCGCTCGCAAACCGAGTGGGTGGGATGGCTTGAGGACACACTTAATGGGTTGGGCTTCTACGAGAGGATCTTGAGTGAGCGTGACCGCGAAGCCTGCGATTCGCTGGGGGAAGCGTTAAGGGCGCTGCTGCTAAGTGAAAGTGTGGTTGGCACGAAGATTGTCGATTATGCCCAATTTCTGGCTGACCTGCAGGGAACATTGGTAGGCACTCGGGTGGACGAGCCCAGGGAATCCCGTCGAAAGGCAGTCTTCATCGGCAAAATGGTGGAAGCGCGCGGCGCTCGCTACGAGGCTGTGGTCTTGTTGGGTCTCTCGGAAGGACTGTTCCCGATCGTTGAAAATCCCGACCCCTTCCTGGACGAAAACCTTCGCAATGACCTGGGTTTGGAACCGCGCCTGGGACGGCACCAAGCCAGCACCTTTTACCAGGCTTTCACCCGTGCTAACGCGCACCTGCTACTGACGCGCCCTTACCTCACCGAGGAAGGGGAGAATTGGCAAGCTTCCGTTTACTGGGAGTCAAGCAGAAAACTCTTCACAAAAAATGCCGTTGCTAAGGTAAACCCCTCCAAACCGCGACCTCAATCGGAAGCGGCCTCTACCCAGGAACTGCTTTTCTGGGCGGTACAGCAGCAAAAACTGCAATATTCCCAGGATGCCGAACTAACCAGCCGTTGGCATGGGCTGCAAAAAACTCACCGCATTCTCGACGCGCGGCGTGCCAAGCTTGCACAGGGGATATTCGAGGGTAATCTTTCCACGTTCAGCAATCAATTTACTTCAAAGTTTTCTTCAGACTATACCTGGAGTGCTTCTCGTCTTGAGACCTACAAAGCCTGCCCATTCAGGTTTCTTGTAAATGCCATGCTGAAGCTCGAGCCTAAAAAGCCGCCAGAATTAGGTTTGGACGCCGCCCAAAGGGGCAGCGTGTATCACCGCGTGTTGGAAGTGATCTACACTCGCGTGAAGCAGGAAGGTGTTCCACCATTGGATATCCTGGACGAAGTCGCGGAAGAGGTATTTGGGTCAGCCCCTAGCGAATACGATTTTCGTCCTTCAGCACTCTGGGAAGTTGAAAAAGCCGAATTACTTGAGCATATCCGTAAAACAGTGGAGGCTTTGGAAAAGGAAAAAGGTTCATGGGAGCCGTTTGGTTTTGAACAAAAGTTCGGTCTCCAAGGTGAGCCTACACTTAGGCTTGACATTGATGGTAACACTGTTCAAATCCACGGGCTAATTGACCGACTGGACAAAAACGCGGAAGGGACACTGCGTGTGATTGATTACAAATCTGGCAGTTCTCACTTGTCTCCATTAGACCTGCTAAACGGTTCGCGCCTGCAACTTCCCATTTATGCCCTGGCTGCGCAGGAAGCCTTGCATCTCGGCGAGGTTGAGGAAGGCTTTTACTGGGCGATCAAAGATGCCAAGTCCAGCACCATTAAGCTTTTCAATTTCGACTACGAAGGGATGAGAGGACCCAACGCTGCTTACCAGGTTGTACGTGAGCACATCAGGGACGTGCTTGAGGGATCCACGGCGGGCAACTTTTCGCCGAAAGCTCCCAAAGATGGATGTCCGGATTTCTGCCCGGCAAAATCCTGGTGCTGGCGATACGAGGCGGTGTATAAAAATGACTGATCCTTTAACCGAGCAAGTTCTGAAGCTCTTTAAATTGAATGACGATCAGCGCCAGGCCGCGACTGAACCGACCAGGGATGTGGTGGTCACGGCCGGGGCTGGCAGCGGCAAGACCTCCACGCTGGTGGCGCGCTATGCCTGCCTGTTAGCCCAGGGAATCAAACCGCGCCGCATCGCTGCCATCACCTTCACGATCAAAGCCGCCCAGGAAATGCGTTCCCGGGTGCGGAATATACTTGTGGACCTGCAGACCAAAGCGGATACCCCGGAAGAACGCCAGTTTTGGGCAAACCTTTCTGCACAGATTGACTCAGCCCGGATCGGTACCATTCACAGTCTTTGCGCTGAAATCCTGCGCAACCATCCCGCAGAAGCCGGTGTTGATCCGCGCTTTGACGTGATGGATCAAGGCCTTGCTGATGCATTGAAAACTCAAGTGGTGGAAGATGAGATGGCGCGTTTGGTAAAGGAAGAGCTCTTTCTGCCATTGTTATTTAATATGCCTGTTTTTGATCTCTCCAGATTGCTCAGACAAATGCTGCAGCGCCGTCTCGAAACCATGGAAACATTTGAGATTGAGGTGGATAGTAAGACCCGTCTGATCAAAGAATTTAGTGAACGGATGAATTCATCTGAGATCAAGGGATTGATCCAAGAATTACGCACAATGAGCCCTAAAGAGCTTCTTTTTGAAGCAGGAGACTCCCTTGCGGAGATGGTTCGGAAATTGTTATGTTGTTGGTCTTCAGCTGAGGAAGCTCTGACCAATGGCGATATTGCTAATTGCGCCATTAATCTTTACAACGCCAGGCGAAATTTTCTCCGTAGAAATCTTGGGAGAAAGGACGGCTCAGTAAAGCCAATTATTGCGGAACTCCAGGAACTCTTTGATGCTATGCTTGACCCGCTTACAGGAGGGGCAAAATCCACAGATAAATCACCTTCACTGGAATCTGAAGAATTATTCACAAAGATTCTGCCACTTTTACGTGTAGCTTTCGATCGGGTTCATAAGGCTTATCAAGAAAATCTTGACTTAAAACAAGCATTGGATTTTGACGACCTTGAATATCACGCCCAACGCTTGTTAGCCATTCCAGAAATCCGACAACGTTGGCAACAGGAACTGGAAGCCATCATGGTGGACGAGTACCAGGATACCAACCCTCGTCAACGCGATATCGTCAATGCCCTGTCAGGTGATCGTGGTTGCCTTTTCATTGTTGGGGACATGCGCCAGTCCATCTACCGTTTCCGCCGCGCGGATGTGACTGTTTTTAGAGATGAGCAGAAACGCATCGACAAACAAAATGGATTGTTAATAGATCTTGACCTTACCTATCGCGCCCATGAGCAACTGCTAAACGCGACCGGTGACCTGCTATCTGCTGTAATCGGTACCCAGGAAATCCCAACCAAAAAGTATTACATTCCTTACACTCCGCTGAGAGCCTATAAGGAGACACCTGAACATCCAGTTATGCAACCGCACATAGAATTTGTTGTGGGAGCAGGAGAGGATGCCGCAACAGGCAAACTGCGTGCTGGTCAAGCACTGGCGATGCGTTTGAAGGAGCTTAAAGATGAGGGGCAGATCACGAGTTATGATGAGGTTGTCCTCCTCTTTAGAGCCACAACTGGCTACCCATACTACGAAGAAGCACTCGAAGATGCTGGTATTCCCTTTGTTTCTGTTGCTGGGAAAGGTTTTTATGATCGGCCGGAAATACGTGATCTGTTAAATATCCTGCGAGCCATTTCTGACCCATTTGATGATCTGGCTTTTGCAGGGCTGCTGCGGTCCCCGGCTTTTGGGCTGAGCGATGGTGCGCTATTCCAGCTGCGCGAGTCTAAACTCCCATATTGGGAAACTCTGCAGCGCGATCTTGGATTTTTAAACGAACAAGACCAAGCGAGCGCGAACCGGGCTCTCTCGATTCTCAAAGTGTTGTTACCCCTTGTGGATCGAATCCCTGTAGCGGAGTTATTGAAGCGAGTTGTCGATGAGCTCGACTATCGTTCAATTTTAGCCACTGCTGACATCAAACTCGAGCATGGACACTCAATCAAAGCCGCAGGACGCTTATGGCGTAACCTGGATAAATTGTTGTCGGATACTCATTTGAGACAGTCGATCAATGTGCGGGATTTTCTGGATTTGCTGGAAACAATCAATGATGCTGGCGCAAGAGAGGGAGAAGCCTCTGCGGAGGCAGAAGGCTCAGTTCGCCTGATGACCATTCATTCAGCCAAAGGATTGGAGTTTCCGATTGTCGTGATGGCAGATGCTGGCAGGGGAAAACCATCCAGTAGGGCAAATTCGTATCTGTCAGATGAACTCGGTGTCACCTTCAAACTTGATCCAACCCCGATGCTATTCAGGTTAGCAAAATTTCTGGATGAGGATCAGGATAAGTGCGAAGACTTTAGGCTGCAATATGTTGCGCTGACCCGTGCACAGTCCAAACTGATCATAAGCAGCCATGCGACCTATGATAAAGATGGCATGGTTAAACTGCCAGGCTGGGCTAAGGAACTGGACAAGGCAGTTGGGTCACCTTCTGTTGATTTTGCCACTAATAACGGATTTTCTTTCGAGACTCAGACGAGTCAGGGGTACCCAGTTCGGGCAATTTGCCTAATTGAACCACCAGCAGTAGGTATAAAAGAAACACAAGTGGCGCCCTCAAACATTGTTTTCGAACCTGGACTAAAGCCACTTTACCAACGAATCGAGAGGGTTGGACAGTTAGAGGTTTTGGAGGAACAAGATAGATTTCAGGAAATACAGTCATGGCGTGCCACCAAAGAAGACAGGCGGGTTTCAGGGAAGGTGCTTGGATCAATTGTCCACAAAGCCCTGCAGCGGTGGTTGTTCCCGGGGGATCCGACTTTGGATGTGTTATTGGAGGCAGAAGCCTGGCGGGCAGGATTGGCGATGGAGACAACAAGGCAGGATGTCATCAACCGCGCCAACGATTTGTTAGCCCGTTTCCGCAAGCATTTGTTGTGGAATGAAGTGGATGTTGCCCTTGATAGATATTCCGAACTGCCTTATTCGTACCTCGTAAATGATAAGATGGAAAACAGAGTCATTGACTTGCTGTACCGGGAAGCCGGTGGCTGGCATATCGTCGACTTCAAGACCGATCCTATCAATTCATCTATGCAAAAAGAGCACTTGGTTCAAGTGTATGCTCGCCAAGTAAGACGTTACAAAGCAATTTTGGAATCCAAGCTGGACATATCTGTTCAAGGGCAGCTGTGCTTCCTGGATGACCAGGGCAAAGTCGATTTGGTTGATGTGTGAGTTGGTTAACAGATCACATGATGAAATCCACCAATTAGCAGAACTTGAAAATAAAGCGAGAAGAGTATGACTCCTAAGATTGCCCCGGTTACAACAAACATGGAAAAGAAGACTGCCTACCAAATTCAAATGGAGCGTTTCAAGCGCGCCAAGGCAGGTGGCTTCCACCTCGAAGCAATATTCATCCTCTACGCGCTGATCGAGGATCGTCTTTCCGCTTTCCTATTCCATGCTGGCATTACCAACTCCACACGCGAGAAGATCACCAGGAACTCCAAGGTTCGCCCTCACTTGGATAGCACGCTCACAGTACTGGACACTAAGCAACCTAGCATTCGCAACGTGAGTGCCAAGATCAAATTGATCAAGGAGCTAATGGAGTGGTCAACGGACTACATCGTCAATGAGCCAGCCTGCAATTATCTGGATGCAATCTGCAAACAGATCAACCGGACTGCTGGTAAGGATCAGATGATTGAGACTCTGACGAGGATCGAGGGTTGGTGTGTTAGCAGGAACGAACTGGTACATGCACTGCTGAACAAAAAAGTTGAGAACCAAGAGGAGGTTTTGGAAGCCTTGGTTGCTGAGGGCGAAGCATGTAATCGTTTACTGCAGAACTTTGTGAAGTCGTTCAAGGTCAGAAACGCCTTGCGCAAGACATTCAACATCCAATAACGATTATTAACGGGGACAAACGAAATGACCTCAGACCATAACAACAACTCAGGCTGTCTTTTCCCTTTCGGGGACGACTTCCTGCCGATTCTTTTGTTCTTCCTCGATGTCAACCAACCAAACCCTGGCGCATCTGGCTTCGACGATGAGGATGAAGAGGACGAGGAGCAGGATGAAGATGAAGGTGATCTTGATGATATTTACTAATAGGAAAGTGTTTTTTTTAAGTTGTGATTTGAGTTAGAGATTGCAAGTTCATTAATTGGCAGATCTTTGCCATGAAACTAAGAATTGCGATAAATTTAAGAATAAATTATTAAGACCAATAATTATACAAAACAAAAAATAAAAGGAGAGGGTAAGATGAGCAGAAATTTTAGTGATGAGTTTGAAAATGAAAAAGAAGGCGGACCTGCAGATGAAACTTTCGAAGAAATGCTCAGGAGGTTGGCTGCCAGCGGCAACCTTCACATACGCCATGTTGATGGTGATGGTGACGAGGATGACAATGATGACGAGGGCGAGAGTGTAGATCTGGGTAGTTTTATGGCAAGTGTGTTCGGGGGAGCGAGCCTGAGCGGCAACGACGATGAGGATGAAGATTTTGACGAGTATGAGGAAGATGATGACGATAGCAATGGTCAAGAGTTTTCTATAGGCTTTGGATTCGGTTCAGACGGCTCAGTAACACCACTCGAAGATGAAGGTAGTGGGGGTCTTTCTTTCTCGTTTACTCTTGACCAAGACGGCGAAGAAGTCCCAGAAATAAGGTGCCCGAAATGTAATAAAAAAGACACTGATGTCCTGGATTGGGATACTGACACCTACAAGTGCAATTCCTGCGGGCACGAATTCGTTCCCGAGATCTACAAAGTTCTGGATACCGCTGAAGATTACTTAAACCGAGCCTGGCGCAACTTCAAAGAAAGGAACTACAAGCGAACCATCAAAGACGCCACAAAAGCAATAGCTCTGGATTCCAACTTAACGCTTGCCTATACGATTCGTGGTAAAGCACTAGGGGCAAGAGAAGAATATCAAGAGGCAGAAAAAGATTTTAGCGAAGCTATCCGAATTTCTCCTGATGACGACAACGCCCATTTTAGTCGTGGCGAGACCAGGTTATATCTGGAAAAATATGATGAGGCTATCGAGGACTTAAGCGCTTCCATCGGTTTTGACCCAGATTTTGTTGACACATACGTACATCGGGCAAACGCGTATTTTAAAAAAGAGAATTATCCCCAAGCCATTGAGGATTTCTCAGAAGCAATAGAGCGCGAACCAGACAATGCCTCTGCCATCTTCCAAAGAGGATACACCTACAGCATGCTCGGTCAAGATGATAAAGCTCTTGCGGATTACAACAAGGCAATTGAGTTGAATCCGGATGATGAGGATTCATTTGTTCGAAGAGCAGAATTGCATGAAAGAAATGGCCGCTTTCAAGAAGCCATCAAGGATTACAAGAACTTTCTGCGCAGCGCTGGTGGTGAACCTGACCCGGTAATAATCGAAAGGATCAAAGCCCTTCAACTCAAGCTTGATCCGAATGCGAAACCGGTAGCGTTTGATCCTGATGAGGAAGTGTCCATCTGGGAAGATGTCACATTGTCAGAGGATTCGAAGGTATACCGGTCAGAGGAACGTGGTGAGAAGTTGCTTGAGCAAGGTGATTTTGCCGGGGCGCATAAGGAATTTTCTGACTTTATCGCCCATCAACCTAAAAATGTTGCGGCTTACATCCATCTTGCCTGTGTCGATTTTGCAGCTGGCAACCTTCAAGGAGTCATTGAAGACTTTACCGGCGCAATCAACTGCGGTGCAGCTATTTATCCTCAAAAGGGTCCGTTTTCCGATTCAGTGGATCCTAGATTTGACCAAATTCATCTGCTCAGAGCGTTATCGTACGCTTTAGCTGGTCAAGAAGAGAAGATTCTTCCTGACCTGATTGCTGATGCCAAAATCGGTTTTGATAAATCATATACAAGCAAAAATTGGCCGAGATGTTCTTCAAACCTGACTGCCAATGATAGAGCGGTGGGCAAGTTTATTCGGATGGTTTTGAACGAAAATGAAAATAACCGAACACCTGTACAAGACGCCTTATTATCAGGCCTTACTAAGGATGCGGAGGGTTTTGCAAAAACCGCTGTGTTATTGGAAAAAAGTGATCCACACAACCCAATTCTGCTATGGGCGTTTGGACTCAACCAGGAGGGTAATGAAGACCATCCGTTTATTGGGGATGTGCCCCTCAGTTATCCGGACGACAATGCGGAAATACAATTCGTGCGCGGGCTTAAAAGCATGACTGCTGGTGAATTTCAACGGGGAAAAGAATTAATGGTCGAGGCCATCAGATTGGACCCAGATAATGCTGAGTATTATGAAAAATTAGGTGTTTTCCTGGCAAGGGCAAATGAACAGGATGACGCAATCGGTTACCTAACGAAAGCGATCGAATTGAATCCAAATGCTAAAGACTCGCATTTCTATCGCGGTATCGTACACAAATTCAGGGATGAATTTTCTGAGGCTCAGGCGGATTTCCTTCAAGTAATTGAACTTGAAAGCGCTCCAGGAAACACTTTCTCAGAGGATGCTCGACAACAAATCGATGAGCTCAAGGCATTGGAAGCGAAGAAGGAACATTTTCAGAATTTGAAAGCAAAACAGAATGAGCCTCTCGAAACCGCGGCAAAATACATTGAGCGAGGTCAAACCTACCTAAAAACTGGCGAATGGGAGAAAGCTTATCTGGACTTTGACGAGGCCATCAGGCTTGAACTGACCAATGCCGAAGCCTTCCGTTTTCGCGGAGCATCCCTTTACAAAATGGGAGAGGCTGAATTAGCAATAAAGGATTACAGCCAGGCAATCAAACTTGACCCTAATAACAGCGACTTACACCTCAACCGAGGCATTCTGCAGGCAGATTCTGGCGATTCCGATGACGCTCTGGTGGATCTCAACGAAGCCATTCGACTAAATCCAAAAAATGCCATAGCTTATCACGTTCGCGCGCGAGTGCACGCTGAGGCGTGGTTTGATGGGGACAGTATCGATCAGGCTACAGAGGATTTTGAGAAAGCCATCGAGCTCGATCCTGATAATCCAGATATCTATAAGTCCCTGGCGGATTTTTGGGGGCAACCCTGTTTCCGAGGTGCAGAGGACGATGCTCTTGCCGATCTTGATCAGGCCATCCGCCTGGCACCAGAAAATGCTGAGTACTATCTTGCAAGATTCAAGGTCAAAGCGAAACTAAATGACGCTACTGGCGCTTCGGAGGATCTGACCAAGGCCTTCCTGCTCGACCCAAGCAATGAAGAGGTAAAGGAGTTGGTCAATAAATTTACAGCTGGTGAAGATAAAAAAAGTCAGGTGACCCAGCTGATGATGAGCGCCATGGAAAAAATAAACTCCGGAGATCTGGATGGTTGTATCGAGGATTTGAAGCAAGCCTATAAGTTGGACCCTGATAACCAAGGTGTAAAGGATATGCTCTGTCAAATTCCTCCAGCATTAATGACCGAAGAAGATGATTCACATAAGGCACTTATCTTGGTGAAAAACGCCCATGAGAAGTTTAACGCTGAAGATTACGAAGGCTGTATTACTGATTTGACTGAGGCGATAACACTAAATCCAAATGAAGAGCTTGCATTTAGACTTAGGGGTTTGGCATATTTAGAAAAAGGTCTGGAAGATGAAGCTTACCGAGATTGGTCTGAAGCAATTCGGCTAGGAAACATAAACCCAGAGATTTATTTTAGGTATGTAAATTATTGTCTAGGTAAAGACGATTA
>Ga0209722_1002124_pt1 | contig 16024 bp, 10 predicted proteins | sample BioC12SIPDNA_2_FD_185745 | JGI IMG/M metagenome (GOLD analysis project Ga0209722, IMG submission 185745) | Anaerobic biogas reactor microbial communites from Washington, USA - Biogas_R1_A C12 SIP DNA (SPAdes) (version 2) | ecosystem: Engineered > Bioreactor > Anaerobic > Unclassified | place... | reverse complement strand
GAGCGGGCCGACCTTCGCCAATCGAGACCGCCACGACCTTGCGGACCAGTGGAAGACCGTCGGCCACGTCTTCCGCGTCCCGGACGGCGTCCAGACCACGACGCTCCGCGTCGGTCAGTGGAACGCCGCCGGCTCGTGGCAGTTCGACTCGGTGCGGCTGGCCCCGGTGCTGCCGGTGCACAAGGCGGTGGGCGATCTGGTGCTCGGCGAAGGGGAGTCGATCCGCGACGGGCAATACCGATTTCGCGGCGGCTTCGGTCACCCGGGCAGCAACTACCACCGGACGCTGCTGAGAACCACGACCGGCTTGAACAGCGACCGCTGGACGTTCTCCACCGGCAGCGAGGTCGTCTACCGGTTCGAAGTGCCGGGTTGCCGGTTCAAGGATGGCCGGATTGGCTTGAACGTGAACCACTACGTCCGCGGCGCGTGCCTGGCCGAGGTCAGTTCCGACGGCGAGACCTGGCAGCCGGTGATTGAGCAGGGCCGGCTGGGCAGCGCCGAGGTCGAATTGCCCGCCGCGATGTTCCCCGCCCAAACGGTCTTCTTGCGGCTTGGCACTCAAGGCGGGAGCTCCTTCCAGGTGAATCGGGTGGAAATGGAGGGAGTGCTCGATGGCCCGGCGCCGGACGGGTCGGGCGAGACGCTCTACGCCGAGCTTCAGGCCGCGGAGGGCGACCTTGCCCTGGAGGGACTGCTACTCCGCGACGCGGCCGACGGAGTCGGCGCCCGATTGCGGGCGATCGTGCGCAACACCGGTGCCAGCCGCGCGCGGGTCGTCCTCGGCGGCAAGGCCGGTCCGCAGACGGGCCCGGCCGCGGACCTGCCGCCGCAGGAGGTGGAGATCGGTCCGGGACTTCTCGAAGCCCTCGATGTCGGCTTGCCCGGCGGCGAGCCCGGTGAGCAAAGGATCGAACTCCGCCTGGCAAGCGCCGCTCCGGCGGAGGGCCTTGTGCGGGCCGCCCTGGCCTTCGAGGTGCCCGACTACTACCGCGCCGATTACGGGGAACTGCTCGGCCGGGGCGGCGACGGCACCGCCGTTTGGTGGTGCGAGGCGACCCGCAAAATCCCACGGATAAGGGCCCTGCCGTCCGGCTCGGGCAAGGCCGCCCGGCTGGAAGCGGCCCGCAACGACTGGGAAGCCGTCCAGATCGTCCTGCGGCCTCAACAGGATCTCAAGGGGCTCAAGGCGGCGGCCTCGCCGCTGCGGCAGGTCGGCGGCAGCGGCCTGATCGGCGCCGAGGCGATTCGCATTCTGCGGGTCTACTACCATTTTGTCGACCACCCGACCGATTCGACCGGCGTCCGCGACTTCTGGCCCGACGCCCTGCCGCCTCTCGATCGGCCGATCGACGTGGAAGCGGGCACGAACCAGCCCCTCTGGATACTCGTTCACGTGCCCGAGACGGCCGCAGCGGGCGATTATGAAGGGACGATCGAATTGACCGCCGAGGGGTTCTCGCAGACGGCGCGGCTGGCCCTTCACGTCTGGGACTTCACCCTGCCCAAGCGCAACCACCTGGCGACGGCGTTCGGACTGTCGGCCGGCACGATCTTCCAATACCACGGGCTGGCGTCCGAGACGGAAAAGCGAACGGTGCTCGATCTTTACCTGAAGAGTTTCAGCGAGCATCGGATCAGCCCCTACGACCCCGCGCCGCTGGATCCGATCCGCGTCGAGTTCCTGCCGCAGGCCGATCCGCCCCGCGCCGAGGTCGATTTCACCGCTTTTGACAAGGCCATGGAGCGGGCCGTCGCCGAGTACGGGTTCACCAACTTCCGGCTGGCCATCCGGGGCATGGGCGGGGGGACGTTCCACGCCCGGCACGACCCGGAAATCGCCGGGTTCGGCGAGAACACGCCCGAGTATCAGGCGATGTTTGCCAGCCAGGTCCGCCAGATCGAGTCGCATCTGCGCGAAAAGGGTTGGCTGGAAATGGCCTATGTCTACTGGTTCGACGAGCCGGCCCCGAGGGACTATCAGTTCGTGGCCAACGGGATGAAGCGATTGGAAAAGTATGCGCCGGGCCTGGCGCGGATGATCACGGAGCAGCCGAGCGACCAGTTCGACGCCCATGTGAACATCTGGTGCCCGGTGAGCCACAATTACAGCCACCCGGCTGCCGAGGCCCGACGCGAGCATGGGGAACGGTTCTGGTGGTATGTCTGCACCGGTCCCAAGGCGCCTTACTGCACGCTGTTCATCGACCACCCGGCGACGGAGCTCCGCGTCTGGCACTGGCAGACCTGGCAGCGGAAGATCGTCGGCACGCTTGTCTGGCAGTCGAACTACTGGACCAGTTCCGCCGCGTTTCCCGACGAGCCGCAGAATCCCTACGAAGACCCGATGGGCTATGTCAGCGGTTATTCGACGGCCCGGGGGGTCAAGGCCTTCTGGGGCAACGGCGACGGCCGATTCATCTACCCGCCGCTGGCCGCCGCCACGCCGAGCAAGACGCCGCTCCTGGAGCCGCCCGTCTCGAGCATCCGCTGGGAGATGCTCCGCGAGGGTGTGGAAGACTATGAGTACCTCTACCGGCTGCGGGAGCTGCTGGCGGCGAAGGGCAACCAGTTGCCGGCCGGCAGGCGCGGCGCGTTGGAGGGCCTGTTGGCGGTCCCCGCATCGATCACCAAGGATATGACGACCTTCACCACCGATCCGCAGCCGATCCACGAGCGGCGGCGAGCGATCGCCGAGGCGATCGAGGAGCTGGAGCAGAAATAGCGGCATCGCTCGCCCTGCCGGCTGCCCGCCGATTTGTGGCGGCCGGGCCGGGCAAGCGCTTGCCCCCCAAGGTGCGGATCTCCCCTGCCGGGCGATCCGAGGAATTCTAGCCGCATCCCCCGTTGATTGAGGAGCCGCGATGCTTGCCTTGCCGCGGATCTTCCGTGTCTGCCAGTCGTTCTCCGCCGAGCGGATCGACAATATCCCGCAAGAGGTCGAAAGCCAACTCGCGCGCCTCGACTTGGCGGAGCGAGTGCGGCCGGGCCAGACCGTTGCCGTCACCGCCGGCAGCCGAGGCATCGCCAACTTGGCCGTCATCCTCCGGGCGCTGGTCGGCCATCTGCGGGCGCTCGGCGCCGAGCCGTTCCTCGTGCCCGCAATGGGCAGCCACGGAGGCGGGACCGCGGAAGGGCAGCGCGAGGTTCTCGCCGGCTACGGCGTTACGGAAGCGGCGATCGGGTGCCCGATCCGCTCGAGCATGGAGACGGTCGTCGTCTGCCGCACCGCCGAGGGCGTGCCCGTCCATTTCGACCGCCAGGCCTTCGAGGCCGATCACACGGTCGTCTGCAATCGCATCAAGCCCCACACCCACTTCGTTGGCCCGATCGAAAGCGGCCTGATGAAGATGATGCTCATCGGACTGGGCAAGAAGGCCGGCGCCGAGGTCTACCATCGGGCGATCCAGGACTACAGCTTTGCCCAGATCATCCGCAGCGTGGCCGACGAAGTCATCGCCCATTGCAGAATCCTGGCCGGTCTGGCGATTGTCGAAAACGCCAACGACGAAACGGCTGCCATCGAAGCCGTCCGGCCCGAGGATTTCTGCGCGCGGGAGGCCGAACTGCTCGCGCTGGCCAGGCAGTTGATGGCCCGTCTCCCGTTTGACCGCGCCGATCTGCTGCTCGTCGACCGGATCGGCAAGGACATCAGCGGAACGGGGCTGGACACGAACGTCGTCGGCCGCAAGTTCGACGACCACAAGGCCATCGACGGCGAGCTGCCGAAGGTCAAGCTGATCGCACTGCGAGGATTGACGCCGGAGAGCCACGGCAACGCCGTGGGGATGGGCCTGGCCGAGTTCTGCCGATCTTGCCTGCTCCGCGAGGCGGATCTGGCCGCCACCCGGCTCAACGCGATCACCGCGGGGCACGCCACGGCGGCGATGCCCCCGCTCGACTACGAGACCGACCGGGAGATTCTCGAAACGGCCCTCCCCTCGGTCGGCTTGGCCGAGCCGCACGAGGCCCGAATCCTCTGGATCGCCGATACCCTGCACCTGGCCGAGGTCGAGTGTTCGGAGGCCTACTTGGAGGAGGCGCGGGGGCGGCCCGACCTGGAAATCCTCACCGAGCCCCGCGCGCTGCCGCTGGATTCCGCGGGCAACCTGCCACCCATGTTGCCGCAGTAGCCCGGACGATGGATTCCATCTAGCCGGCCGAGCGGTAAATCAGGGGCAATCCCGCGGGCAACCATCGGAGGGCGGGCTGGCGTCGCCAAGGGGTTTTCGCCGCAGCGGACTCTCCAGGTGTCCAGTGCCGCCACGGCGGTTGCTCCGTCTTGCCGCAGGTGACGGTCGATCGGCGAAGGGAACTGCCGTCTCCTCAACGACTTGCGAGGGGCCGACCGCCCGGCGGGGATGTCCCCCGCCCGCAAGCTCGCGGTTCGCCGCCAGCCGCGGCGGCGGCGCGTGTCGCTAGCATTGTTCTGTGGCGCCTGTTCGTGTCGACCGCCTTGCCGCGGCCCGGCAGCGATGAATCGGGGCGCGAAGAGATGCAGTCGGAGGAGCCAGCGATCGCCGAGGAGCATTCGCCAGCGGAAGCGCGGATCCGCCAACTGGAGGAGCGAATCCGGGAACTGGAACTTGCCGAGCAGCGGTTCCGGGTGCTCTTGGAGTCTGCGCCCGATGCGATTGTGATCGTCGATTCGGCCGGGCGGATCGCGATCGTCAATATTCAGACGGAGAATGTCTTCGGCTACTCGAGAGACGAACTGGTCGGCCAATCGATCGAGATCCTGGTGCCCGAACGGTTTCGCGGCATCCACCGCCATCACCGCGCGGCCTACTTGGAGAACCCGCACACCCGCGAGATGGGCGCTGGCCTGGAGTTGTTCGGATTGCGGCGCGATGGCAGCGAGTTTCCGGCCGAGATCAGCCTCAGCCCCGCTCGTGTTGGCGGTAGCCTGTTGGTCTTCTGTGCGATCCGCGACGTCTCCCAGTTGCGGCAGGCCCAGACAGTGCTTCACGAACGCGATGTGCAGCTGGCCGCCGCCCAACAGATTCAGAAGCACCTGCTGCCGCAGCGACCGCCCCATGTGCCCGGCATCGACGTTCTCGGGGTATCCTATCCCGCGGAGTTTGCCGCCGGAGATCATTTTGACTATTTTCTCATGCCCGACGATGCCTTGGCGGTCGTGATTGGCGATGTGAGCGGGCATGGATTCGGTCCGGCCCTGATCATGGCCTCGGTTCACACCTTGATCCGCGCGCTCTCCCAACGCTCCTGCGACGTTTGCGATATTTTGCAGCATACCAACCGTTTCCTGTGCGAAGAAACGGCCGACCATTTCTTCGCGACCGTCCTGTTCGCCCGGATCGACACCAGATCGCAGCGGCTCGAATACGCCAGCGCCGGGCACCCGCCGGCCTACGTCTTCAACCGCCAGGGGAGCATCAAGAAGCGGCTCGAGAGCACGGGAATCCCGTTGGGCATCGATCCCGACCAGATCACGCCGATCGGCACGTCGATCGACCTGGAGGACGGAGACGTGGTTTTCATGCTGACCGACGGTGTGTTCGAGATTCAGTCGCCCGACGGAGAAGTGTTCGGAGTCGAGCGGGCGATCGACTGCGTCCGCCACCGGGCGACGAAGTCGGCTGCCGAGGTCATCGACGAGCTCTACCAGACGGTGCTCCGGTTCTCCCACAAGGAGAGTCCCGACGACGACGTGACGCTGGTCGTCTTGAAGGTCGGACCGCGACCGGAGGATCGCGAAACGCGCCGTGATTGCCCGCCGCGTGATTCCGATCGCGGCGCGTCGGCGGCTGGAAGTGGACGGATGGGGAATCAGTAGCTTCGCGGGCGGAACTTGCCCTGCACGCGGCTGGGCAGCCCCTGGATGCGCAGAAAGCCTTCGGCGTCGGTCTGGTTGTAGGCGCCGCCGCCTTCCATCGTGGCGATGCCTTCGTCGTAGAGGCTGTTGGGGCTGGTGCGGCCCGCCACCTGGAGATTGCCTTTGTACAGATTCAGGGTCACTTCGCCGGTGACCGGCCGCTGGGCCTCCTTGATGAAGGCAAACAGGGCATCCATCTTGGCGTGGTACCAGAACCCGTAGTAGACCATTTCGGCGACTTCCGGGGCGAGACGATCGCGGAGGTGCATCAGGTCGCGGTCCATGGTGATCTGCTCGAGGACGCGGTGCGCATGGTAGAGGATCGTCATCCCCGGCGCTTCGTATACGCCCCGGCTCTTCATGCCCACGAAGCGATTCTCGACCATGTCGATCTGGCCGATTCCATTGCGCCCGCCGACCTGGTTAAGCGTGTTGACGATCTCGAAGGCGGTCATCTGTTTGCCGCCGACCGCGACGGGAACGCCCGACTCGAACGCCACGGTGACCGGTTCCACGCGATCCGGCGCGTTCTGCGGGAGAGTCGTCATGCCGAAATCGACCAGCTCCACGCCGTTGACGGAGAGATTCTCCAGTTGGCCCGCTTCGTAGCTGATGTGCAGGCAGTTCTCGTCGGAACTGTAGGGTTTTGCGGCCGACGCCTTGACCGGGATGTCCTTCTGCTGGCAGTAGGCAATCATCTCGCTGCGGCCGGGAAAGAGCTTTCGAAAGGCTTCATTCCGCCAGGGAGCGACGACCTTGACCTGCGGGTCGAGGGCCTCGGCCGCCAACTGGAAGCGGCACTGGTCGTTGCCCTTGCCCGTCGCCCCGTGCACATAGGCCTCCGCCCCGACCTGGCGGGCCACCTGGAGGCAGACCTTCGAGATCAGCGGCCGCGCGATCGAGGTGCCGAGCAGGTACATGTCCTCGTACTTGGCCTGCCACTGCATGATCGGAAAGGCGAAATCGCGGCACAGCTCCTCCTGGACGTCGATCAGCCGTGCCGAGGCGGCTCCGATCCGTTCGGCCTTCTGCATGATCGCGCCGCGATCCTCGCAGGGCTGTCCCAGGTCGACGTAGACCGCGTGGACTTCGTAACCTTCGTCCTTGAGCCAACTCAAGATCACCGAGGTATCCAAACCACCCGAATAGGCCAATACACAGCGAGCCATAGCAGATATCCGTCCAGCAAGAGAAAGGGGAGCCGACCCCACGACTCACGGCAACGGCGATCCGTCTTCGGCCGTGGGCGGCTACTTCGTGGTTCCAGGGCGACTCCTGGCAGAACAGGGCCCGAGGAACCCATCCATTCTGGCCCCCTGGGGCCTGGTTCGCAAGGGCCTCAATGCCTGGTTTGCCTGCCAGCAGACTGATTTCGGCGGCTCCTGGCGGCTGCAATCCGGCCCTGTAACCCGACGCGTCAGCGAGGACGGCTAACCCGAGTCGGCCTCGCTGACGCGTCGGGGTACAGCGGCGCGTGGCATATCGAAAAATACCCGGCCGATGAATCGTCTGGGCTAAGTGACGCCGGGCGCGGAATACCCTACAATTCCGTCAGTCTGCGGCGTTTCGCCTTTCTGCTCGACCGGTTCCGTGCAACCGTTCACCCCCCGGAGGGGGCCGGCCCAGCGGAGAGATTGCGGCATGTGTCGGCTTTTCATCGGGCCAGACAGCGGATGCGTCGCGGAAAAGGGGGGGACGCTTGGCCCGGCCTTTGTCTGCGGAGAGATGCTCATGGGCGGCTATGCAAGCAGCCTACACGTCCGCTCGGATGACGCTCAGGCGGTGATCGCCGAGATTGCGAAGTCCTTCGGCGCCCAGGGTTATCGGATCGCCGACGTCGATCGGAAAGCCTTCGAGAAGCCAGAGGCGGGCTGCACTGACCGGCTGCTCGGAGTTGCCGGGGCCGAAAACGGTTGGGTTGGCGTCCTCGACAGCGACCTGTTGGGCATGCTGACGCTGGCGCAGGAACTCTCCGCCAGGCTCGACACCTACGCGATTTGCGTGATGGTCAACGGCGGCAGCTCGTGGCACTACGAACTGTTTCGCGGGGGACGCCCCCTGGATGGGTTCGACTCGCCCGGTGCGCCCCCCTTGTTGAAGCTGGACGGGATTCCACCAGAGGTGCTGGAAATGCCCGATGCGGACGAGTTGGCCAAGGCCATCGGAGAATTGTCGGAACAGGTTCCCGGCATTGTCGAGATGATTGAGTCGCTGCTTCCGCCGGAGATGCGGCAGTTGCACCGCAGGATCGTCGAAGGCACGGCCACTGCCGATGATGCCGAGAGATTCGCTGCGTGGACCCGGCAGTTGACGGAGGAGACCGTCTCCGATTTCGGCAAGCCGGAGAGTCCGTTGCCGATCGGATTGACGGAATCGGCCGGCAACGGCAAGGCGGCCTCGAAGGCAGCACTCGATGTTCACATCCACCACCTGCGTCCGCTGCTCGGCCCCAAGGCGGATGCCAACCAGATCAGACAACTGTTGCTTGAAGAGGCGCCCTGCGCCCAGGAGCCGCTGGCTGACTTTCTCGAACGGATCGGCATCAACCCCTTTTTCGCCCAACTGAGCCTCCAGGACTTGCCCGAACTGACCGAGGCCGGCTTGCGTCGTGAGGGCATCCAGTTGGCGCGATCGATCCTGTTCCGGAAAGCCCAATAGGGGCGATGCCGCGTGTCGCGTGTCGAATCCGGGAACCTGGAGTCCAACAAATTCTCCTCGTTCCCAAGCTCCAGCCTGGGAACGGTTGGCAATAAAGACTGAACCCCGAAGCCTGTCCCCGAAACCTCCCGCGCATGAACTCGTCCGACTCGCTCGAAATCACTTCGGTCGCACCCGACCGGCTGCCCCAAGCCTTGGCCCTGGCGTTCTCGAATCTCTCACCGCGCGAGGCTGCGATCCGGGTCGAAGCGGCGCTGGCGGAGATCAGGTGGGGGAGATTGTCGCAAGACGGGATTCTTCAAGCGTGCCGCGGCGGCCGACTGGTCGGCGCCTCGTTCACCCAAGTTCTTCTCGGACGCACCGCCAATTTCTGGCCACCCCAGGCGCTGTCGAGCGAACCGCGCGAGACGGTTCAGCGGCTGATCGGGGCTGCGATTGACCGGATGCGCGGCGCTGGTGTGCGCGTCGCGCATGCGTTGCTTGAAGGGCGACCGCATCCGAGCGACGTGATGCGGCTGGAGGAGGCGGGGTTTGCGCGGCTCGCGGAACTCTACTACCTGCTCAGCGAGGAGGAGGATTTCCCTGCCGAGCCGCCAGCCGGCCCACTCCTGTTCGAGCCTTACACTCCGGAGAAGTACGAACGCCTCTGCCAGATCGTCGAGCAGACATACGAGGCGACGCGGGATTGCCCGGGACTGGACGGTGTCCGGAACGCGGCCGAGGTGCTGGAAGGCTACGGCGCTCTTGGTGACCCTCCGCCACAACACTGGATGTTTGTCCGCGATGGCCGCCGCGACGTCGGCTGCCTGCTGATCGGCGACCACCCGGAGCATGAGAATTGCGAGTTGACCTACATGGGGTTGAGCCGTTCGGCACGCGGCAACCGCTGGGGGTTGCAGATCGCTCGCCAGGCCCAATGGGTCGCCCGGCGGCTGGGCAGGCCGCGGCTGGTGCTGGCGGTCGATGCCGGCAATGGACCGGCCCGCCGAGCGTACGCACGGGCGGGCTTCCGGGGATTCGACCGGCGGCAGGTCTACATTCTCCTGCCGTGACGGATCGCCACCGGGCGCCTTGCCGGCCAGGAGGGCGGAATTCTGTCCGCCTGGGCATTGGGCCGCAGTCGTTACTGGTTTGCACAAAACAGGTTGCGGCACGATCTCCCGCTCGGGACGGCCGGCTCCGGAGCCGCTGCTCGACAAGTTTTCCACGTCCAACAGTCTTCGTGAAAATGGCGAAAATTCCGCTCCGCCGGTGCGCGAGTGCGGCGATTCTACCGCGGATTCAGGCCGTTTTGGAAATGGTTGGGGATTTCTCCGTTTACCGGTTGGCGGGCCTGTTTGACAGCTTAGCTAGCACGGCTAAAATCAGAGGCTCGTTGGTTGACAGACACAAGGAGCAAGACGGGTTCCTCGAGCCGTTCTTCCCTCTTCCGCCACTCCACCGAGTCCAACTTGTGGGACGTGTCGGCGCGAGGTTGGGGAGCAGGACTTGAGGCCGTCGATGATCGCGGCTCCTTCTCCCGTGTGTAGTTCTCCGAGCTGGTCGGGGGTAGGCTAAGACACTGACGGAAGTGTGTATTTGACGGGGAAGGTGCGCGCCGGAGGCGCCTTGGAAGTGGCCAAGGACGATATGGACATCGTGTCAGCTTTTCGCAGACGACTGGCTGACAAGGTCGAAAAAGAACGATTCGAGCTGTGGTTCGGCGGCAAGACCTGCTTCGAGGTAACCGACCGTACGTTGACGGTTGTTGCCACGAACGAGTTCTTTCGGAGCTTCTTGCAGACGCACTATCGCAGCTCGATCGAGAGCGCGTGCCGGGAGACATTCGGGCCGGCGTTCTCCGTGGCGTTCTCCATCCCGCCCACCGGTGGTGCATCAGGCAATGGAGGTCCATCGCAGCAGGCATCGGCGGCGGACGCGCGCCGGTCCGGCTCGTCCGGCCGTGCCGCCTCGTCCGCGACGGTGTCCCGCGCCTCCGCGGAGCGGACGTTGCCGGGGCGGGCGGGCTGCCGCGAGAAGCGGCGCGGCAGGCCGCTGCTCGACTTCGATTCTTTTGTCAAAGGGAGCACCAATCAACTCGCTCGGGCCGCCGCGGAGATGGTGGCCGGGCGGCCCGGCGAGTTTTCGCCCCTGCTGATCCACGGCCCGACGAGCGTCGGCAAGACCCACTTGCTCCAGGCGATCTGCACCGAAGCCCGCAAGACCCACCGCAAGCTGGTCGCCGTCTATCTCTCGGCCGAACAGTTCACCACCGAGTTCCTCCAGGCGCTCCGCGGCGGCGGTCTGCCCAGCTTCCGCGCCAAATACCGCGGATTGGACCTGCTGGCGATCGACGACCTGCACTTCTTCTGCGGAAAGAAGGCGACCCTGGTCGAACTCCTTTACACGATCGACGCCCTCACGCGCCGCCGCCGCCAGATCGTCTTCGCCGCCGACCGCGCCCCCGTCCAACTCCGCGCCCTGGGGGGGGAATTGCTCTCCAGGCTCGACGCCGGCATGGCCTGCCGGATTGAACCGCCCGGCTATGATACGCGGCTGGAAATCCTGCGGCGGATGGCCAAACGCATGGACATGCCTGTTTCGCCGGACGTCGGTCAGTTCATCGCCGCGAGGCTCACCAATCACGCCAGGGAACTGTCCGGAGCGCTCTGCCGGCTGCACGCCGAGCAGCGGGCGACCGGGCGCCCGATTACCCCCGCGATGGCGGAAGAAGCCCTTGCGGAGATGATCCGCGACGGCAGCCCCACCGTCCGCCTCGCCGACATCGACAAGGCGGTCTGCGACGCCTTTGGTCTCGAGCCCGAGGCGCTCCAATCCAGCCGCAAGGCCAAGTCGGTCAGCCATCCGCGGATGCTGGCCATGTGGCTGGCGCGAAGATACACCCGCGCGGCCCTCACGGAAATCGGCCAGTATTTCGGCCGCCGCAGCCATAGCACGGTCGTCTCCGCACAGAAGCGGGTCGACAAGTGGATTGCCGAGAATGCGACTTTGAGCCTCGCCGAACATTCCCGACCGGTCGCCGAGGCGATCCAGCAACTCGAACGCCGCTTCCGCATCGGATAGGCGGAAGATCGAGCAGCGCGGGCGCGGCTTGCGGGGGCGGGCTACCGCGCACTGAGCGGCCGCCGCCTCGGCAGCTGGCGCTTCGGCGCTTCGTTGGCCTTCAAGACGCGCTGCGCCTTCGCCAGATCGTTGACCTTGATCACCGCCAGCGTGTTCCCTTTGCTGCCGCGCTCCGTGCTGACGGCGCAATAGGCGTAGTCGATGTTGAGGTGATCGGCGGCAAGCCGCTCGCAGATGTTCCGAAACGCACCGTTCTGATTGGGCACGTCCACAAGGAGGACGTCGGCGGAGTCAAAGCGAATATTGAGTTTCTCCAAGACCTCGGTCGCGGTCTGACAGTCGTCGGGGACAAAGCGGACCATCCCGCGATCCCGGCTGTCCATGACCGCCAGGGCGATGAGATTTACCTTGCCTTTCGCCAAAGCGCCGAGCATGTCGGCAAGCCGCCCGGGTTTGTTGATCAGACTGACCGAGAGTTGCCTGGCCGTTCTCATTCCGCTCCTCCTTACTCAAGAGTTCGAAGAGAAACTGCTCCGACGGAAGGGAAGGCGACCGAAGCGGCCAGCCCCGCCCTGGGGCTCCGGCGGTCATGCTGACGGAAGATCCGCCTACCCATGCGCATCGAGAAGATCGGCCCTTTCCATGCCTTGGGGGATGCTGCGTGGCGTTCGGATAGGCTCCTGAACAGCGGCCGCCTTGGGGGCCGGACGCGTCGCTTCCACAACATCAATGATCATATCCACCAGCAGGCGCGGGTCAATCAATTTCAGCAGGAGGCAATCGCGGATTGCCGGGACCTGCCTCTGCTTTTCGGCTGAACGGACGATTCCGGCCGGTGCGGTGCGGACGGGGATGCGGGTCCATTCCCCCCCCTTTGGTCGTGCTTGACAGTCCGCATTGCCTGAATTGCCCGCCATCCCCCCGGCACCCTGCTCTGGAGTGTGATTGTCTGGGGAGAAATGGCCGCCCGGAAGCCGGCAAGATCGGGCCAGACGGTGAAACTTCTTGGCAGCAGGATCGTCTACAGTGGTAGTTGCCCGGAAAGTCGGAAACCGCGGCTTGTCGCTGCCACCGCGACTGGAAGGCGGTGACGCCCGGCCCGGCGGTGGCGCATTGTCTAAGCGGAGGTTGATGCAATGGGACGATCGATCGGACTGTGGCTCGTATTCTGTTGGCTGGCCGTGGCCTCAACGGTCCAAGGTCAAGGTCTCTTGGTGGTCATCGACCCGGACCAGTCGGTCCGGTTGCCCCGCCCGCCGATCATCTGGCCACCCTATCCACCCTATCCGCCCCATCCGCGCCCCCGGCCGTTGCCGCCGCCGCCGGCGACATACAAAATCAGCGAAATTGCCGTCGACGCGCGGCTTTCCAACCAGGTGGCCCAGGTGCAGGTGTCGCAGGCGTTTGTCAACACCGGCAGCCGTCCGCTGGAAGTCTCCTTCGTCTTCCCGCTGCCTTACGACGGGGCCGTCGATTCGCTCACGCTGCTGGTTGACGGGAAGGAGTATCCCGCCCAGTTGCTGCCCGCCGAGAAGGCCCGCGCGCTGTACGAGAGCATCGTGCGGAAGAACAAGGATCCGGCCCTGCTTGAGTGGATGGGAACCGGCCTGTTCAAGACGAACGTCTTTCCCGTCCCGCCCGGAGCCAAGCGAACGGTCACCCTGACCTATTCTCAGCTGCTGCGAATGCAGGACGGCCTGACCGACTTCCTCTTCCCCTTGAGCACGGCGAAATACACGTCCGAGGCGGTCGACAAGATCAGCTTCCGCGTGACGCTGGAAACGGCCGACGATCTGAAGAACATCTACAGCCCGACGTACGAAGTGAAGGTCAAGCGGTCCGGCGACCGCCGGGCAACGGTCACCTACACGGCGGAAAAGGAGCTCCCAACATCCGACTTCCGCCTGTTCTACGACCTCGGTCGAGGAAACGTCAGCACGCGCGTGCTCAGTTACCGGCCCGACAAAAACGACGACGGCTACTTCCTCCTCCTGGCCACCCCGAAAATCCAAGCCAAGGAAGAAAGACTGCCGCCGAAGACCGCGGTGTTCGTCGTCGATCGGTCGGGTAGCATGAGCGGCGCCAAGATCGAACAGGCCCGCGGCGCCCTGGAGTCGGTGCTCGGCAACCTCCGCAAGGGCGACCTGTTCAATGTCATCGCCTACGACAGCGCCGTCGAGTCGTTCCGCCCCGAGCTCCAGCGATACGACGAAAAGACCCGCGCCGAGGCGCTCGGGTTTGTCGAAGGAATCTACGCCGGCGGCAGCACGAATATCGACGAGGCCCTGCGAACCGCGCTCGGCCAACTGAACGACTCGAAGCGGCCGAGCTACGTGATCTTCCTCACCGATGGCCTGCCGACCGCCGGCGAGACGGACGAGAGCCAGATCGTCCAGCGGGCGAAGGAGGCGAATAACGTACGCGCCAGGATCTTCAGCTTGGGCGTCGGCTACGACGTCAACAGCCGGTTGCTCGACAAGCTGGTTCGCGAGAACTTCGGCCAGAGCGAGTACGTCCGGCCCGACGAAAACATTGAAGACCGCGTCAGCCGGCTCTACCGGCGGATCGAAGCCCCCGTGTTGACCGACGTCGCGCTGGAGTTCACCCTTGACGAGCAACCGGGCCGCGCCAAGCCGGTCAACCGAGTCTACCCCAAGGGTGCCTTCGACCTGTTCGCCGGCGAACAGTTGGTCATGGTCGGCCGTTACCGTGCCTCGGGCGACGCCAAGGTCGTCGTCAAAGGCGCGATCCGCGGCAAGCAGCAGACCTACGACTTCCCCGCCAAGCTGGTGAACAAGAGCGACGACCAGTCCCTGGTCTTCATCGAGAAGCTCTGGGCCGTCCGCCGTGTTGGCGAAATCCTCGATGAACTGGACTTGAAGGGCAAGAACCAGGAACTGATCGAGGAGTTGGTCAAGCTCTCCACGCGCCACGGGATCCTCACGCCGTACACTTCGTTCCTCGCCGACGAGAACACCTCCGTGACCGACTTGGATCGAAATGCCTCGGAAGCCGGACATCGGCTCGGCGCCCTGGAAAGCGTTTCGGGCGCATCGGGATTCGCCCAGCGGGCGTACAAAGGCGCGCTCCAGCAGTCGCTCCAAGCCAGTCCGCCGGCTGCCCCGAGGATGTCGTTCTCCGCGGATGCCGCCATGCCCGGCGCCGGCGGTCTGGGCGGCTACGGCGGAGGGGGCTACGGCCGCCCCGCCGGCCCCGCCTCGGGCCGCGCGGCGCGACAATCCGCTCCGGCGGCCGCCGCCGCGCCGCTGGCCGCGGCCGATGCGGAGATCGCCCAGGCGGCCGGCACCGTCCGCCAGATCGGCAGCCGGACGTTCTACCGCCGCAATGCCCAGTGGATCGACTCGACCGCCACCGAAGAGCAACAGAAGCACGCTGTCCGCGTGAAACAGTTCAGCGAGGAATACTTCCGCCTGGCCAGGCTCCACGGACGCGAGTTCGCGCAATACCTGGTGTTCGACGAGCCGGTCGTCGTCAACGTCGCCGACCGGACTTACCTGGTCGAACCGTAGCGACCGGCCCGCAGCGCTGCGGAAACGCCCAGCGCCGTGAGCATCCCGGTCAACGCGCCAAGTGAGGCGCCAGCAACTTCGTCCAAACCGCGTAGCCCTCGTCGCTCAGGTGCAGACCGTCGGCGATATACAGCTCCTTGCGCGGCATGCCGCCGGTGCCGATCATCGGCGAGTCGACGTCGACGAAGATGGATCGAGCGTCGCTGGAGATCGCTTCCCGGATCAGCCCGTTCGCCTTGCGGACCGGCTCGATCAGGCTCCAGCGCTTGATGCTCGGCTTGATCCCCACGTAGATGATCTTCGCCTCCGGCAGGCTGGCGCGGACCTTGGAGACGAAGGCTTTGAAATCGGCCAGGACCTGTTCGGGCGCTTTGCCCGCGGCAAGGTCGTTGTCGCCGGCGTAGAAGACGATCGTTCGCGGGCGGTAAGGGATAACGATCCGCTCGGCGAAATGGACCGAATCGGCAATCTGCGATCCCCCGAAACCGCGGTTGAGCACTGGCATGTCGGGGAACCATTTTGCCACGTCCCAGCGGACGATGCTCGAACTGCCGACGAAGAGAATTCCCCCCTTCTCCGGCGGATCCTCCCTGTCCTGCTGCTCGAACCGAGCGATGTTCGGCTCCCATCGCTGTGGTCCTCTCTTGGCCTTTTCTTCTCCTCCAAGACCGGAATCCGCCAGGACGGCCAAGAAGACAATCAGGACAAGCGACGCGGTCAGGATTCTTGAGCGCTTCACAATCGGAGTCTCCGGGGGGGTGATATGGTTCTGTGGAAACGTGCCTCGCCGCCAGCGTCCGGCTCGCCCCGCGCGGCCCTCCCCTCGTTCCCAAGCTCCGGCTTGGGAACCCGTCAGGAAAACGGCCCGAGCACGGCGACTTTCCAGCATAGCGTCCCGCCGCGGTCGAGGCCACCTCGGCCGGCTCACGTCAACCGG
>Ga0209722_1002093_pt1 | contig 16197 bp, 13 predicted proteins | sample BioC12SIPDNA_2_FD_185745 | JGI IMG/M metagenome (GOLD analysis project Ga0209722, IMG submission 185745) | Anaerobic biogas reactor microbial communites from Washington, USA - Biogas_R1_A C12 SIP DNA (SPAdes) (version 2) | ecosystem: Engineered > Bioreactor > Anaerobic > Unclassified | place... | reverse complement strand
ACAATCCAGAAGCCGATCCTTCGGCCATGATCCACCTCCTTGTGAACAAAATGCCTTTGGTGGATCATGGCCTTTTTCGTAAACTATGTCACGAGCACTTACCCTCCCCAAAATCCGTGACGGTCAGAAAAAACGGAAGTGTATTTCGAGAAACCGGATTGTCTTCCCACCCGGCCGCGGGTTATCCTCGCTGTGAAACGCAGGTCCGGAAGACACCAACCGGGCCGAGTCATGCCGGGCCCGGGAAACGCGGCTTTCAACATGGAGTCCGCACCGGTCCGTACACAGTTCGGCCCTCCGTTCTGGGGAGAAAACCATGACGCCTCGGCAACGGGTCCTTGCCGCCTTGAGGCATGAAGAAGTCGATGAGATTCCCTGGATCGAGGGAATCACCGGCAACGGGATTGCCACAGGGCTCTGTGGAGAACCGGTTAACGTGGAGTGGTCGGTAGCCCCCGACGGCTTTCCGAACATGCCCGGCGATCGGCTGGCCGAGGAGCAGAAGAAGGCCAACCGCGTGCTGGGCAAGGCCAACCTCCAGTTCTGCGCTTTTGCGCCGGTCTTCTGCCAGCGCATTCGCAAGGCCGACGACGGTTCACCGATCCTGGTGGGCGACGGCCTGATCAAGACGCGCCGCGATTTCGAACAGATCTTCCGGCTCCCGTCGCCGACCGATCGCCGGTTCGTGGCCTGCGCCCGAGAGTTCATCGCGAGCAAGGAGGATTACTGTGCCTGCGCGTGCGTGCGGCTGGGAATCGGGGCCACGCTGCTGAGCATGGGGATCGAGGCGTTCTCCTATGCGATGGTCGACGATCCGCAATTGATCCGGGACGTACACGACGCCTATGCCGACTGGACTGCGGCGGTTGTGCCGGTCATGGAAGAGATCGGCTTCGACGTGATCTGGGCGTTCGACGACGTGGCCTTCAATTCCGGCCCGATGTTCAGCCTGGCCTTCTACCGAGAGCATATCCTGCCCAAGGAGAAGACGGTCGCCGCGACATTCACCCGGCCGTTGATCACGCACAGCGACGGCAACATGACCCCGTTTCTGGACGCGTGGCTGGAGTTGGGCCAGCAGGCGATCCATCCAATTCAGCCGGATGTGATGGACATCAACCTCGTCAAGCAGCAATACGGCCGCCGCGTGGCGCTGGTGGGCAACATCTTCATGACCGACCTGGTACGCAGCACGCCCGCCCGGATCGAGGCCTTGGTTCGCGATCGGATCGAGTCGATTGGTGCCGGCGGAGGCTATATCATTTCATCGAGCAACAGCCTGACCGACGACATGAAGCCCGAGAACGTGCTCGCGATGCGCGACGCCATCCGCAAGTATGGCAGACGCACCGGTCCGGCGACGTGACTCAAAGGGTATCAAGGCTATCTGCACGCGGACGCCCACGGCGGTTGCGACGGTATCTACGCCGGCGGCGCGGTGTGCGAGGTCGCCTGTTGGGTCCATGCGCGGCGAAAGTCCTACGACGCCCAGGATTCCGATGGCCGCCGTACCGTCTCTCGGTTGCCTTCTCCCGGATGTGGCTCGCCTCGCCGCCTGTGGTCCGCGGAACAGACACACATGACAGCCTTGTCGCGCCCCTCGTTGTGCATACGGAGCCCGTTTTTCCTGGACGGCGGCACTGGCGGATCGCGAGGGACGCGCAACTTTTGTCCATATAATCCCGACTCCAGGGTATTCTACCATGGCGGGTGGCCGGGTTAGGCTGCACGTCGGAATGAGTCAGCGGAAGGCGAAAGACAGGAACAGGCGGTCTGAAGAGAGAAGAAAAGGGGAATAGAGCGGGAGAGGCAATTCCTATCCGCTATCTTTCTGGCTTTCTTTCTCCCATTTCCCGCTTTCCCTCATTTCCTTCTCTTACACCTTTTGTGCAACGACTGTTCAACCTGGTAGCGTGTTTTAGAGTCTTTGTGCTGGACTTGTGCGCATGGTGCGCACATGTTTGTGAAGGTTGGGTTGCGGGCTTGCCCCGCTTTGGGATCGGAGGTTCGCCATGCGATTCCCTGTGAATCGACTCGTCGCTGTTGCCGTGGTGGTCGCCCTCACTTGGATCGGCCGTGCCCAGGCCGCCTCACCCGTCGAGCCCTCGGCCGTGGTCGCGTCCCCCTGCGACTCGCTGGCCGAACGCCTAGCCGCCAAGGAGATTCGTCGCTACATTTATCTCCGTACCGGGAAGCTCCTGCCGATCGTCGAACAACTCGACAAGGCTCCGGCCGGGGCCATTGTCGTGGGACGCAAGGATCGGCCGGCAGTCCAGGCCGTTTTGACGGAACCGGCATGGAGAACGACGGTTGATGCCCTCGCCCCAGAGCAATACGTGGTGCGTACGCTCCAACAGGCAGACCGGCCGCTGGTCCTCATAGCTGGCGGCGATTCTGTGGGAACGCTCTACGGAGCCTATCGAGTGGCTGAGCACTTGGGCGTGCGGTTCTACCTTCATGGCGACGAGCTTCCCGATCGCCAGATTCCCCTGGCAATCGCTCCGGTCAACGAGACGGGCACGCCCTTGTTCGATCGTCGCGGGATTCAGCCATTCCACGACTTTCCCGAGGGGCCCGATTGGTGGAACGAGGACGGCTACAAGGCCATTCTCGGACAGCTCGCCAAGTTGCGGATGAACTTCTTCGGCCTGCACACGTATCCCGAGGGCCGCTTGGGACCGGAGCCGTTGACCTGGATCGGCCTGACGTCCGACATTCGGCCCGACGGACGTGTGGCTTTCAGCTACCCGTCACGGCACTTCACCACGAAGAACGGCACCTGGGGCTACGGGTCGACCAAGACGAGCGATTATCTCTTTGGCGCCGGTGGGCTCTTCGATCGTGACGACTACGGCGTTGACTACATGCGAGGTATGACGCCCTGGCCCGAGACACTGGAGGATAGCAACGAGCTGTTCGATCGGATGGGACAAGTGCTGCGGTCTGCATTCGGCCTTGCTGGCCAGTTGGGGATCAAGACGTGCCTCGGCACCGAGACGCCGATTACCCTTCCCACGCCGGTCAAAGAACGCCTGCAAGCTGCGGGGAAAGACCCTGCAGACCCGGCCGTGGTCCAAGAGGTCTATGAGGGGATGTTCCGACGAATCATGGCCACGCATCCGCTGGACTATTACTGGCTCTGGACGCCAGAAGGCTGGACGTGGAAGGCGGTCAACGACCAGCAGGTCAAGGCGACGCTTGCCGATCTTCGTGCCGCGATTGCCGCTGCGGAGAAGGTCAGGGCTCCGTTCACTCTGGCCACTTGCGGATGGGTGCTCGGGCCGCCGCAAGAGCCGTCGCTCTTCGACAAGGTGCTTCCCAAGTCGATGCCGATGAGTTGCATCAACCGCAAGGTGGGCTACTCGCCAGTCGAGCCGGGTTTCGCCGAGGTCCACGGCCGGCCCACCTGGGCGATTCCATGGATGGAAGACGATGGAGCAATGAACTCGCCCCAGCTTTGGGTCGGACGCATCCGCAAAGACGCGGCCGACGCACGGGCATACGGTTGCACCGGCTTGATGGGAATTCATTGGCGGACCCGTGGGCTCGGCCCGAACGTTTCCGCCTTGGCCAAGGCAGCCTGGGACCAGCACGACTGGAACCCGGCGTTGAACCCAGAACTGCAAACCGCCGAGCCCACGCCAGCCGAGGGGCCGGAGGGCGGGCAGTGTGCCGCGTTCCTCAATAACGTGATCGCCGATACGGAAGAGAAGCAAATCTATCAGTCGGTGCGCTACGATGTCCGGGCGTACAACTTCGATCTGCCCAACGGAACGTACAAGGTCACGCTGAAGTTCTGCGAGCCTCTCTACAAGGAGCCGGGCAAACGCATATTTGGCGCAAAGCTCCAGGGCAAAACGGTGCTCGACCGGCTCGACCTGTTTGCCAAGGCGGGGCGAAACCGGGCGATCGACTACGCGTTTGAGAATGTCCAGGTAAGCGACGGCGGGTTGGCGATCGACTTCATCTACCAGACCGACAATCCTTGCATCGCGGGAATCGTGATCCAGGGACCTGCGACGCACAAGATCAACTGCGGCGGTCCCGCCTGGCAAGACTACCAGGCCGATTGGCCGGCGGCCACAGCCCCCGGCCAGCCGCGAGATCGTCACTTGCCGACGGCAGACTTCTATGCCGATTGGACGCGGATCGAGTTCGGCGATGAAGTGGCCGACGAGGCGGCGGCCGTGTTCACGAAGATCGACAGCCATCTGCCCCGGCCAACGAGTTGGGTCGATGGACCGGGCGGCATCAAGCCCGACCCGCGAGCTTGGACCGATGTGGCCAAGGAGTATACGTTTGTCGACAAATTGGCCCGGCTGGAGCCCAGAGTCCGGGGAGCAGCCTGCCGTGAACGATTCCTCTACTGGCTGAACACCTTCCGCTATCAGCGCGCCAACGGCCAGGTGAATTGCACTTGGGCCCGGTTCAACGGGGCGATGGCCAAGGTCAAGGCCGAAAAGGACTCAGCCATCCAGAAGCGACTTGCCCGCGAACTGGCCCTGCCGATCCGCAAGGAACTAATCTCCCAGGTGAGCGAGATGCACAAGTGGCTTCTAGCCACGGTTAGCACGACTGGCGAGATGGGGAATGTGGCCAATTGGCAGCAGCACTGTTTCCCGAAACTGGTTACCTTGTCGGGAGAGGAACTGGCCGCAATCCTGGACGAACAACTACCGGCCGATGCCATGCCCTCGACGGACGACTCCGACGAGCCTCGCCTCGTGGTGCCTTTTGTACGCACGTCACTCATGCGAGGCGAGCGGTTGTCGTTGACCGTGATCGTCCTTGGCCCTGCACCGACCGAGGCAAGTCTTTTCTGGCGCCCGCTCGGCACCGGTCCGTTTGCCGAGATTCCTTTGGAACATGTGGCCCGCGGCGTGCATCAAGTCACGCTACCTGTCGAAGCCACCCAGGCCGACTTTGAGTATTTCATCGCGGCCACGGCTGCCAATGGCCCGTCGCTCCACTTCCCCGCCGCCGCACCGGCCCAGAATCAGTCGGTTGTTGTGGTCGAGCCATGAAGCGAGGTCCATTGTCAGGTGCGGATTGTGTTCGACTTCTGCCAATACTGCAAGACGTGCTCCAACACCTCGAGAATCCCTGGGAAAACGAGGTTTGTGAGCCTCCGGAATTGACAGGCCGGAAACCGAACCGATAAGGCGGCAGGAACCGTTCATGTGTTTCTTGGGCCGACCCCGCTCGACGGCTATACGCTGTCGATCTGCTCGGGCAGTTTCAACGACTGGATTCGCAAGAACGTGAGCATCGAATTCCCGGCCGGCTATATGTTCACCGGGGAATGAGAAATGCTTGACTTTGATCTGGGCAATACGTTCAACTATGCCGAGATGGCCCACTTGATCTTCCCTCGGCCCTTCATGGTCGAACGCGGCCACTACGACGGAGTCGCCCCGGGCTCCTGGGTGGAATATGAATATGCCAGGATTCGCCGCCTCTACGACACGCTTGGCCTCGGCGACCGCACGGCCATCGAGTTCTTCAACGGCGGCCACGAAATCCACGGCGTCGGCACGTTCGAGTTTCTGGAAAGGCACCTCGACTGGCCTGCACCGGCCCTCGGCAAAGGAGAATAGATCGCCAGCCCTGCTGGACGAGCAGGGAATGAAGCTCACGCTGGAATGACTGAAGAAAAGACATCGATTTGGAGTCCAATCATGACCAAAGTCACTCGTCGCCGTTTCGTTCGTAGTTCGCTGCAAGGCAGCGCCGCTCTGGCCGCGGCCTCGGTGCTCAGCGCACCGAATCCTGTCCAGGCCCGGTCGGCCAACGACAAGGTCGTGCTCGGCCTGATCGGGGCCGGAGGGCGGGGCCGTTATCTTGCCTGCCAGTTCGCCGGCCTGGAAAACGTCGAGGTGAAGTACGTCAGCGACGTCGAGGACGCACGCGGGAAAGGCTCGGCGAGTGAAATCGAGAAGATCCAGGGCTTCGCGCCCCGGCTGGTCCCCGACATGCGGGAGATGCTGGACGACAAGGATCTCGACGCGGTGATTGTGGGGACGCCCGAGCAGTGGCACGCCCTGGCCACGATCTGGGCCTGCCAGGCCGGCAAGGACGTGTTTGTCGAGAAGAACATCTCGCACACCATTTGGGAGGGTCGCAAGATGATCGAGGCCGCCCGCAAGTACAAGCGAGTCGTTCAGGCGGGGTTCCAGTGCCGAAGCGCGCCCTACGTGCACTCCGCCCGCGACTACATCGCCGAGGGCGGATTGGGTGAAGTGCTCTACGTGAAGGCCTTCAACATGTTGCCCTTCGTTTACGGGAGCTACCCGAAGCCCGAGGTGTCCGACGGGAATCCGCCGGCCGGGCTCGATTGGGACCGCTGGCTGGGCCCGGCCGACGAGCGACCCTACAACGTGGACGTGCACCGCAAGTGGTACGGCTACTGGGATTTTTCCGGGGGAAACGCGTCCGATGCGATCCACACGCTCGACGCGGCTCGGTTGGTAATCGGCGATCCGCCCCACCCCAAGTCGGTGACCGCTGTGGGTGGGCGCTGGCAATACGACGACGGCGGAGAGATGCCCGACGTCGAGATCGCCACGTTCCAGTTCGACAAGCTCGTGATGACCTTCGAAAACACGGGGTTCACGCCCTACATGTTCAAGACGCCGGGCGAGATCCGCGCCGGCGACAAGTTCCCCTTCTGGCCGCGCAACAGTTCCCGGATCGAGATCTACGGGACCAAGCGAATGATGTACCTGGGCCGGCACGGCGGCGGGTGGCAGGTCTACGAACGCGGGCCTCAGGAGTTGGAGGGCGGCTTCGGCACGCCCGTCGCCCAGGAGTTCGGCAGGTTTCCCGACGAGCCGCACATCGCCAATTTCGTCGACTGCATCCGCAGCCGTGAGAAACCCAACGGCGACGTCGAAGTCTGCCACTACAGTGCGTGCATCGAGCATCTCGCCAACACGGCCTACCGGGTCGGCAACCGGCAGCTTCTTTTCGACGGCGATACCGAGACCTTCACCAACTGCGACGAGGCCAACCAACTTCAGCGACCGGCCTACCGCAAGCACTACCGCGTGCCTGAAGAAGTGTGACGCGATAGCTCCGTCTGTTCCAAGCAGTCGACCGGAACCCGGTTCTGGATCTTCGGCCCTGTTGACGGTCCCTGCCGTCAGGGGATATGTTGGCGAAAACACTGCACCAAACGACGTTGAGAATGATCCACCAAGATAACACGGGTGAACCATGAACCGATTTCCTTCTTCTCGTGTGGCCCACGGCGTGGTAATGGCAGCGGCTGCCGCGGTATTTGTCGCGTGCCAGGTCTGCTCATGTTCGACGGCCGCAATCGGGGCCGACGTGCCGGCCGAGTTCAAGGACCCGCCCCGCGAATTCTCCGTCATGCCGTTCTGGTTTTGGAACGACGATTTGAAGGACGAAGAGATTGTGCGTCAGATTGCCGACTTCGAGGCACACGGCGTGTATGGCTTCGTCATCCATCCACGGATCGGTTTGCCTCGCGACATCGGCTGGCTTTCGCCGCGGATGATCCACGCCATGCATGTCGCCGTCGACGAGGCGGTCCGCCGCAAGATGTATGTCGTCCTCTACGATGAAGGCATGTACCCGTCCGGCTCGTCGGCCGGGCAGGTCGTGGCACGAAATCCGAGCCATGCGGCCCGCGGACTGGCCAAGATCGATCTCCAGCCGGGCGAGGATCCGAAGCTGAAAGACGGTTGGAAGCTGGTGGTCACGCTCGATCGCCCCGACGGCCGGCGTATGACCGTGGTCGAGCGGCCCAGCGGCGGCGTGATTCGCGGACTGCACTACCTCGGCGAGGAAACCGGCAAGATCAAGGAGGAATTGCCGCCGGCCGGCGACATCCTCAATCCGGCGGCCGTATCGAGTTTCATCGAGCTGGTCTACGATCGCTATGCCGAGGAGTTCGGCCCGCACTTCGGCAAGACGATCCTGGGTATCTTCACCGACGAGCCGTCACCAATGGGCCGCGGCGCTGAGCGCGGCATGGTCCCCGGAAATGCGGCGCTGCTGGACCAGGTGAACCGCATCCTGGGCTACGACTTCAAACCGTTCCTTGCCGACCTGTGGCACGACGACGGTCCTGATGCCTCGCAACACCGCGCCGACTATCACCGCGCCATCGCGATCTGCCTGGAGGAGAACTACTATCGACGGCTCAGCGAGTGGTGCGACCGACACGGCATCGCGCTGACCGGCCATCCCGGCGGTTCGATGGACATCGGCGCCGAGCGCTACTTCCAGATGCCCGGCCAGGACCTGGTGTGGCGGATGGTGGTGCCGGGCCCTAGAGCCCTGGAGGGGGGCGATTCGACCGCGGCCAAGTGCGCTTCCAGCGCCATGGTCCATCTCGGCCGGCGCCGCAACGCGAACGAGTTGTACGGCGCCTATGGGCACGAACTTACCTACGATGAAATGGAATGGTTGGCGAGCTGGTGCTTTGTTCGCGGGCACAATCTGCTGTACCCGCACGCGTTCTACTATTCGATGCGCGGCCCGCGAAAGGATGAACGTCCGCCGGACGTGGGTCCGAACGCCGCCTGGTGGGGCAAGTACCGGCCGTACGCCGACTCTTGCCGCCGGCTGAGTTGGCTGAACACCGATTCGCGACAGGTTTGCGAAGTGGCGATCCTTGCCGAGCCGGCCCGGCTGCCCGACGTGCCGGCCAAGGCCTGCTATCAGCACCAGCGCGACTTCAACTACCTGGAAATCCGCCATCTCGGCGAGGATGCCAAGGTCGAGCCCGACGGTGTGCGTCTGGCAGGTATGCACTACCGGGCCGTGATTCTCGACGGATCGCTGCACGTGCCGGCCGACGCGATACCCGCCTTGCAGAAGCTGGCCGCCAACGAGCGGCTGGTGATTCTCGGCAGTTCGCCTTATACGGCGCAACTGAAGGGCGCCCGCCCGGTGGCATCGGCCGCCGAACTGCCGGCCGCGATCGGCGCACTCGTGGAACCCGACCTGACCCTGACGCCGCCCTCCACGAGCATTCGCTGTCGCCACGTGGTCAAGGGCGGACGCCATTTCTATATGCTTTTCAATGAAGAGGAATCGCCCGTGACCGCCACGGTCGATCTTTCGGTCGCTGGAGGCCGCCAGTGGCTCGATCCGTTCACTGCAGCAGCCACACCTTCGCCCCCCGCGGAAACGGTCGTCTTCGAGCCCCACCAGTTGAAGGTTCTTGCGGTAACGGCCTCCAGCTCCGATGAATAACACTGGGCACAATTGAGCACATCGAGGCCGAGTTAGGCAAGTGACGTCACTCGGTCATGTGTCACATATCCGTCGCACCAATTCCGGAGGAGAGTCGGACGATGCCCAGGTACATCGAGTTGCGGTTTGTGGAAGACAATATCGCCGTGCGGGCGCGACTGTTGGAGGATGAGATGCCCCGCACCTGTGCGGAACTGGTCAAGCACATGCCCCTCGAGTCGACCGCGACCCACGCTCGCTACTCGGGCAGTGAGGTGGCCATGCTGCTGAGCACCGACATCAGGATCGGCCGTGAGAAGGCAACCTGCGCCACGCTGCCGGGCGACGTGGCCTACGTCTGGCTCAACCGCGACGACCATTACGGCCTGGACGACGACGTCTCCGAGATCTGTTGGTTCTACGACCGCGACTGTCGACCGAGCATGGCGGAAGGGCCGGTGCGGGTCAACGTGTTCGCACGCATCGAGGGAGATGGAGAAGAGACAAAGGCGTTCTACCGCGCGTGTGCCGATACCCGCATCACCGGCGTAAAAACGATGCGCATCTCGCTGCTTGGGTAGCCCGAGGAGGCAAGCAATGGCTGAGGACGGACAGGTTTCGGTCGACACGGTTGGACTCCTCGGACTCGGGCTGATGGGACGCGGTATTGCCGCCTGTCTCCTCTGCCACGGGCTGAACGTGATCGCCTATAACCGCACCCCTGCGCGAACGGAGAAATCGCGAGCCTTCCTGGCCGGCGTCATGGAAGAAGTCGTCCGCCGCGGCATGTTCAGCTCCGAGGCCGTGGCGGACTGGGTGGCACGCTTCAGCGTAGTCGACGCCGTCTCGGGCCTGGCGGACTGCCCCTTCGTGGTGGAGTCCGTGAAGGAAGACCTGGGGGTTAAGCGGAGGTTGTACGCGGAACTGGAGACGCACGTCGCCCCGGACGCGGTGATCGCGTCGAACACGTCCAGCTTCCCGCTCACGTTGCTGCAGGCGGAGAGCATGCACCCCGAGCGCTTCGTGGTCATGCACTGGGCCGAACCGACCTGGATCACGCGATTCATGGAGATCGTGCGCAACGAGCGTACCAGCGAGGAGGCCGTGGCTCGCACCCGCGCTCTCGGTCTGAGGTGCGACAAGCAGCCCAGTTTCCTCAATTTCGATATCCGGGGATTCATCGCCAACCGGTTGATGTACGCGTTCATCCGCGAGGCATGCTACCTGTACGATCTCGGCGTTGCCGACGCGGCCACGATCGACCGATCGTTCCGCAACGACACGGGATGGTGGTCGGCCTTGGCCGGCCCGTTTCGCTGGATGGATCTGACCGGGTTGGAGGCGTACGGCTTGGTGATGGAAGGATTGCTGCCCGAGTTGTGCAACCGGAATACCGTGCCGGAAATCATGAAGAAGATGATGGCCGAGGGTGCGCAGGGCACGGCCAACTGCAAGGGCTTCTACCAGTACGACGAGCACACGGCCAGGGCCTGGGAGCAGACCTGGGTCGAGTTCACTTACGACGTCCGCGACCTGATCCGGAAACACGAGTCCCGTCTCCGCGACGCCGGGGCGCTGCAGGAATGAAGGCCGCCTCCAGCAGTGACTTCGTTGGTCCCGTGGAAAGCAATGCAACAGCGCGGTGCGTATTCTCCCGGAAGCTCGGCCTTGTTGTGTTACTTTTTGGGCTCTCCCGCAGAATTCCTGGGTTTCTTCGAGGGATTCACATCGGCCGAAGCGGTGTGGCGAATAACAGACATGTCGGTCTCCTCCGCGGAAGAGGGCAACAGAGAAGAGGAACCCGTACCTGAACGCAGAGTACGGGTTCCTCTTCTCTGTTGCCGCTTTCTTCCATGCAGGGAAGCGACGTGCCGCCATGGTCTGATCCCTGGGAAATCCGGCTGCTTTCGAGAGTCACCGGCTGGAGTTTGCCCATGGATTCTGCTCAAGAGCCACTTCTCCGAGGCTCAATGGACTCTTCTGCCGCAAAAACCCTGAGATTTGATAACCCACCCTCGTCCGATGTAGAATCGACGTATCCAAGCGGCTGGGAAAGGTCTCTGAATGGGAGCTACAGAAGTGATGGGGAGAAAACGCATGTTGACCTCCGTTCGCGTGTTCGGTCTGGTTGTGGCTCTCGCGGTTTCCGCGCAGGCCCAGGTGACTCCACCGGAGAAGTTCTTCGGCTTCCAGCTTGGCAGCGATCGGAAGATCGCACGCTGGGACAAGATCGTCGACTACTTCCAAGTGCTGGAGAAACAGGGCGGCGGGCGGATGCAGGTAGTGAACATGGGACCGACCACCATGGGCCATCCGTTTCTGCTGGTGATCATCTCATCGCCGGACAACCTGGCAAACCTCCAGCGGCTGAGGGACGTGAATACGCAGATCAGCGATCCGCGCGGACTGACCGAACAGGAAGTCAAGCGGCTGGTCGCCGAGGGCAAGGCTGTCGTTTGCCAATCGATGAGCCTGCATGCTTCGGAAATCGGCGGCACGCAAATGGCGCCGGAGCTGGCCTACGATCTGCTCTCCGGCACGGACGAATCGACGCAGCGCATCCTCGACAACGTGATCTTTCTGATGGTCCCTTCCTTCAACCCCGACGGCCAGATCATGGTTACCGATTGGTACCGCAAGTATCTCGGTGGAGAATATGAAGGGGCGGATCTGCCGTGGCTCTATCACAAGTACGCCGGACACGACAATAACCGGGACGCCTTCCAGACCAACCTGGTCGAGTCGCAGTATATGACCCGGATTCTCTTCCGCGAGTGGACGCCCCAAGCCTACGTCGATCACCACCACCAGTCGTCGTACGGTGCCCGGATCTACATCCCGCCCTATGCCGAACCGGTCCGCCCCTTGGCCGATCCGCTCCTGTGGCGCGAAATCAGTTGGTACGGCGCGCACATGGCCTACAAAGAAGAGGAGGCGGGATACTCGGGCGTGCTGAACAATGCCGTCTATTCGGGCTGGGGCCATTTCGGCTTCCACTGGATCACGCCGTTCCACAACATCGCCGGCATGTTGACCGAGTCGGCCAACACCAGGCTGGCCACGCCGATCTTCATCCACCCCGATCAACTGCGAGGGGCGACTCGCGGGATGCCGGCCTACGAAGAACAGACGTCGTTCCCCAATCCGTGGCCGGGTGGCTGGTGGCGGTTGCGGGACATCGTCGAGCGGCAGAAGGTCGCGGCCTGGGCACTGCTGGACCTGGCCGCGCGGAACAGAGAGACCGTGCTGTGGAATGCTTACCTGAAGGCGAAGCGGCAGACGGAGCGGGGCCGCGCGGGCCAACCGGCTGCGTATGTGATTCCCGCCGCGCAGCACGACCCGCTGACCGCCCTGAAAATGGTAGACAAGCTCCTGCTACAGGGCATCGAAGTGCAGCGGTCGCCACGAGGGTTTTCTACCAGCGACGGCAGGCGATACCCCTCAGACTCCTATCTGGTGTCTCTGGCCCAGCCCAAGATGGGACTCATCCGCTATCTGCTGGGCCGGACGCGATATCCGGATAACGAGTGGACTCGGGCGCGGGACGGCTCGCCGATAAGGCCTTACGACATGGCGACCGACACCATGTTCGAGTTCATGGGCGTCCGGGTGGACGCGCTCGACGAGGCGGTGAAAGCCAAACTGGTCGCCGTGGAAGCGACACAACCGCCCAACCACACCGTGACCGTGGGCGCCAAGGCCTATGCGCTGGATGGACGGTTGAACGACAGCTTCAAAGCCGCCAACATCCTGTTGGAAAAGGGCATCGCCCTTCGACGTGTGGACAAGCCAGCGGCCGGACTGGTGGCGGGCGATTTCATTGCCGGTTCCCTTTCCACCGCGGTGCTGGAAGAAGTCGCCCGAGAAACGGGTGTCAGCCCCACGCCCTTGGCCGGGAAGGCCCCGCAGGATGTTCATGAGGTCAAACGACTGCGAGTGGGCCTGTATCAGCGCTATCGGGGCGGCAATGCCGACGAGGGCTGGACCCGCTGGCTGCTCGAGGAGTTCCACTTTCCCTACACATCGCTGCTGGATGCGGAACTCAAGAAGGGCAAACTGAATAAGAAGTACGACGTCATCATCCTGCCCGAGGACTCCACGGCAACTCTTACGGGAGAACGCAGCTCAGACCTCAAGACTGTTGATCCTGACGAGGCGATCCCACCCAAATACCGGAGCGGATTCGGTGCCGAGGGAACGGCCGCGTTGAAGGCCTTCGTCGAAGAGGGCGGCACGCTGGTGACGCTGGGCGGAGCCGGCAATTTCGCCATCGAGAAACTCGGACTGCACGTGCGAAACCTCACGGCCGGCAAGAGCACACGGCAGTTCTGGTGCCCGGGCTCCACGCTCAAGGTGAAGGTCGAAAACTCTCACCCGCTGGCATACGGCATGCCGGACGAGGGCCTGGTCGTCTTCATGCACGGCAACCCCGCCTTCGAGATCGTGCCCGGTCCGCACAATGAGCGTTATGAGACCGTCGTACGCTACGCGGATCGTGATCTGCTGGAAAGCGGCTGGCTGATCGGCGAGGACACCCTGGCCAAAAAGGCGGCCATGGTCTCAGCCCAACTGGGCCAGGGACGCGTGGTACTGATCGGATTCCGCGCCCAGCACCGAGCACAAACGCACGGCACGTTCAAGCTGCTGTTCAATACACTGATACGTTGACATCTGCGCGATGTGATGCGGGGCCCGCCCGATACTCTCGGATTGCCTCTCCAACCCCAAGCGATCATCCTCCCGGACAACGTGGAATCAACGTCCACGCTTCTTCAACCATTCAGGGAACCTGGCATCCTCTGCTGCGTCTCCAGGTATGAAGGGCTTGATATCCAGAATGGGTGTCCCGTCGAAGGCATCGGTCTTCTCGATCTCGATCACGTTGTCCTTGATCGACACGATCTTGCAGAGGGTCAGAGCGATGAGATTCGGACGAAACGGGGAGCGAGTGGCAAACACGCCGGTGAGCGGATTCTCCCGGTTGCCTCTCGGATGAACCTGGAGGACCGACCTCTTCTCCGGGGTGTCGTTGTTGCTGAACCACCAGAACACCTGGATGTGGGAAAAGCCGTCGAGTCCGAGCAGGCCCGCTTCATACTTCTTATCGAGGATGATTCGAGCGTGTCCCTCTGCGATTTGGAATCGACCGATGGGATGAACGACGAAAGACCCCGCAGAGGTGTTCGGCGACTCGTCTGCCGCCGTCACCATCGAGGGAATCAGCGCCGCGACAATCAATACGGCAAGACTCATGATGAATTGACTCACAGGCTCTTCCTCTTGTCTTGACATTTTCGCCTCCAATGATCGACTCTGACCCATTCTGTCATTGTCCTGGCAACAGACGGTTGGTGCAAACACGCTTAGGTGCCAACTTCCCAAGGCTACACGATCCCTCGCATCTGCAGATGCATCAGGTCGTCAGGGCTGAGCCGGTGTATCTCTTCCGGCGTGAGGTGGGCAACGCCTCGCAATGCCAGCATGAACAGATGATCGGGCGGCAACTGCTGTTTGTCTTCCTTGGTCAGCCTGATCGCCTCTCGCACGGCCAGGATGAAGAGATGGTCGCCAGACAGCCTCTGCTTCTCCTTTGGAAACAACTCGATCTTCCCCCGCAGGGCCAGCAGGAAGAGATGATCGGGGTCGAGCGACTTCCGATCGGCGTCCGCCAACGGCGTTCCCCGAAGGGCCTGTACGAAAGCCATGTCTGCTTGCATGGGACGGGATCCTTGGGCTCAGGCAGCATTGCAGGATTCACCGCTGGACAGTCTACACCGAATGGTCGCGGCCAGCCAGCGTTTTCGCCGACACCCGTGTCCCGATGCTGGAACTGAGCAGCCACCGAAAGCAACTCTGGGTCTCTGGTGAACCTTTGCGAATGTAGCGTGTCTATTGCAGGAATCTCGCCATTCTTGCGGAAAAGGAGGTGTGCCGTGGGTACGTCACACGGGGACTTCATCAAGTACCCTCGGACTCCCCACTTGTTCGGGTCCAAGGGCACAGACGACGATAAACACCTCGGTGAGGAGGAATCCAGCCGCTTCATCGCCGACGACTCGTTGATCGTTGAAGAGAAGATCGACGGCACGAATGTCGGCATCCACTTCTCTGAAGACGGGAAAGTGGTACTCCAGTGCCGGGGCCACCTCATCACCGAAGGAATGCATCCGCAATACGACCTGTTCAAGCAATGGGCCGCAGTGAAACGGTACGTCCTGGAGGAACGGCTTGGGACTCGTTTCATCCTGTTCGGGGAATGGGTCTACGCTCGGCACTCGGTTTTCTACCGGCAGCTTACTCACTACTTCTTTGAGTTTGACGTCTACGACAAAGAGATCGAGGCGTTTCTTGATCTCGAACGGAGGTTGGAACTGTTTGAAGGTGCAGGTGTCGAGACCGTGCCGGTCGTGCACGCCGGAGCGCTGCACCGATCTGACCTCGAAGGATTGGTTGGACCGTCTCGATTCAATAGTCTGTTCGAGAATCCACTGACGAAACAAACGGACAATCTCATGGAAGGTCTGTACCTGAGAACCGAGGCAAATGGTATCGTGACGGGGCGGGCGAAGTTCGTTCGGCCGGAGTTTGTGGAGAAGATCAAGCAAAGCACGCATTGGCAGCATCAACCGATGGTGCCGAATCAGCTTGCCGAGGGTGTGGATATCTGGTCATGAACTGGCAGGAACTCAAACACGCTTCGCTCGACCGGATCTTGGCGTGGGCGGAAAATCAGTCATGGTGTCATTCGATGGCGGCCTGCGATCAGGATGCCCAGTGGCATTCCGAGGGGGATGTCTGGACCCACACGAAGATGGTCTGCCGGCAGCTTGTCGACCTTGATGAATGGGCGTTGTTGACTGCCGACCAGCGTACACCCAACTGTTGCATAAATCGAGTGGTTCTGCAACGGGCTAGTTGAGGGGGTGGCGGGGTCAGAGGAGAGCTGATCGACGATTCGGGGCTTCGATAGCGCGTACGGGTAGCGTTGATAAT
>Ga0209722_1002090_pt1 | contig 16208 bp, 5 predicted proteins | sample BioC12SIPDNA_2_FD_185745 | JGI IMG/M metagenome (GOLD analysis project Ga0209722, IMG submission 185745) | Anaerobic biogas reactor microbial communites from Washington, USA - Biogas_R1_A C12 SIP DNA (SPAdes) (version 2) | ecosystem: Engineered > Bioreactor > Anaerobic > Unclassified | place... | reverse complement strand
TTCCTCCAGCGTTTGCGTAGGCGTCGACACGATCGAAGCCCCAGGCGACGTTACAGAAGCCTGTGCCGCTAAGCCAACTCTCGGTGGACTTGCCGTAGAACCAGTCGTCGCCAACGGAGTCGTAAAGTCTGGCCTGATCGTTTCCTCCAGCGTTTGCGTAGGCGTCAACACGATCGAAGCCCCAGGCGACGTTACAGAAGCCTGTGCCGCTAAGCCAACTCTCGGTGGACTTGCCGTAGAACCAGTCATTGCCAGCCGAATCGAACAGCCTGGCTTGGTCGTTCCCGCCGGCGTTGGCATACGCATCGACGCGCGCGAATCCCCGAACGGTGTTCACAAAGTCAGCGCCGCTGAGCCAACTCTCGGTAGCCTTTCCGTAGAACGAGTCGTCGCCCGCGGAATCGTAGAGCTTTGCGACGTCGTTGCCGCCCCCCCCTTGAATTTCTACATTCGTGATGTTGCTCAAGTCGACGCGGTAGTCGAACCCGGTCATAGCAACCGTGCCGGGATACATGGAGACGGTTTCATTGCCTGCGGAGCCGCACAGAACGCAACTGTCGTTTCCGCCACCTCCATCGAACGTAATCGCTGTTACAGTGGCCGCGTCGAAGGAGTACACGGTACCATCGGCGACGATTTCGTACTGTACGCCCGCAGTGAACCGGAAATCGTTGTTATCGTCCGTACCCAGAACAACGACTGTTTGTCCCACAAGTTCGACGGTTGGGGTATCAACGACATCCGAGATGTCAATGGTGATCGTGGCCGTGTCCGACAGGTTCGGAGTGCCGTTGTCCGTGACCTGCACCGTCAGCACATACTGGTTCGTCGTCTCGTAGTCGAGCGTCGAATTGTCCGCCACCGTGATCTGGCCCGTGGAACTGTTGATCGCAAACACCCCGCTCCCGTTCCCGGCCGTGATGGCGTAGGTGAGCGTTTGGGCCGGACTGTCCTCGTCGGTGGCCGTGACTGTGCCGACGGCGGTGCCGTTGGCGGCGTCTTCGGATAGGGAGAGCGTGGCATCGCCGAGCACCGGCGCGTCGTTCACGTTGGTGACGTTCACGGTAATCGTCGCCGTGTCCGACAGGTTCGGACTGCCGTTGTCCGTCACCCGCACCGTCAGGACATACTGGCTCGTCGTCTCATAGTTGAGCGACGAATTGTTCGCCACGGTGATCTGCCCGGTCGCACTGTTGATCGCAAACACCCCGCTCCCGTTCCCGGCCGTGATGGCGTAGGTGAGCGTTTGGGCCGGACTGTCCTCATCGGTCCCCGTCACCGTCCCCACGGCCGCCCCATTGGCGGCATTCTCGGCCACCGAGAACGTCGCATCGCCGAGCACCGGCGCGTCGTTCACGTTGGTCACGTTCACGGTGATCGTGGCGGTGTCCGACAGATTCGGAGTGCCGTTGTCCGTGACCTGCACCGTCAGCACATATTGGCTCGTCGTCTCGTAGTCGAGCGACGAATTGTCGGCCACCGTGATCTGGCCCGTGGAACTGTTGATGGCGAAGACCCCGCTCCCGTTCCCGGCCGTGATGGCATAGGTGAGCGTCTGGGCCGGGCTGTCTGCATCGGTCCCCGTCACCGTCCCCACGGCCGCCCCGTTGGCCGCATTTTCGGCCACCGAAAACGTCGCATCGCCCAGCACCGGCGCGTCGTTCACGTTGGTGACGTTCACGGTAACCGTGGCCGTGTCCGACAGGTTCGGAGTGCCGTTGTCCGTCACCTGCACCGTCAGCACATACTGGCTCGTCGTCTCGTAGTCGAGCGTCGAATTGTCGGCCACGGTGATCTGCCCCGTGGAACTGTTGATCGCAAACACCCCGCTCCCGTTCCCCGCCGTGATGGCGTAGGTGAGCGTCTGGGCCGGACTGTCCTCATCGGTGCCCGTCACCGTCCCCACGGCCGCCCCGTTGGCCGCATTCTCGGCCACCGAGAACGTCGCATCACCCAGCACCGGCGCGTCGTTCACGTTGGTCACGTTCACCGTAATCGTCGCAGTGTCCGACAGGTTCGGACTGCCATTGTCCGTCACCCGCACCGTCAGCACGTACTGGCTCGTCGTCTCGTAGTTGAGCGACGAGTTGTTCACCACGGTGATCTGGCCCGTGGAACTGTTGATGGCGAACACGCCACTTCCGTTCCCGGCCGTAACGGCGTAGGTGAGCGTTTGGGGCGGACTGTCTTCATCGGTCGCCGTTACCGTCCCCACGGCTACCCCGTTGGCGGCATTTTCGGCCAGCGAGTACGTCGCATTGCCGAGCACCGGCGCGTCGTTCACATTGGTGACGTTCACGGTAATCGTGGCGGTGTCCGACAGATTCGGACTGCCGTTGTCCGTCACCCGCACCGTCAGCACATACTGGTTCGTCGTCTCGTAGTCGAGCGACGAGTTGTTCGCCACGGTGATCTGCCCCGTCGCACTGTTGATCGCAAACACCCCGCTCCCGTTCCCGGCCGTAATGGCGTAGGTAAGCGTTTGGGCGGGCGTGTCCTCATCGCTGCCCGTCACCGTCCCCACGGCCGCCCCATTGGCGGCATTCTCGGCCACCGAGAACGTCGCATCGCCGAGCACCGGCACGTCGTTCACGTTGGTCACGTTCACGGTAATCGTCGCGGTGTCCGACAGGTTCGGACTGCCATTGTCCGTCACCCGCACCGTCAGCACATACTGGTTCGTCGTCTCGTAGTTGAGCGTCGAATTCTCGGCCACGGTGATCTGCCCCGTGGAACTGTTGATGGCAAACACCCCGCTCCCGTTCCCGGCCGTGATGGCGTAGGTGAGCGTCTGGGCAGGCGTGTCCTCATCGCTCCCCGTCACCGTCCCCACGGCCGCCCCGTTGGCGGCATTCTCGGCCACCGAGAACGTCGCATCGCCCAGCACCGGCGCGTCGTTCACGTTGGTCACGTTCACGGTAATCGTGGCGGTGTCCAAAAGGTTCGGAGTGCCGTTGTCCGTCACCTGCACCGTCAGCACATACTGGCTCGTCGTCTCGTAATTGAGCGTCGAATTGTTCGCTACGGTGATCTGCCCGGTCGCACTGTTGATCGCAAACACCCCGCTCCCGTTGCCGGCCGTGATGGCATAGGTGAGCGTCTGGGCCGGGCTGTCTGCATCGGTCCCCGTCACCGTCCCCACAGCCGCCCCGTTGGCCGCATTCTCGGCCAGCGAGAACGTCGCATCGCCGAGCACCGGCGCGTCGTTCACGTTGGTGGCGTTCACAGTAATCGTGGCCGTGTCTGAAAGGTTCGGCGTGCCGTTGTCCGTCACCCGCACCGTCAGCACATACTGGGTCGTCGTCTCGTAGTTGAGCGACGAATTGTTCGCCACGGTGATCTGACCCGTGGCACTGTTGATCGCAAACACCCCGCTCCCGTTCCCCGCCGTGATGGCGTAGGTGAGCGTCTGGGCCGGGCTGTCTGCATCGGTCCCCGTCACCGTCCCCACGGCCGCCCCGTTGGCCGCATTCTCGGCCACCGAGAACGTCGCATCGCCGAGCACCGGCGCATCGTTCACATTGGTGACGTTCACGGTAATCGTGGCCGTGTCCGAAAGGTTCGGCGTGCCGTTGTCGGTCACCTGCACCGTCAGCACATACTGGCTCGTCGTCTCGTAGTTGAGCGACGAGTTGTCCGCCACGGTGATCTGGCCAGTCGCACTGTTGATCGCAAACACCCCGCTCCCGTTCCCGGCCGTAATGGCGTAGGTAAGCGTTTGGGCGGGCGTGTCTTCATCGGTCCCCGTCACCGTCCCCACGGCCGCCCCGTTGGCCGCATTCTCGGCCACCGAGAACGTGGCGTCATCGGCCTGCGGGGCCTGGTTCTCAGAACTGCCGCCAACGGGGGTGCCGACCAGCGTCACGTCGTCGATGTTCCAGCCGCAATACTGGGCGGAACTGTCGCTCGTGCCCATGCCCCAGCGGATGTAAACGGCTGACTGACCGTCGGCGATCCCCGAAATGTCGAAGGTCTGCAGACTCCAGAATGAATCGGCGACCTCGCCCGTGTTTGCCCACACGTCCGACCACGAGCTCCCGTTATTGGAGACCTGGACGCAGGCGTGATCGTACGACGAAGTCTCCACGCCCAGCCATCGATAGAATCTCAACTCGACGTCGTCATAGTCCGAGCAGTCGATCGCACGTGTGGTTGCCCATTGTGTTGTCGCGATGCTGCTGGCATAGTCCCCCGAAAGGTTGTAGCCGAGCACGCGCGTGCCCGTCGCTCCAGCGGTAGGATCGGGATTGCCGCGATTTCCTCCCCCGCCGAGCGGCGTCCCCCAGGCCCAGTCGCCTTGAAGCGTCCAGCCGGGGTTGCTGTCCATCATCGCAGCGTAGATCACGTCGTCGTCAACTTCCGTCACCTTGATCGGAATCGCCCGCAGGCCGCTCGCCGCCAGTTGCAGCGTTGCCTGACCGTTCACATAGTCGGCATCGGCGGCCGCCGACACGGTCACGGTCTGATAGGTGTCCCAATTGCCGCTCGTGAACACGAGCGTGCTGCCCCCCGTCACCGAGAGATCCGTGTCGCCGCTCAGCCACGAAGCCGTCACCGTCACATCGCTCACCGGGGCCGAGGCCAGCTTCACCTGAATGTCGGCAGAAGAGCCTTCATTCACGCTCAGCGATTGCGTATCGACCACCAGGTCGGTCAGCGTGCTCTCCACCGAGGCGTAGACCACGGTGCTGTAGCCGTCGGCGTCGCTGATCGGCATTCCGCCGGCCGTGGCCAGCACGTTGCCGAGCGAGTCGGTCAGCCTGAACGAACTGACGATCGCCTCCATGGACGCGTCCGTGTTGTCGTTCACTCCCAGGAAGTAGGTCGTGCTCGTCCCGTAACTGGCCCCAAGATCCGTGAAATCCAGCACGAAAGTGCCCACCGGGGCCGCGGAAGTCGTCGCGTAGGTGCTTCCGTCGAAGCCATAGGCGCCGCCGTCGTACGAAAGCCCGGTCGGCGTCCAGGTCCTCTCGGGAGCGGTCTGGCCGGCGTCCGCCGTGCCCACCGTCACCGAGAACTGATAGCGTTTGCCGTGCTGAATATCGAACTCGGCCAACAGCGTGGGCGTGTAATCGGCTCGCGCGTTCAGCCAATAGGCTTCGTAAGACCGCCAGGCCGGCTGGCGCCCCGTGCTCGGGCCTCCCGACACGGCCGAGACCCCCTTGAGGGCGTCGTACGCGAGCCAGGTGAAGCCGCCGTCGTTAACCCCGCCGGGCGACCAACTGGTGCCCCAGGAATTGGCAATGCGGAAGGCGCCCTTCTCGCCGCTGTCGATCGTGCCGTTGCTGTTGATGTCGACCCAGATGCTGTCGTCGTAACCCACCACGGTCATCACGTGGCCGCCGTTAGTGCCGTTGACCCAGTAGGCTGCCTTCTTGCCGACCGCGTAGTCGTCGTCGGTCGTGCTCGGGTCGTTGCCGATCGTCTTGTATTGCCAACTGTTGATGTAAGTGCTGTAGTTCAAGAGGTAGCCGTTGGCCAGCAGCGTCTTCACCTGTTCCAGGCCCACCGTCGCGCCCACGTTGCTCACGTATCCCATGTCGTTCGGGCGGTACTGGATGGCGTCGCGCCACACGCTCGCGTCGTTATAAACCCACTGGCGAAAGTTGCTGTCGTAGGGCATCTCGGCCCAAGTGGGGGCACCGTGGTCGGCCAGCACGCTCATCACCTCGACGATGTTCGCCCCGCCGTCGACCCCGTCGTTGACCATGTTGTAGGTCCACTTGGGCGAGAACTTGTTCGTATTGTCGCTCGGGTTGGTCACATCCCAGCCCCGGGCCATGGCCGTCATGTGCGTGAGCGTGTAGTAGGTCACGCTGAACGGCACGCACGAGCCCAGGCTCCCCTGGTTGCGAATGCCCGGGAAATACTGCAAGGTGCTGTTGTCCACCGCCGAAGGCAAAACGCCCTGCACCCCGGCCATGTCCAGCAGTTCCCCCCCCGCGCCCCCGGCAGTCTGATCCAGCAAGGCATCCACGACCTCTTCGCCCAGCGGGGCGATCGCGACTTCCTGCTCGCTGAGCGGCGCCAGGCCGAGCTCAGCTCTCGCTGAATTGACTCGTTCCAGCCCAAGTTCGTTGAGCAGCACGTCGCTGGCGGCTGCCAGATTCTCCGCTTTCCAGACGAGGTCGGCTTCGCCCAGCTCAAGCGAGCCCGTGCCGAACGGTTCGTCGTCTCCCGTCCCGCTCACACTCAGCAGGTTTCGAGTTTCGAGGGCTTCGAGCCGCATCGCTCGGCTCCCGCCCACTCGGGCCGAACGACGCCTGGAATCGGCTGTTTCAACGTGCTGGAAGAGGAGTTTGCCCAAGAGATCGCCGACAGTTGCCCGGGCTGACATCACAGAACCTGCTTCGAAGAGGAGAAAGTGCGTTTGCCGTGCTACCTGGAAGCCTAGCTTTTTTCTCCCTGGTTGGCGCGGTTTCAAGGGGTGCCCTCCCGATTTGATCGAAGACCTGTCTGTCGCGCTAAATGTAAGCCAGCCGGCTTACGGACACCACAGCCCCCCTCTTTAGTAGGTCACATTGCCTATGCAGGTTTTGTGAATTAGCACCCGAACAGGTCATTCAAACGCCAGTAAAACCCACCCACAAGAGTTGATTTTCCCGTTCTTGAGGATTAATCGAGTTTTCCGTGTCAGGATCGCCCCTTCGGCGGCCTTAGGTTACCAGATTTTGGATAGAGCCCTTTTCTCACGGTGCAATCTGAGCTGGAAAACCAATACAAAACGAGGGAAATCCTATGAAACCTGCAACCGCTTCCCTGCCGGCTCGCGCTGTTTCTTGGGTGGATCGCCGACCCCACCATCCGAAGAGTGGGGGGCCAGCCCAATTCTTTTGATCTTTCCAACTCTTTTCACATTCCAATGTCAGGAATGCGGCCTCGGCAGCCTTTAGGGTAGTAGAAGAATGGAGAATTCGGCCTCTAGCATCGAGCGATATCATGAATCGACTTGCACTGATCATCGTCCTGGCAGCCCTGCTAAGTCCAACGCTATTTGGCCCATGGTCTCCCGTTATTTGGCCGAAAAGCTGGTCAAATGTTTCAAGTTGCTTGTCCGGCTCGGAACGTGGCCTTTGAGAGGCCAGGTAAGGGCGGGGTTCAATTTAGAGATACAGGGCGGGGTATTGGGCTGGGTTTGGGGCGGGATAAGGGACAATCAAAATGAGCCAGATTGGGCCAGTCTCTGCCAGATAACGTGACACGCCGGGACAACGTAATTGAGACGCCGCAGCCCTGGCAACGACCCCAGTCGCCCACGGCGCGATTACCGTCAACGACACCTCGGGCGACGTCGTCTCTGCCTTCGACCAGAATGCCACGGCCGCGAAACCCGTGGAACTGGTCGCTCTCGCCGCCAGCGACTGGCAGAGACCCGCCCAGCGGGGTGAAGTTCTCCTCTGCGCCGATGAGGACCGAATGGCCGCCCCAGCGGTCCCCGAGCCCGCCACCCTGGCCATCTGGTCGTTGTTCGGTGCGGGTGCGGCCGCCGCGGACGCGATCCGCCGCCGCAGGCGGGGCCGCTGGTCCGATCCCGAGCGGTAGGCGATCCACAACGTGATCGATCGCCACGGCGCCTGAGCAACGTCGTGGTTCGCTCCGCGAACAAGCGCCTTTTCGCAGAGCCAAAGACGACCACGTGCCACAAGCCGCTCCCGGCCCAGTCCTGAGGCCGAACTCAAACACAATCACGCCGGCCGGCAGCTGCTTCCCTGCCGGCTCGCGTTGCCTCTTGGGTGATCCAAATGCCGGTTGCCTCGGCGTGTGCCCCCCGCAGGCTTGTCATTCGAGGGGCCAGGCATGCCCCCCCTAAACGGGTTGATTATAGTGATTTTTTGGGTTTTCTGCGAATTCCTGTGTCAGGAATGGGGTCTCGGCGGCCTATAGGTCTGCAGATGATGGAAGAAGATCTTCCGCTGTTGAGAAGTCATCCTGGAACGAGTCGTAGGGAGAAAGTCATGAAACTGCGTATTGTCGCCATAGTCGCGTTTGCAGTCGCCTTGAGCCAATGTGTTTCAGCAAACGCCGCCCTCACCATCGTGTCGGCCGTAGGTGGTCAGCCATCGACCGCGCCGGGGGTCAAGTACGTGAACTTCGATTTCCTTAGTGGCGATTTGGCTTATGACACAACCAACGCAGACTACATCACTGTGGGCCTCAAGCCCGACGCCGCCGTCGTCTCTGGTAGTGCATCTGGACTCTACGCTGCTCCGTACCTCTCAAGCAGCAACGGAGTCCTTTTTGGCGATAACACGGTCTCCGGCGTGGATAAGACTCCTTATCTGACGAGCGGAAAGGAAGGCGGATCGTATCCCGACGCCGCGGTAACCTTGACTTTTACCGCTTACCAGAAGTATCTGGGATTATTGTGGGGCTCCGTCGACAGCTACAACACGTTGGAGTTCTTCAGCGGCAGCACTCTTGTTGGGTCAATAACCGGGGCTCAGGTCTTGGCGAATCCTAACGGTGACCAGGGCCTCTATGGGACGGTCTATGTGAACATTGACTCGACGGTCCCGTTCAACAAGGTCGTGGCAAGCTCCTCGGAATACGCGTTCGAGTTTGACAACGTCGCCTACAATTCAGCCAATTACGACGGCACCGGCGCCGTCCCCGAGCCCGCCACCCTGGCCATCTGGTCGATCTTCGGTGCCGGAGCCGCGGGCGTCGCTGCCGCTCGCCGGCGCAGGCGGGGCCGCTGGTCCGATGCCGACCGCCAGGCCATCTACCACGTCATTGATCGTTAGAATCGGCCCACAATTGCCGCAAGGCATTTTGAGGCAAGAGGTTATAGTCTCTATCACAAGTCGCTGCCCAGAAGACGGAAGGAGACTCGAAGACACAGCCACAAGGGAATTTCGGAAATTCTCAGAAAACTCGGATTTTCCATGTCAGGATCAAGGCCTCGGCGGCCTATAGGTTAGTGAAGATCGAAAGGTTTCCCGATTGCTCAGGGGCGCGGGATAAGCAAACTCTCAACTCAGTGAGGTGCATTATGAAAAAAGCGTTAATTCTCATGTTGGTCGTAGCCTTGGCTGGCCTGCTGGCCCAGCCGGCTTCTGCTGCGATAGACACCGGCCAGGAATACCGGATCGATAATCTGGTTGATGCCGGTAACAATGGCGGCCCGTTCTTGATGACGCAAGTGGTCCCTGATCAGCCAAGTAACCCGATCTCTGGGGGAGAGGTTTTTTGGACGTTCTGCGTTCAGAGGAATGAGTACTTTAGCCCAACGACTAATGCCTATGAGGTCCAGAAGATCCAGACGTTCACTGAGCTCACAGCTCCGAAGCGGTATCTGACCGGATATGGAGCCTGGGTCTACGACAAGTTTCTGAACGCGGTAGGAACCGCCACGTGGAATGGTTCTACGCTGGGCAGTTTCACAAAAGCCAATCTGGGGCTTTTGCAGAAGGCAATGTGGGCAAGTATGACCGACGGCCTGGCTACGGTTGGTGGATTCGACGTTGGGCTGTTTACTCAAGTCGGCACCGCTAATTCTTGGTGGACGTTAACAAGCAGTGAAAAGACGGCGTTGGATAACCTTGGCTACGGGTTGACTAGTTTTGCTGCTGCTTGGAACCCGGTTAGCGGGCCTGCAACATGGGCAGGTCAGGATTACATTGGTGACATTCGTGTGTTGGTGATGGTTGACGGTAATGTGCAGGATTTGGTCGGGCGTGTGACCGATGATTCTTCGCCCAATGTTCCAGAGCCGGCCACCCTGGCCATCTGGTCGCTCCTCGGTGGTCTCACCTTGGCTGGCTCGCAGATTCGACGCCGGAAGTAGCCTTACCCAACCACGCCGGGGGACGGCGTTTGTGACAACAAGATACGAAAGGGCCACCGCTAAAAGCAGGTGGCCTTTTTTGTCCAGTGGGTCGGTCAAGAGACCATGCTCGCCCACGACGCAGTCACCCCTGCTTGGCATCTGAGGTGCCACCATCCTCGGCAGCCTTCCCATCCTGTAGCAACGGCCGGTGATGATCGATCCAGTCCAGATATTCCTCGATTTGGTGAAGCGGCATACCGAGCGACATGGCCGTGCGAATCGCCTCTTCCCGCTCCAGGAACGTTCCGGCGTGCTCCAGAATCAGCTTCGCAATTTCGTGTGCCATGCCCGCCCCGGGCCAGTGAGGGCGACGATTGTCAACTCAATCCCCATTCTACTAAAGTATACCCCACGCGCGGAGCAGGCAGCGGGGCACGGATTGGACGAACGAAACCGCCACCTCGACCTTCCTATTGCTGGTTGCGGGGCCAAGGCGGGAGGCCGGAGACTGTAGGCTGCAGGTTTGGATGCAACGCGAGCCGATAGAGGGCAAGCCGATTCCGATGTACTGCAAATGCCTATGTTTTCAGCCCTTCGGTCTCCAGTCTCCGGCCTCCAGCCTTGTTTTTCCCTTTCCAACCGGAGAGTCAATTTGTCGGTCGACCCTTGGCACCGTCGAATCAATAACTGTCGTATTGTCGCCTTTCGCTCCGCGAAAGCAGCGCCACTTTCGCGGAGCGAAAGGCGACACTCATTTCCTCTGCGATCCTTAGGCTTTGCCGGCGGCTCCATACAGACCCGGCTTTCGAACAGCAGAAACTCGCAGAATTCTTGTTAAATCGCACCGAATCAGCCCGCGTTGGGCGTGCAGAATGAGTCTTCATCGGTTATTTTGGAAGCTGGCCCGTCGTGAGCCGGCGGGCCGTCGACGATCGGTCACGGGGGTGACAACACAGATTCTCTTCCACAAATGCGGCATAGTCCTTGCGCCGTAATCGACTGTCTCGGAACCTGGAAGTGGCAACACGGGTCAGGCACGGATTGCTTCGCTGAGCAGCGGCATACCACGTGATGGATGACTAGAGCAGATCCTCACCGCTCGCGAACTACGAGACAAGATGAATACTCCTTACCCCAAGCGTTTGCGTGCTGCCGTGCGCTCGTGCGCCGGTGCGATTCGCTTCTCCCGTCTATTCAATCGCTCGCCGGGCAAGCCTGCCAAGTCGCCGCGAGTTCGCCAGCAGCATTTCGAGTGCCTCGAACATCGCTGCCTGTTGAGCGTCGGCGGCCTCGGCGCGGGCCGCGAGTTTCATGCTCAGGCCGAATCGGCCCAGGTCGCTCTTCTGAAGAACGACCACCCGGCCGGACTAGGCGTCTACAGTGCATCGCCTATGGCCCAGCAATCGGCCGCTCGCATCGCCGCCCCCATCCGAAAGCTCGTAAGGGAAGCACCCACGATGCCCTACGGGCCCCGGCTGGAACATCGCACCGGCTCGCTCGATCCGACCGACGAACAGCTTCTCTGGAAGCGAGAGAACCTGATTCAGACCTCCGAGGTGAAGCTCAACGAACTGGGCTTGGAGCGGCTCGAGCAGCAGCAGTCCCGGCCGGCCGCGTCCCAAAACGATCTGCTTGGTTCCAGTCTGCTCGCCGCCGATACCGAGATGGCTGCGATGGGGCTCTACGGCCCCGGCAGCCTGCTCCCCAAATCGGTCGACAACAGCACCCTGCAGTATTTCCCCGGGATTCGCGACCAGGGCGGCCTGGGCTCGTGCGTGCCGTTCAGCGCGACCTACTACACGCTGACCTACATGACCGCCATGGCTCGCGGCTGGGACGCCAGCAATCCGGCCGACAACACGACCAAGTTCTCGCCCAAGTGGACCTACAACATGGTCAACGACGGCGTCGACGGCGGGGCGAACCTCCTCGAGGTGATGAGCGTGCTGGCCGACCACGGTGCCCCCACTTGGGCCGAAGTTCCCTATTCAGGCAGCACAAGCCCGTTGAACTACCGCGAGTGGGTCTACGACAACCCGCAGATATGGCGCAACGCAATCCAGTATCGGCCCAATGACATGGGCTACGTGTCCGATGTCGCCAGCACCGACGGAATGCAACGGGTCAAGACCCTGCTGGCCAACGGCTACCTCCTCAACTACAGCACCTACATCAACAGTTGGCAATACAGGACGATCGGCAACGACCCGAGCACGACCGACGACGATTACGCCGTCGGCAAGAAGGCAGCCTACTGGGTCAACGGAACCGAGGGCGGCCATGTGATGGCCGTGGTGGGCTACGACGACAGCATTTGGGTCGACGTCAACAGCAACGGTTCAGTTGACAGCGGCGAGAAGGGCGCCTTCCGCATTGCCAATTCCTGGGGCACCAGTTGGTCGCCCGGCGGGGTTAACGACGGCGGCTTCACCTGGCTCGCGTACGACGCCCTCAAGGGGGTCTCGGCCGTGTCGGGAGGCCCGAGCACCGGCCGCCAGCCGGCCTGGCGGTCCTACGAAGCCTATTGGATGAACGCCCGAGAGGATTACACGCCCTCCCTGCTGGCCCAGTTCGATATTCAGCACGGCAATCGCTATCAGTTCTCCGTGACTCTGGGCACCGCCGACGCCGGCCAGACCACTCCAGAAAGAACCTGGACGCCGACCGGCCTTTCATACGACGGCGGCGCCTACGGCTTTGACGGAAACACCTACGCGACGACTTCCGCGGCCTCGGTGGGCACTTTCGTGCTGGATTTCACGAATCTTGGGGCCAGTTACGGGACGAGCACAACCTACTTCCTGGGAGTGAACGACAACGCGGACGCGGCCATTGAGGCGACCGTCAGCTCGTTCAAACTGACCGACTCGCTCGGCAACGTGCTGGCCAGTTCGACGAATGTCCCGATCACCGATGCCGACGGCTACGAAACGATTGTCTACACCTCCGTGGAGAGCACACTGACCGACTTCGTCGTCGACTCCAATTGGGTCAACGTAGACGAGGGTGCTACCGGCACGATCGGCGTGAAACTGGCCTCGGCTCCGGCCGGCGACGTGACTGTTTCAGCCGACTGGATTAGCGGAGATTCCGATCTCTTCATCACGAGCGGCGGCAGCCTCGTATTCACCACGAGTAACTGGGACTCCTACCAGACGGTCGAAATCTCGGCGGCCCAGGATGTGGATTCCCTGAACGGCGAAGCGACGCTGCAATTCACCGCGGCCGGTTTGAGGCCGAGGACAGTCAAAGCCACTGAAGTGGACGACGACGCGATCTATGTGGCGATGATGGATAGCGACCCCGGCTGGAGTTATGACCCGCAATGGGCCTGGGGAACGCCGCTCGGCGGAGGCGGTTACCGGGGCAGTCCGGACCCGGCTTCCGGGGCCACGGGCACGACGGCGATCGGCTACAATCTGGCGGGAGACTACGAAAACAACCTGAGTCTAACGCAATGGGTTACCACAACGCCGATCGACTGCTCCGGCTACGAAGACGTGGAGCTCCGATTCTACCGCTGGTTGGGCGTGGAGACTTCTACCTACGATCGCGCGTCCATCGAGGTCTCCAACGACGGCGCCGCTTGGACGGAAATCTGGAGTAATTCGGGCGAAATTGCCGACTCGTTCTGGAGCTTGCAGACCTTCGGCATCTCGGCAATTGCCGACGGCCAGGCCTCGGTTCAAATCCGTTGGGGTATGGGCATGACCGACTCCTCCGTGACATACTGTGGCTGGAACATCGACGACGTCGCACTCACCGGCACCCTCGTCGCCACTCCCAGCACCGCCCCCGCCTCCATCGACCTCGTCTCCTCCTCCGACACCGGCGCCTCCGACTCCGACGATCTCACGAAGTACGACAACAGCGACTCGGGCAACGTCCTCCAGTTCGACGTAACAGGCACCATCCCCGGCGCCGAGGTCAGGATCTATGCCGACGGCACGGAGATCGGTCTCGCCACCGCTATCGACACCACGACGACAGTCACGACCGACGGCGCATTCGATCTGGTTGACGGACCCCACACGATCACGGCCACCCAGAAGGAGCCGGGCAAAGTTGAGTCGGCGCCGACCGAGGGGCTGGCGATTACGGTGGATACGTCGCCGCCCGAACCTATCTTCGCGGTCGTGCCGCCGACCCAGCCAGACTTCGTGATTGACAGCATCGCGATCGACTTCGACCAACCGGTTGCCGGGCTCGACCCGAACGATTTCGGATTAACTCGCGACGGCACGACGGTCGTTCTCACCGGCTCGACCGTAACGCCCAGCGATCCGGGTGATTACTCCCTGTCTTACACCCTCGGCAGCCTTGCCCCCCTGGCCGCCAATCCAGGCGCCTACATCCTCACTCTGCACGGCGCCGGCATGGGAATCGTCGATTCAGCGGGCAACGAACTCCAGGTCGACGCCACGATCGGCTGGGCCACGCTCTCCGGCACCACGGGTAACGATACGATCAGCGTTTCGAGCACGGCTACGGAACATGTCGTCAGAATCAACACCGATGAGTACCGGCTGAACGCCGCGTTCGCGACGGAGATCTACCTCGACGGAGCAGGTGGCCGCGATAGAATCACGATCGTCGGCACAGACGGCGGCGAGCTCGCTACACTGCAACCCGGCTCGGTCGACGTTCAGCATCTGGCGGATGCGTCGTACCCGGAATTCTGGGTGCATGGAACCAACATTGAGGAGGTAACGGTCAACGCCAGCGCAGGCGACGATACGGTAATCATGACCGGCTCGTCAGAGTCCAATCGCTTCTATAGCCACCCCAATTACTCAACGCTCAGGGATATACCGGGGAGCTTCAGTTTTCGCGTCGAAGGTTTCGAGACGGCGACCGTCGAGGCCCCGGGGAGCGGTTCGGACTATGCCTTTCTCTACGATTCTCCTAATAACGATGAATTGCTCGCCGAACCGGAAAAAGCCGTCTTCACGCGATCAGCCGGCACGGCCGCGGAGACGGTGACCACCGCGAACGGCTTCCGGCAGGTCTACGCCTACGCCAGCGACGGCGACGACACGGCCGGTCTCACCGGCTCGGCCACCGGCGCGAACCGCTTCTATGGCTACGCCGACTACAGTCTCTTCACCGACACGACACGCTCGTTCTACTTCTACGCCCGCGGGTTCGACGCGGTGACGGCGACCTCTCCCGAAGCGGCGATCGGCTACGCCTACCTGTACGACAGCCCGGGATTTGACGAATTCGAGGCATCGACCACTTCTGCCACCATGGACCGGAAGGCCCCTTGGTCCGACACGACTGCCAACGGTTTCGCGAGAATCTACGCCTACTCGACCAAGGGGGGGGGCGACAAGGCGAAGCTGAACGGTTCGACCGCCGGCGGCAACACCTTCTACAGTTACCCGACGCACAGCACGCTGTACGACGCGGCCCGTTCGTTCTACCACTATGTCCGCGGCTTCGGTTCCGTGACGGCGTTCGCCTCGATCGCCGATTCTCCCGGCGACCGGGCCTACCTCTACGATTCGAGCGGGGATGATACGCTCTCCAAGCAGTTCTTCGAGAATGACAAGTATCAGGGCGGGCGGCTCACCGATGGGCTGACCTACGAGAACTGGTTCAAGTACTTCGACGTCGTCTATGCCCGGTCGTCCGACCAAGGGACGACCGACACGATCGAGGGTGAGCAGGAATTGGCCTACCGCCTGATCGAAATGGGATCCTGGTAGCCTTTCTCGAAGCAGTCCGATCCTGTCGGTAGAATCGATTGGATCGGAGATTTCCCAGCCGTTGCCCGTGCAGAACCGGTGATCTCTCCCTCCGCTAGGGGCGTCGACTCAGGTAGTCGGCCCGGGCTTCTTGCGTCTCCCCTCAGCAACGGCGAAAAACAGCACTGCTGGACTATTGCATCCCAGCGAGGGGCCTAGTATCATAGCTCAAGAGGTACAGTGCTCACTTGTTGTGTCGTAATTCCCTCGGAAGTAGTGTAGCAGGCAGGGGGGCCAACCTGGGCTGATGAAAATTGGGACTGGCTCCGCAACATCTTCTGTCCTCGCGGCAGACCGCACACTGTCAGTTGCGGTGCCTGTCCCCTATTTCACCAGCTTCCCCCTTCCGAAATCAAAAAAAGAACCTGCCGACCGCGTGACAGTGGTTCCCCGCTTACGGGCTAAATGACGGTGCAACTTCGGAACCGCTGTCTCCCCGACGCTGCAGTGTTTGTTTTAACTCATGCTGGCATCTACGGTATGGTTCCTCTGCAACCAGCCAAAAACGGTGGGCTCTCGTGGCCGGAATGGGCATGAATCCGTGGCCGCAGTTCCCCAATTCGGCGGGGAGGTGATAGCGAATTGCGATCTATCCGGCTGACAGTCCTTCAGGTAGCGTTGAAGGCCTGTAGGGGAACGGAAACGATACGGTTGGGAGAACGTTTTGGCCGTCAGCCGGATAGATCGGG
>Ga0209722_1002078_pt1 | contig 16273 bp, 5 predicted proteins | sample BioC12SIPDNA_2_FD_185745 | JGI IMG/M metagenome (GOLD analysis project Ga0209722, IMG submission 185745) | Anaerobic biogas reactor microbial communites from Washington, USA - Biogas_R1_A C12 SIP DNA (SPAdes) (version 2) | ecosystem: Engineered > Bioreactor > Anaerobic > Unclassified | place... | reverse complement strand
AACCGTTGTCGCCGTCGCCGGTGCCCGACACCAACGTGTAGGTGAACGGTGCCGCCGGCGCTTCGTCATCGGTGCTCGTGAACGTGCCGACCGCGGTCCCGATCGCCTGGTTTTCCGCCACGCTCGCGGACGACAGCATCAGGTCCGTCGGCGCCAGATTCTGGTCCGTGACCGTGACCGTACACGCTTCCTCGTACCACAGCCCGCCCTGGTCCGTGGTCCGGACGCGGATCGAGTAGCTGTTCTTGGTCTCGAAGTCGAACACCGCGGCCGTCTTCAACTGGTCGCCGTCGATGGTAAACGAACCGTTGTCGCCGTCGCCGGTGCCCGACACCAGCGTGTAGGCGTGAGTATCGCTCGGCAGGTCGGGATCCATGGTGCTCAACGTGCCCACCACCGTCTCCACCGGCTGGTGCTCGTCCACGCTGCCGGGCGCCAAGTCGATGTCCGTGGGCGCGTCATTGATCAACAGCACCACGTCATTGCCGTCGCCGCCCGCGTACGTAATCCAGGCCGTCAATCCGCTGCCCAGGAAGTTGCTGATCGTGGCTCCTTCCGGCAGCCCGTCGAACCCTCCCATGCAAGGTTCGGTTGCGTCATTGTCGATGATGGTGAAAGCGTCCCCCGCGACCGGCACGTAGGAGTCGATCGCCGACAGGCTGAGCGTGGTGGGATCACTGAACGTCACGATGCCGGTGACGTCCAACTGGTCATACTGCGGCGTCGGCGTCAGGTTCGCGCCGCCGATCTGGACGGCCAACGTCGAGTTGCTGCCGAAGGCCACGCTGCCGATGTGCAGAATCCCCGCCGACGTGCCCGGCGCCAGCGTCCCGCCGCTTTCGACCGTGACCGGCCCGCCGAGCGTGCCCGTCCCGCCCAACGTAGCTCCGCTTTGCACCGTCACCGCACCGGTCGCCGCCGACTGATCGCCGTTCACTAGCAGCGTTCCGGCACTGACCGTCGTGGCGCCGGTGTACGTGTTCGCGCCGCTGAGGATGACCGTGCCGTTGTCGTACGTGTCCTTGACGTTCACATTTCCCGAGCCGGCGATCTGCCCGGACACTGCGATCGTCCCGTTGGGGCCGCCGTCCACGCCCTCGAAAGAAATGTTGTAGCCTGCGATTTGGACGGTTCCCGCAAGGGTCAACGACTTGTCGCCGGAGTAATTGCCCACACTGCGAGCGCCCCCGCTGAGCGTGACGGTGCCGGAGAGTTTCAAGCCGTTGGAGCCCCCAAACCGCAGACCGCCCCCTTCCACGGTGAAGTCGTTGTCCAGTTCGATGCCGGGTGTCGCGGCCCGGAGCTGTGCACCTCGAGACCTCACCGCACCCGTTCCCAGTCCCTGGTCGTTGCCGACCACCACAAAGCCGCCATCGGCGGTCGTCGCCAGCGGGTTGCTGGAATCGTTGACCGTCCCGTACCCCAGCACGAAATCGCCGCTGAACGTGTTTGTCCCGGACAGCGTCTGCGTGCCCGTGCCGATCTTCGTCAATCCGCCGCCCACGCCGCTGATGACGCCGCTAAAAGCCGCCGTCCCGTTGTCCCCGCCCACCGTCAGCCTGTTGGCGTTCAAGGTCACGCTTCCCGCGCCGTTCAAGCCGTCAATGGTGTCGTCGGCCGCCACATTGTACGTCGCCGCACTGGCGACGGTCACATCGGACGAATCCGATAGCGAACCCGAGACCGTCAGCGTCCCGGCGTTGATCGTGGTCGCGCCGGTGTACGTGTTGGCCCCGGACAGCGTCTGCGTGCCTAGCGAGACGGCGCCCCGCAACGTCAACCCGCCGGTCCCGGAAAGCGAACCGCCGAAGTCGGCACCGGCCGCCAGATCGTCGAGGAGCAGTGCCCAGCCGTTGTGGTTCTCAATATCACCGCCCCCGGCGAGGTTGCCGATCACATCCCACCGCCCGTTCATGTCCAGCACGCCGCCGGTGTTGATGGTGAAGTCGGAACCATTGGCAAAGATGTTGTCCTGCGCCAGTCGCAGCGTCCCGCCGGTGTTGATCGTCACATCTCCTTTCCAGGCCCCGTCGCCGGCGAAGCCGCCGCCCATGATCAGCATCCCGCCGTCGACCTGCAACCGGCCGCTGGCGGTGTTCGTCGTGGAACCGGCTCCCGAGATCGTTTGGGTCCCCGTGCCGATCTTGGTCAGGTTGGCGCCGGCGTTGCCGTCGTTGAAAGCCCCGGCGAACGTCCCGCCGCCGTTGTTGACGCCGACGGTAAACACAGAGTCTGAGTTCGGATAGCCCGACGAGACCGTTCCGCCGCCGGTCAGCGCGTCCACCCGGACATTGGCCTCGACGCCCTCAAACGTCGCTCCGGTGGCCACGTTCAGGCTCGACAGGTTGCCCGTCCAGTCTTCGTTGCCCCAGCTGCCGCCGACGAAACTGCCCTCTTGCACGTCGATCAGCGATCCGGCCCCCAGGCCGAACGTGGCGGCGCCCCCCGCCCACACGGCTTGGCCGGATCCTGTCTTGCGCAGGGTTCCCGTGCCGCTGAATGTCGTTGTCGCGTAGTCCCGCGTCCCGCTGGCGACGTTCAATTCCAGCACGGCTCCCGCGGCGATGCTATGCGCCGGCGAAGCGTAGGTGTTCTGCAAGACCAGCGTTCCGGCGCTGACCGTCGTGGTGCCGGTGTAGGTGTTGTTTCCGGACAGGCTCGTCGTGCCCGACCCTTCCTGCCGTACGGTGCCCGCGCCGCCGATGTCGTTGGCGACGGCCAACGCGTCCGAGCGATCGAACACCAAAGCCAGCGTGTCCCCGATGGTCACGGCCCCCGTGCCCAGCGTGCCGCTCGTACCGCCGTCGCCGATCCGCAACTGTTGCCCATAGCCGGCTTCCCCGTCGATATTGGTCGTCGTATACGTGTTCGTGCCGGTCAGGGTCAAGCTGCCACTGTCTTTCAAGGTCAAGGCCCCGCCCGTGATCGGTCCGGGAATCGTCATCGGCTGGCTGTAGCCCAGGCGGATCGTCCCGCCGCCGGCGCCCAGCGTGATCCCGCGGTTGGCGTTCAGCGTGATGTTGTTGCCGCCGGTGAACCCCGTCGCGGTGGTGGTCATGTTGCACAGCGTGCCGCCGCTGAGCGTCACGTTGTCCGTCTGCGCCGTGCCCGGCACCGCGCCCAGGCCGGCGTCGCTGTTGATGGACAGGATGCCCGCATTGACGATCGTCTTGCCCGTGTAGGAGTTGTCGCCCATCAGGCCCAGCGTCGAACTGTCGGTCTTGGTCAGACTGCCCGGGCCCGACACCGGCCCGGCGATCGTCAGGAACGTGTCGGTCCAACCCACGTAGAACACACCGCCACCCGCGCCGAGATATACGCCTCGGTTAGCGTTCACCACGAAGCTGGAATTGTTGTTCTGCAGCACGCCGCCGTTCCGGAGTCTGATGTTGGTGGGATCCACCGACCCGGGTACAGCCCCCAACATGCCGTCACCGCTGATCCGCAGGTGGCCGTTGTCGACGACCGTCTGCCCGTTGTAGGTGTTCGTGCGTGTCAAGACCTGGATGTCCGTGTTCTTGGTGGTCGAGTTCTTCACGACAAGGCCCAGATTGCCGGTGATCGTGCCGTCGTAGGTCCTGGCCCCGGACGCTCCCAGGTTGATCGTCAAGGTGGCGGCGGCCCCCGCGTTGACCACCGCTCCGCCCGTCGCCCCGCCGCCCGCCAGCCAGCGGATCTCCTGATCCCGCCCGTTCAAGTCCAGCACGGCCCCGGCCGCGTTGGCAATCGTCACGCCCCCGCCGGTCGGCAGCCGATTGTCGGCCCCCGACAACTGAATCGTGCCGCCGGTGATCGTCGTGCCGCCGGTGTACGTGTTCGCGCCGCTCAGCGTCAGCGTGCCGGCACCTTGCTTGACCAGCGCGAAGTTCTTGTCGGCGGCCGTGGCTCCGCCGAGCACGCCGCTGTACGTCGAATTCCCTGCCTGGTTGATCGTCAGCGTCGTCGCGGTGGCCGAACCGATGCTGATGGCGGACGAACCCGTAACGCCCGCGGCCGCCGTCAGCGTCAGGTTCTGATTGCCCGTCGTCGTGCCGTTGAGCGTGATATTGCCGCTGGTGGTGGTGACGGTGGTGGCCCCACCGCTGATCGTCAGGGTGTCCGCGGCCGTATTGCCGAACGTGACCCCGCCGCCCGAGCTGAACGTCATCCCATCCAGCGTCACATCGGCCTGGAACGTCGCACCGCCCGAACCGACCGTCACGTCCCGATTGAACTGCACGGCGCCCGTGCCGTCGGTCTGCGTCAGGCTGGCCAGCGGCGTTTGGCTGCCCACGAAGTTCTCAAAAGTCTTCGTGCCGGCGCCCACCAGCGTCAGCCCGAAGCCCCCATCCACGTAGCCGCGGTAGGCCGCCGGGCCGCTGCCGCCCAGGCTACTGGCGCTGGCCAGCGTGATCGTCCCCAACAAGCTGGCCGCCGTGCCGCTGCTATTGATCAAGGCCCCGCCGGAACTGATCCCCGTGCCGTTGAGTGTGATTGGTTCCAAGCCGACCGCCTTCCCGTTCAGGTCCAGCACCGCGCCGCTGGCAACCGTCGTCCCCACCACGTCTGCAACCCCCAGAGCCGAAACACTCCCCAACCGCAGCGTGCCGGCGCTGATTGTGGTGACCCCCGAGTAGGTGTTCGCCCCCGACAGCGTCAGCGTGCCGCTGCCAATCTTGGTCAGGGCCAGCGTCCCGGCCGTGTCCTGGATCACCCCGCTGAAGGAACTGGTCGTATTGTTGCCACCGACGGTCAACGTCGGCGTACCGCCGGCGCCCGTATCCACCGTCCCGGTGCCGCTCAGGCCGTTGATGGTTTCGCTCGAGCCGTTCAGGTCCAGAATGCCGGGGCTAGTGACCGTCACATCGCCTTTGCCGGAACCGTTGGGAATCACGTTGGAGGTTCCGAGTTTCACGGTGCCAGCCAGGACGTGCAGTCCCCCCGTGCTCCAGTTACTGCCGGTCCCCGAGAGCGTCCAGGTGCCGCTGCCTTGCTTGGTCACCGTCAAGTCACCCTCGCCGGCCATGATGCTGCCTGAGATCGTTCCCGTGCCCGCACCGTCGAGCACGAGGTCGACACCTGTTCCTCCATTATAAATCCCGTTTTGCACTTGGATATTGGCGCCGGAATCCACCAGCAACGTTACGTCGTTGGCGTAGTTCAGGTCGATCCCGTTGGTGCTGGTGTTGAACGTCAGGGTCCCTGCCATCGCCCGGAGGGTGCCGCCTCCGGTGCCGATTTCCGTTTGCGTGGTAATCGTATAGCCGTCGCTTCGGTTCAAGGCCAGCGTCGCCCCATTCTGAACGGTGCTGGCACCGGTTCCCAGCGTGCCGCTGGTGCCGCCGACCCCAATCTGCAGCGTGCCGGCGCTGATCGTGGTCGTCCCGCTGTAGGGGTTGTTGCCACTTAAGGCAAGCGTGTCGCTCCCGGCCTGCGTCAGGCTCCCTGTGCCGCTGATCGCATTGCTGACCGTCAGCGCGTTGCTGCGGTCGAATACCAGCGCGGCGTCGTTGGTGACCGCGCCCGTGCCCAGCGTCCCCGCCGTACCGCCGGCGCCGATTTGCAGCGTGCCGGCGCTGATCGTGGTCGTCCCGCTGTAGGTGTTGTTACCACTCAAGGTAAGCGTGCCGCTCCCGGCCTGCGTCAGGCTGCCCGTGCCGCTGATCGCATTGTTGACCGTCAGCACGTCGCTGCGCTTGAATACCAGCGCGGCGTTGTTGGTGACCGCGCCCGTGCCCAGCGTCCCCGCCGTACCGCCCGCGCCGACTTGCAGCGTGCCGGCGCTGATTGTGGTCGTCCCGCTGTAGGTGTTGCTGCCGGTCAAGGTAAGCGTGCCGCTCCCGGCCTGCGTCAGGCTCCCTGTGCCGCTGATCGCATTGCTGACCGTCAGCGCGTTGCTGCGGTTGAATACCAGCGCGGCGTTGTTGGTGACCGCGCCCGTACCGAGCGTGCCCGCCGTACCGCTCGCCCCGATTTGCAGCGTGCCGGCGCTGATTGTGGTGACCCCCGAGTAGGTGTTCGCCCCCGACAGCGTCAGCGTGCCGCTGCCAAGCTTGGTCAGGGCCAGCGTCCCGGCCGTGTCCTGGATCACCCCGCTGAAGGAACTGGTCGTATTGTTGCCACCCACGGTCAACGTCGGCGTACCGCCGGCGCCCGTATCCACCGTCCCGGTGCCGCTCAGGCCGTTGATGGTTTCGCTCCAGCCGTTCAGGTCCAGAATGCCGGGGCTAGTGACCGTCACATCGCCTTTGCCGGAACCGTTGGGAATCACGTTGGAGGTTCCGAGTTTCACGGTGCCAGCCAGGACGTGCAGTCCCCCCGTGCTCCAGTTACTGCCGGTCCCCGAGAGCGTCCAGGTGCCGCTGCCTTGCTTGGTCACCGTCAAGTCACCCTCGCCGGCCATGATGCTGCCTGAGATCGTTCCCGTGCCCGCACCGTCGAGCACGAGGTCGACACCTGTTCCTCCATTATAAATCCCGTTTTGCACTTGGATATTGGCGCCGGAATCCACCAGCAACGTTACGTCGTTGGCGTAGTTCAGGTCGATCCCGTTGGTGCTGGTGTTGAACGTCAGGGTCCCTGCCATCGCCCGGAGGGTGCCGCCTCCGGTGCCGATTTCCGTTTGCGTGGTAATCGTATAGCCGTCGCTTCGGTTCAAGGCCAGCGTCGCCCCATTCTGAACGGTGCTGGCACCGGTTCCCAGCGTCCCCGCCGTACCGCCGGCGCCGACTCGCAGCGTGCCGTCGCTGATCGTGGTCGTCCCGCTGTAGGTGTTGTTACCACTCAAGGTAAGCGTGCCGGCGCCGGCCTGTTTCAGGTTCCCCGTGCCGCTGATCGCATTGCTGACCGTCAGCGCGTTGCTGCGGTCGAATACCAGCGCGGCGTTGTTGGTGACCGCGCCTGTGCCCAGCGTCCCCGCCGTGCCGCCGGCGCCGACTTGCAGCGTGCCGGCGCTGATCGTGGTCGTCCCACTGTACGTGTTGTTGCGACTCAGCGTCTGCGTGCCCGTGCCGGTTTTCGTCAGTCCGCCCGTACCGCTGATCACGCCGCTGAAGTTCATCGTCGAGTTGGCGTCGGCTTGGAAGACGCTGTCGCTGCCCAAGGTGACCGCGCCCGTCCAGGTCCCCGACCCGCCGGTGCCGGTCCACTGCCGGTGATGGACCGTGCCGCCCTGGACGCTCAACGCCGCCGCGTTGGTCACGCTGCCGCCGTCGCCGGTGACCTGCTCGACGGTCGCGCCGCTACCCACCGTGATGGTGCCCGTCCAGTTCTGGTCGGCTTCGAACTGCAGCGTGGCCGACCCGCTGATCGTGATGCCGGCCAGATTGCTCAGGGCATTCGGGCTCCGCACGTCCGTCCGATCGGTGCCGCCCACCGTCAGCGTCTTGCCGCCGCCGTTGACCGAGCTGCCCAGATTCAGCCGGCCCGCCGTGGTGCCGACCGTGGCATTCGCGGCCAGTGTTACGGGGCCGACCCAGCCGTCCGTCGCGCTGCTGCTATTGACGATCGCGCCCGCCTGTCCCGCGGCCCCGGTGCCCGCAATGGTGAACGAACGCGTCCGCACGTCCTGGCCGTTCGTGTCAAAGGTCCCGCCGGAGTTGACCGCCACGTCGCCCGCCAGGTCCGTGGCTGCCGTGATCTTCAGGATGCCCGCCGCCACCGTCGTTCCGCCGCTGTAGGTGTTCCGGCCACTGAGGGTCAGGGTGCCGGTACCCTGCTTGACGAACGCCAGGTTCCTGTCGTCGTCCGTGCCGCTCCACGGCCCGCCCAGTTGGCCATTGTACGTCGAGTTCCCTGTTTGGTTGATCGTCAGCGTTGTGGCGGTGGGCGAACCGTTCATGATGTCGTAGGAACCCGTAACGCCCGCCCCGGTCGTCAGCGTCAGGTTTTTGCCCGGCTGGGTCAGGTCCGCACTGACGGTGATCGTACCGCTGCTGGCGTCTCCGATCTGGATCGTCCCGCCGGTCACCCGATTTAGTTCCGCGTTGGTCAGTCCGAGCGTCCCGGCTGCGTCGGCACCGCCGAGGTTAATCGCTCTGTTAGGCGACTTGGGCTGCAGGGTCACGGTGCTGCCGGCGCTGGCACTGACCGTGGCCGATGTGTCGAATCTCATCCGGTCGCCGATCACGGTCAGCGCCCCGCCGGAAGCGGCGGTGCTGATACTGCCGACTTCTACTACCACGCCAAATGGCGCGGCGCCAGCTCCCCCCGTTCCCTCGACCGTCACCGTGCCGCTGCCGCCCGCGGTGATCGTGCCGTTCGAAGAAACGCGAACGCCAAAGTTTTCCTCTGTGCTGGCTCCCGAGCCGCCGCCCTGGCCCGTCACCTGCACGTCTCCCCCCGACGACGTGATCGACGAGTTGGTGACGAAGACGCCGTAAGCGTTGCCGCTGGTACTCGCCCCGCCCGTGCCGTCGACGGTCAGCATGCCGCTGCCGCCGCTGATCCGCCCGTTGTTAATCAGGTACACACCGGCTCGGTACCAGATGCCCGTAGCCGCACCCTTGCCTTTCACCGTCACCGTGCCGCTGCCGGCGCTCTCGATCACACCGCGGTCCACCAATACGCCCACGAAATCGCCACTAGTCGGCGTGGCCTGCTGATTGGCCTCCACGGTGAGGTTGCCGTCCACCACTTCGACGCTGGAACCGCTGTCCAACAGGATGTTCCTGCTCGCCTTGAGCGTCGCCGTACCCGTGCCGGACAGAACTAGGTTGGCGTCCGTCCCCACGTTGATCCTGTCGATTCCGGGCGACGCAGCGTCGTCTTGCAGGTCCACGTCCAAGTTCTTGCCGGCGGCAAACGTGATGTCCCCGTTTAGGTTGACGGTGTCGTTGCCCGTCCCGCCGTTGATCTTAAGGGAGGCGTTGAGGGAGCCCAGGGCATCGACCGTCACCGTGTCGTTTCCGCCTAGCGTGTTGACGACGATTTGCGTGATGCCCGTGACGGGCACGCGCACCTCGTTCGGGTCGACCGAGGTTGCGCCCGGGATGCGTGCGTAGACCAAACGGCCGGCATCCCGGATCACGAACTGGTCCGGGTCGGGCGCCGCATTCAGCGAGATCGTCAGCGTATCGTTAGAGTTCCCTCCAGCGACATCGGTGATGAACAGCTCGCCGCCGGACAGCGAGACCAGCGTGTCCGTGAATTCGTCCGCCCCCATGTCCACCACGCCGACGCCGGTGTTGTCGGTGTTGGGATCATTGAGCCTGCGGGCATCGCCTTCGAAATCCGTGGGCGGAAGCCCGCCGATTATCCCGGCGTCGATGCACGGCGAGCCGGCCCGAAGGTGAAGATCGTCGTCCAAAGTCCCGTAGGTGTTGTCCGGCCCGTCGGCATCCACGAACAGCGGGTCTGCGTTGATATTGCCGGTTCCCGTGTAGCCGTCCTGGACGTTGGAGTAGGTGACCGTCGGAGAGCTGTTGTAGTCTTCGATTTGCCCTCCGGTGTTCGCCCAGAAGATGCAGTTCGTCACCGTCGGCGAGGAGGAGTGGTTGTACATGCCCCCGGCGCCCGGGGCCGTATTGCCGGCGAAGGTGCAGTTCGTCACCGTCGGTGAGGAGGAGGACCCGTTGAACATGCCTCCGCCGAGCCAGGCCGTATTCGCGGAGAAGATGCAGTTCATTACCTTCGGCGAGGAACTAGAGTTGAACATGCCCCCGCCGAGGCTGGCGGCCGTATTGTCGGCAAAGGTGCAGTTCGTCACCGTTGGCGAGGACGAGTTGTTCAACATGCCCGCGCCGTTTTGGTGAGCGACACTGCCGTCCGCATTCCCCGCGGTGATCCTGAAACCGTCCAGGACCGCCGTGTTGTCTAGATTGGTTCCCGTGGGGTGATAGAAAACGTGGTAGACGTTGTCCGAGTTGTTGCCAACGGTGCCGATGTCGCCGCTGAGGATCGATACGTACGTCGCCGGCTCGCGGACCCCACCCCCGTCGGGAAAGCCGCCCAGGATGGTGACGCCGTTCTTCATCTGAAAGGTCGCGTACCGGGCACCGGTACCGCCGACTTGACTGGAAGGGCGGTAGGTGCCTTCCGCCACGTGGATCTCGTCGCCGATTTCGGCCGCAGTCAAGGCACTTTGCAGGGCAGTGTAGGCATTCGCCCATGACCCCCCGTTGTTGCTGCCAGCCGCCGTGTCGTCCACGTAGATCGTCGTCAGTAGGCGCCGGTCTTCGAGCTGTTCCACCCGCAGCCGCCGCGGGCGGGGCCCTCGCGCGTGCCGGGCTTTACGGCGGCGGTTCTTCCCCTGGCGTGCCCAACGATCGAATGTTCCCGGCGTCTTCATCGCAGCGTCCTCCGAAAGAAGGAAAGATTGTCTCCGCCACACAAGAGCCCCGTACGTCCGGCTGGAAAGCCTGACGTACTCGCACACCAACTGGGACCGCGCCCCGCTTGCGGCCGTTTGGCCCTCTAATAACAGCAATGCCGAAACGCCCGAGGCGATGAAAAAGAAAACTAGAGAATCGGACAAAATTCCCAAAAAGTTTTTCGCCTCGACGGGTCTGGAAACCCGTTTTATCAGCGTTCATGAGCGGTTCTGGCCGGATCCGTCTCGCGGCCGGGAAGAGGAAGCAGACCGCTGATCGACGCTCATGAACGCTAATCCGAGGTTGGAGGGGGATGACAAGAAGCCTGCTTGGGCCGCGGATTTGGCAGAAGAACGGGCAAACGACCGCTTGCTTGTTTCTTTGCGCGGCAAAGAAGCAAGAGCACCGCGGATTGCACGGAGTTCACGGATCGAGATGGGACAGGCGACGGAGAAATATCAGCATCTCAAACATTTCGGCAACGCCAGCTCCGTCAGAACCTTGTTGCGATCTCGGGACCGTCAAGCGTAAGCCGGAGGTGCGCCAGCCAATCCATCCCCAACACTGCCAAGCTTACAAGCCTCTTTGATTTGGATTTGGGGTGAGCAAATCGGTGAATGGAGAGCACGTCGATCGGCTCGAAGGTGATTGTCTCGGAAGCCCTTTGATTCGTCGCCATTGACCATCCCACACGGTGCTGCCAAGCGTCAAAATCTACCCCAAACCACCGAACCTTTGTCAGCAAGCCGGATTCGATATCGTAGATGCCGGCGCACCGGGCGAAGTCATCGGTGAACGTGGTCCAGAGTGCCCCTGTGTCGACGGTGACATAGAAGAAAACCGAATGGAACTGTCCCTCCGGTGCTTGCAGCTTGACCATGAGCCGAACGCGCCAACTCGGTGACTTGATGCCGTCAGGGGACGGCTGCGGAGTCCACGGAACGATCATTTCCAATCCAACGGCTCATTCGGAAGTGGGACGTATTCAACCAGCAGTGTTTCCGCAGGGCACGTGGCCTCGATGCGTTCCTGCAAGTGTACCAGGTCATCGCTGAATAGGCGGACGGAGCGGCCGGCGCACGCGACCCACTTTCCACCGTAATCGTGCTGCAACCGGTCCCAGTTCTGCGCCAGAAAATCAGCGCTTTCCGTCAGACAGAAAGACCTGTCAGCCTGCTGATCGATACTCACGGGAGATGCTCCTGCTTCTTGCCCTGACCCGAAACCGCCGTCTGCAAATTGACCCAGGCCCCAGCCTTGATTCTAGTCGTTCCGAAGAGGATTGACAATCATCTCATTCCGTTGCCCTCCATTCCTTTGCCCTCGTCGTCAAACTGCCGCGCGATGCGGAAGCCCCGGGAATACGCGCGGCCCCCGGCCTCCTGCCAGCCGCAACGGTACGCGGCCTGGCACCCGCCGGCGGCATTCGCCCAGCTTCCGCTTCGGGAAACGTGGTACGGGCCCGCGGACGGACCGGGCGGATCGTCCTGCGGCGAGGTGGCGTAGTATGCGGGATCGTACCAGTCGGCGCACCATTCCCAAACGTTGCCATGCACGTCGAACAGGCCCCAGGCGTTGGCCGACTTCTGCCCCACGGGATGCGTCCCCGTTCCGGCCGTCGAATCGAACCACGCGTGCGCCTCCAAGGCGTCCCATCGGCCACCGCAATACCACGGCGTCGTGGTCCCGGCCCGGCAGGCATACTCCCACTGGGCCTCGCTAGGCAGATACGACTTGTCCCCTTCCTTCTCCGACAACCAGGCACAGAACGCCGACGCGTCGCTCCAAGACACGTTCACCACGGGATGCTCGTCCGTCTGCTCGAACCCCAAATCCGCATTCCAGACGAAGCGGGGATCTTGTTGGCGCTGGCCGTCGAGAAATCCAAAGCCTCCTTTGCCATCCCGCTCGGCTTCGGTCCGGTAACCGCTGTCTTCCACAAAGCGGCGGAACTGGCGGCGGGTGACTTCGTGACGGCCGAGCCAGAACGGCCGGGTGATGCGGACGCGGTGCTGAGGTACTTCCGCCGACAGACGGCTGATATGGTCCGCGTCCAGTGCTTTCGCGGCTTTCGCCTGCTCTAGCTCCTTGGCGGCCTCCGCGTCCGTCGATCCCATGTCGAACTCGCCCGGCGGAATCAACATGAATTTCATGCCGATCGAGTTCTCGATTTCGACCGGCACGCCCAGGTGCTTGGCCCAGGCTGCTTGATGCGCCTTGGCTCCCGCGGCATCGAACGGGGCGATGGCGGGCGGTGGAGCGTCGGGCGGGAGGTTCCAAGGCCCCTGACCCTCGCCAAGTCCCGTCCGGCGGCCGGGACCTACTTTTTCAGCCGGAGTACCGGGGCGAGGGGAGATCGGTTCCGGCTCCTGCGTCACGCTGCCGCCTTCGGGCAGGCGAACGCGCCCGACTTCCCGGCCCTGCTTGTCGCGGATGACGACCCAGACGGCCAGCCAGATCAACAGCAAACCGCTGGCACCGGTCGCCGCCAGCTTGCGCCCGTCGCGCCACCACGACCGACGGTTCTCCGAGAGTGTGGCACGGCTTGGTACTCCCAGCCGTGGTGTGGCTTGATCGCCCGCCCGGACACTGCTGGGAGTACCAAGCAATGCCACACCGAGTTGGGGCAGCAACGGCTCCAACTCGGCGATCAACTCGGCCATCGTCTGATAACGCTCCTCCGGCCGCTTGGCGACCATGCGGCGGAAGACGGCCTCCAGGCGGGCGGGCAGGGACGGCAAGACGCCGGACAGGGACGGAATCGGTTCGGTCTGGTGCGCCAGGAGTTTCTCGACCGTCGTCCGCCCGGCGTACATGCTTTGGCCGGTCAGCAGGTAGTGCAGCGTGGCGCCCAAGCTGTAGATGTCGGCTCGCCCATCGACGCGGTGGGCATCGATCGCTTGCTCCGGCGCCATGAAGTCCATGGTGCCCATGACCTGCCCGGCGCCGGTCAGTTCGTCTTCTCTGGCGTCGGCCGAGTCGAGGTGCGCAAGACCCATGTCGAGGATCTTGACGGTGATCGGTGATCGGTGATCGGTGATCGGTGGAGCGTGGTCCGTGGTCTGCTGCCACTGACAACTGGCCACTGACCACTGACAACACCAAATTCGCCGGTTTGATGTCGCGATGCACGACGCCGTGCTCGTGGGCGTAATGCAGGCCGCGGGCCGTTTGTAGGATGCAGTCCACCGCCATCTCGACAGGCAGCGGCCCCTGTTGTCGAACGAGCGTCGCCAGGTCGAAGCCGTCCACGTACTCCATCACCAGGAAGGGCCCGCCGTCTGCTTCGTCGGCGTCGTGGGCGATCACGATATTCGGGTGCGAGAGCCGCGCGGCGGCCTTGACCTCCTGCTGGAAGCGCCGCAGCGAATCGGGCGTCCCCACGAGTTCGGGCGTCAGCGTTTTCAGGGCCACGATCCGGTCCATGCGGCGATGGACGGCTTTGAATACGTGCCCCATGCCGCCATGCCCCAGGCGGTCCAGGATCACATAGTTGCCCAAGACGAGCGGATCGTCTCGGCCTTGACACAGCGTCTGGGCTTGATACGCCGTCAGTTTGCCCAGCTGCACCAGCCGCCGCGCCAGGTCCAGCCCGCCCGCCGGCCGCTCCTCGTCGGGCAGTCTCGCCAAGCACTGCTCTACTGCCTCGGCCGTCATCAACCCGACCGCGGTCAACCGCGAGACGAATTGTTTGCAGCGAACCGGCTCCGCCAGTCCGGCCACCGTTTCGGACAGTTCCCCGTGGGCACGGTCCGTGTCCGGGACGATGGCAGTCGTCTCGCGGAGGGCCTGTTGTTCAAGCTCGGCCAGATCGATCCGACCCGCGATGTGGGGAAACCGCTGCTCCAACTCTGCCCGCTGAACCGGCCGGTCAAACCCCGCGCGGGTCAGGCATTCGGCGGCCAGCAATTCGGCCAAGATCTCGTCGCCACGCCCCAATTCCGGCCACTGGTCGAGGTAGTGCTCGACCAGCGGCCGCTGACCGGCCCGCCAGCGGTACTCCTGGTCGATCTTGATCAAGGCCAGCAGCACGCGCCGCCGACCGGGATCCGCCGCGGCGGGCAGGAAGTCCGCAATCGTCGCGTCACCCTGCGTCTGCCACGCCGTTTCGAATCGCTCGACGACCGCACTGTACGCGGACCAAGCGGCGTCGTCCAGTTCGGCCACACACTCGGGCAGGCGATCAGCCATCGCGGGCTCCCTAACGCAGCCAAAATTTGAAATCCGAAGCATGAAATCCGAAACAAATCCAAAATCCAAATCTCGAAGTTCCAAACGCAATTCAACCGCCCGCCCTGTGGTCTCCCTGCCTCTGTGTTTTCAACTCCGTGATGGCGCGCTTCGGTGGAGGAATCAAACACGGAGGCACAAAGAACACGGAGAAACGGATGCGAGTCACCCCTTGGCGTGCCAACGGCTGGCACGGTCCCTCAATAATAACAATGCCCAAACGCCCTCCGTTCTGTGCAAAAAAATGTCCAAATTTCGGATTTTATTGCCGGTTCTCTATTCTGGCGTGCAAGCGGTGCATGGTCCGATTCAGAACCTGTCGGACCGTGTATCGCGAGCGGTGGACCCGCTGGGCGATGTCGGCAATGCTCTGGCCCGCCAAAAACGCATGGACGATCTCGGCTTGCCACGGAGCAAATCCCACGAGCAGATGTTCCAGTTCGTCCAGCAAAGCGACCAGCTCTTCCTGAGAAGGGACGTTCGCCGCCAGCATAGCCGCGGACTCGTCCAGATCCACTTCCGCAGCGACGTCCCGCTTGGCGGCGTGATGCCGCCGGCGTGCCCGGCCAATCTTGCGCCGGGTGATGTGTGTCAGCAGTTCCCAGAGCGCGCCGGAATGCTGCACGGAATACTCGCCGCCAGCCGCCCGCCGAAAGAACGTGCGAAAGACCGACTGGATCACGTCGTCCGCGTCCTCACGGCGCCGCAGGCGTCCACCCAGCTGTTCTTCGGCCAGCTTGAGAAGCCGGCCCGCATAGCGCCGGTGCAATTCCGTGGCGGCTCCGGGTTCTCCCGTGCCGTAGCGTTGCAGCAACTCGCGAGCGGCAAGGCGATCTGCCATCAAACGCGTTCCTCAGACAAGGATGCAGATTGCGATTCTCCCTTTCGGCCAAGTCCAACCGGAACTCCGCCGACAGCCACGCACGACCGGAATCGAACTCTCGCGGTGACAGATCTTCAAAGTATCCGCCAAGCCGATCTTGATGTCTTGACTCTTAGGGCTGTCCCTAAGTCCTGTCAATAGCCGAGTCTGCTCTTGACCCTGCGGACGAGGCTTGGCCCTTCGTCACTCAGATGAGGATTGCGCCACGGCCCCCCCCACCCGCGGTTGCCAAGTCGGCGAACCAGGCGTCCAGTTCGCCCTGGAACTGCAGCAGCCGGCTCCGCCGCGGGACCTTGGCTTGCGTCGCCTCGTCGCTGGGCCGGATCGCCGCGCCAGCCAACAGGTCCCCGTTCTTGGAGGCTATCAGCGGCGTCGTGTCGTCGTCGCCCAACTCCGCGAACACGTCGTCCACGCGTGATGACGGATGAAGGATGAAGGACGAGGGATGAACGATCGAGGATGAAGCCCGCTGCGGCGACGCCGCCAATACCGGCGCCATCAGGCCGACGTCGCTGTGCGCGTAACCCAACAAATGACCCAGTTCGTGCATCACGACCGTCAGCAAATCCAAGGATGAAGGATGAGCGATGAAGGATGAACCCGAAATCGCTTCGTCCTTCGTCCTTCCGACTTCGTCCTTCCCTAACGCCCACCCCATCATCGCTCCGTCGTCGTCGATGCGGATCGTGTTGGTCGCCGGGTTGGCCAACCCCAGGTACGCGCCGCCCAAGTCGGCCACGGCGTACTGGACGCCGGCCAGCGTCGCCGCTTGAGCCGGCGTCAAGCCCGTCGCTGTCCACCATGCCGCCGCTTCGGCCGCCACCGGCTGCAACTGCTCCACGCCGATCGCCGCCGCGCCGGCGTCCAACGG
>Ga0209722_1002068_pt1 | contig 16317 bp, 4 predicted proteins | sample BioC12SIPDNA_2_FD_185745 | JGI IMG/M metagenome (GOLD analysis project Ga0209722, IMG submission 185745) | Anaerobic biogas reactor microbial communites from Washington, USA - Biogas_R1_A C12 SIP DNA (SPAdes) (version 2) | ecosystem: Engineered > Bioreactor > Anaerobic > Unclassified | place... | reverse complement strand
TGCCGATCGCGCCGTTGCCGTATCCGATCCATGAATGCCAGTCATGCGGATGCATGCCGTTATGGTCCGCCGTACCCGCGTAATAATCGCACACCGGCGCGGGCCCGCACCAGGCGTCCCAGTCCATGCCCTTCGGCGGCTCGGCCTTCGGCGGCCGAACCATCATCGCGTTCAGGCGGTCATCGAACGCCCACACGTCATGGATCTGGCCGATCGCGCCGCTCTGAATGTACTCCACGAGGCGGCGCATGCCCTCGTCGCTGTGGCCATGGTTACCGACCTGTGTCGCGACGCCAGACTTCTTTTGCGCCGCGTGCATGAGGCGGACCTCCTCGATCGTGAGGGCCATCGGCTTCTCGACGTAGACGTGAAGGCCCTTCGACATCGCGAGGATCGCGGCGGTGGCATGATGGTGGTTGGGCGTCGCGATCGCGACGGCGTCGATCTCGCCCCCCATCTTATCCAACATTTCACGGTAATCGTAAAACGCCCGGATCTTCGAGCTGTCCGTCGTCGGCTGATGATGCTTCACCACGGCGCGAATCCTGTCCCAATGGCTCGGATCCGGCTCGGCCATGCAGACGATCTCCTCGTCCGGGCCGCACATGCTGTTCAAAATGCCGTAGCCGATGCCGAGTCCCATACGGCCGCCGCACCCGATGAGGCCCAGCCGGACTTTTTTTCCCCTGGCGGCAACCTGCTGCCCGATCGAGAACAGCGGAATCGCCGCACTGCCCGCAGCCCCCTTCAAAAAATCACGACGTAACATCTGCTCTCCCCCATAACAGGTTCACGAATATCCCGTATCATCTTCCCGACACAACACCGCCTTACCGGTTAGCACCTATTATGCGGGGAGACGCAAAAGGGGTCAACCCCGAATCCGGGAAACCCGGAGGGGTGGGCCACATCCCCCGTTTCTCGCCAACCCCCAACTCCGACGGTTGATCCCGTTTCCAGTCTTTCCCGCAGACGGGGCCGTCCGCGCCCCCAGTCTTGTGTATCTTTTTCACTGAAAGCGCACTTCGGGCACGAGAAGGTCTCCCCAAAAGAACTGCCATACGCCCGTGTCCACGCTGGCGTTCCATCATTTTCTCAGGGCTGCCTCAGCGTGTATGCCCACGCCTCTTGCAGCAGGAGATGCAGCCGGGCGTACTCCTTGCCGGCCAGACACGCCTTGGCTTTCTCGAGGTAGGTCTTCAGGGCGGCAAGATCCTCGCCCCTGGCGGTCTTGTCGCGGAACCGTGCGTCTGCCGCCGTGACCAGTTCCTTTAGGCCCGCGACAACCTCCGCAGCTACGGCCGTTGAACCGCCCGCGATGCGGCTCTGCGCGCCCGCTTGACGGAAGCTTCGCAAATCGTACGGGCGCAGCGCGAGCGTCAGCTTACCCGCCGTCGACGTCTCGCCGCTCACGAGGTCTTCCGCCGCCCCGCCCTCCAGCACGAGCTCGACCGTCGCGGGATAAGGTAACCGGTTCAGCACGTAGACATAGTTGGCGCCGTCCACGACCTTCTGGCGCACGCGCACGGGATCGGCCAGGCCGGACACGTCCTCGAACTTCACGGCGGGCAGCGCGCGGTATGCCTTGGCGAAACGCGCGAGCTTATCCTCAATGCCGAACGTGCCGACCAAGAACCCGCCCTTGGTGATCGTCAGCGCGTCGAGGTTGTTCAGCGCGAAAACGTGATTCTCAAGGCCATGCACCGTGTTGCCGTTCAGCGCGGAAACACGCCACCCGCACTCTTGCGTTTTCACGGAGAGCCCTTTGAGCGGCGCCGTGCGCGCGACGTCGTTCTCAAAATATCGGTCATGCATGTTCACGCTGGCCGACGGCGTGAGGGCGATCGGCACGACCTTCTCCGGCGCGCTGTTCACCGCCCGCAGGTCGTAAACGTGCGGATCGGTCACGCCGTGGGCACGCCGCCAGCGCAGGTCGGCAGGCACCATCGAGTAGCGCAGCACGATCTCGTGATCCTGCGCATACAGCGCGGGGTCAATGCCTTGCTCGCGCGCCCACTGCAGCGCACGCTGCGCGGGGTCGAGGGGGTCGGCCGACGCCTTGGCGTCCTCGGCCGCGAAGATCACCACGCCCAGCGTGAGGTCCCGGCGATGGGCCCGCAGGATGCCGGCCAGCTCTTTGTAATAGTCATGCAGCTTGCGGCAGCGCCACTGGATCCACGGTTCCCTGGCGTTGGCCATCAGCCACTGGTAGCTCTTGGCGAAACGGAAACGGTCCTTGCGGTTCACCGGGATCGTGAGGCCGGTCTCCTGCTGGAAACGGACGAGGTTCACGTCGTTGTACCCCGAATCGAGCGAGCCGAAGGCGAAGATCGAGTGCCGCACGGTGTTCAGCGTGACGCCGGTCAGCGCCGGCTCATCGCCGTAGCGCGCGACGAGTTCGGTGATCTGGCGTTTGACCGCCTCCTGCACATGCGGATCGAGCGGGTTGTAGACCGGATCTTTGCCGTGCCACGCGCGGTAGAACAGCCGGTTGTCGTAGCGCATGTTGATGACCGTCTCTTCACCGGCGCGCACGCGGTCATCATCGGTCATCGTGTGCGGCAGCAGGCTGTCGATCTGGTGCAGGTGCAGCCATGCGTTGAAGGTCATGCCGCGCGCGGCCAGCCGGCGCATCAGGTATTTCGGAAAGCCGGCGGGATGCGGCCGCCCGCCGAAGTCTGTCAGCGGCTCAGCCTCGGAGCCGAAGAGCGGTCCGTGATACCACGAGACGGGATAGTGCACCGTGTTCATGCCGAAGGACTGATGGTAGTCCAGCATGCGGTCGATCACGGTCTCAAACTGCGGAAAGAGGTGCATACGGGGATTGCCCGGCAGCGAGCCATAGCAATCGGCGAGGACCGGATCCTCGTGGTAAAGGCCAATCTCGCGCGCCGGCACACTGCCGCTGAAGGGCTTGACTTCCGCGCGCGGGAAACCGCCCTCAAGCCTGTAGATCTTCAATGTCTTCACGGCAGCGGGCCGGTCCTTCTCGACGGTCATGAAGACGAAGCTCATGTTTTCGCCCTGCGGCCAGAAGACGATCTTCTGCTCCTGCATCGCATTCGAAAGCGGGTACTCGTCGCCGGTGAACACGCCGGTCTGCGCCTGATAGTCGTGCCGGACATCCAGCGGCTGAAGCATCACCTCCATGGTGCGCGGCTTGTCATCGGGATAGGTCACCACCGCCACATGCGGCGCGTGCGGCTCCGTCACCCGGAAGCTCAGCGCGAACCGGTCGTTCCGCCGCTCCCCGGCCTCGCGGTACGCGCCGAGCGGCGAGGCGACGAACTTCGACGGCGCAGACTCGATCACGCCGGCCAGTGCGGCCGCGTCCACCTCGGCGACCGTGACCAGCGCGCGCTTCGCCTGCTGCGCCGGTTCGGCGCGCGCCAGCGCATACACCTGGCTGACGAACGCGCGCTCAGCGTCTGCGGTCTTCACCGTGACCGTCAGCGCGTAGACCCCTTTTTTCGGGAGGTTCAGCTTCAGCGGCACATGCAGCCGCTTGTCCGCGCTGATTGTCAGCGCACCCAGCTCGCCCTGCGCGACGACCGCGCCCGCGGCGTCCTTCACCCCGTACGATGCGCGTGCCTGAACATCCGATCCCTTCTGATTTTCGAACGACAGGGTCAGCGTCTCCTCCTTACCCGCCCACAGGTACGGATCGAGCGCATCGACCGCAGCAGGCACCTTGCAGAAACGGCCGTACTCCGCGCGCGCCTCGTTGACCGTGAGCGGCCGGCTGAAGATCTTGAACTCATCGAGCGCCCCCAGCCACGGCCGTTGGCCCTCGACCGCGTCTGCACCGACGATGAAGGCCGGATAGCTGACCGGCTCCCAAGAAATCGGAATGAACTTCTTCCCGCTGTCGCCGCTGCCGCCGAACGCGCGCAGCTTGCCGTCGACATACACGGTCGTGCCGCGCAACGCATCCCAGCACGCGACGACATGGTGCCACTCGCCCTTTTTCCACGCCGCGGAGACAGAGAGCACGACGTAACTGTCGGCCTTGTCACGCACGTCCCAGCGCAGCCCGTTCTTCGGGAACAGCCAGAGCCACAGCGCATTGGCGCCCGGCTGGTTAGGTCCCTCCTCGCGGAAGATGTGGAGCCACGCATCGGCGTCGTTGCCATCGACCGGCGTCTGCATCCAGACCGAGATCGCGCCGCACGCCTTGCGCAGGTTCTTGTCCGCCGGGTAGCGCAGCGCCTGGCGCGGGCCGAATTGCGCGGCCTGGCCCGAGATGCCCGGCACGAGCGTCGGTCGGTTCGCGTTAGTCGGCTCCCTGTCGCCGCGCGCCACGGAGGCGGCGAACCCCGCGTCGAAGTCGAGATGGAAGAGCGTCTCCAGCGGCTCGCGCTCGCGCGCAGGCGGGGCCTTGCGCGCGGCGGCGAGCTGCTCGGGCGTGGCGGCCGGGGCGGGTGTCAGCGGGAGCGTGCCGGCGAAGTCGGCCTGAATCTCCGCGGCGGTCAACGGCCGATCGAACACCTTCAGCTCGTCGAGCGCACCGCCCGCCGCGCGACCCTCGCACGCTGCGTGGCCCGTGCCGATCAGCAGCGGCGCGGTGCCCTCGGGCGTCCATGTCGTCTCGCGCTCGCTCTTCTTCTGGCCATTCACCCAGAGCGAGAGCCCTTGGGTGCAGTCCCACACGGCGGCGATGTGCACCCACTCGCCGGGCATCCAGTCCGCGGCCGGCGCCGTGCAGTAGCGGTCCTGCGGGTCGCGCACGTCAAAGCGCAGCGAGCTTTCATAGCGCCACAGCCAGAACGCGCCTTCGCCGACGCCGTTTTTATCGCCGCACCAGAGCAACGGATAGTACGCCTGCTTGCCGGCAGAGACCGTCGGCTTGTACCAGAGCGTGACCGTGCCGCGCGCCTTGCTCAGATTGAAGGGCGTCTCGACAGCGGCAGACTGGTTCACGTTCTCGATGAGCGCGGCCGCGCCGACGCGGCCCTCGGCAGTCTGGGCCATGGCGCTGTAGCAGTCGGAGCTGCCGGCTGCGGTTTTCACCCAGTTCTCCTTCTCAAAGGACAGGTGCAGCGTGACCTGCGGCGGCGGCTCGGTCTCGGCGCATTGTCCCGCGCCCGCACAGACAACGGACCCGATCAGAAAAAGACGCGCCGCAAGCGATGTGTTGATAAACATGGCATCCCTCAATGGTTGGTTTCGAACAGTGTAGCATGATTCGTTGCGTACACTCGGGGCAAATTTTGCGACCGACCGTCAAAACGTGGCGGCCACGCGCAAGCCGCCGACAAGCTGGGTGCTGGCGTGGGTCTCACCCTCGATATATCTGCGGGCGGCATCGCGCAGGCGTCCGTGTACCTGCTCGAACAGCGCCACATACGGCGAGAGGACGATGTGGTCCGTGAGCTGCCACTCCAGCGCGGCCGAGGCCCAGACGTCTTTGAAGGCGTAGGTGTCAAAGCCGGTGTCATGCCGGTTGCGCCGGGGATTGCCAAAGCCGACTCCGCCGCCGACAGACAGCGAAAGCAGGTCGGCCTCACGGTTGCCCGCCGCCTGAACCAGCGTGAAGGTGTGTCCGATTTCGGCGGCGAGGTACATCGCGCCGTATTCGTTGTCGATGTCGAGCTCCGCCGACAGCGCGGGCGCCAGCCAGAGATCGGGCAGCGCCGCGCCGACATTGATGAACTGCGTGTCTGGATTGTCCTCCCCCTTCCACCTGTTCACCGGCGGATGATATTCGTAAATCACTAGCATCCCATAGGATTGGCCGACAACACCGGCCCCTTGATTGGCACTTATTATGCGGGGGGGCGAAAACCGTCAACCCCTAAATTTTATCAAAAAAGTGTCGGCTTCGGAGGCGATCGCCTGTAGCCTACAGGCGCATGAAAAAACTAATTCCCCAATTGCTTGGGTTCACGCTTCCGAAACCGACAAAAACAGTGTACACCGTGCTGCGGCAGCTCGTCCAATGGATTCCTCCCGGGATGATCCAGCGGCTCGCCGACGGGCACAAGCTCGACATCCGCAAGTGGTCGGCCGTGAGCCACGTTGTCGCGCTGATGTACGGGCAGCTCGCGGGCTGCGACAGCCTCAACGGGATCGTGGACGCGGCGCGCGTCCACGAGGGCGAGTGGCGCAACATCCGGGGTGCGCAGCCGCCGAAACGCAACACGTTTTCCAACGCGAACCGGCACCGTGACGCGGCCATGGCCGAGCGACTGTACTGGGAAGTCTTCGAGCATCTGGTCTCCGTCTGTCCGGGGTTCGGGCAGTACAAAAGGCATAAGGGCTTCCTGGCGCGGATGAAGCGCGGGATCTTCGCCATAGACTCCAGCACGATCAGGCTGTGCCTGAACTGCATCGACTGGGCGCGGCACCGCAGGAAGAAGGCGGCGGCAAAGCTGCACATGAACCTCGACGCGGGCAGCCGCCTGCCCGCCTTCGCCGTCGTGGAGGACGCGGGCCACCACGACTCCACCCGGGCGAAGACGCTCTGCGCCGGGCTGAAGGCGGGCGACGTGTGCCTCGCCGACCGCGCCTACACGGACTTCTCCTTCCTCGACGGCCTGCGGGCCCGCGGCATCTTCTTCGTGGTCAGGCAGAAAACGAACATGAAGTTCAAACGCGTCAGGCGCCTGCCGGAGAACCGGGACGCGAGCATCGTCAGCGACGAACTCGTCGAGCCCGCCCTCGCCCGCTCCAAGAAGCTCTATCCCGCCCCCCTGCGCCGCGTGACCGCGAACGTCGAGGTGGACGGCAAGATGAGGGAGATGACCTTCCTTACGAACAATTTCGACTGGAGCCCGCGGACCGTCGCGGAACTGTACCGGGCGCGGTGGGCCGTCGAGCTGTTCTTCAAGGAACTCAAGCAGACCTGCCAGATCCGCGACTTCGTCGGGTACAACGAGAACGCGGTCAAGTGGCAGGTCTGGACGGGGATGCTCGTGCACCTCCTGCTGCGGTTCATGCGCCATGTCGCGGGCTGGAAGCTGAGCTTCTCGCGCCTCGCGGGCGTCGCGCGCGCGGCGGTGTGGGTCAAGCGCGACCTGATCGAGATCCTCAAAACCTATGGGACAGCACCGCGGCCGGAACCGGGTGAACCCCACGGAAAACCCCCGCCTTTGCAGGTCTTTTTCGATTTCTGGCGGCTCGGCTATGGGACAGCAGGGCCGTAAAACCCAGCAAAAACGCGAAAAGGCCGGTCGCGCCGGGAAAACCTCAAACCTGAAACCTCAAAAAAGACATCGAAAACCCAAGCAAATACGCATGGGTAAGGGCTGATTGCGCCGCCTATGGGATGCTAGTGATAAATTATGCATTATCCATATTCCAGCCATCCCGTCGTCGGAGCCCTGGTCACGGGCCCTGAACGTCGGCGACGTTGTGCAGTTCCACGGGTTTCGCCCGGGCACCGGGGTGGAGGACGATTTCGTTGTCCCTTACGTCGAGACCCGTGCAGCCGGTCACCCCAATTCCGGTGTAGGATTCGGACAGACGGTTCCCCGTGATGACGACGTTCCGATGCGAGGCCGCGGGCAGAGGCTTGCGCGCGCCGTTGTTCCCGGCCACCACCACCCCGCCGCCGTTGCGCCGCAGGACGTTGTTCCGCACCGTGACATTCCGGCTGCACCCGCCCTCCATCCACTCGTACTCGGGCGTGATCTGCACGGCAGAACCCTCCACGCCCTCCAGGACGTTGTTCTCGATCAGGCCGTCGCTCGCCTTGATGAGGAGCCCGCGCGCGCGATTGTGCCCCATTGTGCAATTGCGGATCGTGAACCCGTTGCCCATCCGGCGGTTCGAGATGATCACCGAACCGGGCGGCAGGGCAACGTCCGCGTCCAGCACCGCCGTATACGCGCGGCTGGCGTTCTCCGCGAGACCGGGCCACAGGTTGTAGCTCGCGAAGAGCGCTCGCTCCTCCTTCGTCGTGGCACCCGCGGGGGCGAGGCTGAGAACCTTCACGTCGGGCGGACACGTCCCCTCGAACGTCATCACCTGGCAGGTGTCGCCCGGGGCGATCCGTATCTGTCCCGCGTATGGCGCGAGGCGGAGCGTGCGCCCCTCCTGCTTCGTCACGAACGCGTAGAACCCGCTGATGTTCACGCAGTCGTCGCAGTGGTACTGGAACGTGCAGCCGTCGAGGAGCGGACCCTTGTACGAGCAGCGCGAGTTGAACGCGTCGTGGTTGCCGCTGCGCAGACGGCGGAAGGCGCGGGGGAAGAGATCCGTCTCGGGCGGACGCCGCACGAGGCGGCAGTTGCGGTAGGTGTTGCCGTCCGCCGAGAACTCCGCGAATCCACAGCCGTGCGGCGTCGCGTACACGGTGACGTTCTCGAAGAGGCAGTCCTTGCAGCCGTGCGCCGAAACGGCGCTCGACGCGTAGGACCGCGTCGTCTCGCGGATGCTCCACACGGCGATGTCGCCCACGTCGCCCGTGCGGTTGAGTCCGCCCGTGATGCGATAGGTGGCCGGACCCGTGCGCGTGATCGCCACGTTGTCGCGGAAACGCATGTAGTTCTTCGGTTCGAACGTTTTCGCGTCGTAGGCCTGGATCGGCCAAAAGCTCTGGTCGCCGTGGGCGATCTGGTCGTGCGAGGGACAGGGATAGCCCTTGATCACACGCACGTCCCAGGCGTGGTCCTTGTCCACCTTCTCGATCACCGCCTGCGTGAACGGCAGCTCGGCGGAATCGATCGACACGTTGCGGATCACCAAATTGGTGCAGTTGGCCGCCTGGAACATGCCGATCGCCACGGCACCCACGAGTTCGCTGCCGTTGAAGTCGATTTCCACGCCGTTGAGTCCGTCGAACTCGAAGTAGGCTCCCTTCCCCGCCGCCGGCGCGATCCAGTACCGCGCCTTCGGCACGGAGATCCGCTTCGCACCCTGCGCGATCTTCTCCTGCACGTATTCCACGGGATCCAGCCAGGTGCCGTGGTCGGCAGTTCCCTCCACCACGAGGTTTCGGTACACGCCGCGTTCCAGGCGCTTCCGGTGCGCGGCCGCGCCGCCCACCTGGGTCTGACACCCCACGAGTGTATTGTTCGTGATGGTCACGTCCTCGGAGAGTCCGCCCTCGAGCCACTCGTATTCGGGTCCCACGAAGACGCCACACCCCTCGGGATGGTCGATGACGTTGTCCGCGATCGTGCCGTGCGAGGCGCGCAGACGGATCCCGAGCGCACGGTTGCGTCCGAAATGGCAGCCGCGGATCTCGAACCCGTTCCCCTGCGCGCGGTTTGAGACCACGGCGTCGCCGCGCTTGAGCGCCGAGGCGTCGTCCACCTCGATCTCCACCGCCGTGCGGCAGAGCGCGTCGAGCCCGCGCCAGAGTCCGATCGTCTTCACGTATTCGCGCTCCTCGGCCGTCATCGCGCTGCCGTTCTTCACGGCCGTCACCGTCATCTGGGGCAGTGGTTTCCCCTCGAAGCTCATCGCCTGCGTCGTGTCCCCCACGTGGAAGACGCTCGGGATGTATTCGAGCAGGCGCACCGTCTTGCCCTTCACCTCGTACACGACCCCGTACATGCCGCTGATGTTCACGCAGTCGTCGCAGTGGTACATCGCCGTGCAGCCGAGGATCTTCGGACCCTCAACCGCGCGCCGGCTCATGAACGCGTCGTGGTTGCCGCTCCGGAGGCGCTTCAACCCCCGCTTCACGGGATCCGTCTCGGGCGGCCGCCGGATGAGACTGCAGTTGCGATAGACGTTTCCCTCCGTGAGATGTTCCTCGAAGGCGCGTCCGCCCGGCGTCGCGTACTCCGTGATGTTCTCGAACACGCACCGCACCGTCGCACGGCAGTAGACGACGTCACGTTCCGACACGTGGTCGCCCTCCATCGAACCCTTCGGCGGCGGCAATCCCCACACGGCGTAGTCGCCCGCGTCGCCGGTCTTGTTGTCGCCGCCCGAGACGCGGAAGGTGTCCGCCCCCGTCTTCTCGATCTTGAATCCGTTCCAGCAGCGCATCGGGTTCTTGAGCTCGAGCGTCGTCCTGTCGTACACTTGGAACGGCCACGCGCCGTCTCCGCCGTCCGGCGGCACGGGGTAGCCGGGGATCACCTTCACGGTCCATGTCTTGTCCTTGTCGCTGGAGAGAATCGTCGCCTGCGTGAACGGCAGCGTGCGGTAGTCGAGCGTCACGTTGCGGATCTGCACGTTCGTGCAGCACTCCAGACGGAAGAAGCCCGTGTTCACGAGGCCGCGCAGTTCGGAGCCCGAGAAGTCGATCGTCGTGTCGGCGATACCCTTCAGCGAAAGATAGACGCCGTCGTCCTTCGGCTTCACCAGATAGAGCCGCTTCGGGATCGTGACGTGCCGATCACCGTGCGCCACCGCCGCGCGGATGGCGTCGAACGGATCGAACGCTGATTCGACGCCCTCGGGATTCCACTTTTCCATCAGCGCATCGCTCACGGCCCGGCAGTCGTCCTCGGAGAGGAGGTTGCTGAAGGCCGCGATCTCGGCGACGTCGCCGTCGAAGTAGCGTCCCGTCACGTATTCTCCCACTGACGGCGTGAAGTCCGCGCACGACGTCGCCCCCCACATCTGGATGTCCTCGGTGTGGCGCAAGGCCAGCACCTGAATGTCGCCCGGCAGGAACGGAACGGCCCCCCGGCAGGAGGCACCATTCACCATCAGCGTGTCGGTGGAGTTGAAGTCCGGACCGCCGCGCACGTTCTCCCAGCTCCGGCTCGTCTGCGCCATGCGCAGGCCGCCGTCCTTCCCCTTCGGGCCCCACACGCCCGAGAAGTCCGTCGCCACGCGACGCGGACGGCAGACCACGAACACGGTCCGCTGCGTCACCGGCCCCGTCGCGACGAGACTCGTCCGCCCCGCCGCGCCGAACGAGACGACGCCCTTCCCGTTGAGTGCGTTCGTGTAGGAGGGCGCGGCGGAGCCCGGCAGAAACGCATAGCCGTTGCTGTTCGCCGAAGCCCATTTCACCACCCGTCCGGCGGCGTCCTTCGTCAGCGTGTCGGTGCGCGCGGCGTCCAGCCAGTAGACGAGGTCCTTCGACTTGAAAAGATTATCGACGAAGCCCGGCGGTACGTCCTTCGGCGGAGTCGGCAACACCTTCGTCGCCGCGTTCCAGCCGTCGTCGACGGTCTGGCTCTGCATGCCGGCGGGACGCCAGCCGTGCGTCGAACCCTGCACGTAGGTGATCTGCTTCGGGCCCTTCAGGTTCCGGTAGATGAGCGTGAGCGAGGCGGGCGTCGAGACGTAGTCGCCAAGCCCCGCGAAGGAGATGTTCACGGGGCACGTGATGCGCTTCGCCGCGAAGACGGGGTCGAAGTACGCCATGTCGGGGAACCAGTCCGTCGGGCGGTACGTCGAACGGAGACGGCCGTGCTCCGCCTGGCCCGTCCAGTCGCCGCCCCATGAGCCGTTCCCGTTCATCCGCGTGACGCCCGGCACATGCGCCGCCGCATGGTAGCACTGCCAGTCGCCCTGGCTGCCGCCGCTGATCACGAGCTCCTTCCCGTCCCATTCCGGCAGCGACTTGATCCACTGCAGATAGCGGATCGCCCGTAATGCGCACCACTTCCAGTAGCTCGTCTCCTTCCGCGCATTACCCTTCGGCCCCATCCCGTATCCGTACCCCTTCTCGCTCACCTCCGTAAAGAAGTTCTTCACGTACTCCTTCCCGCGGCCGAGTTCGTAGCCGTTCGGATTGATGAGCATCGAGATGCGGTCGTGCGGACCTCCCTCCGGCGGCAGCTGCTCGTCCTGGGACGCACCGCGGTAGTTCGCCGAAATCGGCATCCTGTTCTCCTTCGACGCCTTCACGGGAATCGTGAGATAACCCGTCACCGGCCACGGCCCCGCGCAGGGGATACGCACGGCGTAGAGCCGCACCTCCTTGTCCTTGCAGGCAACGGCTTTCATCTCCGCATTCATCGGCACCGCGTCGAGCTCCTTCAGGCACGCCGCCCAGAAGGCATCGTAGTCCGCTGGCTCCGTCGCCATCGGAATCTCATCGGGACGCACCCCCGCGCCGCCCTGGAAGAAGACGCGCTTCTCCCAGCGATGGTTCTTGGGAACTCGCTTACCATCCTTCGTGACGACGTTTGCCTCGAGGCACACGAAACCCGGTTTCGCCGTCCTCGTCTTCAGGACGGAACCGCCTTTGGGGAACGGCAGCGGCACGCGGCCCTTTTCCTCAAGCCCGTCATCGCCGCGTCGCTCCCAGTCGACGAAGTAAGTGTCCGCCGGCAGCGTCTCCTTCACGTCCTCGAGCGTGAGCGTAAACACCATCTCCTCGCCCGGTTCGAAGAAGATCTTCCCGCCCGGCGTCGTCCCCCTGATCAGCGCCTGGTCCCAGTCCACCGTACCCGCAAAAATTGCGCAGGAGAAAACCGTCGCCACCAGCGCCGCCGTGACGACTTCTCCAAGAAGTGTGCGTGCGATGCGGGGTTTCTCGCCAACCAAACGCGACAGAATCGACCGCCGGACCTCGGCGCCAACTGTGACGAAGAACTGCTTCCCATTTCCGCCGTATTCAAGTTTCACCGCCACATGCTCCTATTCGCACATTATACTCAATGGAGGAGGATGATCGTGCCCGCAACGCGGTAGACCTTCGCCTCGGTGGCGGTGACACTCCAGGCGTTCGGCTTCTCGAGGTTCGAACCGGCGAAGGTGCCCGTGATGGACGTCGCCGCGAGGAACGTGCCGAAGACGCCGCTCTGGATATTGTCGGGGTTGTAGACCCGCAGATAGGCATCCGGCCCCAACGTGATGTCGCCGTCCACCGCGAGCGTGTCGGTCGTACCGTCTGGCTTCACCGTCACGTCGAAGCCGTCCGTCACGGTGAGGTCGCCGGCGACCGAACCCCCGCCGGAGAGCGTGCCCACCGTCAGGCCGCCCGCCACCGTGACGGAACCGCCAGCGGCTAAGGCGAGTGTGCCGTCCGCGAAGACGGTTCCGTCCTCCGCCTCCGGGGGCGGGTTTCCCTCGGTCCAGGAGAGGGTCTTCCATTTCCGGCACAGGTAGTTCTCCACCCGGCGCATCTCGTCGTCGCCCAGTTCACGGTCGTAGGCGATCACCTCGCCCACGTGGCCCACGAAGGACGGGTTGCCGATGTAGCAGCCGATGAGCGTATTGCGGCTGGGGGTCACCGTGCCGAGGCCGAGCACGTTCGCCATGTACGCCTCCGTGTGGCGCGCCGCCTCAAAACGGAAGCTGATCACACGCGGCACCTTGTCGCCCATGGGCAGGGAGTTGTTACCGTAGGAGACGCCGTCCATGTGCACCCAGTCATTCAGGTCCGTGGGCCGCACATATCCGCCGCCGCTCTCGATGGAGGTGGAACCGGTCGAGAAGCGGAATCCCATCTCCAGACAGCCGATGCCCCAGAGGCCAGCGCAATTGCCCGTCTGCGAACCGTTCGCCTCAGCCACGACGAACACCGTGCGCACGGGGCTGTTGACGTTCGCCCAGAGCGCCTTCTTGGCACCACTGGTGTCGAAATTTATGCACGGCCGACCTCCGAAACCGTCCGCGGAATAGGTGGGGCAGGTCCGAGCCTGGCTCGACCCTCCGCTCGTCAGCGTGCCTGTATTGTGGAGCGCCTGGGCCGTGGAGGCGGCTCGGCACACCCAACTCGTCACGTTGCCGGAGGCGTCCAGAAGGATGGTATCCTTCCGCGATGCGTCGCACCAGTAGGCGAGGCCCGTCGTGGACGGCGTGAGCAGGCCCGTCCCCGTGGTGAACGCGCCCGCCGTGGTGATCGTTGTCTTTCCGCCCACGCGGCCGCCGAACGAACCGCCCCCCGTCACCGTGAGCGTGGCGGCCACGTCGCTTGAGTTCGTGACCATGCCGTTGCCCGCGAGCGAGGCCACCGTGACGGAATTTCCGTTCAGGTCGAGTGTGGCGCCCGTGGCCACGGTGAGCGCCGTCACGGCGGGCAGGTGCGCGGGCCTCGCGAGGTCGCTCCAGAGCGTTTTCGCGAGCCACTTTTCGGAGAGGTAGTTCTCGACGACGCGCATTTCGGACTCCGTGAGCACGCGGTCGAAGGCGATGACTTCGCAGTAGTCGCCGTCGTAGTTGCGTGCGGTACCCTGATAATAGCCGAGCTCCGCCTTGAACGTGCAGCCGTAGGTGTTAGCCCCCCAGTAGACACTCGGCTTCCAGTCGTCGCGGTCGTGCACGAGCGTGAGAATATGCGTCACGTTTGTATCGACCTGCCCCCCGTTCGCGCCGTCGCGCCTGATCCAGCCCGTCGTGTTGTAGTTGTAATGGCTCGAGTTCGCGTCCCAGCTCGAGGTGGGTGAATCGCCGTTTACGCGCACGCCGTAGTCGTTGTAGAAGTCGTTTCCGCCGAAGAGGCCGGCCAGGTTCACGATGGCTTTCGCGCGGTAAACGATGAATACCGTACGTTGCTCGAGCGCGACGTTGGCGCGGAGACGGTCCGCCGCCGAAGTCTTCTTCGTGGTGACGACATCGAGGCCGTTCACCTTCGCGGCTGTGCCCCAGGTGGGCGAGCCATCAATCTTGGAAAAGGAGACATTCGCCGAGCCCCCGCGGGAGTTCCACTTCGTAATCTCGCCCGTTGCGGCGTCCTTCTCGAAGTCCTCGGCGCGCGAGGCGTCCATCCAGTAGAGGAGTGAGCCCGATTGGAGGGGGTTCGCGTTCAGCTTGAGATTACCCTCGCGCACGGTGGTGGCACCGGAGTAGGTGCGCGACGCGAGCGGCAGCTCGAGCGTGCCCGCGCCCGTCTTCGTGAGCGCGAGCGTACCCGCGCCGTCCGCAAGCGGCAGGGCGAAGACGTCGTTTGTCGCCGCGCCCACGCGCAGCTCCGCACCGGGCACGGACGCGGTCACCTGGTCCTGACCGAAGTTTCCGAGCGTCGTGTCGCGCGCGCCCACGCCACGCAGCGCCCCCACGCTCGTCACACCGCCCACGGCGAGGGAGGAGAAGTTTCCGAGTTTCGCCGACGTGAACGGCACGCCCTTCGTGAACGCGACGTTCGCGTTGTCGAGGTTGACGGCGAGCGTCGCGGCGCTTTCCACACGGAACGCGTTTGTCACCGCAAGCGTGTCGGGCCGACGGCCGAAGGCGAGCGTGTGGGCGTTCGACCGGTACCACACGAGCCCCGCGCCGAGCGTGGCGTTCGAATAGACGTTGACCGTGGTGGGACCCGAGACCACGAGCTTGTCGAACGTGTTCGTGCCGCGGAAGTTGAACGTGCCGCCCGCACCGACGTACAGACTGCCGGGGCCGCGCACACCCTGCCGGAAGATGACGCCGCCCGTGCCGGAACTCGCGCATGTGAACGAGGCGTCATCCAGGAGCGTGACGACGCCGCCGAGCGTCGTGTACCCGTTGGGCAGGTAGAAGACGCCGTACACGTCGTTGTTGGGGCCCTTGCCGGAGAGGAAGAAGTTCTGGTTGAAGGTCCAGCCGCCGCTGCCGACGCGGAACTGTCCGTCCCAACCGGATCCCTCCGTCACGTAGACGTCGCCCGCCGGCAGCAGGTTCGCGCCCTCCAGCCAGAAGATCACGCCCGCGATGCGCGTCGGACCGTTCCATTCGCAGAGCCCGGTACCCCGCAGCGTCATCATGCCCGCGCTCTGCGACACGTCGCCCCGATGGCGACTGGCGAAAGTCACGCCATTCTCGCCCGTGACCTTCGTGCTGAGGATGAGCCGACGATTTCCGCCCCAGCCCGACATCGTGGGACTCGACATCCAGATGACGCCCGGACTCGCGCCGAAGTCGAGCGTGCCGTCGCCCGCAAAGTCAAGCGGAGTATCGCCGCCCATCGGATTCTGCAGGTTGAAGATCACGCCCGCGGCGTGGGCGGCGTTGTCGTCGCCCACCGCGAGCGTCACACCGTTCGAGAGCGACAGGAGAGCCGAGTTCTCGACCACGAGCGCCGCGACCCGCTTCGACGTCTCGAGCGTGTTTGTGGCCGTCACCACGGCCACGTCCGTCTCGGTGGCGTCCGCGAGGTTGACCATCTGGTCGGCCGGATACGGCACCAAGCCCTTTTCGGCGTCGTAGGTGGTGAAGCGGAACGGCCAGGACTCGGCCGAAGTGTCGCGCGTGACGACGCCGGGATCGAGCATCCCGTTCACGAGCGCGGGCGGGGTGGTGACGAACAGCCGCTCCGTATCGCCGAGGGAGGCCAGGCCACCTTCGTTGTGGACGCAGAGCGTGGAGCCGTTGCCCTCGGATGCGAGCGAGGCGAGCGTGAGCGTGGCCAAGTTGCCGCTTCCCTTCGTCCAGCGGATCGAGCCCGAGCCGATGCCGTAAGTGGTGGCGCCCAGCGAGGCAGTGCCCGTGCCACCCGCAGGGAGGGACGGTGCCCAGCGGAACGCGCCGCCACGCACGGCGAAC
>Ga0209722_1002062_pt1 | contig 16356 bp, 11 predicted proteins | sample BioC12SIPDNA_2_FD_185745 | JGI IMG/M metagenome (GOLD analysis project Ga0209722, IMG submission 185745) | Anaerobic biogas reactor microbial communites from Washington, USA - Biogas_R1_A C12 SIP DNA (SPAdes) (version 2) | ecosystem: Engineered > Bioreactor > Anaerobic > Unclassified | place... | reverse complement strand
ACGATGTCCCCGTTCTCGGCGGTGGGCTGCTGGCGGACGACGACCCAGTCGCCCTCACAGATGGCGGCGTCGATCATCGAGTCGCCCTGGACCTTGAGCAGGAAGAGTGAGCCCTCACCGACGATCTGGCGGGGGAGCGGGAAGACGTCCTCGACGACCTCCTCCGCCGTGATCGGCACACCGGCGGCGATCAACTCGTCCTTGATCGCTTTGATCGAATACTCGCCGCTGTGCGTCATGCTGGCGATGATCGCCGCGTCGGCGAAGGCCTCTTTGAACACGTCCGTCAGGTGTCGCGGCACGCCCGCGCCGCCCGAGGCGACCACCGGAACGCCCACGTTCGTCGCGATCAGCCGCGTCAGGTTCAGCTCGTAGCCTTCGCGCGTGCCGTCGGCGTCCACCGAATTGACCACGATCTCGCCCGCGCCGAGCTGCTCCGCCCGCTTGGCCCAGGCCAGTGCGTCCAACCCGGTGCGATGGCGGAAACCGCGCGTGGTGATCTCATAGCCGCTGGGGAATCGCGCCAGGTCATCGGTCTTGGCCGGGTCCATGCCCAACACGATGCACTGGGCGCCGAACTGCCGCGCCCCTTCCGCGATGATCCCGGGATTCTCGACGGCCAGCGAATTGACCGAGACCTTCTCCGCCCCCGCCAGCAACACCCGCCGCATGTCGTCGAGATTCTGAATCCCGCCGCCGACCGCGAAGGGGATATGCACGGCCCGTGCGACCTGGCGGACCATCTCGATATCGATCGGACGCCGCTCGGCTGAGGCGGTGATGTCGTAAAACACCAGCTCATCGCAGCCGCCGTCGCTGTAGGCCACCGCCATCTCGACCGGGTCGCCCAGATCGACGTTGTTCTGAAACCTCACGCCCTTGGTCACCTTCTTGTCGCGGACGTCGAGGCAGGGAATGATCCGTTTGGTCAGCATCAGGGATTCCAGTCGGCGAAATTCTCGAGCAGTCGCAACCCGATCCGCCCGGAACGCTCCGGGTGAAACTGCGTGGCGAAAAGGTTGTCTCTGGCCACGGCGGAGGCGAACACCGCGTCGGCATAGTCCGTCCGGCCCGCGATCAGAACCTGGTCGGCCGGCGCCGGATAGTAGCTGTGAACGAAGTAAAACTCGCTGGCGTCCTCGATACCGGCGAACAGCGGGTGCGGCTTGGCGATGTTCACCGCGTTCCAGCCGATCTGCGGGATCTTGCAGAGCGGATCCCTGGGCCGAAACCGCCGGACCCGGCCGGGCAGCACGCCCATGCACGTGGTTTCGCCTTCCTCGGAGAACTCCAACAGCACCTGCATTCCAATGCAGATGCCCAGAAACGGCGTGCCGCGCCCGATTACCGTCCGCAGCGCGTCGAGCAATCCCAGTCCGGCAAGCTGCTCCATCGCCGCCCCAGCCGCGCCGACGCCCGGAAACACCACCCGCGAACCCGCCAGCACGTCCTTCGGGTCGTCGGTGATCCGCACCCGCGCCCCGAAGTGCTCGAAGGCCAGTTGCACGCTCGTCAGGTTACCCGCTTTGTAATCGACAATGGTAATCACAGCGATTCTCGCAAGGCTGTCGCATCAAAGGCGTCACTTTTACCCAAACCCCAATCATATCACAAGCCCCCGTCCGCCACATGCCGAAGAAGCCAAAAATACGATATGGATATAATTGGCCCACCCAAATCCGCTTACATGTTTGACGGTGTTATATAAGCCATTGCAACATAAAGGGTTGTGTAATACTAGAAATCTATAATTCCATTGGTGCGGCCGCTGGAATTAGCTACAATATACTTTCACGTCGGCGAGGAGGCGCAGATGGCCAAGAATCTCGATGTACCGCTGGTCGGGCGGGACAAGATCAACCAGTACAACCGCCAGCTCATCCTGAGCCTGTTCAAGGGCGGCAAGACCCTGGCCCGGCGGGACATCGTGGCGTTGACCGGGATGCGGCAGGGCACCATGCAGGTCCACGTCGAGTCGCTGCTGAAGGAAGGCATCCTGCAGGAAAAGGGCCCGGGCCGGTCCAAAGCGGGCCGCCGGCCCAAGCTCTTGCAGATCAACCCGAAACGGTACATGATCGTCGGCGGCTACCTGATGCCGAACCAGGTTCAACTGACGCTGTCGAACCTGCTGGGCACGGTGGTGGCCCATCAAGTGGAGGAGCCAACGGTCCTGGAGGATCGCAACCACCTGCTGCTGTCGCTGGGCCGCGGGCTGATCCGTCTGATCGAGGACCGCTGTCGGCGTGAGGATATCCTCGGCATTTCGCTGGGCGTGCCGGGCCGGCTGGACGTCAAGGAGCAGACGCTGACCGAGACGCGGCTGGGAACGTGGTGGAAGGGGATGGAACTGGGCCGGTACATCCGCAGCCAGTTCGGCTGCCGGGTCTGGGTGGAAAACGACATCCGCCTGGCCACGCTGGCCGAGGCGCGGTTCGGCGTCTGCAAGGACATCAAGAGCTTTCTGTACGTGAACGTGGGATCGGAAATCCAGTTGGGAATGGTGCTGGACGGCAAGATTTACGCCGGCGCCGAGGCGGTGGCGGGCAAGCTGGGCCACGTGTGCCTCGACCCGGACGGCCCGTTGTGCGGCTGCGGCAATCGCGGCTGCCTCAACACGCTTGCCTCGAACTACGCGCTGGTCGATTTCTATCAGAAGCTGATCGGGCGGGACAAGGGATCGATCACGGTCGAGGACATCGTCAATGAGGCGCGGTCGGGTCAGACCGCAGCCAAGTACGCCCTCGAGCAGGCGGCGCGATGGTTGGGACTGGCTCTGGCGAGCCTGGCCAACCTGTTCAATCCCGAGACGATCGTTCTGGCCGGCCAGATCTCGCTGGCGGGGGAGTTGTTCCTGGTGACGCTGCTGGACATGATCGCCGACCGCACCGCGCCGCCGACCAACAAGGTGCGGGTCGAGTGGTCGCAGTTGGCGGACCAGGCGGTGACGATGGGGGGGATTGGCCGAGCCCTGGACGATTTCTACGCCCTGCCCATCATCGAATCGCATCTGCTGCTCTCGGGCCTGTAGCCGCCGGCGTCCGGCGTCGTCGGCGTTTATCGGACCTGACTTCTTACCTCACGTAACTCAACCGGGCAACCAAGTCTGCCGAATTAAGTAGTGCAACCATTGATCGAGCAGCGGATGCTGAGTGTGGGCAATTTGGCGGGGCTGACAAATGACAACGGCAGACGTGGCGAATCCGTGCATGGAGATCCTCCGGTACGCCTGTGACCGAAACGTTCCAATCGAGTTGCACTATGTGAACGCCAGTGTCTCGTCGTCGCGGGTGGAGCCGGACATGCTCTACGCCCAGACGCGAATGCTGGGCCTGGACGAGCAGGCGATCTACCTGGACAGTCCGCAGAGCATCGGCAAGGACGTGCGCCTGCGGGTCGGCCGGGACGTCGAAGCCTATTTCGTGGTCCAGAACCGGATCTACACGTTCCGATCCCAGGTGACGCGGTTGCGGTGCACAGTGGAACTGAACTCGGTGATGAAGGTGGTGGGCATGTGCCTGGCGATGCCCAACCTGATCCGGTCGGGCCAGCGCCGCGAAGACCACCGGATCTCGTTGGCCTCCCTGCCGGGACCGCTGACGGTGGACCTGCACGAGACGTCGGCTGAGGATCCCAATCTCTGCCCGGTCGACGTCCGGCGGTTTGTCGGTCAGGCGGCGGACCTCTCTCGCGGCGGCATGGCCGTCATCATCGCCAACGAGGACCGGTTCCTGCTGCGCCACGGCAGGAAGTACTTTCTCTCGTTTGCCCTGCCGGAGGACGGCCGCGAGATGACCTTCCTGGCCGAGCTTCGGCACATGCGCGACATCCACAAGGATTCAGCCAAGCGGCTGGGCTTCCAGTTCCTGCGCTGGCCCGACGTGGTCCAGATGCGCGAAAAGTCCTCGGCCCTCGGCAAGTTCCTGGCCCGAATGGAACGCGAGTATCTGCTGCGCAACAAGGGCTAGACGCGTCACTTGCCGAAAGGTCCGGCCCGCAATCCTCCAGCCGTTTTCTAGGCCGATCGGCACTCGCTGATCACCGGCGCCTCGTAAAGGCCATAGGCCACCAGATTGTACTCGTCCTGCCAATTGTCCGGATTGTACTGAAACTCGCCGGGCCCGATCCAGTTGGGGGTGTTGACCATGTGCAGCGGCCCGAAGGCGTTGCGCCGGGAGCCGAGCAGCTTGATGTCGATGACGTTCTTGCCCTTCTGGAGCGTCTCGGTGATATCGAGCCGGTAGTCCGGCCAGGGCAGCACGACCGGTTCGGCCGTGTTGACCGCGACTTCGACGGCCGCGGCCCCGAACGACGGAATGCTCAGGATGTATCGAGCGCCCTCGGCCGGTTCGAGCTCGAACGGCATGCGGTAGATCATGTTGCCGCTGTAGAAGGGCAGCGACTGGTCCTGCCATTTGCCGAAGTCCAGCTTGGACGGCATGCGGCTGATCGCCACGTTCTTGCCGTCGGTATCGACGCCGAATTGCCCGAGCAGGTAGACGATTTCCAGGTCGGCTTTGCGGTCGAACTGGCCTTCAAGGGTCAGAACGTTCCGCCCGCGCTTAAGCAGCTCCGGATCGAGCCGGATGGTCCGGATCGCCGGGTCCACCCACCAGCCGCTGGCCATGTCCGAGGTGACGTACCGGCCGTTCAATTCGATCCGCCATCGCTCCGGCTGCTCCAACGCCAGCAGCACCGGACCGGAAGGCAGGGTTTTGACGTTGAATTTGTAAGCCAGCTTGAGCGGAGCGGTCGGGCCCAGCGGCTCGTCCTTGGTCATCCACGGCTGAACCATGTGGCCCGCGCGAGGCGAGAGGTCCAGGGCGTCGCGCAGCTCGTTGTCCAGCCGCAGGATTTCCATCTGCGTTCGCGAGAACGGCTTCTTGTCGCCGACGTCCGCCTTGGCGTCGGCCCGGTCGAGCACCAGGACGTTGTGGTCGTCCAGCAGGAAGCTCCATCCGCCCGGATCGAGCTTGACCTGATTGCCGGTCGGCTGAGGCTTCGGCAGCGGTGGCAGTTCTTTCGGCTGGCTCGAGACGACGATCAGTCGCGATCCGCTGGGCGGAATGTCGATCTTGAACGTCGCGGTCTTGTACGTCAGTTCGCCGGCCAGTTTGTACTGCCTGGCGGCCAGGGTGTCCCAGAGCTGGATCTGCCCGCCGCGCGGCAGGTCAAGTTGCAGACGGACCGTCAGTTGTTCGTGGGCTTCCTTGCGGTTGGTATTGACCAGGAACAGCACCCAGTCGTCGCCGATCCGGCGGAACTGGTGCAGCACGTCGGCGGCTTCGCGCCCGGCGGCGTCGCGGATCGACACGCGGCGGACCTTGTCCTGCAGCGAGGCGGCGATCGCATCGGCGTTGTTCTCGACGGTCTTGCCCTCGGCGAACGCCTTGACGTCCCCGTTCGACTCGCCCTCGACGAATCCGGCGGCCGATCCGGCGAAGACCACCTTGCCGCCGGCGTCGCTGAACCGCCGCAGCAGATCGAGCGTGGTCCGCCGCAGCGTGGCCACCGGCGGAACGAGCACGGCGCGGTATTTGCCCTGCCCGATTTGCAGGTGCGGCCCGGCCTGATCGCGCTCGACACTGGCCGCCAGTTCCGTCAGCAGGTGCTCGTCGGCGAAATCGAAGTCCAGGTGCGCGCCCAGCAGCCCGGCGGCGAACTGGTGGTAGTCCTGATCCATCCGCATGAAGCGCGGCTCCTTGCTGTCAAAGGTCTTCATGTACAGGTAGTAGCTCTCGATGGGATGGATCACCGCCAGATCGCAGACCGCCTCGCCGTCGCTCAGGAGCACGTTCACCCGCGAGAAGTAGTCCTCGACCGTCTTGAATTGTTTCCACCAGGGCGACTGGAAATGGATCGACGCCGGGTAGTCGCGCTTGGCCTCGCCGGCCATCGAATACCACGAAAGGTGCGGGCAGCGCAGCGTGATGCCCAAAGCCGCCTGCCAGTCCCCGCTGTGCTTGTACGCCTCGAATGTGGTCTCCCAGCCGGTGCATCCGTAGAGCTCCGAGAGCACCCACTTGCGGCCGGTCTGACGGGCGACCGAGGCCACCTGTTTGGCCGCGAGGTACTCGATCCGGTACTGGGTCAGGATGTCGATTCCGGGGGCCTGCATGTACGGGTAGAACTGCATGGCCGCCCCTACGGCGCTGACTTGGTGACTCAGCGGGTCTTCGCAGAGGACGTGGCCGGTGAACAACAGGTTGTTGCGGCTGCACCACTCGCCGATCGGCTTGGCGAACGACTCGACGAACAGGCGGGTCCTGCAGCGATGGTAATGATAGCGGGCGCGGCTCTCGTCGGCGCCCGTTGTGTCAAAAAACAGCTCCGGAAGATGTTGGAGCAGGTCATAGCCGAACATTTCCTGGAACCGGTGCGGCAGCGCCTCGGTCCACTGGACCACACCTTCGTTCCGCCATGGCTCGCCGCAGTTCGGCTCGTCGGTGAAAAATCCGGGCACACTCTTGCCGAATTTTTCGCCGCAGTGTCGCAAATAGGCCTCGTGCGTTACCTCCATGAACCGCGCAACGGCCTCGGGATTCATCGTGTCCAGATAGGCATACCCGTTGTACCACGGACTGTTGGGCTGAAGCTCGATCGAGAACTTGAGCACCTCGGCGTACTGCGGCAGAATGGTGATGTCCGGCTTCTGCTCGAGCTTCTTATACCAGCCGATCCGTTCGTCCTCGAAGACCGCGCCGAACACGAAGTTCCGCGACGGATCGGCGGGCCAGTCGAAACCCTCGGGCGCATGGCGCGAAACCGCCAGACGCCGGGCTCGATACCGCTCGTCCCGGGTGACGAGGCTGCCCGCCGCCCCGGACGGCCAGCGGTCCTCGTCGTAGAGCCACGCCTGCGTCCCGGTCTTCTCCGCCTCGTCGATGCACTGATTGACCAGGTCGAACCACTCGTCGCTCAGATAGGCGGTATTGAGCCCGACCCGGGAGTGCATGAAGTAGCCGCCCATCCCCATCTGCGCGAACAGCCGGATCTGCCGGCGAAGCTCATCGCCCGTCAGGGCCGCGTTCCAGGCCCAGAACGGCTTGGCCCGATAGGCCACCGACGGATCGCCGAATTCCTTGAGCAACTCTGATGCATGCATCTTTTCCACCTCGAGTTCCAATTACAACAGAAAGGCAGACCTCGTCTCGGAAGGTCTGCCTTCGCCAATCAGCCTCTAAAAGCGCCCAACTGTATACCACGGACCAAAAACTTCTGCAAGGCAATAAAGACCACGATCGGGGGCACGACGTTGAGCATCGAAGCGGCCATCAAAAGGTTGGTCTGCCGTCCGTAAAGCTCCTCGAAATACAGCATGCCGATCGGGAGAGTCTGGAGCCACGAATCCTTAATCATAATCAGTGGCCAGAAGAACGAGGCATAGTTGCCCAGAAAGATGAAAATGGCCAGCGTGATCAGCGCGGGCCCGCACTGGGGCAGGATCACGTCGACGAACACGTGCCACTTCGACGCCCCGTCCAGCGCCGCCGCCTCATCCAGGCTCCGGGGCAGCGACAGCATGTACTGACGCATCAGGAACGTGCCGAACGCTCCAAACGACGCGGGCAGGATCAGACCCAGGTAGGTGTTGACCAGGTGCAGCTTGACCATCAGGAAGTAGTTGGGGACGATCAGCACCACTCCAGGAATCATCATGGTGGCGATATAGAGGGCGAATACCGCGTCTCGTCCCCGCCACCGCAGGCGGCTGAAGGCGTAGCCGGCCATCGAACTGGTCAGCAGTTGCAGAAACGTGACCCAGCCGGCCACCAGCAGGCTGTTGAAGTACCATTTGCCGAACGCCAGGTCCAGGACCCGTCCCGCGCCGGTCCGCGGCGGCTGCAGTCCCAGTACGACCGCGTAGTTTTCCCACTGCCAGCTCTGCGGGGCGAAACTCCCTCGCTCGACCTCCGAAAGGGGCTTCAGCGAGGTCATCACCATCCACAGGAACGGCGCCGCCATCGCCACCGCCAGGGCGGTCAGCAGGGCCAGCCGGCCCAGGCCCGCTGCGCGGGAGCGGCGTCGAGGCGCGGTCGATCCTGTTTGCGGTTGACTCTCCATCTCCACAGCTCTTGCTTGCACTCCAAACAACGGCGGTTGACGCCCGCCCGCCAAGGCCATATTATGACTTGGTGGGTGAGGGATTTCCAATGAACTGCGGCTATGTGGCAACCGGCGGAGGTGGCTGATGGACAAGATCAAAGCGATCTGCTCTGAGTTTCTGACGGAACGCAAGGGCAAACGCTCCGAACGCGAGGTCGCCGAGGCGATCGTTCACGGCGTCTACCGGTTCCTGTGGGCCGAGCGGGCTGAGGGCCGCCTGACGCCCGACCCGTGGTCGGTCCTGGCCCAGAGGGTCGATGACCTGCTGGGCGGACACTTCCCGAGAAACGAAGTGCTGCTGCCTGCCCAGGCGGCGAGGGTCGATCCCGTGCTGCGCGAATTCGGCGCGTGGCTTTGCGGCCGGGGGCTTTGGACCGAGTCCCAACAGGAAGCGTACCTGGCCGCGATCGACCGGATCCTGCCGGAGTTCCAGCAGGCCTACGATGCGGCGTGCCTCCTGAGTTTCTGGTCTCTGGCCGGCTACGAACTGCCTTCCCTGCTGGATCTGGGCATCCTCGATACGGTGCTCAAGAAGTCTTTCCTTGAGGACAGGCAGCGCGACCTGATCCGCCGGGCGGCGGAAGAGGAACTCGCGGCTTGGGATGAGGCTGCGGAACTCGAGCCGGTCGAGGAGGATGATCAGGCGATGATCGACCTGCGGGTCCACCGCGAGGACGGCACGGTGATCGATGCCGAGGACCTGCTGGCTGAGGAGTTCGAGGAAGAGGAAGCCGACGACGACCTTCTCTACGAGGATGAGGAGGCGGATGAACACGAGGGGGACGGGGACGACTTCGAGGAAGTCGTGGAGGAGTCTTACTTTACGGTCCGAAAGATGGACGGTCCGACGGTCTTTCTCGAAGGCCTCAGCGCGGAGGCCGGCGCCGTCTTTCCGATCTGGGTCCCGCCCACGCTGGCCGGGCTGCTCAAACCGGGATGGTTTGTCGTGGCGGAACTGATGCGGGACGTCGAGGACGGGGCGATACGGGCCGCAGCCGTCGAACGCGTGGTCCCGAAGTTTTGGCCCGGCCTGCACGAACTGAAGGAGCCGGTTCTGGACGAGGACGACGACTGGTTGATGGAGGCCTGCGAGTCTCCTGAGGAGGAAGCGGACGCCGACGAACTTGACGCTACCCTCGGTGAGATGGCCGAGACCCTGGCCAATATGCTGGAGCCCGAGGCGCCTCCGCTGCTGAGCAAGCGGCAAGCCCGCTCCCGCATGAACCAGGTGTTCGTGTTCAAGGTCTGGCAGGGCAAACGCTGGTGCCGTATCGAGGTTTTGGGCGGCAACGAATTGGCCGAGCTCGACCTGGCGATCCGCGAGACGATGCGGCTGGATGCTTCCGATCACCTCAGCGAATTCTACGAAGGCTTCACGCGAAAGAGCCGCGGCTACGGGCACATCGACCCGCTGGGCGGCGGACCGGGAGCGAACCTGAAGATAGCCGAACTGGCCATCGAGCCGGCGGATACGATCAAGTACGTCTACGACTTCGGCGACTGGCTCGAATTCAAGGTCAAGTTCGAGAAGATCGTCGAGCCCGAGGCGAAGGCCAAGTATCCGCGGGTGACCCGCAAACCGTAGATCGCAGCGGCTCAGCGGCCGCGCAGGTCATCCAGGGCCTTGAACATCGCCTCGACGTTGGCCGGCGGAACCTCGGCCAGGATGTTGTGAACCTGCGTGAAGACAAAGCCGCCGCCGGGAGCCAGAATCTCGACCCGCCGCTTCACGTCGTCGTAGACCTGCTGCGGTGTGCCTCTGGGCAACACACGCTGCGTATCGCAGCCGCCGCCCCAGAAGGCGATCTCGCGCCCGAACTCGCGCTTCAGACGCACCGGGTCCATGTCCGCCGCTGAGGTCTGCACGGGGTTGACCACCTCGAAACCCGCCTCGATCAGATCCGGCAGCAGCTTGTAGATCGACCCGCAACTGTGCAGGAAGACCTTCAGGCCGCTGTGCTTCTTGATGTGGTTGATGATCGTCGCGTGGCGAGGCCGAAACACCTCGCGGTAGATCTGCGGCGAGAAGAACGGCCCGGACTCGGTGCCCAGGTCGTCGCCGAGTTGGATGATGTCCACCGTGCCGGCGATTCGCGGCAGGAGCCGATCGAGATTCGACAGGTGAATCTCCACCAGCCGATCCAGCAGCCGTTCGACCTTCGCCCGCTCCAGCATCAGGTCTTCGAGGAACCGCGCCAGCCCCAGCAGAAACGTGCCCCACTCAAAGAGGTTGCCGCCAAACCCGATCATCAACGCCCGATCGGTCGTCTCGTGCAAGTGCCGGGCGCGTCGGGCGATCGCGTCGAGATTGGCGTCGCTCAGCCCTTCTTTCCAGATCGGCGAAGGAACCGCCCACATGACCTTGGGCATCAGTTCCGGCAGCCGCCGCAGGTTCTCATCGGTTATCCCGTTCCGCTCCAGCGGCCAGTGCTTCTGTGTGAAGTAGAAGCAGCCTTCCGGCATCTCGGCGATCAGCGTGCCGTCATCGGCCGTGATCTGCCACGGACCCGTCGGCCGGACCAGGTTGAACCACCCGGGCACCTGGCCGATCGAACCGTCCGGCAGCGCCCAGTCCTTCCACACCTCGCCCGGCCAATCCCAGCCGACGTCCATCGCGTCGATCCCGAACCGCTCCAGGGCCCACGCCTCCGGCTCGGCCAACTGTTGGATCAGATCGTAGACGCGGGTCTGTCCGCCCGCCTGGCCAAGATACGCCTTCAGGCGGTTGTAGGCGACGGCCTGGATTCCCGTCGATCGCATCGCTCCCAGATCGACCGCCACCCGATCGGGTTCCCGATGATTCAACGCCGCCATCACGCGCTGTCGAGAGGTCATGGCTGTTCTCCCGCATCGATCGGTGCCGATTTCCTGCGTTCGCAAATCCATCTTAGCTTCCCGATCTGCCTTTTTTAACTTTTTTCACTTTTTGTGCGAAAAGGATTAATGTTTTTCTTGACGCACTCAATATCTAGTGGTTTAATCCCTACCAGAGTAGCACATGTAGTGATGCTCAGACCGGTCGGGTGTCCGTTGCAGATCAGAATCGCCGATGCAATGTCCGTTCTGCAAGGTCAACAATGCGAGGGTCATCGACTCCCGCGAGACGGACGGTGGGGCGGTAATCCGTCGTCGCCGTCAGTGCCAGGAATGCGGCAAGCGGTTCACGACCTACGAAAAAGCCGAAGCCGCCGTTCGCCTGGTGGTGGTCAAGAAGGATGGTTCACGAGTCCCCTATGACCGAAGCCGGATCCTGGTCGGCCTCCAGAAGGCGTGCTACAAGAGACCGGTGAGCGAAAAGCAGCTCGAATCGCTCGTTGACAAACTGGAAGAGCAATTGTTCTCCGAATTCGACCGCGAGGTTCCCTCCCGCTTCATCGGACAGCGGGCGGCGGAAGGCTTGCGGACGCTCGATGAGGTCGCCTACGTCCGGTTCGCCAGCGTTTACCGCGAATTTCGCGACGTCGGCGAGTTCATCGACGAGGCCCGGCAGGTCATGGAACGCCACGGCAAGGACCAACCGGGTCAGAAGCGGCTCTTTGATCAGGAGGACTGACAGCCACAATACACGGATGGATTGCCTGGTGCAGGGAGGCACGAGTGCGGAGCGCGGTCTCGGCCGCGCGGGTGAGCACCGACCGGCATTGATCGGAAGTTGCCACGGCTGGTTGGTGTCCGAACCGGGAGCGATCCGGTTGGCGCAGGTACCGGGCAAACGGCAGCGGCCTGACGGCCGTTGCGCCTTGCGGTTCCAAAGGATTGGGTCAGGTACCTCAGGCCAACGGGATCGCTCTTTTTTTTGCCCTTCCGGTCACTCGGCCAGACGCAGGCGATCGGCCCCAATCGTATGCTGCTCGAACAGCAGCGCCTCCAGCCGGGCGTACTGCGAGAAGTCGCCGGTCAGCAGATCGGCCCCCGCCTTGATAAGCCGATTCCGCTTGACCGCGCTGAGCCCGTAACGTCGGACCTCGTCCGAAGCCACGCCCACCGCCACCCCGTCCACCCGTTTGCACAGCCGCAGTTCCACCGGCCCGTCGCCGATGCACGCGAGTTGTGCGCCCTTGAGGTTGTGCTCGCGGATGATCCGCTCGATCACCATCTTTTTGGCCGACCCGGTTCCCTGTCCGGCCCAGCCGTAGATCCGGCCCTCAAACAGATCCGCGTAGCCCAGCGTCCCCGCTTCGTGGACCACGTTGTCGTGATCGGTGCCGCTGGCCAGGTACAGCTTGACCCCTCGACCCGCCAGCGCCCGCAAAAAGCACACCGCCCCCTTGATCGTATAGTCGCCCGGGTCCAACTCGCCCCGTTCGAGCTTGGCCAGCCGCGCGTTGACCATGTCCAGCAGTGCCTGGTTGTAAATCGCCTTATAGCCCATCGCGTCGAGCACCTGGTCGGCCGGCACCAATCCGAACTTCCGCACCATCTCGACCAGCGTCTCCATCTGCACGATCGTCTCAATTCCGGTCGACTGGTCGATGTAGTCGCGGACCTGCTCGAGCACGCGGTGGTACAGCTCCTCCGGCGCCTCGAGGTACTGCGGCCCGAGGATCGAGCGGACCATCACCGGCTCCATGATCTGCTCCCAGCCCTGCCGCAGCGTCGAGATGGTGCCGTCATGGTCAAAGATCGCGTGTCGTATCTGGCCCAACTCCACCTGCGGGTTGGCCACCTCGATCTCGCTGTCTTCCCAGTACCGCGAACGCCGCACGTCCTCAGCCAGTTCCACCCGGTAGACGTGATCGCAGTCGCGGACCAGGGCTGTGATCTCCTCGGGCGACGCCGTGCCGGTGGTCATCAGCTTCTGGCAGACCACCGCTGCGGCCATGTTGCCCAACTCGATCGCCTCACGCAGCGTCGTTCCGGCCGCCAGAGCTCCGGTCACCGCCGCCGCCGTCGTATCGCCCGCTCCGCACGGATCGATCTCGCCCAGAATCAGGATTCCGGGCACCTGGCTGACCTCCTTGCCGTCGAACGCGACGATGCCGCGCTCGGACTGCGTGATGATCACCTCGCGATTAGTGCGGCTGTGAATCTGCCGGGCGAAGTCCACCAGCGTGTCCATGGGCAGCCGGTCCTGTATCTCGATCGGCTGGCCGCACAGCCTTGCCGCCTCGCCCGCATTGATCTTGAGTATCACCCCGTCGTATCGCCCAAGCACGTCCCTCGCGTCCAGCAGGATCACCTTCTCGCCGAATCGCTTGAGCAACCCGCCAAGCCGCTCGATCATCGCCTCGCTGTGCAGCCCGCGCGCGAGCTGCTGGTTGACGATCAGGCCGTCCAATTCGGGCAGACGCTTTTCCAAATTCGCCAGCAGCCGGTCGACGGTGGCTGACGCGATCCGGTTGAACCGCCCGAAGTCGATCCGCTCCTGCTCCTCGGGCCCGACGTGCGGTTTGGCGTAGACGTTGGTGTCCCAGTCCCTCTCCTGCACCACCGCGTCGTCCGTCCGGACGCCGTTGGTTCGCATCAGGTTCAGCATCGCCTGGCCGAAGACGTCGGGGCCGGTCACGCAGAACGCCCAGACCTGCCCGACTCCCAGATCCGCCAGGTTCTTGGCCACGTTGCCCGCTCCGCCCAGCGAATAGTACTGCTTCGCGATGGCGTGGGTCGGCTTACCCGTCTCCACCGACAGTTCCACTTCGTTCTCGTCAAACCGCCAGTAGGCGTCGATGCAGAAGTCGCCGATGACGCCGATCCTGACGTTGCTCATGTGGCCGAGGATTTCCCGAAGACGCGATTCCTGCATACATTGCCCCTTCTCAGGCTCGTCGAATGATTTCCTGGTAGAGACGCGGGACGGTCCGACGCTGGTCGCCGCGGATATAGAACCCGCGGCCGCTGAACGCCTCGGGAATCCGGGTCACCACGCTCTTGTGATGGCGATAGTAGTAGTTGGCGCTGGATTCGTCGGTCATCGCCTCGTGGCGGTAGTCCTTCAAATCGAGGTCGGCGGTGATCAGGCCGTACGGCGGCTGGCCCGTGCTGCCGACCACCGAGACCGCCTTGAGCAGCACCTCCGGCCCGGTCACCGCGCAGCCGACGTTCAAAAACACGCCGCCCTCGCCCAGGTCGGGCGTCTGTTGCGTGAAAATCAGAAAGTCGCGGCCCGAGCATCCGCCCTTGGCCCGGCCGTCGAAGTTCGCGTGCTGGTCGATCACGTCCGTCCCGATCCCCACGTGCACGGTCAGCGGCGTGCCCGTCTCGTAGCAGGCGGCCAGAATCGAGACCTCCGGATGCTGAAAACGAATGGGCGAATTGAGGCCAAGACGCTTCGCCGCCGCCTGGCGAAACTCCGCGTCGCAGATCATCCGACCGACCCCTTCCCCGTAGCCAAGCTTCCGCTCGTCCGCCTCTGCCAGCGCAGCGTTGATGTACGAAAGCTCGTACGCCATGCCGAACTTGCCTTCCGGCAGGGCGTTGGGCACGTATTCGCTGGTCGCGCCGAACAAAGCCAACTCAAAGTCGTGGATCACGCCCGCCCCGTTGGTCGCCGCCAGCGTCAACAGCCCGCGCCGCACCAGGTCCGCCACCAGCGGCCCCATCCCGTTCTTGACCAGATGCGCCCCGGTCAGCCACATCACCGCCCGACCGGCACGCCGCGCCGCCACCATCGCCTCGGCCAGGGCTGCGATATTCTCCGCCTGTTCGCACACGTCATAGTGCGCTGCCATCACCGCGTCCGGCCGCGACAGATCCGCCAGTTGCACCTTGTTCTGCCGCTGCGAGACCGGATACGTGCTGATCCGCCGCGAATCGAAAATAGGGTATCGTCCTGCGTATTCCATCGTTTGCCCTTACCTGTCAGAACCGCTCCACCGTGGTTCGTTCCAGTTCGCCCGGCCGGATCACGAACCGCTCGGTATACCGGCTCTTCTCCGCCTCGATCACGTCCCGTTGATTCTCGAATTTCGCGTACTGCGTACGGATAACTTCCTCTTCAACCCGCCGCCGGCGACCGCGATTGCGTTCGAGACACGTCTCCAGCGGCGCCTCGAACACGATCAGGTACACCGGCCGGCTGTACCGTTCCGCGATCTTCAGGTGGCGCGCTCGGTACTCAGCCGCCAGGTGCGTCGCGTCCGCCACGGTCAGCCGTCCGTACTTGGCCCGCATCTCGACAATCGTGTAGAACAACTCGAACGCGTCACCCGAGACCCGCTCGATAATCATCTCGCGGCAGCGATCCGAACTGACGGCCTGCGACCGGCGAAAGAACCGGCGGGCGAAGAAGCTCTTGCCGCTTCCCGCCGGTCCCATCAATACCACCAAGCCGTTCCGGGCCAGTCGAACCACCGTCATGCTTTCACCGTCACCTGCCGCATGAGCCACAATCCTACCCATCCGGCCCCCCCGGTTCAACTGCGTTCAGCATGGGCGAAAGTGGGGTTGCCGTCATGGAAAAGGAGACTGACAGTGTGATCGCGGTGGGTGGGGAATACATGCGGCCAATCGCCGCCCTTGACCAAAACGGCCCGGGCCTGGCTGGATCCGTCCAGCCAGGCCGGGAAAGTTTCGCCACTGGCATCCGTGCTCACCCGGCATCCGTGCCGAGTTTACTACAACTCAGGCCCTCCCTGGCTTCGGCATGTGGCACTACGGTAAATCGGTTGACGATGCTCAATTCAGAGCAGAGGCCGCGCCCACCAGCTTGCGGCGACGCTTCGGGGCCATTGGGTCGCGCGGCAGATGCATCCGCTGCGGAGCCTCCTCAGCCACTTCCGCCACCGCGACCGGGTCCGAGGCGTACAAATCGGCCTGGATTTCCTTCCAGAGGCCCTCGACCCGATCGAAGATCCCGCCGGTTGCGATCACGTTCATGGTCGGCGAGGCCCCGATGTCGCGGATCCGGATGATCGTCTCGCGGATCTGCGGCACGCCCGAAGGGCTGCTGCCGTAGACCACCAGCAGTTCCGGCCGCATTTTGCCCACCAGACCCACCAGTTCATCCTCGGGAACGCCGCCGCCCAGGAAGAGCGTCTGCCAGCCGCTGGCCTCCAGCACGTCGGCACACACCTGACCGCCGAGTTCCTCGCACTGTGTCTCGGCACAAACGACCACGGCGGTGCGGCCGTTCGGCTCGCTCGGCATCAGCTGGGCCTGGACCTGATCGGTGATGAAGCGGTTGATCCGCGAGGCCATGTGCTCGACCAGCGTGGTGATCTTGTCCTCCCGGTAAAGCTGCTGAACCCGCGTCATCGCCGGCACCAGCAGTTCCTTGTATATCTGCTCAGCCTTCACGCCGGTGCAGATCGCCTT
>Ga0209722_1002060_pt1 | contig 16394 bp, 14 predicted proteins | sample BioC12SIPDNA_2_FD_185745 | JGI IMG/M metagenome (GOLD analysis project Ga0209722, IMG submission 185745) | Anaerobic biogas reactor microbial communites from Washington, USA - Biogas_R1_A C12 SIP DNA (SPAdes) (version 2) | ecosystem: Engineered > Bioreactor > Anaerobic > Unclassified | place... | reverse complement strand
AACTACTGCTCTCGCCGGTGTCCTGATACCCGTCCACTTCGTGGCTGGTACAGGCCGTGCGAGGGGTTTGACCGTCAGGTCTCCAACCATTCCTTAAGTAGGCTTGATCTGACCCGCGCTGAGCTTACTCGATTGATTAATAAAACTACTGCTCTCGCCGGTGTCCTGATACCCGTCCACTTCGTGGCTGGCACAGGCCGTGCAAGGCTTTCGACCATCAGGTCTCCAACCAATCCTAAAGCAGTGTCGAACCAGACCCATCCACCTCATGCTTATCTCCCCAAACCAACATCAACTTAATGGAAAAACAGTCTCTGGATTTTTCTCCACCACGATAGGTTCGATCTGACCCGCGCTGAGGTTACTCAATTGCATCAGGAAATTTTCAACTTCCTGATCTTTAAACCGAGCCGAAACAGACACATCAGCCGCAAACTCTCTGTCCAAAAGCTGCCCTTGATGGGCTTCGATCAGCCTCACAGCTTGCTCGTATAAAGGGTAGGGTGTCACAAATATCAAAGTTGTTGTGGGTATAAGCACAGCTTTTTTGACCCCTTTGAGCACTTCTCTAACCGCTTCGCCATAGGCTTTTACCAATCCGCCTGTGCCCAATTTTGTGCCGCCAAAATAGCGCGTCACCACCACGCAGACATTACCCAAAGCGCTGCCCTGCAAAACTGCCAGGGCGGGTCTGCCAGCGGTCCCAGAGGGCTCTCCATCGTCAGAACAATGCGTGATGGTGCTGTTTCCATGCCCAATCACAAAAGCGGGAACGTGGTGGCTGGCATCTGGATAGCGTTTTCGGATTTCGCTGACAAAAGCCCGGGCTTCTTCAACGCTTTTGGCCGGCGATAAACTGGCTATAAAGCGGGAATTGACCACAAGGATCTCTTTTTCCAGGGCTTCCAATGGGACCAGGTAATCAGTTTCTCTCATAACTTCTCCGCAGCCATAATCATAAGCTATAATTCGCTTTTTGCTGAGAAGCGGAGACTTTGATGGAACTTTTATTGATACCTGTGAGTATGATCACCTTTTTATTGCTTGGCTATGACAAGTTCCAGGCCAAAAATAATGGCTGGCGCATCCCCGAAAAAGTGCTACTGGGATTGGGTGTTTTTGGTGGAGCAATTGGTGGACTCATCGGCATGCAAACCTTTCACCATAAGACGCGCAAAAATTACTTTTGGGCCATCTACGGACTCGCTGCAATCCTCCAAATCGCTTTAATTTTTTATTTTAAATAATCTTCTTTATAAATAAATCCGAAAAAGGTCCTTTTTAACCTATCTGTGCTTTCTTAAGCTATAATTTTCTGATAGGCTTTTTTTATCGATAGAGAGGAAGGCTGTTTTGGTTCGAGTTGAGGACATCTCAGAAATTCGCCCTCTCATCACGGACGAGTTTCAGGTAGGTGAATTTATTCCCCGCACGGAAGCAATAAAACGCGCCTACGAGTGGGGTCAAAAAGTCCACTCTGGTCAAACCCGCCTCTCCGGAGAGCCTTACTTTGAAACCCACTGCGCCTGGATTGCGGCTTTTGTTGACAAACTGGTGCAAAAAGAGTCCTGGACAATCGCCGCCCTGCTTCACGATACCATTGAAGATCAGGGCGAAACTTTAGAAGAGATCAACGCGCTTTTCCCGGGCGAGTTGGGCAATGAAGTTGCGCACATCATCGATGGTCTGACAAAAATTAGCAATCCACGGGACGGCTCAAGCCGGGAACTGGAAACACTGCGCAAGATCGCGATGTTCCGTGATCCGGCCGTTTTTGTTGTCAAATTGGCTGACAAAAGTCACAACCTGATGACGCTGCAGTTTCAACCGCCCGCCAAGCAATGGGCTAAAGCCAACGAGGCCATCCGGGCCTACGGTAAATTGGCTGGCATTCTCAACTGCTACCGCTGGCGCCGCTGGATCGAAGACATGGCCTTCCCCTATGCCGAACCCGACTCTTTCCCAATCGTAAAAGCAAAAATCGACGCCGACCCCCGCCTGAACATCAACTTTATCCGCTACTATCTGAACGAACTTGCCAATATCATGAACACTGAAGGTATTGATGGCACGGTCCGTTTTACCGTCAACGGCTATTGGCAGGCCTGGGATAAATTGCAGCGCATGGCACGCAGCCATCGCACCTCGCTGGATGACTTCTCCGCGGTCAATGACATTGTCAGCTTCCGTATGCTGATCTCAGACCCGGATGAAATAGCCTGTTACCGTCTTTTGGCTCGGGTGAACAAATACTTCCAACGCAACCTCGACCAGGATCGCTTTGATGATTACATTGCTTCCCCACAGAACGGATATAAAGCGCTCCAGATCACAGCCTACCTTCCTGGAACAGGCGCGGTTGAAATTGCCATCGCGACTGAAGAAATGGAAGGTGAGAACACCTGGGGGGTCATTTACGCCCTCAACAACAACAAAGATATCAGCCAATACCGTCCCGTTCAGATTCTGACAACTTATGGGGGCACACGCTTCCTTGAAGAAGGCAGTACCGTTTTGGATGGCGTGGCTTCGATTCAGGAATACTACCTCGATAAAATCCACAAGGTGCTTGTCAACGGGGAAGAACGTCACATTTATGACATGCTCAACCCCGGAGATGTGGTTGAAGTGGTCAGCGCCGGACCGCACAAACAACCGGAGCTGGATTGGCTGAACCATTGCAATCCGACTACTGGACGCCTGCTGCGCAACGTTCTTGCCAGGGTCAATCTCAAAGCCGCCAGCAAGTTGGGACGGCAGAAAATCCACCCTCTTTTGGTCCAACGGGGCATTCTGGACCTGAGTGATGTGGCTTCCTTGGACCCAAATCGGTTGGAATCCATGTTAGGCCTGCTGGCCTGCGCCAACCTGGATGACCTTTACGCTGCTATCGGTGGTGGATCGATCTTCTTGAATGAATTTGAGAACGCCATGGATTTGGTTGGCATCTCCAGTTCATCTCTCCGCTGGACCTCGATCCAAATTTATGGAAACAACAGCTCGAACCGCCCGGGTGGTCTGGCCTATTTTGCCGGGCTTGTTTCTGAGGCTGGTGGAAATATCATCCGTACCGTCAACACGACCACAAAAAACGGTGATTTTCATGTCCGCATGGTTCTTAACGCGCTTAAACCCGATCAAAAAGAAAACCTGCATAAACTCTTTTTTGACAGCCGTTTCCCTCTCACTGAAATTGAAATAGCCTGAATTCCGGAAAATCTCCCCTTTTTCAATAATGGTAGAATAAACACGGCATTTTTCAGCTATCAATAAGAAAAGGATAATTTATTTTTTACAATGACCTTTTTTAAACATAACGCCACAAAAATCAAATATTTGCTATTGCTGATTCTATTTATCACGATCCTGTTCCCGCTACCTGCTCAGGCTGCTCCAGTCTCGCCACAAGGGATTGGTCCGGGTTTTAGCACCGCGACACCGGACCTGAGTGAGACCAAAGTTCAGGTTTACTTCTTCTATTCAGAAGCTTGCAGCCACTGTTTGGCTGTTATCGATAACATTGTAAAACCGCTCCAAAATGAATACCCGGGGCTGGTCGATTTCAGATTGTTGGAACTATCCAATCGAATCAATTATGAAGCCTTAATGGCGGCTGAGGACCAGCTTCAAACGGCGCCTGACAACCGCGACCTGCCAGTTGTGATCCTCGGTGATAAAGTCCTTACCGGTGAAGAGGAAAACAATAATCAGCTGCGCAAAATCGTGGAAGAAGGCGTCAATGGCGAAAAGATTTCTTTTTTCTCGATTGAAGGTTATAAACTTGACGACCTGGTCACATCAGTCCCTCAAGAAGGTTCATCACCACTTGAAGCTTGTGACATAAACAATCCTGAGGACTGCATCGTCGATGACCCGATTTACATCGCTTATTTCTACCAAACTGGCTGCCAGGAATGCTCTCGTTCAGAAGCTGACCTGGCATATCTGCAAAGCAAATATCCACAAATCATCATTGAAGATTTCAACATCTATGATCAGGCGGCTCTGGCTGCCTGGATGGCTGAACGGGCTGACAGGGACGGTGAGTTACAAACACCAGCGGTGTTTATCGCCGACCAAGCCTGGATTGGTGAAACAGAAATTCGTCCGCAAACCATCGAGCCCTTCCTCCAAACGATTACGGAAACCGGTTCAGCCGCCTTCTGGAAAGATTTCAACCCAGAACAAGGCAGCCAAACTTTAATTGAACGCTTCCAAAAAATGGGCTGGGTAGCAATTTTACTGGCTGGTTTGGTGGACGGACTCAACCCTTGTGCCTTTGCAACCATCATTTTCTTTGTCTCTTATCTGACCCTCAGCGGTCACAAAGGCAAACAGGTTCTGCTGACTGGTGCCAGCTTCACCCTGGGCGTCTTTCTGGCTTACCTGATTGTTGGGTTGGGTTTTTACAAGGTTTTGGACCTGATCAAAGAATATATGAACGTGATCAGCAAGATCGTCTATGGGCTGACAGCTTTGATTTGTCTCTTCCTGGCTATCCTCAGCATCCGGGATTACTTCAAGACCCGCCACGGCAACCTGGCTGATATGGCTCTCAAGCTGCCTGAACCTCTGCGCAAACGCATCAATACGGCTGTACGCGAAGGTCGCAAGTCCAGCAGTTATTACTTAAGCGCTTTTTTCACTGGCTTGGTCATTTCCATTTTGGAGCTGGCCTGTACCGGTCAGATCTACTTGCCGGTCATCATTTCCATGAGCACCCTGCCCGAACTGCGCACACAGGCTGTCCTTTTCCTGATCCTCTACAATCTGATGTTCATTGTGCCGTTGATTATTGTCTTTGTTCTGGCCTATTACGGTACGACCTCAAAACAATTTACGGCTTTTCTCAAGAAAAACGCCGCTGCGGTAAAAATTGGCATGGCGCTGGTGTTCATTACATTAGCGGTTTGGTTGGCCTCATCCTTGTTAGCCTGAGCAGAATAGACTACCAGTTTTTGAGCCTAAAAGCAATCTTTCGGGAAGGAAATTTATTCCCTGTTTTTGCGTAATTTGTGTACTACTTTTGCTATAGTCGAATTCAAGCGAACAGCTTTTTTTGAAAGCTCCCCTGAAAATGTGGCTGTTTTTACTGCTTCACGCAATTCTTTCGCGGAATTGAAATCGGGGAGTTCGAGTACGGCTCTGCCAATTTCCGCGACACTATGCGCGTCCGAGCCAACCATCCAGGCTTTTTGATGCAAGGTAGCAAAAGCTCCCGCTTTTTCATTAAAAACAGGGTCAAAACAACGCGCGTTGAAGGCTTCCACCCCATCAAGATAGGGTACCAATTCTTCCAGAGTTCCCTCTTTCCAATGTGAACCCCGCCAAGGATCAAAAGGATGCGCGACGCTTATAAAAGCCCCTTGCCCCTGCAGCCGTCGGATCACTTCCATCGGCTCCAGGCCATCCGGGATCTCTTCAGTCATAAAATAGCCTAGAATTTCCCCTTCACTGGTTTGGATCTCTTCACTGACGATGACCAGATCAGGCGCCATCTGGTGGGCTTTATAAGCCCCCTCCATGCAACCGTGATCAGTGATGGCGATTTTTGCAATGCCTCTGGCACGGCAAGTGCTGATGATATCTTCCAGGCTGACTAAACTATCAAAGGAATAATTAGAGTGGCAGTGAAATTCTGCCAGGATGGATTTGTTCACTATTCGATGTAAATTCTGGGCAAGCGTTCCGCCAGACCGCAAACCACTTCGTAATTGATCGTGCCCCAGCGTTTTGCGACCTCATCGATGCTGATAAATTCCTGACCTTGCCGGCCAACCAGCACAATTTCGTCTCCAACTTTGGCTTCTGGCACGTCATCCAACTGCAGCATGCATTGGTCCATGCACACCCGCCCAACAATATTGACGCGTTTGCCGCCAACCAAAACCTGCTGACCATCCACCCTGCGGAAACCATCGCCATAACCGATGGGTATAACGCCAATGCGTTCTTCTTTGCTGGTGACATATTTGGAGCCGTAACTGATGCCGTGCCCAGGCGGAAAAGTGCGCACTGAAATGAGCCTGGCTTTCCAGGTTAGGGCTGGCCTGAACTGCGGAGGTAGCTCACGCTCTGTCATCGGGTTCATGCCCAACAGCAAATCCCCGGGACGGGTCAAATCATAATAGGAGGCGGGAAAATTTAATACCGCTGCCGAGTTGGCCGCGTGAACGTAAAAAGGTTTCAAACCCTGTGGCGTTAGTTCTGCCAATAAGGCTTCAAATTTCCGGATTTGTTCAGGAGTGGAATCAGAATCTGGCTCGTCCGCCCTTGCAAAATGAGTAAAGATGCCTTCCACCAAGATGGGGGAGTTTTTCAGGGCTCGCAGGAAGGGTGGAACCACATCTATGGGCATCCCCAAGCGTCCCATGCCGGTTTCCACTTTTACATGCGCTCTTAAAACTCCTCCGTGAATGCGGACATAATCCAGGTAGGTTTGCGTCAGTTCTGAGTTGAAAAGCGCTACGGTGATGTTATGTTCGATCGCATCCGGAATCTTGGACGCCGGTGTAAAACCTAAGACCAAAATCCGGCTGGAAATCCCGGCTCTGCGTAAAGCCAAGGCTTCTTCGATGCGGGCAACCCCACACCAGGTCGCGCCCCCAGCCACGCAAGCCTGCGCGATTGGGCGCATGCCATGTCCATAACCGTTGGCTTTGATGACAGCCATCACTTCCCGGCCGGTCATCTTGATCACTTCAGCCACGTTATGCTTTATGGCATTTAAGTCTACTTCCAACCAGGTTGAATAAGTATTGATATCCACAGATGAAAAGTATATCACTTCCCTCACGTTTCAAGAAAATTCAACTTGACAAGAAGTCCATTTATTCTACAATTATTGCTATGAACAGCACATTCAATCATAACCAAGTTGTTGTCGTGAGCTCTTTCTCTGGTGTTCACACTGGCAAAAGTTGGATTGTTCCTGTTCACTGATTTTTAATTTTCGAAGAAACTGAACCACGGTCAATCCAAGACCGTGTTTTTTTATTCCTCCTTCGCCTGACAACCAAACTCATCTCAAAAGAGTTCAAACAACTCGCTTATTGCTTATATAATCTAAAGGAGTCATTATGTTACAGATTAACCGTATAAACAAAGTCTTTGGGGATCGCCACGTCCTGGTGGATGTGACCTTTGCCTTAAACGATGGTGAACACGCCGCTTTAATTGGATCAAATGGAAGCGGAAAGACAACCCTGTTTGAAATTATCTCCGGCAAGCTCGAAGCTGACAGCGGGACTGTTGTTAAGAGTGCAAATGATTTGATTGGTTATCTTCCACAAAATCCACTTGAAACAACTGCGCAGACTATCGCTGAGTTAATGCTTGTGGCTTTGAATCAGATCAACCCCTTCCCGACTTCGCAACTATTACCTCGCGAAAAAGCAGAAGCGTTGCGTGTGTTAGCAAATTTGGGATTGGGCTATTTGGAATTGCAGACTCCACTGGATATTCTCAGTGGTGGGGAAAGAACTCGCGTTCAATTGGCCTCCTTGCTGCTCCAGAGACCAGAAATTTTGCTCCTGGATGAGCCAACAAACCATTTAGACATCCCCGCACTGGAGTGGTTGGAGAATTTTATAAACAACTACCCTGGCAGTGGCTTGCTCATCTCGCATGACCGTTTATTTCTGGATCACACCATTACTTGCGTCTATGAACTCGATGAAGATAGGGAAGGCGTTCGCAAGTTCCCAGGCGACTACTCAAATTATGCTGATTTGATTGCGAAAGAAAAGCAAAAGGCCTATGAAATTTGGAAAGATCAGGAGTCCGAAATCAGACGCCTGAAATCTGATTGGATCAACACAGCTGAACAGGCTCGCTACACAGAAAAAAGAACCAAAGATTCCACAACCCGTCGCTAAGCCAAAAAGGTCGCCAAGAAAGGTTTGGCAAAGAAAAAACGCTTGGAAAGGCATTTGGAAGCTTCTGAGCGGATTCAAAAACCCATGGATAAGTGGCGCATCGATATTAATTTTGCCGAACCAGAACATCAGAGCACTCAAATCCTAAGCATCAACGATCTTGGTTTTGGGTATACTGACGAACTGCTTTTTCAAAATCTTGATCTCTACATCCAGGCTGGACAGCGAATTGCTTTGATTGGTCCCAATGGAAGCGGAAAGAGCACTTTGTTGAAAGTATTGATGGGGCAGTTGGCTCAAAATACTGGTTCTTACCGCTGGGGGAAAAGTGTCGTCCTTGGTTATATGCCCCAAAAGCAGGAGTCTCTCAATCCTTCTCTGAATTCAATCGAAACCATCCAAGGCGTCAAATCTATGAGCCTTTCTGAGGTTTATCACTTTCTTCATTATTTTCTGTTTGACGAAGATCAGGTGATTTTGCCAATAAGCGCTCTCAGCTTTGGTCAACGAGCCAGACTGCTCTTAGCCCGATTGGTAGCACAAGGGGCAAACTTTCTGATCCTGGATGAACCGGTCAATCATCTTGACATTCCTTCCCGTGAGCAGTTTGAAAAAGCCTTGCACGCTTTTAGCGGAGGATTTTTATTGGTCGCGCATGACCGCGCCTTCATCGCCCGCACCTGCAACACGGTTTGGGATATTCGAAACGCCAGTATTGTAGAGGGTGTTCCTGACGAATCCTGGAAATATGGCAGCATTGAGCCCCAATGATCAGCAAGAAAGGTACAATAGTGAAATGTTTTTGCAGGATAAGAAATCTAAGTTTGGGGTCCAGTTCAGGTGACTAATTTTGAGTTCAAACAAGTAGCCGTTGATGGTCATGCCCGGGCGGGAGAGTTTAGCACTCCCCATGGGGTTATTCATACCCCAATTTTCGCCCCTGTTGGCACGCAGGCAACGGTTAAGTCCCTCACACCCACCCACCTGGAAGATCTTGGCGCAGAGTTGGTGCTTTCCAACACCTACCACCTTTTTCTTCGTCCTGGCGATGAGCTGGTTCAGCGCATAGGAGGCTTGCATCAATTTATGCAGTGGCCTAAACCAATGCTGACTGATTCGGGCGGCTTTCAGGTTTTTTCTCTTTCTAAAATGCGCAAAATCGATGAGGACGGCGTTTCTTTCAAGTCTCACATTGACGGTTCAATGAAACGCTTGACCCCTGAAAGTTCGATAAAAATCCAGGAAAATCTGGGGGCGGACATCATCATGGCCTTTGATGAATGTTCAGATCCTCTTGATCGCAATTACGCGGAACAAGCAATGGGCAGGACCCACCGCTGGGCTGAGCGTTGCTTGCAAGCCAAACAACGGCAAGATCAGGCGCTTTTTGGTATCGTCCAGGGAGGCATCTTTCCCGAATTACGTCAGGAATCCGCCCGGGTGATCAGCTCCATGGGTTTTCCGGGTCACGCCATTGGTGGGCTTTCAGTTGGTGAATCCAAAGCCGATATGTACGCTACCATCGAAATCGTCAACCAAGTCCTGCCCCCAGAAAAACCGCGCTATCTCATGGGAGTTGGCACGCCTGAAGATTTGATTGAAGGTGTATTGCGTGGCATCGACATCTTTGATTGTGTCCTGCCCACTCGTTTAGCAAGACATAACAGCGCCATGACCCGTTTTGGCAGGCTCAATCTGATGAACGCGGGTTTTGCGGAAGATCATCGCCCAATTGATGAAGAATGTAGCTGTTATACCTGCCGCACCTTCACACGCGCTTATCTCCGCCATCTGATTGTTGCCAAAGAAATGCTTGCCTCGACGCTGCTTTCCATCCACAATTTACACACCTTATTAGAATTAGCCAGGAATCTACGCCAGGCAATTATTGAAGGTCGACTTCAAAGTTTTGCTGATGAGGCCATGGCAAAGTTGGAAATCGCCCGCACAAAGGAGAAATACGTATGACATTTATTCAGTCTATCGTTTTAGGTATCATTCAGGGCTTGACCGAGTTCCTGCCCATTTCATCTTCAGCGCATCTTGTCATCCTGCCCTACTTGCTCAATTGGAGCCTTGACCCACAAAAAGCCTTCTTTTTCGACGTTCTCGTCCAACTTGGAACACTGGTCGCTGTCATCGCATATTTCTGGAAGGATTTGGTCCAAATCTTCTTTGCGGTGATCGAAGGCATCAAATCCAAGGCTCCTTTCAAGTCCACGGAAAGTCGTTTGGGTTGGTACATCGTCTTAGGCACGATCCCTGCCGGTTTAGCTGGACTGTTACTGAAAGATCGAGTTGAAGCCGCTTTCAACAGTCCAGTTTTGACGGCTGTTTTGCTTTTTGTTACGGCAATTCTGCTTGTTTTGGCAGAAATTTTCAGCAAGAAAGAAAAGGGCTTGGATCATCTTAACCCGCTTGACTCTGTCTTGATCGGTCTATTCCAGGCTTTGGCAATCTTCCCCGGCATCTCCCGCTCCGGTGCAACCATCTCTGGTGGTCTCTTCAAAGGCTACACGCGTGAAGCCGCCGCCCGTTTCTCGTTTTTATTATCGATTCCAATCATGCTGGCAGCTGGTTTGCTTTCAGTCGTAGATCTGGTTCAGGCTGAATTTTTCCTCGACTTTTTGCCGACCATGCTGCTTGGATTCTTAATTGCTGGGATAGTTGGATATTTTTCGATCAAGTGGTTATTGGGATATTTGCGCCGCAATACGCTTTTTGGATTCGCTCTCTATTGCGCGCTGCTATCGGTAATAACAATTTTTGTTGCTTCTATCCGCTAGAGCCAATCTAAAGCGGGTTTTCAGCTAAGAAGACTCCGGTCTGTTTACGGATAAGAATACCCCCGTAGTGTTCGATTCGCCTTTCAAAAAAAGCGGTCATTTCTTCTGAACCTTCGCTGCCAAGGTTCTCTTTTACGATCGGTGTGGAATAGGCGTACTTTGTCAGTAATTTCGCGTTCGTCACCCATAAGTCGCTTGGATATAAATGCAATTCGATTTTTGAGAAATACTTTCTCAATTGAGCCTCTCCATTCAAGAGGTTGAAAGCACTCGACATGCCGTGCTTGCCATCCAGACGTTTGGAAAACCGGGCGAGAAGATCATCCAGATCAGACATGTGCTCCACGCCGTTGGTTGCGGCCATAAAGCGGCCACCGGATTTCAGCAGTCTGACAGCATTTTCAAGCACCTGGGGAACAGAAGGGACGTGATAAAGCATGTGATTAGCCGTGATCAGGTCGAATTGGAATTTTGGAAAGGCGGCTTCCATGCTATCCATGCACAAAAACAAAAAACGGTGATCCCTGCTAAGCCCCCTGGCAGCATCCCGGAGCATTCCATGTGAAAAATCACTCAGAACAATGTGACAATTATCAGGAAAACGAAACTGATTGGCTCTCCATTGGGCGGCGTTGCCGCAGCCCAAGGCTAACACTGTCATTTCTGGTTTGACTTTGGCGAGTTCAAAAATGAAATCATGCCAGCTTTGCTGCCCGGTGCTGAACTTTTGATGGATGGTTTGCCTGGACGATAAATTACCCGAGTCGTAATATTGAGTACTGCTCAGGTAGTTTTTGTTGTTATGTAATATTGTCAGGTCCTGCATTGATCCTTGCTTTCTTTCTTTATTATACCTTTTAGCTCCGCCCTTTAGGTTAGCCTTGCACAAAAATGGTTTTTCGGTATTAAAATTTAAATTGGGAACCAATCTGAAAAGTTCAAGTTGCAGAAGAGCCAGCTATAGGAAACAGCTTTTTCCCAAAACCATCAATTCTTATTTACAGTTTTTTGAGAATAAATGCTTGGATCAAAAATTCTTCCTGATTTAACCAGAAATTTTTAAAAGGAAACCTATAAAAATTTTATGATGTTCAGGGAGTTGATAACAATCAGCAAAATCAAAACCAACCTGAACAATTTAGCTACGCCTTGATTGCTTATTTTTTTGTTGATAAATGTTCCTAACAAGGCACCCGTGATTCCGCCAATGATCATCAAGATTAAGGTCAATGGATCAAAGTTTGGGATCGACCTGCCTGCCACAAGGGTAATTAAACTGGCAAATTGACTCAAAAAAATCATAAATATCGAGTTCATGGCCGCATTTTTTTCGTCCATGGATAAGAAATAGTATAAAACGAGCAAATTCAAGGGACCGCCGCCGATGCCAAGAAATGTCGAGATGATCCCCAGAGATAGCCCAATCAAAAAAAGTACCCACAATTGGGTTAAGTTGAGATTATTTATCCGCTCCTTGTTGTGCAAGTAGGCCAGGACAATCACGCAAATTAACAACATGATTGCTGATTGAAAGATAGCTAAATGGCTTGGATCCGCGACACGGTTTTCAGCAAGTGAAAATAACTTTCCACCAGCTATCCCCCCAAAAATTGCGCCAACCCCTATGGTTACACTGACCCTCAAATCAAGCTTAATCCCAGCCCTTAAATTGCGCAGAACCGTCACGATTGACATCGCAAAAACAGTACAGCCTGATAGAAAATTGATGCTTGCTATAGGATCCCGGTTCAAAGCATCCAGGCTGGGTTTAATAACAACTCCCCCTCCAATGCCACTGATTGAACCAATCACAGAGGCGATGAAACTAACTGTCAAGTAGATCAAACTATTAATATTTTCAATCACTTAGAATTTTTCCCTGTTAAATGTATTCATTTAACTTTGAATTAGGTTTTATAAATTTGTGTCTCAAAAAACATTCTCAAAAAGAGAGTCAATTTTAATATATATTCTTCAATGTGTTTCCCTTTGGCGGACTTCTCGATTGCTTTTGAGAAGTATAGTTTAGACAGGTCTTTATAGATTGTTTATTGGTATCTATAAAAAAAAATAATCAGTAAACAATTAACTCAAGATTAATTTTCCGTGTTGATAACTTTAGCGTCCGCCTTTTCAATTTGCTGCCGGTCTTTGTCGGTCAACTTGAATTTGTAAATAACTGGAATGATTGCCAGAACTGAAGCCCAGGCTGTGATCAGAAATGGAGAGAGGGGTGAAACACTGGCATAAAGTTTGGCGCCGATTGCAGGAGCTGGCAAAGAGAACAGCCCCAGTCCAGAGTGGATCAGCCCAAACCCGGTACCGCGCAGCCTCTGCGGTAGCACCTTGCTGAGCAGCGATTGATAAGCCGGACCCATAAGGCTGGAGCCCACACCAATCAAAAACCAGCTGACTGCGTAGATAATAAATGTTTCTGCGTAAATAAACACAAAAAATGCGATTGATTGCAGCGCAAAACCGAGCGCGATTGCCAGGCGCTCCCCTCTGCGATCCGCCAGATGTCCGGCAGGGAAGGAAGTGATCATCATGGCAATGCCTGAGATTGAACTGAGCCACCCGATTTGTTGCGCGGTCAGATTGGCTATACCCTCCAGATAAACCGGCACCAGGCTGCCGGAAAGCGAAAAGGCGATATCTCTGATCCCGTCCGTGACCACAATCCAGGTCATTACCCCACCAGCCACAACAAGCCCAAAAATAGCCGCCAAATTGACTTTCAATTCTCCCAGGTGTAGCCTGGCTTTCTGACCTTCTTTCTGATGCGGATGCACTGCTTTTCTTGCCATGCGCACTCTTAAAATTGTTGCAACTGTATACAGCGACGCGGCAGCAATCAACATGACTTTGAATCCATATCGGTCCACCAAAAATCCCCCCACTGGCGGGCCAATGATGGCAACGATGGTATAAAAGGTATCCACAACTCCGTATACTCTTGCCCTGTTTTCCTCAGCAGATTCTTCCGCGACAAAAGCCCCAAAACTCGGTCCCACCAAGGAGCGGGTGATAGCATTCAGGCTTTCTCCAACCAAAACCCAAGCCCAGGTTGGCGCCAGGATAAGCGCAACATACGAAACCACCCCCGAAACGCTGCCATAAGCAATACTTTTCAAGCGTCCAAGACTGTCCGAGATCCAACCACCGAGAATTTGCAGCACCAGCGGGATGATCTGCGCAACGGTGAAAAAAAGCCCGATTTGGCCCACATTTGCGCCCAGCGACTTCAAGTAGAGCGGGATAAAACCTACATACATTGCCCCTGCCACATTGGCCAGGATCATCGTCAGCAAGAATAAACGCAGGATTGGTGAAAGCAGCGGGGTGTTTGATCTGGTTGGTTTTGTGGATTCCATTTTCCTAATTCTACAGCCTCAAAATGCAATTTGGTGACAATAAAACATTTCCAAAAATCTCACCAGGCGTTTCGCTGATAATTTGGGCTTGATACTGTTTCAATTTTGCATAGAATTTAGAAAAGAGCAGTTAAGGAGAGCTCTTTGTTCATCCTGTTCTTCAGCAATTGTACCCATGGTTGTAAATTATCAACAGACCTAAACAATGGGATTGAAGCTGATATTGGTTTGTAAACCTCGGTCTTTCCTTTTGTCTTCATGTGTTGGTTTTTAGGTTTAGCAGATTGACGCACGAAGGCATCCTTAGCCAGGGTGTCTCTATGTCTCAAGATAGTTAGCAAAGATTGTCCTCCGGAGGGTGACCAGGATAAACCTCGGCCGCGCATTCTTTGTCGGACCAGTTTGTCCACATTTCCTTCGGCAGCGCCAAGGGTGGCCGGTTTGAGGTCAGGGAGACCGCGCTTGTCCAAGTCCAACAGGGCATCCTGATTGTGCTCAAGGTATCGGATCAGATGCTGGATCTCTAGAGCCTGTTTTCCCCTGACCTTAGCCTGCAAAGCCAGCAGTTCAGGCTTTATCTGTTCGAAAGGTGTGGTGAATAAGCGATCCAATAAAGACCAGCTGTTGAGCATCTTTCCAAGACTGCGGTGAACTGCCCGGCAGACGTGAAAACGATCCAAGACAGGCACCTGAGGCAAATTGAGCAAGTCAAAAGCATGCCGGACCCAGGGAGCGCCATCCCCGCCGACCACCAGATGCTTTACCTCAGAAAGATCAAAATGGCGATCAGCCAATTCGCGCACTTTGATCTGCCATTCCTCGTTGGAACCGCCTAGTTGGGTCATCACCACTTTGTTTTCACAGGCATACCTGCCCATTCCGATGCATTTCTTGCCACTATATAAAAGGCCTACTTTGACTTCAGCACGCTTTTGATCCTGTTGCTGCAAATGCACCCATACCCCATCGCTTTCTCCATAAAGCGTATCAGTTTGAATCCTGCCCGGCTCTGTCTCTGCACGCCAGTCTAGTTCATAGGCTTCAATCAGTTCCCCAAAACGTTTGACCATCCGCTGCAAACTGCTCGGGCTGATGGCTGTCCTGAGCACATAGGCCAACATCTCCGATGCGTTGCGATAAGTGCTCCGGCTGGCAAGAACACAACCCATTTCCTGTACTTTCAGACTGGTTCGTGCAAAAGGGGCGATGCCCAACAATAAATCCAACGGCTTCCATCGCCGCCCGTGTTCATCCTGATAGACCCGTCTTCGATACTTGACCGGTCCGCTTTCAAATACAACAGTCCGGCTGGCCGTGCCAACATTTCTCCAACCCTTTGGCACTTCCGCTCTCAAACTTCCATCCAATACATCTAATGCCGTTTGCAGCAAAGCTTGTCCTATTTCCTGACTGAATTCCCTGATCGTTTCTTCCAGTCGCTCTGGCTCAATTGACCGGTGTATCTCTTGCCTTTCCTGGCCGACAACTAAAGTTATAATGATGGAGACAGATTGTCCTGTCATGTGAGAGTTCCTCCTTTTTTGTTGGCAAACTAATTATGGATGGAACTCTCCTTTTTGTGTGCTAATTTCCTAAGTTATGCAAGTTTGATACTGTAACGCTCTTCAGGTTCTACTTGCCATTCTTTTATTAATAATTTATAGTTAGTCATCAAAGTGTCTTTGTAAGCGACGGCCACAAATTCCCCGTTAGCCGAAATGTCTGGTTCGAAATAATGATCGTAGTAGTCGTCTGTTGAAACTGCAAGGTTGTATCATTTTCCCTGTCCACTATGTAAACATTATCATTTTCTTTTTGATCGACATAAAAAACGACATAACGGCCATCGCCTGAAATAGCAGAATATTCTGAGTCTCTTGTTCCTTGCTCCAAACCCTCATCACCTTCGAAGAGAGACACGCGTTCAACATACCTGTACAATTCGAGGTCGAGATCAGTATGAGTTGGCGTTGTGGATGAGATCTCAATGGGGTCTGTTATGGTGAGAGGTTCACCATCATCAGGACCACCCCCAGTGTTACTTTCATTCAGGAAGGCACTGACCTGGTAGGCGCCGTATGTATCGGTAGATAGTACGTAGGTTTCACCACAAGGAATGTGAACTGAATCCTTCACATCAAATAGCTCGTCATGCAAGGCAACATAGACCTCGCCTGTTGAATTGCTGATAAAACCGAGGCAGGTCACGGTGCCGCTGATTGTGCCGCCGGCTTGAATTTCCCCATCTATTTCACCAGCAAGCTGGTGTTCTTGTTGTGGGATCTGCTCTATAGGCAACTTTGCCTGGGCAGTGACTGTGATCGCCCCGATCAGGGTTAGACAGATTGCAAGCATGA
>Ga0209722_1002059_pt1 | contig 16399 bp, 10 predicted proteins | sample BioC12SIPDNA_2_FD_185745 | JGI IMG/M metagenome (GOLD analysis project Ga0209722, IMG submission 185745) | Anaerobic biogas reactor microbial communites from Washington, USA - Biogas_R1_A C12 SIP DNA (SPAdes) (version 2) | ecosystem: Engineered > Bioreactor > Anaerobic > Unclassified | place... | reverse complement strand
GTCGGTCTACGGAACCGAAGGTTGGGGGTTCGAACCCCTCCAGGCGTAGTTCAAACACCAGCGCCACAGGGGGTACACATGTTCAGGGATGAACCTGCATTTCGACATTTTGCCGGGTGGCTTCTCGTATTGGGCCTGTGGCTTGCGCGGCCCGGGGAGGCGATGCCCACCAACGTCATCCTCTTCATTGGCGACGGCATGGGCTACAACCAGGTGGCGGCGGCGGGACTCTACGCCCACGGGGCCTCCGGAACGCTGTCGTTCGAGGCATTTCCCAATCAGGCGCAAGTCACCACGCACTCGGCCGACTCGGCCATCACCGATTCTGCCGCCTCCGCCACGGCAATGGCCACCGGCCGCAAGGCCAACAACGGCGTAATCAGCGTCGCCTACCCTGGCGACGGCCATGAGTTGCCCACTGTTCTCGAGCACGCCGCAGCGGCAGGCAAGGCAACCGGTCTCGTGACGACCACCGACATCAGTCATGCCACGCCGGCTGCCTTTGCGGCGCACAAACCTTCGAGATACAACTCGGCCGGGATCGTTCAGGACTACCTCCAGCAGACCCGGCCGAATGTCCTGTTCGGCGGCAGTCAGTACCTCTCCGAATCGCAGGCAACTGCCGCCAGCTATACCGTTGTCAAAGATGCCGCCCAACTCAAGGGGCTGAACACCGACAGCACAACTTCTGTCTCGGGTCAGTTTGCCGCCGGCAACATGACCTACGAGTACGACCGGACCGAGGCGACGGCCGAGCCGCATCTGTCTGAGATGACGGCGGCGGCGCTGGATATCCTCGACAACAATCCGATGGGTTTCTTCCTGATGGTCGAGGGCGGTCGAATCGACCGGGCGGCACACAGCCACGATCTGACCCGGATGATTCACGAGACGATCGAGTTTTCCCGAGCGGTTCAGACGGCGATGGACTGGGCCGCCAGTGCAGGGCCTTCGAACACGCTGATTCTCGTGACGGCCGATCATGAGACCGGGGGACTGGATGTACTGGCCGGCATGGGGGCCGGTCAGTACCCCGACGTCACCTGGAGCACTCCGGGACACACCGGCGCCAACGTTCCTATCTATGGCTGGGGCAGCAACAGCGAATGGATCGCCGGCGTGATGGACAACACCGCCATCTACAGCGTCATGATGGCGACGCCGCGTGTGGTCCCTGCATCAGGGGCCTTGGCGCTGGCCTCCATCGGCCTGATCGTCGTGGCGCTGCTGCGCAGCCGCCGGATGATTTAGCCTGCACACTCCATCCTGACAGATCCCACACGAAAACGAAAAAGGGAGACGGAAGGATGGTAAAGCACTTCTCTTCATCACCCTTGTCTCCCCACTGCGAGGTGCCTCGAATTCAGTCCATTGAAAACTGCTCACAAAGAGTCGGTTTGCACCCGCAGATTGAGGGCCTATTCTCAAGGGCCCAAATTGTGCTGTCAATTGTGGGAACTACGTATTTCTATCTCATTTCTGCCGGGAGCCATGCCTGCGATGGAAGGCGGGACGAGCGTCTGTGGGTGATGGTGCAATAAAAAAAGGTTGCGGGAAGACGATCCCGCAACCCCATAAGATGAAACGGCTCTAAGAGCCTCCACTTTTGGCCAACCCAAGTGAACAGCAAGGTGTAACTCGTCGGCAAGCGACGATGCCGGTAACCATTACACAACCCACGACAGCACAAAGCGTCTGGCCGATCAGCCTCGGTTCGCGGCAACGGTCCGCACGACAGCCGTCAACGCGGCGTCCTCGCGGATCGAAGCCCGACAGCCCCTTCCTCCGTCAGGGCTCCAACCTCATCGCATGGCGACGAAGGCAACGAGATGTGGTTGTGTCGACACCGTCAGCACTATAGCCTGGCGTCCAATACCGCGTCAAGTGTGGAAAGTACGTATTTTTTCGGAACCAAAGGCCGGATGCCACCATGGACAATCACGTGGCTCGGGCAAAATCCGCAGAACCGCGATTTATCTGCTTGCAGAGGACGGCCTGACCGTGTACACTGCTTGACTGACGGTTTGGAGAGGTGGCCGAGTGGCTGAAGGCAACGGTTTGCTAAACCGTCGTAGGGGTATAAACCCCTACCGCGGGTTCGAATCCCGCCCTCTCCGGTCTCCTGGCCCCCTGCAATGGGGGCCATTCGTTCCTGTCGTGGCGTCACAGTCCTCGATCGCCACCGGACCGACTCGATGGGCGCATCACCGTCGGCGTTGCCCGCGGACGTTGAAACCTTGCCGGGCCGGACCATTCCCGCTATAGTGCCCCGTGGGGTCCGAGCCGCCGGACAAGCATTCGCTGGATCTGCCTCGCGAGGTTGAGGCAAGCCGACACAGGAAAGGATGGGCCATGAATCGTCGCCGCACCGCTTTCGCCGCCGTCATCGCACTCGTCGTAATCTGTTGTTTGTGGGTTGCCAGCCGTGCCATCGCGGCCGAACTGGTCAAGGCCAGAGACGGTTCCGGCATCTTCGGATACAAGGACACGCCCGTTCTGCCCTGGTGCGGATATCACGTGCACGACCCGGACCGCCCCGCGCCGCCGGTCGTTACGCCGGGCTCGCGGGGCCGCGCGCCCTCCGATGCGACGGTCCTGTTCGACGGGACGGACCTGTCGAAGTGGAACGCCTCGGACTGGAAGATCGAGGACGGCGAGCTGATCGCCGTTTCGGGCCACCTGCGGACGAAGGAATCGTTCGGCGATTGCCAGCTTCATCTGGAGTGGCAGACGCCGGACCCGCCGATCGGCGACTGGTCGGACCGCGGCAACAACGGCGTGATGCTGATGGGTCTGTACGAAATTCAGATTTATGACTCCTACCAAACGCTGCTGTATCCCGACGGTCAGGCCGCGAGCGTCTATGGCCAGACGCCGCCGCTGGTCAACGCTTGCCGCCCGCCCGGGCAGTGGCAGAGCTACGACATCATCTTCTTCGCCCCCGTCTTCGAAGGCGACAGGCTCGTCAAGCCCGCCTATATCACGATGCTGCACAACGGCCTTCTGGTCCACCACAACCAGGAGATCTACGGCCCGACCGGCCATCGCAACATACCGCCGTATCGCGGCCCCGTCGGGCCCGGGCCACTCGGCCTGATGAGCCATAACAACCCGGTCCGCTTTCGCAACATCTGGATTCGCCCGCTGTAGATAAGGAATGGTGCAATGCTCTCGAAGAAACATGTGGTCCTGCTCTCGCTGCTGGCCGCTGCATCGGCAGCGGCCGCCGACGACGGTTATATTCTCCGCCAGAATGAAAGAACGCTCGAACAAATCGAGGCGGCCTACGCGCAGATGCCACCGCTATGTTACAGCCCTTCGGCCAACCGCTGGGACCGATTGGGCCGCACCAGAGAGCGACTTGCCAAGGGCGGCCTCCTGCGGATCGTCATGTTGGGCGACAGTATCGTCAACGACACCAGCCGCTCGGCGTGGGACCTTGTGCTGATGCAGCGCCATCCCAATTGTCGGATCGAGAAGGTTACCTCTGTGCGCGGCTCGACGGGCTGCTGGTGGTACAAGGGACCCGGACGGGTGCAGAAGTTCGTGCTCGACCACGATCCCGACCTCGTCATCATCGGGGGCATCAGCCAGCGTGACGACCTCGCGTCGATTCGCGATGTGATCGGGCAGATCCGCGACAAGTCCAGCCCCGACATCCTGTTGATGAGTGGTGCATTCGGAAGCGTCGATCCGTTCGACCAGCCGCAGTGGCGCCGAATCATCGATCCGCATTGCTTCAGCGACTACCGCAAGGGACTCGAAGGCCTCGCAGGCAAGTTAAATGCCGGCTTTCTCGACATGGAGGCGCATTGGGCCATTTACATTCGTAACAGCGGGAGGGAACTGGACTGGTTCAAGCGCGACCCGATCCACGCCAACGAGCGGGGCGAGCAGATTCTCGGCCGCATCCTCGCCAACTACCTATCGCTCGACCCCGTAGTACCGGCCGCATGCGACAAGGAGAGCGATCCGCTGGTCCTGGCAAAGCTGGAGCGATTCCAGGACTGGAAGTTCGGGTTCATGGTCCACTGGGGCATCTACAGCCAGTGGGGTTGCATCGAGTCGTGGCCGCTCGTCGAGGTCGATACGTGGGGGCGGCCCGATGACCTGAAGGCCTGGACCGATCGGGACAAGAACTTCGGTCGGTTCTCGCGGGATTATGTCGCGCTGAACCGGACGTTCGATCCACAGCATTTCGACTCGCACGCCTGGGCACAAGCCGCCAAGGGCGCTGGGATGCGATATACCGTCTTCACGTCCAAGCACCACGACGGCTTCTGCATGTTCGACACGAAACAGACCACATATCGCACAACCGATCCTTCGTGTCCTTTTCACGCAAGTCCGAAGGCCGATTTCGTTAAGGAGATCACCGACGCGTTTCGCTCAGAAGGCTTCGGGATTGGCGTCTATTACTCCAAGAGCGATTGGCACCACCCGGGATACTGGGCCCCCGAATGGCCCCATCGCGACCGCAACGTCAACTATGACATCAAAGAGCATCCGGACAAATGGGCGACGTTCGTCGACTTCACTCACGGCGTGATCGAGGAGCTGATGAGCGGCTACGGCCCGGTGGACATCCTCTGGCTCGACGGCGGCCAGGTCCGCCCCCCGTCGCAGGACATCGACATGCCGCGTCTGGCGGCAATGGCCCGCCAACACCAGCCGGGACTGATCGTCGTCGATCGCACCGTGGGCGGCCGCTACGAAAACTACCTGACGCCCGAGCAACAGGTGCCCGACAAACCGCTGCCATATGTCTGGGAAACCTGCATGACGATGGGCGACCAGTGGTCGTACAAGGCGGACGACCGGTACAAATCGACGCGTCAGTTGATTCACCTGCTGGTCAACATCGTCGCCAAAGGCGGCAACTTCCTTCTCAACGTCGGGCCCGATCCCGACGGCCGATTGCCCGAGCCGGCCCTGGTGCGGATGAAGGAAATCGGGGAATGGATGGCCGTCAACGGCAGCGCTCTGTACGGAACGCGTCCGACGCCTCCCTACAAGATTGGCAACGCCTGCCTGACGAAGAAAGGCGACACGATCTTCGCGACCGTTCTCGCCACGGACGGCCAGCAGACGCCGCCGAAGGAGATCACTCTGCCCGGCATTCGCGAAGTCCGCGCGATTCAGATGCTTGGGACCCGGACGCCGGTGACATGGCTCGTCCGCGACGCAGGCCTCGTGCTTCAAATTCCAGAAGCCATCCGAACGTCCCCGCCCTGCGGGCATGCATGGTCCTTCGAGCTGACCGGAGCAACGTTCGCCGACGATGAGCGTCCCACCGCGATGGAACGACGGGAAAACGCCCGCTCCATCGCGATCAACTGAACGCGTCGCGCAGGAGCTTGAGGCCCTTGGGGACGGCGGTCTGCCAATCCTCGTTGCCCTCGAATTCGAGAGAAACGTAGCCCTTGAAGCCGTGTTTTCGCATCATGCGCCCGATGCGCGGGTAGTCCAGATCGAGCGTGTACCAGAGCCCCCCGCCGTAGTAGGTCTTGGCCTGCATGAAGACGGTCTGCGGCGCGCACATCTCCAGCTTGTCATAGGGGTCTTCGAGGAAGTTGCCTGTGTCGAGAAGGACCTGGAGCCAGGGCGAGTCGATCGCGTTGACGATCCGCAGCAACCCTTCGGGGGTCCGGGCCAGGCCCCAGTGGTTCTCCAGCCCGAGGATCACGCCGCACTCTTCGGCCTTGGGCAGGCACTTCTCGATCGCGTCGATCACCCACTTGAATCCCTCGTCTTCGGTGTGGCCCGGCAGGACCGGCTCGATGCCGCGATTGGCCATCAGCTCGTCGAAGTTGCCGCTGGTACCCCAGCGTCCCGTGTTAATGCGGACGATCGGGACCCCGAGCTGATAGGCAATCTCAATTTGCTCGATCGTCAGATCGATGTTCTTCTGCCGCCTCGCCTCATCGGCCGAGACAAACCCCTGATGCGTGGACATGCAGCACAGATCGAGCCCGTTGATCAGCGCGTGACGTTTGATCTTGTTCAGCGCGGCCTTGCTCTGGTCGTCCATCTGGATCAGCAGGATATCCACGCCGTCGAAGCCCATCCGGGCGGCCTCGTCGATGCACTCGACGATGGGCATCTTCATGTCCCTCTTGAAGCGCCAGAACGAGTAGGTCGACACGGCAATCGGGTTGCCCCGCCCGCCGTGATTGTCGTTCGAGGTTGAGGATTGTGCCGCCACCGGATTCGTCACGGCCACACCGGCCAGCGCCGCCCCGATGCCCGCCAGAAACACCCTTCGATTCACTGCCTTCATCGCGCTCGTCCTTTCTCACCGGCTGGAGCCGGAGTTTCACGTTTGGAGTGTGAAGGGAACACACAAAGGTGAACGCCCTGCCTCTTCCCTTCAAACTTCAAACTCATCACTTCAAACGTGCTATTTTACGTCAATTGTTGTGGTCGGACAAGTGCCCCGGACCGGATTTTCGCCGCCACCTGCATGAGCCGGGGCAGCGCGTAGTCGAAGAATCGCTGATAGCTCTCGCAGAAATAGCTCGGGCGCCCGTGGTTGTCCTGTAGCGAGAGCATCCCGCCCTCGCCACAAGGAGCACGGTCCTTCATGCAGCCGCCGCGACAAACCGCCAGGTGTCGGCAGACCAGGCACTTGTTGCAGAGGTTCTGCTTCTTGCGGGCGAACGCCTTCTTCTTCGCCGACGCGGCGAGTTCCTGGATGGGCGTTTCGCAGATGTTGCCCAACTTCCATTGCGGCTCGACGAAGAAGTCGCACGGGAAGACGTCGCCCGTGTGCTCGATGACGATGTACTGGCTGCATTGGCGGTCGAAGGTGCAGATCGTGTGCCGGCCCGCCATGCAATAGCTCAGCAGCGAGTCAAAATCGCGGATGCTGAGCTTCTCCGGCCCGACGGCCAGCCAGCGGTCGAAGATGCGGCACAGAAACTCGCCATACTGCTTCGGCGAGACCGAGAACGCCGCGATCTGCCCGGTTTGCGGATCGACCTCGACGCATGGAATGAACTGCATGTAGCGAACGCCCAAGTCAAGCAAGAAATCGAAGACCTCGTCAGGGTACTCGGCGGTCAGGTCGTTGACCAGCGTCAGCGTGTTGAACTCCACGTCGTGCCTCTTGCAGCAGTCGATAGCCCGCATGACGCGGTCGCACGTGCCGTGCCCGCCGAGGTCGAGCCGATAGCGGTCGTGCAACTCCCGGGGTCCGTCGATGCTGATGCCGACAAGAAACTTCGCCTCGTGCAGAAACCGGCCCCACTCGTCGTCGTCCAGGAGGATCGCGTTGGTCTGGAGCGAGTTGCCCACCTCCTGGCCGGAGACGCCGTACTTGGCCTGCCACTCGACCGCCTTGCGATAGAAATCCAACCCCATCAGCGTCGGCTCGCCCCCTTGCCACGCAAAACCCGACATGGGAAACCGCAGTTCCATGTAGTCCTTGACGAGCGTGTGGAGCACCTCGTCGCTCATCCGCTGGCGGCCCTGCCCCATTTCCGGCGCGCGGCACTTATAAAAGCAGTACTCGCAATCGACGTTGCAGTCGGAGCCGGACGGTTTGATCAGAAGCGTGAATGGCGGCATCGGTCTTCTCTATGGTTTCGTCGGCTCGACCTTGAGCGTCCACGTGTCTTTGAGCGCAGGCTTCTTCGCGGTCAGCAGAATCCTCGTGGTCTTCTCGGGCCAGACCGAACGGAGCCGTCCATCTTCCACGTCGATCACCTCGATGGTCGCGGTCAGCTTGCTGGCGTCATAAATCACCCGCGCCAAGGCGTCATCACGGTCGGAGGCCGAAAGCAGGATCTGCCCCGCCTCACCAACCACCGCACTGCACGGCGTCATCAGGCTGAGCGTAATCTGCCCGGCCGCTTCCGTCAGCGTGTAGTCCTCGACGACCGTGACATCGCGACCCCGATTCAACGTGATCGCGCGAACCCATGATTTCAAACGGGCCTGTTCGGGATACGCCCCAGCGATGTCGAGCGTAAGCTGCGCCATCCGATCGTCGCTCTTGTAGCGAACGTCGCGTGCGGCAAACTGCCCGCCCGGCGCCTGCATGACGCCATCGATGGTCGGCAGACTGTGATACGCCGACTGCATCGTCCATATCTCGTACCGCTGCGAGCTGAACGTCTTGCGGCTGTACGTCTCGACGCCGATGTCGATGATGACCGGTTTGCCATCGATGTAGATGATGAAATTGCCAGCTGAACGTCTTGCGGCTGTACGTCTCGACGCCGATGTCGATGATGACCGGTTTGCCATCGATGTAGATGATGAAATTGCCGACGTCGTTGTGGTTGTGGCTCTCGGCGTTGTGCCCACCCTTGGCCGCAACGTAGAGCCCCTTCGTGCTGCCTTCGCGGTTGCGGGCGGTCATCACCTGAATCCCGTCCATCCAGACGTCCCGCACGAGAGGCGCATACGCCTTGGCCCGCTCGATCTCGGCGGCGCCGAAGATCTCCGCCAGGTACCGCCCGATTCCATAACCCGGCTTGCCCTCGAACGCCTCGGCCATACCGCCCGATTCGGCGAAGGCATGGGCGCCGAACGCCATGAGTTTGTCGTCGCCGATGCTCTTACCGTACCGATAGACGAGCGAAGCGGCGATGCCGACGCGCGCCGAGGCGTCGGCGAAGTTGACGAAGTAGCGGTCGGCGATATGGACGCGATAGATGTACCGCCCGATCTCCTGGACCAGCGGCTTGTCGTAGACGTCGATGGCGCCGTCGCTGGCGCTGTGCAGCAGGTCAAGACAATCGTACAGCGATGCGCCGGCCCGGCCCCAGTAGCCCGGCCCCTCGTCGCAGCCGCCATCGTCCTCGTAGGCGTCGAGGAAATGGTCCAGGCTGCGGGCGATCTTCGCCACCGCCGCGACGCGCCGACTCTCGTCGGGCTCGATCAACAGTGCCGAGACCAGCCAGTTGGAGTTGCACCAGGGGTTCCAGTTGTTGACGCGCCCGCCGCGAAAGCCCATCCAGCCGAAGTCGCGCTCCAGGCACGGCGTCAGAACGCGCCGGTCGATCTCCAGAGCAATCCGCTTGCGAATCAGGGGCGAAACCTCGTCGAGCCGTTCGCCCAGCAGATAGCTGGTCCAGGCAAGGCTCTCGGATGTTTCAGCCGCGAACAGATCGACGATCGGTTCGGCATAATCCGGCAGACCCGAGCCGGCTTTCTGCGCCCCGATGTGCGCGGGCACGCCCCAGAAGGACTCCTCACAAAGGGCCCAGACGCCGTTGGCGACGTCGTCAAGGAAGCGTCCCTTGCCTTCGACGCACTCGGCGATCGCCAGGGCGGTCAGCGCACTGCGCCGGGCGAAATGCTCTCGTTCGTACCGGCTGCGGTTGCCGTCGCGGGCAAACTCCAGGAACAGCGTCGCCGGCAGTGCGGGCCAGTCATAGCCGAGATACGCCTCGCCGCCGGCGATCAGGTCCTTGCGAACCTCTGCGGGCAGCCCCTCCCACGCCTGCCGCTCGCTCCACTTGGGCCAAGGGCGCCACTGATCTTGCGAGAGAAGCACCTGCTCGATCTGTTCCTGTGGATACAGTTCGCGGAGTTTGAAGCGTCCCTCTCCGGCAGTTGTCAGTCCCGTGAACATCACCAGCAGCAGCGTACCCGCTGCGGCTCCGGATAGGGTCATAGCTGTGCGTCTTGTGTCCATGTTTGCCTCCCGATCCTGTGTCCACTACTCCTGCTCGGCCCGATCGACCTGGCGAAAGCGCGGGATCGCCTCGACGATGGAGATGCCCGACAGGTCGCCGCTGAGCATGAAGGGCCGATGCCCGACCACGATCGACATCCGATTCGGAACCAGTTCGCTGTTGCGTCGCTGTGCCCAGTCGCGAAGACCCCACTGCACGAGGTTGGCGTCATGGCCCAACTGCCGAACCAGCACGGGCGTCTCAGGGTGCTCGGTTTGCAGGACGATCTGGCGGTCCTGGTCGTCGTCCGACCATATGGTCCAATAGTCGCGGCCCTCTCGCGTGAAGCGCAATCCCTGCACGTGCTCGTCGGGCGTCTCGATAGAGCCGGCAAACCGGCCCTTGCCGACGAGCTGCGAGATATCCGCCATCACATAGTAAGCCGGCTTGGGCGTCAGGTCAGGCCGCACCAGGCCAAAGTTGTCCTCGTTGTGCTTCGGGTCCCAGCCGTCGTCCTGGAAGTCGTACCACCACAACCCCTCGAAAGAATCCGACGTGCGCGCCAACAGATAGAGCCTCGCCAGATACGACGCGGAAAGCTCCGGATCGGTGCCCCCTTTGGTCACGTGCGTCGGCCAGCCCATCTCCGTAACGTAGAACGGCACATCCTTATCGCCGTTGTAGCGGCCGAGCATCTGCTGCACGCTCGTCATCCAGGCCGAGCAGGCCTCGGGCCCGCGCTGCGGGAACGGCTCATTGTAATTGTAACTGTGGATCGAGATGGCGTCGCAGTACTTCAGGGCGCCGAGCTTGACGATCTCTTCGAGCCAGCCCCTCTTGACGGCCCCGCTGGTCGAGGCCCCGGCGATCACCGTGACGTTCGGATCGACCGCCTTGAGCCTCGGATAGACCGCCTTGAGCAGCTCGAAATAGCTCTGAGGCGTGCCGGGTTTGCGGTGGCGTTCGGGCAATCCGATGGGGATATCCCATTCGTTCCAGATTTCATACAGCCGCACGTCTTTGCCGAAGTGGCGAACGACAAACTCACTATACCGGCAGAAGCCCTCGATGGCCTCGGGCGACTGCGGCCGGTCGGCGTCGTCATAGAGGCGATTGCCATAGTCAAGAATGAGCATGACGTTGACCCGCCGCGCCGCCGCCCTACGGACATACGTCTCGAACGCTTCGGGCATCTGAAACCGGTCTTTCTCCTGCTCGACCGCTCCCCACGGGACTTCGTCGCGAATCGCGCTGATGCCGGCGCTCTTGAGACTGTCGAGGTTCAATTCGAGAATGCCCTTGCCCTGGCTGAAATGCGTGCAGGCGCCCACCTGGAATCGCCACGGCTCGATGACCGGCCCCGGAACCGCCTGCTGGGCCCGCCCCACGCAACAGGTCCACAACACGACCATCGCGCAGATCGACCTGGTTGGGAGGCAAACTCGTGCGTTCATCGGCATCTCCTTCTGCGGGAGCATTTCGTCAGTAGGGACGAATTATCATTCGCCCGTACCAGGTCATCATAGCAGGACAAGACCAACATACAAGGGGCGAGGCATGCGTCGCCCCTACAATGACGTGCCATCAGGAACCTCGACGGGGTCGTCGAAACCGTAGAAGCGAATTGCCGGCGGTGTGTCCTCCCACTCCGTGGGTCGGCATTCGCGGGCGCCGGTGGTGAAGTAGATCAAGCGGATGTCCCTGGCTTTCAGCTCGTCCAGAATCCCCTGCGAGATCCCGGACTCCAATCGGGGCTCGAAGAGAAAATTCTTCGGGCACAGATGCGCCCCGCCGCCGACACTCTGTGAGAAGAACCCCGTCAGGACGATGGGCTCGCTGGTGAGGCCCTCGATTTGCGTCCGCTCGATCTGGATTGAGGTGGGAGACGACGGGTCCCAGCTCCATCGCATGTAGAACCGGACCCGAATCGAGACGCCGGTATTGGGGTCGTCGAACTCGCACGTATCGAGCCAGTCCTGCTCACCCGGCTCCCACGGCCGGTAGAGCGTGGTCTCTTCCACAATCGTCGCATCGGTCTCGCCCGTCGGAACGGGCCGGTCGTACTCGACCTCGACCGTCAGCCGCAGGTCGTCCATCGTAACGACGGGGTCCGGCACCGTCACCTGGAACGCCGGTGTGGTGCGAAGGCGAACCGTCCGGGGATTGCACGGGTCATCGAGGCGCCAACCATCGATCAGGGTATACCGGTCCCAATCCGTCAGAGGCGCCTCGTACTCGTGCCGGGCGCCAGGTAGCAACGACATCGGCCCCGTGATTTCCTGCACCCGTCCATCGGCGACGTACTCAATTCTCACGTCATCGTACAGGCACCTTTGCAGCGCGCCTTCGTCAAGCCATGTGCTTGCGGGCGTCAGCGTCCATCGCGACTTGAGGCGGTGGTTGGTGAAGACGTTGCTGCCCCGGCCCTGCAACGTGCGATACGGTCTGGGTTGGCCGAGCAGAAACGGCGTTGTGTATTCGCCTTCGCCGGCCTGAGGAATCTCACGAATCTGTTTGACAATAAGCCGGCCGGCGGGCGCGAGCTTTTTGAACTCCAGGTCGAGCACGGGACTGTCGGTCGGCTTGACCTGACAGTATCGTTCGGCCGCCGCGACGACCAATTCGTACAGCCGGACGTAGTCGCCTTCCCACTCGAGCACGGTGTCGTCGCGAAGCGAGACCAGACTCGACCGCTGCACCACCCAGGGCGCCGGTCCCCACGACGTGCCACTGACCTGCACGATCTCCGGCACCGCGTCGGCGGGCGGATTCGTCACGGAAACCGCCCCCTTCTGAGAAACAACCTCGATGCTCCAACTCTCGCCCCAACGGCGTTCCATCGTCACGACCCCGTTGGCCAGCTCGATCTCGTCGGGAAACGAGTGATGCGCGAGCAGCGCCATGCCGGCCTGCGATTCGTCGATCCCGTGCTTGAGCCGTTCGAGAAAGGCGTTGTCGTTGTAGAAGCTGGCGAAGACCTTGCGAATGGCCCGGAAGACGCCGCGTTCCTTGCCCTCCGTCGGGTCGCACGCGCATGGGCCGTCCGTATCGCCGTCGAGGTCGTCGGCCAGGCACCCGCTGAGACTGTCGTACAGCCCTGCGCCGGTGAACCGGTCGCGGTCCTCGACGTTCGTCGAACTGCGAAAGCGAATCTTCTGCATCGGGTCGAATCCGAACTCGCTGAGGGCGTCGAGCACGACCGACTCCAACTCAGCGCCGAATGAAGCGACATGCGAATCGGTAAACCAATCGCGAATTGTTGCCAGGTCCGCCGAAAGAGCCTGCATATCCGAGAGAGGATACATCGTGTGCTTCGACAGACGCTGGGCGATCTCGTCCCGGAGCGTCGTCCCGAACATGGATCGATCGAGAAAGGCGTTCCACAGATCGAACGAGAAGGCCATCGCACGAGGACAGTCGTCGGGAATGGCATCGCGCAGGACGCCGAAGTTGGCGGCCTTGCCTCCAAAGCCGGCGATATCATCCGGCTGCAGGTCGTTCGTATCCGCCCAGAACCGACCCTGACGGACCATCGGACGGATCACGACCGGAGGCAACTGTTTCAGGGCCAGCAGCGTCGCCCGGTCCTCTGCGCTCAGCGCGGCGGCATCGAGCAGTCTGAGCCGGCAGTCGGCGCCGAAGCCGTCCTGCGTGGCGCTCAGGTATACGGCGCGACCCACAAGACCCTGCGCCGAGGCAACATCAGGTGCCAAAGCCAGATGGACGAACGGCACACCCTGCGAACGCGCCAGGATCGCCACGTGCGAATTGGGGGTCGCAGGCATCAGCGTAACGATCCCGGCCACCGATGGCACCTCAGCCGGGACCCCATCAGTCAGAAGAATGTCGTCGGGTCTCAATTCTCCGCGCGTGTACGCCGCCTGGATATCTGAACCCTCGACGAACCGCAGCGTCCCCAGTGCCCAGCCCTGGGAGTAGCTTGCGTTGCCCTGGGTCCATCGCGCCGTCGAGCCGACGGGGACACCCCGCTCTTCGAGCCACGAACGATGCTGCTGGGCAATGGGATACTGCTCGTAGGTCGGAAAGTAGTACGCCGTAACGTTCGGATCGGCGATCACCGACGCCCGAACCACGCCGAACAATCGGACGACCTCCTCACGGGAATACGCATCGAGGCGCACGAGCTGAATCCCATACTCATTGATCGGTGGGTCGGCCCACGGCGGAAGGATGATCGCTCCGAGGACCGCCTTCTGGCCGCCGGCGCGCAGCGTCACGGCGTCGAACTGCTCAATCGTCATCCGCGCGAACGGATCGAGATGCCCGACGGCGAAGTCATAGTGGTATTCGTATCGACTCGAATCCTGGTAGTAAACCACATTCGGGTCGAAGCCTTCGCTCGTAACGATGGTGAACTTGATGTAGGCTGGAGAGGTCCAGCTCTGGAACGGATCGTCCGGAAACTCGATCTGGTTTTTCCAGGCCGACTCCGGATCGTTCTGACCGGCAAAGACAGCCGCCGAAACCGCCAGCACGCACAACAGCATAACCACGCACCGGTCCACCAACATCCCCTTGCCCATCCCAAATCGATCTCAACCCGCCCTCCTCCGTGGGCACCGCTCCAAACCCAGTATACCAGTATACCCGCACCACATGGGACATTCAATATCCGATATAGGACGACACAGTCCCGATTCCATTGCGTCTTGCAGGACGAAGCCGAAGCGGCAGGATGGGCGTTGGCCCATGCGGAATCTAATCGATCAGGCCCTTGGCGCGGGCGATGCCGGGGCGGTTCTGGATGAGCCAGCGGTTGCGCGCTTCGTTGCATCCCGGGCAGACATATGCGATGGCGTGCTCTCCGTGAACCGCCAGGTCGCCGTCCCACCGACGCGGACTGTCGGAATGGGGGAATTGCTCCCGCTCGGCCTGGGCCCAGTCCGAGCCATAGAGGTCGTATCCGGAGATCAGCGGGACCTTCTCCTTGCGCATCACGCGGCCGTGGACTTCACAGACCGGAGGTTCGCCGAAATCCCGGCCCTTGGTCAGATCGATCATGCACCCGGCAACCATGCCGAGCAGAATCAGAGCGCCCAGTGCCGCAACGAGATGGTGGCGTGCGCGACGGTTCCTCATGGTCTTCCCCAACATAACGAATACAGCAGTCGCAATCCTGTCCAACGAACCCCGGTCAACCCGGTTTCCGCACCGATCATTCTATGGCCCGATGCCAAAGTCTGCAATCCTGCTATCGGCATCGTGACGGCACTTTGTCCATCGCCCCCCTCGCAATGGCTCCGTGGCAATGGTCCCCGCCCTTCGCACGGCATTTTCTCGGACGAAGTCACGCCGATTCCACGATCACCTGCTCTTCCCGCTCCGTCAGCAGATCGATCATCTCGCCGTTCGTTTCGCACCCGTGCAGTCGCTCGACCCAGTCGTCGTCGTGGAGCATGCGGCACAGCCGGGCCAGGATGTGCAGGTGGTGCACGTCGTCCTGCGAGGCCGTCAGGAAGAACAGGTCGGTCAGCTTGCCGTCGGGCGCCCCGAAGACAATGCCCCGGCTGACCTTCGCCACCACCAGCACTGAATCGGCGATCTCGTACGGCAACGGCCGGCGCGGATGCGGGATCGCGATGCCGCCGCCCATCGCCGTGCTGTGCATCTCCTCACGTGCCATCACGGCTTCGAGCAGGGCATGCTCGTCGTAGACCAAGCCGGTTTGCACCGCCAGACCCACCAGCTCGCGCAGAAGGCTGTTCTTGCCACGGGAGTTCAGTTGAACGGTCACCGCCTCCGGCCGCAGCAGCGGACGAACGATCGCCTCATTCTGCGGCTTCTGTCGCTGGGCCGTCATGCCCGCGTCGACCTCCGCCAGATGGTCGCCCGTCATCGTGCCCATGTTCTGCTGGAGCCATTCGGTGATCTCAGCCCGGTTGAAGCGCAGTTCCCCGCCCACCTTCTGGCAGGGAATCTCTCCCCGCTGAGCCATACGCTCCAAGCGTCGGGCGTCGGCGCCGATCATCTGCGCCAGTTCCTTGACGGTCAGGCTGCGATAGGGCATCGGCCGCCTCCCTTTGCCCGTCGTATGCACCAATTCCACCATCGTCGCATCGAACTTCACCCCGCGCCGATCCACACAGAGATCATCATCGTCCGCGCAAAGCCGGACACACCGGCCCTATTGTGGTCACATTCCCCGACAAACGCAAGAGTCCTCTCACCAGAGAGGATCCGCCGACCTGTTTTCATGGCACAACCGGCCAGAAGACACGATCGGCGCCGAACTGATCCCACTCGCCCGGCTCGCCGCCATCATCGAGAAAGTCCTCCCCTACGCTGTAGAGCGTGAACCCCTCGCCTGTCACACGGTAGACCAGCGGACCATCGCTGTATGGGTCCATCGGTACACAATCCAGTAGCCCTTCCTCCACCAATTCCTCCAGCGATTGCGGCAAACGTTCTTTCTGCGCCTCATATGTCAAGACGGCCAGCATGGTTACTGTGGCGTGCGCATCCGCCTTGCCGCGCCAGCCCAGACGAATGCACTGGGCAATCGCGGTGAACCCGTCCCTGAGGTAGTAGTTGCCCTCAAGCATTTCCTGCAGTTCTTCTTCATAGCTGGTGGTCGCGGCGTGGAGCTGCCAGGGGCTTTGCCTCGCAAGATCGGCAACACAGTCGAAGTACTCTGCAAAGAGGCTTTGTGTCTCGGATCGGCCCGGATGGTTGAGCGAAACCCACAGAGCGTCCAGGTAGGAGATGGGCTGCGTGTAGAGGGATGCACGCCCCTTCTTGGTCTCGTACAGGCG
>Ga0209722_1002057_pt1 | contig 16407 bp, 10 predicted proteins | sample BioC12SIPDNA_2_FD_185745 | JGI IMG/M metagenome (GOLD analysis project Ga0209722, IMG submission 185745) | Anaerobic biogas reactor microbial communites from Washington, USA - Biogas_R1_A C12 SIP DNA (SPAdes) (version 2) | ecosystem: Engineered > Bioreactor > Anaerobic > Unclassified | place... | reverse complement strand
CGCGCCGCCGCCTCCAGATACTCCGCCTTGGGCGCAATTTGGTGGGCAAGCAGAAGCCCATGCACGTACTCGAGGTTCCAGGTCAGGCCCGCCGTGGCCGCGTGCGGGTAGCCCCAGCCGCCGCCGGGCTGCTGCACGCGAGCCATCCAATCGTTCAGCGCGACCGTCGTGGCGCCGAGGCGCTGATCGAGCGGCGCATGGCGGAGCAGGTACGGCAGGGCGTTGGTGGCATACTGGACGATATACGGCTTCACAAACGGCGTTTTGTAGCCCAGCTTGTCGTCGCCGATGTAGAGGTGGTTCCCGACCGCCGGCTTGCCGCTTTCCGTGAACAGCAGGTCGTCGCCCTGGGTGGGCTGAAAGGTCTTCCACAAGCGGACGGCGTTGTCCAAATGCTTCCGCTCGCCCGTGTATTCGTACATCTTCACCGCGTCGGCGATCACGCCGCTGGTGCGCGTATAGCCGAGGCCCGCGTGCTGGTTCCGAATCGACCACTCGGCGGCCGCCTCGGCCGCGTCGCGGTAGCGCATGTCGCCCGTCTCCTCGTACATCAACCAGAAATTGCTCCAGCCCTTGTGCACATAGATCGGCGAGGTGGCGAAACGGGGGTTGAAGGTCCCCGGGCCGTGCCCAGGCCGGTCGCGCCAGGCGTTCCCGCGCCGGCACGCGCCGTAGAGTCTCGCGTCCGGGCCCCAATACATGCCCAGGTCGAAGTAGTTCCGGCACCAGTCGTGGGCGACAGCCCGCAGCGCCGGATCCCCGCCGCGAAACCAATCCTCCCAGACATACAGCGCGTGGTTGAGGCGAACCGCGGAGGTGTAATCCCGCGAGGCCTGTTGCGGAGACCAGCTCCAGGGCATCGAGCCGAGGTCGTCGCCCTTGATCTGCATATCGCATAGGGCGAAGCAGATCTTCTCGACACAGTCGCGGAGCGCCGTCTCCTGCACCACCAACGGTCGACCGGTGCGGTAGACCGCGTCATACGCCCGCCACTCGGCGTGGCCGTAAACAGGCGCGTCGAGCCGGGCGGCAAGCTCGGCCCCGGCCAGCGGCGCGACGGCCAACTCGCTGAATCGCCAGGCGCCCTCCTGGATCATCAGTCCCTCGGTCTCCAGGTTCGCCACCGGCTCGTTGCGATTGGAGCGCACAATCACCGCCGCGGACTCCTCGGCCACCTCGAATGTCCCCCGGTTCTGCCGCAATCCGAGTGGATTGGCGACCGAAATCGGTCGGCCGTCGCTGAGCCTGATCTCGGCAACCAGGTCCGCGTTGGCGTCGTCCGCCAGACGCGAGTCCGGGTCGCGTCCCAGCAAGCGCGCTTGGCCCAGAGAGCCGGGCGCAAGGCGCCCACCGGGCGCGGTCAGCCTCCAGCCGAAATCGGGCGTCCAATGGTCGCCGGCGCGCTTCGCCTGAATGCGATGCACAAGCCGCAACTCCCCCGTGCGGAAGACCTGCACATCCCACTGCCCGCCCCAGGGGTCGCCCGTCCGATCGTACCGCAGCCAGACGAATTCCGGGCCGCCGTCGAGCACCCGTACGGCCGGTTCGCCGCCGCTTGCCTCCGGGCCGAAACGTTCGATGCTCGCCAGCCGGACGCCGCCGTCGCCGCGGAGCTCGATCCGATCCATCGACAGGACAACCTTCCAGCGATCGGTGGAAATCGCGGCCGGAATCGATTCCTCGGTCGGCCTTGCCGGCGCGCCGGCCCGATAGATGCCCGCAATCGCGCCGCCGGGCGGCAACGATACCGGAACACTGAGCATCACCCGCCGAATCGAGCCGTCGGGGTGGCGTGTGAGCGGCCTCGCCTGCACCGGCACGGCCTTGCCATCGAGAATCGCCTCTCCCGGCGGCGGACCGGCAAGGCAGCTCGCCGGGATCGGCAAGGAGACCCGCGCCACGGTCGCGACCGGCAACCGTGCCGGGTTGAAGATCGTGAACCGCACCTCTTCCGCGCCAGCCGCGGGCCAAGCCAGTGCCAGCCAGGCAAGCGTCGCGAAAAAACCTCCCCGCGACCGCCTCGTGCCGAGCGCGGACGCGTCCTCCAAGGCGCGCTTGGCGCCAAGGGCGTTTGCAGTCTGAGTCATCGCCTGTTCTCCCTGGTCTGGCGGCAGCGAGGTCTTGACCGGCCGTGCATGGATCTTCGCACGCCCGAAGGACGAATTATCGCCGATTTCCCAGGCGCGAACAATTTCGAGTGCGGCGACTGATCGCCGCTTTGCGGCCAAAAGTGGCCACCGGTCGACGCACTCCAGAACAACGGAGTATTCCGGACTTCGCACTTACAACTGGAAGAGTCTTGCTGACAGAACCGAAAGGGTAGTGCTCTACAGCTTGGGGCGTGTGATTTCGAGAGAATTTGTGCGCCTAGAGCATCTTCTTGCCGAATACGCGGCTGCCCTGGGCATCGTACTTCGTCTGCAAGATCGCAATCACCTTCTTGGCAAAGGCAGCCGGTTCTCGCTCGATGCGTTTCTTCTCCCAGAGAATCTCGGGACGGCTGGAATGGGCCGGTCCTTGACCACCGCCTCGGTCTTGGCGATCAGCGCCATCCGCGGCTCGCGGACCTCAGCCAGATGTTCTGGAACCACGCGAGCCACCGCATGGCCGACCGCCTTCTGCTCCAGCTCGCGGCCGATCCAAGCGCACTCCGGGCGAGCGAGGATCGCCTCGACGCCTGGCTTCCCCTCAGCCGACGGCCGGTAGTCGAGATAGGACGCGTAGTGGATGTGGCGCGTCGAACCGTCTGCCCCCAACTCCACGTAGAGCATCCGCTTGGAGACAACGCGCCGATCGCCCTGGCGCGTCAGGCTGGCGTCCTGAATCGCGTGTTCCAGGTAAAACAGGACGCGCGGCTGCCTGCCCGGGTCGCGATCGTCGACCAACACGGCGCGCCGCTTCAACAGATCGCGATGGCGCTCCAGGGTCAGGTCGATGACCGAATCGAGCAGCGGATGGCCCGGGCAGACGAAGGCGGCCAGTGGTTGCCCCTGGGGAGCGACCAGAGCCTTCTCGAAGGCGATCCGCTCGTAACGGGCCGGGACGGGTTCGCCGCTGCCGATCAGCCGGTCGCGGTTGCGGACCGGGGCCGGCACGTGGGTCACCTCGTAGCGGCGCGGCTCCCGCTGCCGGGCCGAGCCGCCCAGGCGCTGGAAGGCTTCGAGGAAGAACGACTCGATATAGTGCGGCTGGCGCCGGCGGGCCTCGGCCCGCTCCATGTCCTCCCGGATGCGTCGGACAAAGCCGGACACGTTGGACCAAGAAGCGAAAAAACGCCCCGAAAACCGCATGGTTGACAGGGCGTGTCTTGGGGTGATTACTTCCCCTACGGATGGGAGAGGATTCGAACCCCCGGAGGACGCAAGCCCTCAGCAGTTTTCAAGACTGCCGCCTTAGACCACTCGGCCACCCATCCAAACGCCTCAAAGACGAGGATTCCGCGATCTGCCCCCCCGGATTTGACCGGCATTGCCGGCCCGCCAAGGCCGACCGTTTGTCGCCAGGGCGAGTGCCCGGCATTTTCTGCCACCGTGCCACGAATCGGCGGAATATCACGAAATCTAGGGGGCTCCTTGAGCCTGCCATCAAGACTAACACTGCATCGCCGCAGGGGCAAGGGGAAGAAAACCCAGGCGATGGGGCGAACCTGGCCGCACCGCGGAGCGGGTGGACGATGCCCCGGACGACGGGACGCCCACCGACACGCTGGCCCAATGGCGATCCGGGCGGGACGCCGCATGCCTACTGTTGCCCCGTTGGTTCGTGGCCAGGCTCCTTCTTCAGCGGCACGGTCCAGAGATAGATTGTGTGGCTCTCGCCATCCTCCTGAGAGGTCATGTGCACCATGCGGTCGGGTTGGACGCCCTTCATGTCGAAATCGTGCGAGACAATCCGCGAGCCGGGTTTGAGCTTCTCCAACTGCGGGATCAGTTTCACGTTCAACTTCGGCAGCAGATACAAGGTGATCACATTTGCCTCGCTCAGGTCGAGCGTGAAGATGTCTTTCTCGAAGATCTCGGCCAACTTCTCGACCTTGTTCTTCTTGACGTTCGCCCTTGCCTCCTCGACCCGTTCGCGGCTGAGGTCGTAGCCGATCGCCTTGGCCCCTTTCTTGGCGGCCGCCACGACGATCCGGCCGTCACCGCAGCCGAGGTCATAGACCACGTCCTCCTTCTTCACCCGCGCCATCTCCAACATCTTGTCGACGACGTCGTGCGGCGTGGGCACATAGACCACGTCCGGCGCGCGGGCCGCCTTGGCCGGCGGTGCGCTAGCCTCTTGGAACGCCGCCCGACCGGCCGCCGAAACGGCCAGAACCAGGCCTACCGCGACCGGTAGCATCGCCACCGCCCGAAACACCGAGGTCACTGCTCGTCGCTGAAGTTGATCGACTACAGGCACTTGCATCTCCTAGTAATAGACCGACAGCCCGGAAACCGCATCGTCGAGTTGCGACACGCTCTCCTCGCTGACCTTGCACCCGCGGAGGTACAGCATCCGCATGTTCTTGAAACCGGCAAGTTGATCCAGGTCGCCGTCAACCAGGTCCGTACGATCGAGGTTGAGCACCCGGAGTTTTTCAAGCGGTTTGAGGTGGGTCAGGCCCGCGCCGGTCACCCCGGTGTCGGCCAGCGTGAGCGTATTGAGTTGTTTGAGGTTGGCCAGATGGGCCAAGCCGTCATCCATCAGGGGATTTGTGCTCAGGTTGAGCACCTCCAGCCTCTCCAGCCCGCGAAGATGGACCAGGCCCGCCCCGCTGATCTGGTTATGGGCGAGCGAAAGGACCTCGATCTGGCTCAGGCCCTTGAGGATCTCCAGAGCGTCGTCCGTAAGCCCCACGTTGCGCAGATAGAGCCGCTTGAGCCCCACCAGGCCGGAAAGGCATTTCAGCGCGCCGCCGTCCAACGGCGTATCGCCGATCTCCAGCGACTCCAGGGCCGGCAGATCGGCCAGGCACTGCAATTGCGAGGCGCTGATCTGGAGGCCAACCGCCTCGATCCTGTACACCAGGCCCCGATCGTTTCGCTCGAGGCGCGCTGCGAGCCTCTCCAGGGCCTCGACCGCCGGCCTTTCGGCTTCGGCGCCGCGAGCCGGCGGACTTTCTTCCGCTGCTGCCGCCTCTTCGGGCGGTCCGCCAGGGGCCCCAAGGCCGGTCTTGTCCGCCGGCCGGCCTGTCAGGTCCGGACCGGAATTTTCTGGCGGCGCGGAGGCTGCGGCCAGGTCGGCGGCCTCTGGCGAACCGGCGCGCTCCGTGGCCGGCAGAGGCCGGCCATCGGACGAATCGCGCCGATCGCAGCCGACCGTGGCGAGGACCACGATCACCGCGGCTACGGCAGATCGCAACGCACATGCAGGCAGACGTTCCACGGTTGCTCTTCCCCAAAGGCAGGCGAATTTCCAGGTGGGGCGCGCACGCAGCCGCCCCCGGCCCGCAAGGCCGTGTATTATCGAGCGTGAACCGCCCTAGGTCAAACGGGTGGAGGGCCGAGCGCCGGAATCCACCAGATTCCGATTTCTCTGGGCGCCTGTTCGCGAAGCCTGTCTTTCACGCTAAGTCCTTGGGGAATCGGTTGTTGCAGCAGAATTGCCCGGCTGCAAGCGGCGGTTTGCGGCCGTCCCCGCGGCCGCCTCCCGAACGACCGCCAGGCAAGTCCGGCACGAACGGCCGGCCGGGGGAGGGCGCGTCTCGAGACGGATTTACGGGGCGGCGGCAAGCGGATCGCCTCCAACCGGCGCGGCCAATCCCACGTGTGAGGCTACCAAGTCAGCGGCGATCCTGGTATGCTTGAGGGATTGGCGACGATTCTTGGGATTGACCGGGAAAGTGTCCTCCACGAGTGCCAATCCGCCTGCTGAGAAGGTGACCACCAGCCGGGGCCGCCTGCCAAGGCGTTCTCGCGGTGACGGGCGGTGAACCGGCAGGCGACCAGGGCATTCCGTCTTATCCTCGCCAGGCGAGAGCGCCAGCGGCCACAGGGCCGGCACTCCCGTCCGCCGGCAAGGCAGGCGCGGCCGCTGCACGCCGCGGCTCCCAGCGCGGAGGCCGCCGCGCGGGATCGGGCGCTCTGCCAGTCGCTCGATTGACTGATGGGTCGCCGAATATCCGATCGATGCCGGAAAGCGTTTTCCTAATAGAGCGTTCGCAAAGGGATGCCACGAATGTCCGAGACGATGATCAAGTTTGCCAGCGGAGAATACGTTCCTCTTGAGATGCACAAGGTGAAGGTGGTGCAGAAGCTGAACCTGCTGCCGATCGACCAGCGGTTGGCGGCGGTGGAGGGAGCAGGCTTCAACAGCTTTCTGCTGCAAAACCGGGACGTGTTTCTCGACATGCTGACGGACAGCGGAACAAATGCGATGAGCGACCAGCAGATGGCGTCGATGCAGGTCGCCGACGACGCCTACGCCGGTTCGGAGTCGTTTGCCAGGCTCCAGGAGGCCGTGGCAGAGGTCTTCGGACAGAAGTACTTCCTGCCGGTGCACCAGGGCCGCGCCGCCGAGCACATCATCTCGCAGGCGTTCGTGAAGAACAACACCGTCGTGCCGATGAACTACCATTTCACCACGACCAAGGCGCACATCGAGTTGGCGGGCGGCAAGGTCGCGGAGATTTTCACCGACGAAGCCCTGAAGATCAAGAGCGATGCCCCATTCAAGGGCAACATCGACATCGCCAAGCTCCGCGCCTTGATCGCCAAGGTCGGCAGAGAGAACATCCCCTACATCCGCCTGGAGGCCGGCACCAACCTGATCGGCGGCCAGCCGTTTTCCATCGCCAACATGCGGGAAGTCCGCAAGGTGGCCGATGAACACGGGCTGATGATCGTGCTGGACCTGAGCCTGATCGGCGAGAACGTGTATTTTGTCAAGCTGCGCGAGGAGGAATTCATGGACAAGAGCATCCACGAAATCCTCCTGGCGATGTGCGAGCTGGCCGACATCTGCTACTTCTCCAGCCGCAAGGTGAGTTGCACGCGGGGTGGCGGGATCGCCACGAACAACAAGGACCTGTATCTGGCGATGCGCGACATGGTCCCGCTGTTTGAGGGCTTCCTGACCTACGGCGGCATGTCGGTCCGCGAGATCGAGGCGATGGCCGTGGGATTGCGGGAGACGCTCGACGAGACGGTGATCAGCCATTCGCCGCAATTCATCAAGTTCCTGGTCGATGCGCTGGACAGCAAGGGGATCCCCGTGGTGACTCCGGCCGGTGGACTGGGCTGCCACCTCGATGCGATGGGGTTCCTTCCCCATGTTCCCCAGACGAAATACCCCGCCGGGGCGCTGGCCGCAGCGCTCTATATCGTCTCCGGCGTGCGGGGCATGGAACGCGGCACGATCTCGATGGATCGCGACGAGGATGGAAACGACGTGCCCTCCGACGTGGAGCTCTTGCGGCTGGCGTTCCCGCGCAGGGTGTTCACGCTGTCGCAGATCAAGTTCGTCGAAGACCGGGTCAACTGGTTGTATGAAAACCGCCAGCTGGTCGGCGGGCTGCAATTCGTCGAGGAGCCGAAGGTCCTGCGGTTCTTCCTCGGACGGCTCGCGCCGACCAGCGACTGGACGAGCCGCCTGATTGCCAGGTTCAAGGAGGATTTCGGCTCCAGTCTGTAGGGCAGGCGGCCGGAAGCCCGGCCGCTGCGCGTCCCCAGCCGGTCGCGCGGACGATGACCAAGCAGCGCAATTTCTTACAACGCCCCTTGTCAAAAAAACGCGGATCCGAAACGATGGACAGAGGCGGCATCGTCTTGTGGACCGCTGCCGCCCCCGTGGCCACCTGGGACCTGGCGCAACTGATGAACCACCGCCGCCGCAGCCAGTTGCTCGACGAGACGGGCGGGCGCGTCGACGAGGGCGATGCCAGGCAGCCCTGCGGATGAGCCGGAGGCGCGGCGCGACGCCTGACCCAGTGGGCAACCGGCCCCACCCGTTCCGCTCCCGATCCCTCTCCCATGCCAAGACGCTTCCACATCGAGACCGTCGGCTGCCAGATGAACGTGCTCGACAGCGAACTGGTCACCGCCAGTCTGCTGGCGGCGGGCTACGAGGCGGCGACAAGCCGGCGCGAGGCCGACATAATCCTGTTCAACACCTGTAGTGTCCGCCAGCACGCCGAGGACAAGATCTACAGCGCCTTGGGACGTCTGAAGCACCTCAAGGACCAGCATCCCCAGAAGGTCATCGCGGTCCTCGGTTGCATGGCCCAGAAGGACCAGGCGGGGATTTTCAAGCGGGCCCCGCACGTCGACCTGGTGGTTGGGCCAGGCCAGATCGGCCGGTTGCCCCTCCTCTTGGCCCAGGTGACCGCCGAGCGCCGGCCGCTCGTGGAGGTCAGCCTCGGCCGCCGCGCGGCCTCCCGCGCGGAGGTCGAGCAAAGCTTCGAGGCGTTCGACCCGATCCGCATCGTCCGGGCCAGGCACTCCGTCCACCAGGCGATGGTCCGCGTGATGTTCGGCTGCGACCAATTCTGCACCTACTGCATCGTGCCCAGCGTCCGCGGCCCGGAGCAAAGCCGCCCGATCGAGCAGATTGAATCCGAGGTCCGCCAGTTGGCCGATCAGGGCTGCGTCGAGGTGACGCTGCTCGGCCAGACCGTCAACAGCTACCAGGCGATGGCCGACGGTAGGAGAGTCGGCCTGGCGGACCTGCTCGACCGGCTCGATTCCGTCGCGGGACTCCGGCGGATCAAGTTCGTCACCAACTTTCCGCGGGGCGTGGGCGACGACCTGCTCCAGGCGGTCCGCGATCTGCACAAGGTCGCCCCCTACCTGCATGTGCCGGCTCAGAGCGGCTCCAACGCGATCCTCAAGCGGATGAAGCGCGGCTACACCGTGGAGGAATACCGCCAGCTCCTGGAGAGAATCCGCGCAACGGTGCCCGGCGCCGCCGTGACGAGCGATTTCATTGTCGGTTTCTGCGGCGAGACGGAGCGGGACTTCGAGCAGACGGTGGACCTGGTGCGTTTCGGGCGTTTCAAGAACAGCTTCATTTTCAAGTACAGTCCGAGAACCGGCACCAAAGCCGACGAGCTTTTCGACGACGACGTGCCCGAGGACGTCAAGCGGAGGCGGAACAACGAACTGCTTGCCGTGCAGAACGCGATCAGCCAGGAGGAGAACGAGCCGTTCGTCGGCCGCACGGTCGAGATTCTCGTCGAGGGTCCGAGCAAGGCCGCCCAGCGGCACGCCGGGCAGGGCGCGTTCGTCCAATTGACGGGTCGAACGGCCTGCGACCGGATCGTTGTCTTTGACGGCGCCCCGAGCCTCGCCGGCCGCATGCTCCAGGTTGAGATCGAGTCGGCCAATTCGTTCACCCTTTTCGCGCGCCCGGCCGGCAGGCCGGGCGCCGCTGGACGCTGAATCCGCTGGCCGTTCCATTCCGCTTGCCAGAGCTCGGGCCGCCGCCCGCGGTCGCGGCTCGGATGGCCGCCTCGGCCCGAGCGGAGACTGGCCGTGATTGTGGAAACCGCTGCTGGATGGCAAAATCCATGCAGGCGGCGCCCCACACGAAGACTCGGCACGAACATGAAACCCGACCAACTGCGAAGCTACCTGGATGACTTTGGCCGGGCGGAAGCTTGGCTGCGCGACCTGAACCTGGCGAATCCGCGCCGCGCGCATGGCAACCTGCTGGGGCTGGCGACGAGCGGGATCACGCTTGACCTGATGGCGTCGCTCTGCGGCCAGCTCCACAAGCGCCTGCCCACGTGCGCCGATCCCGACATGGCGCTGAACAACCTGGACCGGTTCGTCGCCGCCGCCCGCAACCCCCTGTCTCTGGGCGCCCTGTTCCAGCGCGATCCCGAGTCGCTCGCCACACTGCTCCAGATCTGCACGACGAGCCAGCATCTGGCCGACTCGCTGGCGACCGACCCGGAGGCCTTCGACCTGTTGCGGCTGACCGAGGGCGAACCGGTGTCCAGGGACCGGTTGGTCCAGGACCTGCTGAGCGAGATCGACGCCCTCGAGCACGACCAGGCAGTGTCTCGCGCGGTGCGGCGATTCAAGCGCCGCGAGACCTTGCGAATCTCTTACGGCGACATCATTCGCGAGCAGCCGCTGAAGACAGTCACCGCGCAGATTTCGCACCTGGCCGACGCGGTTGTCGAGGCCGCCCTGAAGGCCGCCTGGCGGCGGACAAGCCAGCGCCGGGGGATGCCGCTGGGCCCGAATGGCGGCCGCGCGCGATTCGTGGTCCTCGGGCTGGGGAAGCTGGGCGGAACGGAGCTGAACTATTCGAGCGACATCGATCTGATCTTCCTCTACGACGGCGAGGGGCGGACCGATCGGCCGCGAAGCATCAGCAACCGCGAGTTCTTCGAGTTGCTCGCGCGCGAATTGGTCCGCGTGCTGACCGAGCAGACCGACATGGGATCGGCCTACCGGGTCGACCTCCGCCTCCGGCCCGAGGGGGAGCAGGGACCGATCGTGATCAGCGCCGACGGCGCGATGCGGTATTACGATCTCCGCGGACGGACCTGGGAACGCCAGGCGCTGATCAAGGCTCGGCCGGTGGCGGGGGATTTGCGCCTCGGCGAGGAATTCCTCGAGCAGTTGGCCCCGTGGATCTACCGCCGCTATCTGAACACTGCGGACATCAGCGGCATCAAGGCCCTCAAACGGCGGATCGAGCGCCGCGCCCAGCAGGAGGGGGGCGACCATCGCGATGTGAAGTGCGGGCACGGCGGGATTCGCGACATCGAGTTCGTGATCCAGTTCCTGCAACTCCTCCACGGCGCCGACCTGCCCGAAGTCCGCACCGGAAACACGCTCGAAGGCATCGCCCGGCTGGCCGAAGTCGGCTGCCTGACGGACCAGGAGAGCTCCCTGCTGGCAAAGAACTACGCGTTTCTGCGGAAGCTCGAACACCGCCTGCAAATCATGTTTGATCTGCAGACCCACACCGCCCCGGAGGAACCCGGCGAGGTGCGCAAACTGGCGCTGCGGATGGGCTACCGCGACTCGGCCGGCCGCACGGCGCTGGAGGCGTTCCAGAGAGACTACGACCGCAGCGCGGTGGTCAACCGGCGAATTCTCGACCACCTGCTCCACGACGCGTTCCGCGGCGACACGCAGACCGCCGCCGAGGTCGACCTGGTTCTCGACCCAGCCCCCCCGGAGGACCGCGTCCGCGAAGTCTTGGGCAAATACCCTTTTCGCGACGTGAGAGTCGCCTACCGGAATCTGATGGCGCTGGCCGAAGAGCGGATCCGCTTCCTCTCGACGCGCCGCTGCCGCCATTTCCTGGCTTCCATCGCGCCCGACCTGCTGGCCGCCATCGCCACGACGCCCGATCCCGATTTCACCCTGATGAATCTCGGCAAGGTCGCCGACTCGCTGGGCGGCAAAGGCGTCTTGTGGGAGCTGTTCAGCTTCAATCCCCCCTCGCTTCAGCTCTACGTGCGGCTCTGTGCATACGCCCCATATCTGTGTGGAATCCTGACGAGCAATCCGGGCATGATCGACGGGCTGATGGACAGCCTGGTGCTGGACCGCCTCCCCTCGCGGCAAGCCCTCCGCGACACGCTCTCGGGCCTTTGCCACCGGGCGGAGGACACCGCGCCGGTCCTGCACAGCTTCAAGAATGATCAGCAGCTTGGCGTGGGGGTCCGCGACGTGCTCGGCAAGGAGGAGATATCGGCGATCACGGGCACACTCTCCGACATTGCCGAGGCGTGCCTGGAGCAGATCGCCGCCAGGGAATACGAGCGGCTCGCCAAGAAGTTCGGCCATCCGACGCTCGCCTGCGGCGCGCGGCGGGGCGCGCGGTGCGAAATGGCGATTCTCGCCCTGGGCAAATTCGGCGGCCGGGAAATGAATTATCATAGCGACTTGGACGTCGTTTTCCTCTATGAGGAAGAGGGGCAGACCGCGCACGCGGAGTTCGGCGGAAAAGAGACCACATCGAACCAGCATTTTTTCGGGGAGCTCGGCCAGCGAATCATCAAGGTCACCAGTCGGCTGAGCTCCCATGGCCGGCTTTACGAGATCGATGCCCGCCTGCGGCCGACCGGCAAGAGCGGGATGCTTGCCACCTCGCTTGTCGAGTTCGCGCGGTATTTCGCCTCGGGCGACGGCCAACTCTGGGAGCGCCAGGCGCTGACGAAAGCGCGGGTGGTCTGCACCTCGCCGGAGATGGCCGAGAAGACCGCCCGAGTCGCCGCCGCCGCCGCGTTCGACCGCCCCTTTACTCGGTCGGATGCGGAGGCGATCCGGCAAATGCGCCGCCGCATGGAAGGAACCGCCGCCGGCGCGAATCTGAAACGCGGCCCCGGCGGCATCGTCGACATTGAATTCCTTGTCCAGACGCTCCAGCTCAAATACGGCCGGGATGACGCCACGATACGAACGCCCAATACCCTCGAGGGGCTGCGGGCTCTGCATCGGGCGGGACTTCTTGCCGAGGACGACTGGCGCTTCTTCACCGAAAGCTACCAGTTCCTGCGGACGCTGGAAGGCCGCCTTCGGCTGATGAATATGACGGACCAGAGCCGGCTGCCCGAAGACCCGACCGAGCTGACAAAGCTTTCCCACCTGCTTCGCTGGCCCAGCGGCGGAGCGCTGCTGGTCGATTTCGAGCGCTGCCTGGCCGGCACCCGGGAACGCTTCGACCGGATATTCGATGCCCAGGCGGGCTAGCCCGGCCGCCGGCTGAACGCCGGGACGCCCAATCGAGTTGCCGCGCCATGAGAACAGGCCCCTGGGGGCGTGGCCGGCGCTGCCAGGCCAAATCGGGGAATCGGCGGCGGAAACCCGGCCGGATCATTCCTCCACGGTCCGGCATCGACTGCGGCTGCGGAGCGACCGCCGCGGAATGCGGCCGGGGGCGGAATGAAGTCCGTTCTGCGAGAACCATCCGGCCTAGGCCAGGTCGATTTCGCGCCCGCCGGGGATTTCGGACGGGAGCACGAAGATCTTGCCGTCGCCCATCCGGCCGGTCCGCGCCACCTCGACGATCGTCCGCACAACCTCGTCCACCCGCAGATCATCGACCCAGAGCGCGATCTCGACTTTCGGCAGGAAGGCCGCTGAGTACTCGCTCCCCTTGTATTCGTCGAGATAGGACTTCTGCCTCCCGTACCCCTTTACCTCCGAAACACAGCACACCTCGAGCGGAGCGTGCTTGAGGTTTTCCAGCACGCGCTCCACGAGGTACGGCTTGACGACGGCAATCACCTGCTTCACGAAAAGTCGCCGGAAGAAAATGGGAACCCGCCGGTTGCTGCGGCCTGCCCCGCGCCGGGCGAATCCTCGGCTCGATGACGACCAGTCTAGCTTGATCAAAGGCGGCTGAAAAGGCCGGCTCGCGCCGAGGAGAAGTGGCTGATCGCACTGGAAGACGCCTGCCACGCCCAGGGCGCCTCGCTCCACGGCAGGCCGATGGGAACCTGGCCAGGGATCGGCTGCTTCAGCTTCCAAGCCAGCCGACCCTTGCCGGCCATCGAAGGAGGCCTTCCAAAAGGTCTGGACGCACCCCAAGCAGCCTGCCAAGGCATGAGCCATCCGCGGCGCGGGGCCCCGCCGCCGTTGCGGCCGCGGCAACGGCCGGGAGAGCCGGCGGCGTCTTAAATCGTCCAGCCTTCGCGGTATTTCCTCTGAAGCAGATCGCTGGCCTCGGGGTAATTGGTGATCTGCATCGCGTCGGCGTTCCACTCGAGCGATCGGCCGCTGCGGTAGGCGAGGTTGCCCAGCAGCACCGCCTCGGTCACAGCGCCGGAATAGTCGAAGTTGCACGTGGTGGGACTGCCCGTCTTGCAGGCGATGATCCATTCCTCGTGATGGCCGGGCGAGGGAGGGATGCTCTTCTCCGGCCGCGGGTAGCCTTCGAACTTCGCTTCGGGCCAAAGCACGTGCCTGGAATAGTTGGCCAGCAGCATTCCCTTGCTGCCCACGAAGACTCCCCAGGCCCAGGCGGGGATGTCGTTTTCGACGAACAGGGCCGGCCGCTGGCTGCCGTGGGTCCAGGTCAGCGTGACTGCCGGCAGTGCGCCCCGCGGATCGAACCGGCAGCGGACATGCTGCCAGGCCGGCGTGCTCTCCGCGTGGGGCGGCGGCCCCTCGGCTTCCACCATCGCGGGGGAGCGAAGATCGAGGGCCCAGAAGGCAAGGTCGAAGTAGTGGCAGCCCATGTTGCCGAGCGCGCCGCCGCCAAAGTCCCACCAGAAGTGCCAATCGTGCGGCACGTAGCAGGGATGGTACGGCCGGTAGGGCGCCGGGCCGAGCCAAAGGTCCCAGTCGAGGCCGGCCGGCACGGGCGGAGTCTCCGCGGGGCGATCCCCCGCGCTGCCCCCGCCGGAAAGCCAGCAGTGGCACTCGCTCACCTCGCCGATCGCCCCCGCGCGGATCAACTCGACAATCCGCCGATAGTTCTCCGTGGCGTGGATCTGGGTGCCCATCTGCGTGGCCACGCCGTTTTCCCGGGCGACTCGGGCGGCCAGCCGCGCTTCGTACACCGAGTGCGCCAGCGGCTTCTCGCAGTAGGCATGCTTGCCCATCCGCATCGCCATCACGCTGGCCGGGGCATGAACATGGTTCGGGGTGCTGACGACCACGGCATCCACCAGGCGGTCCGTTTCGTCGAGAAGCTTGCGGTAGTCGCGATACTTCTTCGCTTCCGGAAATCCGGCGAAGGAGTCGGCGGCGCGGCGCTCGTCGACATCGCAGAGGGCCACGATGTTCTCGCCCGCCGCCGCGATGGCCTTCAAGTTGTCGCCGCCTCGGCCGCCCGCCCCGATCACGGCAACGCCCAGCTTCTCGTTGGCATGGTAACCGTAGGCCGACCGGCCGTTCGCGAGGATCGTCAGACCGGTTCCGCCCGCGGCGGCCAGAAATGCGCGCCGACTGAGTCTGTTTCGCATGGTTGTCTCCCACCTTAAAAGTCAGCCTGACCAGGTTGGCAACGATTGGATGCCGATCCCGCCCCGGCCATTATTGGCTGTTGGCGATCAACTCGATTCCACTTAGGATCGCCCTGCCGCGGTGCGGTTTGAGCGTGACTTCAAGAGCGTCTTTCATCGAAATGTTCTCGAACTGCTGGATCGTGCCCCGCCTGCGGCCGCCAGCCGTCTTGACGACGTCGAATCGCTCGGCAACTGCGTTGCCGTTGAGCAGGATGTCGAACACCCTTTGGCCCGGCTGATTCTGATCGGGCTCGGCAAAGTAGAGGCGAACGGTATAGGCGGCCGGTCGGAGACCGGATAGCGTGACGGTCGACGCTCCTTCCAGGCCTGAGGCGGCCACCCAAGGCCAGCCGTTTCCGCCCTTGATCCAAATCGAACCGGGCGGGCACGGCCTGGCCGCAAGGGACGACCAGCTCGCCGCCGTTGACAACCAGGTAGCCGTGCGGGGTCAGCCCGCCAAGCGCCTGGGTATTCTGCGGGTGCGGCGCGTCGAGATGCCCGCTGCCGTCGTTCAACCAAACCACCTCGCCGGTTTCGGCGTCGAGTGAATAGAGGAAGATGCCTTCAAAGGGCCAGACTCCAGCCGCGAAGTAGACCTTGCCTTGATGGAGAACAGGGCCGCCGCGGACCGGCCAGAGCGAGATCAGCCGCCCGTTGCCCAAGACCTTGCGGCTCGACGGCACGGCACGGAACTTCCACAACAGGCGGCCGTCGGCCGCCGCCAGACAGTCGAGATGTCCGTCGTCGGACCCGAAAAGCACGCGGTCCTTCCAGGCCACCGGGGCCAAGCGCACCGGCCCTTCCGTCAAGAACCGCCACCTCGTTTTGCCCGTCTCCGTGTCGAGCGCGGTTACACTATCGTTGTGCGACGACGCCACATACATCGTCTTACCCAAGACGACCGGCTCGTGGCCGGCATCGAACTGAATCCGCCTGGTCCGATAGGCCGGCTTCGGGGCGGGAAACTGGCGGACCCAAGCGAGGCCGAGATCTTCCGGCAGGGTCTGGGGCGATTGGCCGCTCCGGGCGGAATCGAATCGCCACATCGGCCAGTCTTCGGCGGATGCGTTTGACACTGCCCCGCAGATTACGCTCACTGCAATAGACACAGGGAGCAAGAATGTCCGCTGGCGGGGCATCACTAGTCTCTTCTTTCGTTGTATGAAATGCCTGGTTGGGCTGCTCGTCGTACCAACGCATGGCCAACCTGCGGGGAAAGAAAAGCCGTTGGCCGGCCCGTTCAAACCAGCATCCGATGCCACGAGGCGGTTGTCAAGGCGCGGCCTGGCGACGGGCCAACTGGCGTCCCCTGGCCCGCTAACCCGGATCATTCATGGGCCGATCGGCATGCCGAAGCGCAAGCGAGGACGGATAATCCGAGTGGGCGCCGCTTGCGCGGCGGGCAATGGCGCCGCTGACGCGTCGGGTTGTGGCCTCGCTGACGCGCCGGGTTGTGATGGCGCGTGCGACACATCGGAGAATCCCCGGTTCATGGATAACCCGGGATA
>Ga0209722_1002056_pt1 | contig 16408 bp, 23 predicted proteins | sample BioC12SIPDNA_2_FD_185745 | JGI IMG/M metagenome (GOLD analysis project Ga0209722, IMG submission 185745) | Anaerobic biogas reactor microbial communites from Washington, USA - Biogas_R1_A C12 SIP DNA (SPAdes) (version 2) | ecosystem: Engineered > Bioreactor > Anaerobic > Unclassified | place... | reverse complement strand
TCTACTGATATATTATTATCAGAAACACAACCAGTCAAAAATATTTCTGTTGATATTATACTTCATAAACAACCGTCTATATGCATTAGTGCAGATATTTTAATTGCCGGCCAAGTTACGAAAAATATTGCCACTGATATTTTAGTATCTGAACAAATCGAGAAAAATACTAGTATAGATATTCACGTTTCAGAATTAAAGTCTAAAAATATTTCTACTGATATTATAACAACAGAACAAATCGAACAAAATGTTGCTACAGATATTATATTATCATCGTCGGCATCTCAAAATATTTCTACAGATATAATAGTATATAAATCACCATATTATTATATTAATGGTACGGATTTTACAGAATATATTTATGATGTTGAAGCGGATGGATTCGACCTTCAGATGAGTAAACTGTCATATCCAAATAGCAAAGATTATAACACGATTGATCAAGGGAGAAATCCATTAACATTCAAGTTTAAGATCCGAACAACCGATAGAATAATCATGAACGAATTTGTAAATATTTTATTAGGAACTCCTACAACTTTTTATGATGGTTTCTCGGATTTTTATTATAAAGTTTCGCATATTGAAGCTGTACCAGAATATGATCAGAGACGATTTGTAAATTGTTTAGACTGTAAATTAATATGTACTCATCCGTGGCGAATAGCCGACGATGAAGCATCGTTTACCGCAACTTCGGAAAGTTTGCCGTACACTACGACTTCAACAATTACAAATTATGGACACATGGATTGTCCCTTGTACGAATTGTCAGTAACAGGAATTTATGCAAATGGTAATCATCTTACAGACGTTATTTTATATGTTATGAATGGTGTTACTGAAGAATCATCTTTAACAATATGGGATCAAGCAAATACTAACGAAGTTGGGGTTTTAGACGACGACGGAAACTTTACATGCACTTATACAGATACTTTCGCAAGTGATACACTGTTTACCCAAGACGCAACTGCTTCCGGATGTGCGGTAAGTGGCGGTAGTGTGGCAATGGGGAACGATGACTATTTTTATTATAAGTTCTATGGTCCGGGGATTCTCATTGACAACATAAAACTTACTGCAAATATTTCTAATGTTACGGGATCGCCAGTCATTCAATATTCGACTAATGGAAGCGATTGGTCGGAAGCCGTTTCGACTGCGTCATTAACTGCAGGAAGTGGCAAAGAAACTGTTTATTATTTAAGCGGAACTAAGAAAAAATCGGATGTTTATGTTAGATTCTATAGTTCTGCTGCTGGAACTATGACTATTAATAGTGTAAAATTCGAGGGAGTCCGAGATGTAACTATTGCAAGCGATTTACCAAGTATCGGAGCTGGAGAAAGCAGATCTATAAAAATTGGTGGAAGTGGTTCGTCGACGGCAACAATTTCGGGATCATTCCGATATAGATTGTGGGCTATCTAAATGAATCAAATTTCGCTTGACGGAGGTGAATAAATATAAATGTCAGAATATACTTTTTATGTTACTAATACGGATGGTTCCACATTTTATGTAGATGTTACTAATTATAATTTCGACTGGTACGATGACAAAGCCCACAAATTATCTTTTACATGTTATAAGAAATATCCCGTTGAAGAAAACGCAATTATTTTAGTAAGTTACAAAGGGAGTTATCCCTTTGCGGGAACTATAGATAAAATTGTTGAAAAAGATGAAACTTATAAATGTGAATGCAAGAGTAAAGATGCGCTACTTGATCAAAGAATCGGATGTCTATATGAATATCCGGCAGCAACTACTATAACTCAAATGTTAAGTAGTTCTAAACCATCCGACAATAATAATATTATTGGATTGTTATATTGGGCGAATTCCGGAGTTATTGCAGGACCGGGAACCGGCGGGTTCGAACTTTATTCTGGAACCACTTATTATATTAGTGGGGGGAGTTCGTCATCCGTTTTTGGAAATGTCGACACTTCCGGAATTTTTGAAGATGGCACTGCTTTAATAAAAGGAGGAAGTAAAAGTACTTTAACTGCGGGGCAATATTATCAAGAATCAACGGGACTTTATGTAAGATGCACTGATAATAAAGATCCAAAATATCATCGGATATCTATTCCGAACTGGAAAGATACCGGGATAAGACTTGGAACCCTTAGTAGTGGAAGTACCACGTTTACAACTCCCTTTAGAGTTGGCCGAGACAAACTCTATAAAGAAATAATAAGAGTGATGAAATTCGGCGAAATGGAATTTCAATTTGTTTATGAGAGTCGAAATGGATCTTCTTATGTTTATTTGGACGGTAAAGCAGAAGTTGGAAATGGGTCGGTAACATCGCCAGTGAAACGTTATACTGAAAATAAGAATGTTGGAAAACTCGAAGATTCACGAGACACGAAAAAAGTTAATGGTGTTGTTGGACTTGGTTACGGTTCCGGATATACGCAACAGTTGGCGGCTTATGTAGATTTAAATGCGCGTGGAGTTTGGAGAGAGTCAACTTATTCGGATTCACATTTGTTTAGTGAGTATTTGGAGACTACTTTGGAAGATGTTTGGGAACAATGGAACGATAATCAGACGTATATTATTGATGACGTTTTGCCGGATTATTCGTTGGAGATTGGAGATTATGTAAGAATTACGCTGGATCAAGACGAAGAAGTCACGAAACGAGTTAAACATATCTCTATAAAAAATGACGAAAAGATGAAGTTGGAACTAAACAAAAGAATTCGTGATGCCGAAGACTTAATAAAATCAAAGAGTGAAATTTATGATAATATGTTAAATTTTATAGATACATATTATTCGAGTTATGAATTTCATTTTGATGGTAATGTAGATAATAATGTGCCACTGGATGTAAAATTTCGGATAGATTCAGATCAAATTGATGGAAATTTTGATTATAGATTTTTGTTGAGTCTTACTATTGATGCATTTAAATCAAATGTTGTATCAGTAACAACGAATTCGCACGGTCATACGAATAAGACGAGTTCGGGATCTACATCGGCGCATGGCGGAACAGGAAGCGCAGGAGATCATTATCATAGCGTAACTGGTGCAACATCAGAATCGGATGGTACTCCAAACGTTAAAGTTGTATCGTGGGCCAGCAAAATATCATCTGCTGACAACCATTCACATAGTGCGCCGAGGCATAGCCATTCTGTGTCGGGAGAAACTGCATACACCGGAACCACGAGTTCCCATGATCATACTTATTGGAGAACTTATACATCGACTGGATCAGGCGGAGACGGATCAACTAGTGACAACGGATCGCATAGCCATAGTCATACAATAGGAGTACAAGTCTCTGGACCAGATCATACACATGAAGTATCTGGGCAAACTACTGATATCCATACAGGACACTCTGGACATTCTGTAACAGATAATCCCAAACCCGGACCACTAACTGTATACACCCAAGATTCCGAACAAGACGCAATAAATAAGTTTTTAATGTTAGAAACTACAGGAAGTCCAAAACATATAACAGTAACGATAACTTTAAATGGTAGTGCCGTAACAGGAAGTCCATTTACAGATTATTATATTGATGATACTATAAACGATATAGATATATCATCTTTAGTAAATATTACTGGAGATAACACGTTAAGAATTTCAATAAGTGAATATGGAGGAAGTAATCCAGTGAGAGCGGCTATTAATGGATCAATATCCTCCAAGTATGTCTTGAATAGTTATATTTAATTATTTTATTTGGACAGATTGTAAAATATCTATCGTTGCATTCCATCCGAAATTCGGAAATCCTCTAGTATATGGACTCGTTAAACTAATTCCTAATTCGAACACTAATACTATTTAAACCTGTCGATTGGAGGAGAACTTATGGAAGAATTTACGCCAAGAATAGAAGAGAAAAAAGTTTGTTATAAACATTTTGATGAAATTATGGAAATAATTTCAGAAGAAAATAAAGCAATGAATCGATCTAGTAAAGGAAGAAATTTGTATAGTCGGGAACGAATGTTAAAAGAAGATCCAGTTTTGGGAGAGTATGAAGTTTTGAATATTTTTCAATTTGAAGACGACGGAACAAAATTTAAAATTGCGTCTATTGCTTGGACAGATGAAGACGGAAATATTCTTACACTGAACGATCTCAACAAAATAAATAAACATGCAATGATAATGCAACATAGCGATGCGTTGGAAGAAAAATTGAGAGTTCGAAAAATTGAATTAGAAGCGATGAAAGATATTAAAGATGAATTCCAAGCCGTGAAAATGATGAAGAAACGAGATAACCCAACTTCCTTAAATGAGTTGATAAAATAATGTCAAAACTGATGAATTTTATTAATCGAGTAGAAAATGATTCAAGAGAAGAAATTCAAGAGAATTTAAATGTGACGCAACATGAAAAGAATTTTACGGTACATGCTTTAATAGATTTATTAATATATAAAGGAGTTTTTTCAATAGATGAATGGATTACTGCCCAAGAAAATGCAGAAATTTGTGGAGGAGTGTTATCTATTGAACAAGAAGTAACACTATTGAATAATTTGATATGTCGGAGGGGAATAAATGGCTAATGTTGGCAGTTGGCAACCCGACAGATTAGACACTATCCATTATATTCATAAGTTGGCAGAAGCTAGAGTTGGCGAGGGATATTCTGTTATTTCTGGATGTGATGTTCATGAAAAAGGAATTCCAGATATGGATGTAGTAGTAGATTCTGGCGAAATTTTTTATGGAGATGTCTATAAGACTGTTGCAGGAAATAATGTTACAATTTCCGCTGCAAATGGAACTAATGATAGAATAGATGTTATTTATGTTGATAGTTCTGGAGTTGCACAAGTTCATACTGGAGATGCTTTACCCGTAAATGATCCGTTGGGAAACACTGTTTGGACTCAATATGAAAGTCCATATCCGAAAACTGGATGTCCAACAGGTGTAATTATTGCGTTAGTTTATGTACCTGCTAATGATACTTCTATAGAAAATGCACAAATTGAAGATATTGCACAGTATAATATTAGAAAACATGCTATAGATTCTACAGTTGAACATACTGGAGTAAGTGGCGCTACTGAAAATAATTTTGTAAGTTTTGATGCTAATGGACTTCCTAAAGATTCTGGACATAAAGATGCCGATTATGAAGATGCTGGAACAGCTTCAACTGTTGTAAGTACTCATGAGAGTTCTTATACACATTCATTAATAGCGGATCACGGTAGCAGACACATTACTAGCGGTGATGATGAAATTGATGGAGATAAGCTTGATATCGATTGGAACCCTACAAATTATACACCATCTACAAGCCCATCAGAAGTAAATAATGCCGATAATTTGACTGCACACTTATATGGAATAGATCAAAAGTTAGGAACTTTAGGAAGTTCTTATAGATATATTCTGTTTTTGCCTCAGAGCTTTGGATACCCGGCGACTAACCCAGCTGAGCTGATCGAATGGGTCGGAACGAACACCACCCGACAGGAAGCTCGATTCGACGACACTACCGAGGAGTTCGTTACGGGTGGGTTTCCGGTGCCTGCTGATTACGATTCGTCCGGGACGATCACCATAATGGTAATTGGAAGAAGTCTCACCGCTGCTGCCTCGAAGAACGTGGCGTTTACGTTCCGACATCTTCCATTAGCCGATTCTGAGGCGATGGATGTTGCTTATACGTCGTCTGCGTCCGGTGATTCTGCTACTGACGCAACTCAGGGGGATCTCGAAGTTCATTCTTGGACTGTAGGGACGCCGGGATGGGCGAAGGGCGACTGGGTCGATTTCAAGCTGAGCCGGAATCCATCGGCAACGGAAAATCTGACGGGTGACTGGTGCTTGAGGGCGATGGTTCTAAAAATTCCGGTAACGGGGTGATTGAATGAGAAATGAAAAGTCATTGGTGGAGATAGGCCGCGAATCGATAATATCTTCAGAGGTCATCTCGCCGGAAGATATCAACAAGCTTGACGCGATCCAAGATTCGCTGATGCTGTCGGTAGACACTCGGACGATCTGGCGGACTCAGGTGGAGGCCGAAGTCTCGGTCCTCAACGATCTGAAATACCCAACTCCAGCAGCCAAGTTCCATCAAGCCGCAAAAGAACAGGTAGTGTTTTTTGACAACTTACATCACCTAAGTTTCGATTATCGGCGCAAGTTGCTAGATCTAGAAGAGATTGACCAGAAAATAGCCGATGCCGAACCAGGATCGATTGAAGCCCGCCGTCTGGAGATCGACCGAGAAGAAGCAATCTATATGCTGTCCGTCATGCAACATGAGGGCCGGGAACGGGTGCGAGAGATCGTGATGTGGGAGGAGATCAAACAAAAGTGTTTGAAGGCTGACCCCACAATTCACCCTGAAAACAAAAACGCAGACCAACTCAGAGGGCTTGCGTTATCATATGTTCGACAACTTCCAGCCGCACTAAAATCTACCACTGATCCAGCTTCCTCAAATAATATCATTGGTCAAGCCGGTACGATGTTAGTCGCGTGCGATCAAGCTGGGATCAATCTGGGCCGGGAAGGAATAGAAGCCAGGAAGATGCTAAAAAAGTGTGGGTGGTACTGATGATCGGATCGTGGAGTTATGGCGGCAATCTTGGCACAGCCAGATATGCCCTAGCAGGTGGTGGCGGACCTTCTGCTGCGATTTGTATGGGCGGATACACGAACTCGAATTCCAACAAGACCGAAGAATATAATGGGACTTCGTGGAGTTCTGGCGGCAATCTTGGCACAGCCAGACGTTACCTAGCAGGTGGTGGCGGACCTTCTGCTGCGATTTGTATGGGCGGATACACGAACTCGAATTCCAAGAAGACCGAAGAATATAATGGGACTTCGTGGAGTTCTGGCGGCAATCTTAGCAATGCCAGACGTTTCCTAACAGGCGGTGGCGGACCTTCTGCTGCGATTTGTATGGGCGGAGACGCGGGCTCGTATTCCAACAAGACCGAAGAATATAATGGGACTTCGTGGAGTTATGGCGGCGATCTTGGCACAGCCAGATATAACCTAGCAGGTGGTGGCGGACCTTCTGCTGCGATTTGTATGGGCGGATACACGGACTCGTATTCCGACGTGACCGAAGAATATAATGGGACTTCGTGGAGTTATGGCGGCAATCTTGGCACAGCCAGACGTTACCTAGCAGGTGGTGGCGGACCTTCTGCTGCGATTTGTATGGGCGGATACACGGGCTCGGATTCCGACGTGACCGAAGAATATAATGGGACTTCGTGGAGTTATGGCGGCGATCTTGGCACAGCCAGACGTTCCCTAGCAGGTGGTGGCGGACCTTCTGCTGCGATTTGTATGGGCGGACACACGGACTCGAATTCCAACGTGACTGAGGTGTATATCGCCGAAACCGTTGGGGGCGGAGCAATATGGATGTAATCAATATCGATACAAACAAAATATTTTTTAGTAAACACACACCCGATACAGAGTATGAATCGTTGCCTTGGGTTAAACTCGATGATATCGATTTTTCGGGGATCTGCATCGATCCATCGACCACCGAAGGAAAAACGGCCCTACGACGAGTAGCACGCGGGTCTTACGTAATCGAGAACTTGGTCGCCCGATGGAAGACCGAAGAGGAGTTGTACGATCTCGAAGCCGCCAGAGCGGAGAAGATGCGACAGCTCCATCTCCGAGTGCTGGAGGTTGTCCGGGACAGGGCAGGGGCGCAAGTAGGCGAGCCGTGGCGAGGGCTGCTAGAAGAGATTTCCGGTGATCAGTTGACCGTGTTCGGATCGCTTACGGGGTTATGTTACCTCCTCGGAAAAACGATCTCCACTAATGATATCAAGACGGCATACGTAGATCTCAAGGGTCAGATCGAGGCGGCGACCACGAAAGAAGAACTGGACGCCATAGTGATACCGTGAAGCGATGTGGGCGCACTTAGCGCCCGATCCTCGCCTCGTGGTGGATGCAATATATATTTTTTTTTTTTCAAATATTATTATTCAATATTAATTATAATATTGTTCTAATAAAAAGAGCGTAAACTATAAATACTAGAAGCGGTATAATAGGGGATGCCGCAGTGCGAAGCGGCGAGGACGTAACATGTCTAGCATACTAAATAAGAAGTGGACAGTAGAGGGGCAAGCATCGAAATATCCGATTGGCGGAGAGACGGTTTCTCTAGTTTTTCGAGATGTTGAACTTACGGAAAAAGTTTGTAAAGTGATGGAAAAGGGAATTGCAAACAAGAAGTATGAAGACCTTTCGTCTGCAAACAAACAGTATGTAGACGGAATCGATAAGCTGATGTCCTACAATGGAGAATGGGAAATTCCAAAGTTTGTTGACCGATACCGATTTCTGTTTGATTGTGCTGAATTTCCGGACTGGACAAATGCTTTTATCGATATAGAAATCCCAGAAGGAAAAAATCTGATGTACGCAAGTGGTAAATTTGCAAAGTGGATTTATCCGATAACGGGAAAGGCGATTCAGCCCGGCGAAGATGTAGCAATTACGGACTTTATCAATGTTGGGGATAAGTTCGTTGGAACGGTACTAAATAGAAACGGATGGGTGTCTCTTGATCCGAAGAGCATTAGAAAATTTGAGAAAGTGATGATTTCGATTGACGACGTACCAATTGAACTTGTGGCGTCACTTTTAGTAGTGAAAAATGCTGGAAACGTCACAAAGAAAGAACTCCAGGAATATCTTACTGGAGTAGAATATCCAGAGACTTTCGCAGAAGATTACAAGAGACTTATAGATGAGGGATTTGTAGAGTACGTTGATGGAAAAATTGTTCTGAATGTTAAATTTGGAGAGTAAATCTCTCCTTAAAAATATTTTTGGAGTTATGATAATGAAACATGTTGTTAGCAACCGGGATTGTAACACGATAAATGATTTCGAGATATCGCGAGATATGTTGGAACATGGAAAAATTTTAGCGTTCGCAGATTATGATGGAGTTTGGGTTCTTTCAAAAGTTGGTTCCGATGGTTGGGTGTTTACATCGTTTGGAACAGCGATGCATTTCTCAAACATTGGCACTATAGAAAATACTATTAAATATATCTTATCACATAGTAAAGATCTGATTTTATTCGATAGCATTACAGAATTCTTTAAGTGGGCTCTTGAACAGTCTACTTAAAAATATTTTTTTGAGGTTATAAAATGGCCGTGATTAACAATCAATATTTGGAACCGTTACGAATCAGTATTTACGGAAGATCGAAAGTCGGAAAAACGACGTTAGCAGCGGGAATTCCGGGATGTCATGTACTAAATTTTGCAAATGTTGAAGTAGAAGATTTGCAGAAAGTTACTATCAAAGCACATGGTGGGGATTCGTTTGTAGCTTGTGAGAAGTTGGCAGATGCTGGAAAATTCGATATGAATAACTATCATTATATTGTTGGGTGGTCGGATTATAAAGCAACTGTCGGAAAAATTGTAAAGAGTCTGCCGAAGAGAGAATCGAGTGATCCAAGACCATGGATCATTTATGACGATACAACGAATTTTCGGATGATGGCCAGAGTCCAATACGAGGATGAAAAAAATAAAGTCCCTGGAAAGATGCAATGGGGGTTGATTTCACAGGACCAGATTAAGACACTGAATTTTGTGAATGAACATATGAATATTGTGTTGGTTCATGAAACGAAAGACGAGTATGTTGGAGGGGAAGCAACTGGAAATACAATTCCGGCATATTTTCCGAATGTTGCCGAGGCGACGTATCAAGCAAAGATTTTTGGAGAGTTGTATATAGAGAATCGGAAACGATATTTCCGAGTAGACGGAATGGCGTATGGAGACTATTGTGATCCGTCGTTTGATCCTGTAATTGAAAATCCGGACATGTTAGAGATTTTTAGAAGATGTGAACTTCCGAAAAAATTTTGGCCCGTTGAATGGCAACAATTGAAAGATCCGGTGGAAATATGACCGAACTTAAATGTTTTAAATGTGATGGGTGCGGAAAAATTATAGAATCTGCCAAAGATAGTTATAAAATAGTGATGGTAGGAGAAAAATATTATACAGGTCCTGGAAATTCTGACTATGACCAAAAGGTGAAAAAGTTAGATTTCTGCGAGAGATGCGCTCGAAATATCAAAACGTCGTTGGAAAATATTTCGAAACGTGGTGTGCATCTATGACACGACTAAAATTTTTTGAATTAACTAATTATGGAAGTGTCATTATGTACACTTTTCATAGGGATGCATTGGAGGAGATGGCAGAATATCTTAAGCAAAGATGGAAAGATAAATATGTGCAATCAGAAAAGAATTGGATGAAACTTTCGGTTAAAACTGAGAAAGACGGCGAGATGTTACTTAACAACGAAGATTTCCGGAGAGTTCTTTATGGCGAGTAAGACGCACACTTATCAAGATATTGATCAGTTGAGATGCCCGAATTGTTCTACGAAGTTGGGAGAAGACGATTATATTTTTGATGCTACTGGAGTTAACAGATTGTATAATTGTTCAGAGTGTAATTTGGCGGTGAAAGTCCAGATATTGCAGAGTCCGAGAGTAGAATTGATCTACTAATATTTTTTTATAGTGAAGAAATCGAGGGAAAAGTATAAGTAGGATGATAGCATCAGTATAGCAGAGGGATTTAGATTGAAAACGCGTAGAATGAAGATATCTGATATCATTATTAGTGATAGATTGCGAAGTATCGATGAAAAAAAAAGTGGCAGAACTTGCTAAAAGTATTGAAGAAATTGGATTAATAAATCCAGTTTCTATTAATACTAATAACGAATTAAGAGCGGGATTACATCGGATCGAAGAATACTTGGGAATGGTAAAAAATGATTGTCATTGATTCTAGGGAAAAATTCAAGGAAGAAATTCGTGAAAAACTTGTGAAGAAATTACCAGAAGTTCCGGTTAGAATTAAGAAAGTTAAATATGGCGATTATTATATTCGTAGGGCAGATAAAAGTGAAATTTGGATTGAACGCAAGTCGTTAGCTGATATTGGCAATCAGAAAAACTTGGGAGTGATGTTAAAGAGGAACGAGAAAGCGAGAGAAAACTGTGAAAATTTCTTTTTGATGATAGAGTGGGGCGATCCGAAAACGTATATTAAAGATGGGTACGTATTTACTCATATTAAAAGTGGAAAAGTTTTGCCGTCGATGTCATTAAGTCAGTTGAATGCAGCCCTGTTTAAGCAATGTGAGAAGGGGATTCCAATTCTTTACAGTTACAATATTGATGATAGTATAAATTGGATAGAGTATTTGTGGACGGTTGGAATTGGGGAACAAGATTGGTATTGCCGGAAAAGTCCGATTTCTATCTTGAATAATATTTATGGAGTTGGTCCAGTGAAAGCAAAACAAGTGTTGCAGAAATATGGGAGTGTTGGTGAAGCCATGGTGAATTGCAGGGAGTGGCTACCAAAGAGAAGTATGGAGTGGCTATTTTGAATTTCTATTATGTAAAAGAAGGACGATTTTCCGAGAAAGATTTGGCAGAAATGGAAGATGTTCTTGTTGTAGGATTTATTAATAATTTGATAATGCAGAATGAGAAGATTGCGGATATGGATATGGTGGCAACTAATAAGAATGCTATTGAAGAATTGAAGAGATTTTTTAGGGAGCGATAATTGAGTAGAGACTGTGGAGAAAATCGATTGAGAGAATATTTATAAAAATGTGTAGATAAAATGGCACAAACTATAAATAGTATGGGGTCGCAATATGGGATGGATTTCCGAGTTTAATATGTTTGAAAACTCTGTTAGAGATCTTATAGAGTTTTTAAAAGAGAATTGGTGGCATTGGTCGAAAGATTTTTGGAATGAAGAAACGAGAGAATTAGAATTGCATACGTGGGGGTGGTCCGGGAACGAAGAACTGGTGAAAGAACTGGAGAATACATTTTTTTGGACAGTTTGTTGGGTTAAATCGGAACGCGGAGGGCATTACTTGTTTAAAATTCCTGAGAAGTATTTGGAGAGATAACTTATGTCAGATATAGAAGAAGTTAAAGATAGGATAAATCGCGATGTTTCTATATATTTGCGTGAGAAACACTTAATTTGTGCAAAGTGGGAATTGCAGGATAAATGTGAAAAAATAAATGATGATGATTGTAGAATTGCACCAGCCGGATTAGACTATGAAATATATAAGAGAGATGCAACACGGTGGTTATGGGAAAAAGTTGCGAATGGAACTATTGAAATTCCTTATGGAGAAATTTATGATAATATTATAGATGAAATAGAATTTAAATATTTGAATCCACAATATAGGTAAAAATATGACATCGGAAATTCCTTATGATTGTTTTGTGAGAGACGAGAACGGGTCCATAAAGAAATTGGCGAGAGTTAACTTTGTAAATTTTTTGAGAGAGCAAGTCCCAATGTTTTCTATCAACGGGACTATATTTCTTTATAATGAGGGAATTTATAGGGAGGATTTGAAAGCGCAACAACTGAGTGCGATAGTGGCAAAGATGATTCATCAGAGCGGATGTTTTAATACACAAATGATGAAAGAAATTGTGAATGATGTGAAGAGTTTGACGTTAATTGATGTGGAGAAGTTAAATAAAAATCCTAATATAATTTGTTTGAAGAATGGACGGTATCATCTTTGGGAAGATTCTTTTGAGGAGTATAATAGTGAAGAAGTAGAAGCGGTTTTACTGAAGAATTGGATTGATGGAGGATGTAAAGAAGAATTTTTTATAAGTAATATTAAGATTCCGGTAGTGTTTGATCGGGAAGCGAAATGTCCGAATTGTGATAAATTTATTTCTGAAGTTACTAAAAATGAAGAATATGCGAAGAAATTGATGGAGTGGATTGGATACAGTCTTTATTATGATAATAAGTTGCAGAAGATATTGATCGTGCTGGGCAGTGGTGGAAATGGGAAGGGAGTCTTGTTAAGACTTTGGGAGAAGTTTATTGGAACTGAAAATTGTAGTGCTGTTACTATGGGAACTTTGGCTGGAACTCGATTTGCGGGATATGAATTGTTTAAGCATCCTCTGTTAAATCTTGTGGGAGATCAGGGACGCAACCCGATTCCTGATACCGGTATGTTGAAGAGTCTTTCTGGAGAAGATTTGATAACAGTAGAACAAAAATATGGCCAGAGTTTCGGGTTCAGATATAGAGGAAAATTGGTATTTTCGATGAACGAAATTGCGAAAGTGGATGATGCGACCGAGGGATGGTTACGGAGAAACGACATTATTAAATTTAAGAAGAAATTTCAGGAAGATAAAGATCAAAACATTGATGCAAAGTTGGGAACTGAAGTGGAATTGTCGGGATTATTTAATAGAGTTGTTCCGTTACTGAGGGAGTTATTGCATCGGGGAGAGTTTACTTGTGAAACTTCGATGGAATATGTGAAAGATCTATATGCGACTGCGTTTCAATCTGTTAGAGCTTTTGCGGAAAGTGAGTTGGAAGTTACGCCAGACGGATCTGGGAGTTTTATTGAGAAAGATAATTTGTATGAGAGTTACAAGATATTTTGCAAGAGATTGTATGTGAGACCGTTACAGACTCATAAAGCGTTCCGGAATGCACTTCAGGAAGTTTTTGATGATGATGTAGTTTATCGGAGACGGTCGGTTAATGGAGTCAATGTTACCGGATGGGAGAACCTAAAGTATTTGGAGAAGTAATCATGTTGGAACTTAATAAAGTTTATTGTGGAGATTGTCTGGAACTCATGAAAGAAATTGATGATAAAAGTGTGAATTTGGCAATATTGGATCTTCCGTATAATATTAAGAAAGACAGTTGGGATCGGGTTGAAAATTATGAAGAGTGGGTCGGGGAAGTTCTGTTGGAAGTTCAGAGAGTTTTGAAAGATAATGGATCTATGTATTTTTTTCATAATAAGATGCCGATGATTTCCAAGTTAATGATTTGGGTGGAGAATAACAGTAAGTTCGTGTTTAAAAATTTGATAACGTGGAATAAAGCGTTTATTGGTAGCGAAATGGAAGCGTTCGCCGTGCAGAAGTTTAGTATAAATATGTCTAGAAATTATAGAAGTGATTTTATAGAGTACATTTTATATTACGACTTTGGAAATCAATTTCAGCGAGTTTTAATAAATGAAATACAAGAAAAAAAATTACGAGAGATTGATTTTCGAAAATTACGAATGTCTGCTAATAACAATCCTACGGGATGGTGCTCTAATATATTACATGGAAAAAATATTCCAACTGAAGAAGATTGGGAACTTATTTGTTCGCTAATTGGAGAATATGACTATAATGATTTAGTGCAACCATTTAATACATTGCATAATAATGGAAAATTTAATGATTTTAATAGTGCGAATTGGCTATACAATCCAGCTCCGAAGATTGGACATGTGACACCGAAACCTATAGATCTCTTGCAAAATATAATATTACACTCATCTAATGAGGGCGACATTATACTTGATCCGACTTGCGGAAGTGGTTCTACATGTGTTGCAGCTAAAGAACTTGGACGAAATTTTATAGGGATTGAAAAAGAAGAAAAGTATTGCCAAATTGCAGAAGAGAGATTGCAAAATTGCGGCAAAATGTAAAAAAATTTGAAAAAAACAAAAACAATTTGTGGCGTGAGGTACTTTGCCTAACAAACTGCTAGAAATTCGGAGGTAAGACGCATCAATATGGCAAAAATAGAGAGAGATTCTTGACAGCTTGGGTAGACCCTCCATTAATTTATTTTAAATTTCTTTAGGAGAAAAGATATATAAAAGAGTTAGACTTAGTTTTTTTGGAGGCCAGCACTAAAAAACTGAGTTAAATCAAGTAAACTTTACTTGGAGAGTCACGCCATTTTTTTATTTTGAATTTCTTTTGGAGAAAAAGTATAGTAAAGATATAAGCTAAGAAAAATTGGAGTTTGAAACATGAAACCATCAATTTTTATAGGATTACCACATCGCGGAAACATACGATTTGAACACGTACCAAATATAATCGAATGGTCCAAATCTTATCCGATTGCTCTCGGAGCTTCCACTATGTATCCTATTGCAGAAGCCCGCAACGAACTGGTAGAGTTCTTCTTGAAAACCGCATGTACTCACATATTATTTTTAGACAGCGATACTATAATGCCCAGAGACGGGCTCCCTAGATTGCTTTCTCATGGAAAAGATGTAATTTCCGGCATCTATGCGCTTCGCGTGGGGGAACAAAAGATAGCCGTCTCAGCATGTCGCGCAACTCATTCAAATCCTCCATACGAAACTATAAAAATTCCGCAAGAGTTATCAAAAGTCGATGCCGTTGGAGCAGGATGTTTGCTTGTTAAGCGTAACGTTTTCAATAGAATCAAGAAACCATTTTTCTCTGGGTCTTCAGAAGATTTCTTCTTCTGTGAGAATTGCCGAAAACACAATATAGATATCTGGATTGATCCGACCATCAAAGCCAAACACTACAAGGAGATACCCATAGAGTTACCATAGGGGAAAAGCTTAAATAGTAGCATCGCCTAGTATAGAGTATGGGAAAAATCGTATTGGATCTGAACGGGGAACAGGGAAACGCATTTTTTATTATGGGAGTAGTCCGGGGATATCTAACTAGAATCGGTAAACGGGAACTCCAAAAAGAATACCTTGATAAAGCCATGTCGGGAGATTATAATACTCTCTTGGATGTTTCTCAAGAATATTGCCCGGAAATAGTATATAAGAACAGATGAAATTTTTCTTTTTATATTTTCTTGGAGATCTTAACATGGAAAAGTACCGACAAATTAAAAAAGAAATGAAAGAACTCTATGAGAAGATAATAACTTCAACTGAAAATACAGAAAGTGACATTGACAAATATGTTGAACTGAAAGAGCAACTTTTTATTGCGGCAAACGAATATAAATTATGTCCAGGTGATATCACCAATTCTTGGACTGTCGCAAAAATTGTAGATTCCGGCCAATATCAAACGCAGGGACTCGGTGCCACAAAATATGCAAGAGGAGATATAAAATTGGCCCAATTAAAATTTCAACAGTTGGGTATTCCATCAGAAATTGAAGAAAGTTCGTGGTGCCACAATAAAAAGAATTGGGGAAATTGGTATACGGAAAATCGCCACAAAACTTTTACATTAATTGTACAATGTTCTCAAGAATTAGCCAACTTAGTTTTATTGAGATCGATACCTATGAACGATTATGTAAAATGTTGCGAAGAAAATCAAACAAATCCGCTGGTATATTAACTAGGAGAGTGGCAAAAGATGATAATTAGCGACATAGTTTTCAAGAAAGACATATATAGAACTGAAGATAATAACCTGGTAGCAATCCGAGAAGATAAAACAAGTGCAACAGTAATTCCTCTAAAATCTGCTCCGAAACATATTAATGAACTTATAAA
>Ga0209722_1002051_pt1 | contig 16422 bp, 16 predicted proteins | sample BioC12SIPDNA_2_FD_185745 | JGI IMG/M metagenome (GOLD analysis project Ga0209722, IMG submission 185745) | Anaerobic biogas reactor microbial communites from Washington, USA - Biogas_R1_A C12 SIP DNA (SPAdes) (version 2) | ecosystem: Engineered > Bioreactor > Anaerobic > Unclassified | place... | reverse complement strand
GGACTGCGGGGAGAGCTGGGCGCCGGCCCGAACCGGATGAACCGTGCCGTCGTCATCCGCGCCGCTGCCGGGCTCACCCGGTACCTCATCGAGGAGTACCTGCCGGCCAAGGCGGAGCAGGAGGGGGGCACCGCCGCGGAGGAGGCCCAGAGCCCGCTCGTCGTCGTCGGCTACGACGCACGCCGCAACTCCGACGTGTTCGCGCGCGACACGTGCGCGGTGGTCGTGGGCCTGGGCGGCCGGGCCAAGATCCTCCCCCGCCCACTGCCCACCCCGGTCCTCGCGTATGCGATCCGGCACCTGGGTGCGGACGCCGGCGTCATGGTCACGGCCAGCCACAACCCGCCGCAGGACAACGGATACAAGGTCTACCTCGGCGACGGCTCCCAGATCGTCTCCCCTTCCGATGCCCAGATCGCGCGCCACATCGGACGCGTCCAGTCGGTGGCCTCCGTGCCCCGCGCGGACGAGGGCTGGGAGGTCCTCGACGACGAGGTCCTCGAGGCGTACCTCGCCCGGGCGGTCAGCATCGTGGACCCGGACACTCCGCGCGACCTCGTCGTCGTCCACACCGCACTGCACGGCGTCGGGACAGAGACCGTCCAGAAGGCTTTCGCCGCAGTGGGATTCACCGAGCTGCACCCGGTCCCGAGCCAGGCGGAGCCGGACCCCAACTTCCCCACGGTGTCCTTCCCCAACCCGGAGGAGCCGGGCGCGATGGATGCGTCCATCGAGCTCGCCGAGCAGACCAACCCGGACATCGTCATCGCCAACGACCCCGACGCCGACCGCTGCGCGGTGGCCGTCCCGGGCCCCGGCGGCTGGCGCATGCTCCGCGGCGACGAGGTGGGTGCCCTCCTGGGTGCGCACATCCTCGGGCGCGGGGTGGACCCCGGCACGGCCGTCTTCGCCAACTCGATCGTCTCCTCCCGACTGCTCGGCGCGATGTGCGCCGACGCCGGCATCCGCCACGAGGAGACCCTCACCGGGTTCAAGTGGATCTCCCGCGTGCCCGGCCTGCGCTTCGGCTACGAGGAAGCCCTCGGCTACTGCGTCGACCCCGACGGTGTGCGGGACAAGGACGGGGTCACGGCTGCGCTCCTCATCGCCGAGCAGGCGGCGACGCTCAAGGCCGAAGGGCGCACCCTCGGCGACGTCCTGGACGACCTCGCCCACCGGCACGGGGTCTACCTCACCGACTCCTTCTCGGTGCGCGTGCAGGACCTCTCCCTCATCGGGCAGATCATGGCTCGCCTGCGCGAGGACCCGGCGACCGACATCGCCGGGATCACGGTGGAGCGCTTCGACGACCTCGCCCGCGGCGAGGGTGGGCTCCCCCCGACAGATGGGTTGCGCTACCTCCTCGCGGATCGCACGCGGGTCATCGTGCGCCCATCGGGGACGGAGCCGAAGGTGAAGATCTACTGCGAGGTGATCGAGCCGGTGGGCTCCGACGAGTCCGACGCCCCCGCCCGGCTGGCAGCTGCCCGACGTCGGGCCGCCGAGCGGATGGCCGCTGTCCGCGAGACGATGGAGCGCCTGACGAGCACCGACCCGGCCTGACACCGGCGAGCGCCCACGGGGTGCAGCGACGGTCTCGCCTCACGCATCCGGCGGGCGCCTCGCTGAAGCCAGTGCGTTCTCGTACGCGGCAAGCTCACCCAGCCGGGGTCGCGGCGGGCGCCTCGCCGGACGCTACGTTCGGGCGTGCCCGGCTGGGAACGCGTGGCCCGGCCGTGCGAGGCTGGAGCCCGCGCGACGTCCCGACCGGACGGACTGACGACGACAGGAACAGGAGACGCCACACGTGAGCACTCCAGGGGGCTGGACGACCCCAGGACAGGATCCGTCCGAGGCGACTCCGGGCGCACCGGCCGGTCCACCACCCGCGCCGCCCTACGCCGCGCCGGGACAGTCCGCGGCTCCCTCTGGGGCACCCGGTCAGGGCGGACCGGGCGGCTGGCCACCGCATACCCAGCCGCCGCATACGCAGCCGATGCCGACTCCGCCACCGCAGGGCCCGTACCCGGGCTACCCGGGAGGGCCGCAGTGGCAGATGCCGCGCGCCGCGACCTACCAGCCGGGCGTCATCCCGTTCCGGCCGCTCGGGCTCGGCGACATCTACGGCGCGGCCCTGAAGATCATCAAGGGCAACCCCGCCTCGACGGTCGGGGTGGGCCTGCTCGTGGCCCTCGTGGCGCTCATCCCGTCGACGCCGATCGGAGTGCTCGTCGCGCAGCAGGGGTCGGGAACGTTCATGGATCCCGAACCGGTCCCCGACGGGGACTTCGGCACGGACTTCATCCTCGTCTCCCTCGGCCAGTACATCCCGGCGATCGCCGGGAGCCTCGCGACGATCGCCCTCGCCGGCTTCATCGCGTATGTGACGGGCCAGGCGGTCATGGGCCGCAAGGTCAAGCTGCCGGAGACGTGGCGAGGGACGAAGGGCCGCCTCCTCCCCGTCATCGGGGTCTCGCTCCTGATCTCCCTCATCGTCGGGCTCGTCGTGGCCGCCTTCGTCGCTCCGGGGCTGGTCATCTTGGTCATGGGCGGGATGCAGGGTGATGACCAGCTGCTCGTCGTCGGCGTCGTCGTCCTGTTGGTCCTGCTGCTCCTCATGATCCCGGCGATGCTCTTCCTCTGGACCCGCTTCGCCTTCGCCGCGCCGGCGGTCGTCCTGGAGGGCGTGGGGGTGTTCGCCTCGCTGCGCAGGTCGTGGCAGCTCACCCGGTTCCGTGGCTTCTGGCGGATCCTCGGGATCCGGATCCTCACCGCCCTGCTGGCCTCGATCATCGCCCAGGTCCTCGTCATCCCGGTGACGATGATCCTCGTCGGGATCATGTTCGCGGCCGTCAGCGCCAGTGTGCTGGTCACCGTGCAGGTCCTCGTGGGCGCGGCCACCACGCTCATCACGGCCGCGGCCGCAACCCCGATCACCGCGACCGTGGACACCCTGCTCTATGTCGACCAGCGGATGCGGGACGAGGCGCTCGACGTCCGGCTCATCCAGGCGGTCGAGGGTCAGGCGCCACTGCCCTGGCTTCCTGCGACGGACCCCCTCCAGCGCACCTCAGCCTGACGTGGCCGGCCTGCTCTCCCTCGACTCACCTCCGCTGGACCCCTCGTCCAGCGAGGGGCGCAGGCTGCTGGCGGATGAGCTGGCCAAGAGTGAGTACGGCACCGAGGAGAGCCTCCTCCGACGCGCCGTCAGGGCCTTCGTGGAGTGGTTCACCGGTCTCTTCGATGGAGCCGCGGGCGACACGATGTCGAGGTGGTGGGTGCTCGCCGTCCTCGGCGGGGTGCTCCTCGTGCTCTGCCTCGCCGTCTGGTCGGCCTTCCGGCTCCAGTCCGGTCGTCGCGCCCGACAGGCGGCACAGGGTGCGGTCTTCGACGAGGTCGGGGTCTCCGCAGCGGAGTACCGCCGTCGGGCGCAGGCCGCGAGGGCCCGAGGTGACCTGGGCGCGGCGGTGCTCGACGCATACCGGGCCATGGCAGCCGGTGCCGTCGATCGGTTCATTCTCGAGGACCTCCCGGGCGCGACCGCCCGTGAGATCGCCCAGACGCTCAGTCGGGCCTTCCCGGCCGAGGCCGAGCATCTGGGTCGGGCTGCCGCGGCATTCGATGCCGTGCGCTACGGCGGGCTGGCTGCCTCAGCCGAAGCGGCCGACGACGTGCTGGCGCTCGAGGCCCGACTCGCCGACGAGGTCCCGCTCCACCTCGACCCGCCGTGGGCGGGGGTATCGACGTGACGACCACGACTCAGGGCGCTCGGTCCTCGACCGGCTCGTCGCCATCGGCGCCCGTCGGAGGCCCCGCGACCGCCGGCTCCTACGGCTCGCTCGGACCCTCCCGGTCGGCTGTCGTGGGCAAGGCCCGAAGCATCGCGACCTGGCTGCTCATCCTCGTCCTGGGCTCGGTCGCGCTCGTCGTCCTCGGCGCTCGCGCCACCCCGGACGCCCGACTGCTCGATCCGCGCTCGCCGGCACCAATCGGCAGCAAGGCCATTGCCGAGGTCCTGAGGGACAACGGGGTCGACGTCTCTGTCATCGAGTCCGTCGCCCAGCTCCCGACCGAGGTCCCGAGCGGCACGACGGTCGTCGTCACGGCGGATGACGGCCTCTCGCCGAGCGCGCTCCGGGAGGTTGCGCGACGGGCCGCCGGCGCCGATCGTCTCGTCGTACTGCTCGCGCAGCCTGGAGCGGTGGGCGTGCTCACCCCGGACCTCCAGGGATACCCGGCACCCACGGCATTCCCGCTCGACTCGGCTCCTGCGTCGCGCTGCGCGATCCCCGGCATCAACCCCGGTGACGTGGTCTCGGGCGCAGGCGTCCTCATGCTCCCCACCAGCGACCTGCTCCCCACCAGCGACGCGGACATCGAGACCTGCCTCCCGACCCGTGGCATGGAGGACGCCGGCGCGCTGCTGGCACTCCTGCCGGCTGCACCGGATCGCCCCCAGACCTTCCTCGTCGGCTTCGGCCCCGGGCTGACGAACGACACCATCACCTCCGAGGACAACGCCGCGATCGGCCTGCGGCTGCTCGGGCATTCGCCGGATCTCCTCTGGCTCATCCCCTCCGGGGACGAGGGCCCGCAGACCTCCGGCGACACCTACTCCCCGTGGCCGGCCTGGACCACCCCGGTGGCCGCCACGCTCGCGGTCGGCACCGTCCTGCTCGCCCTCGTCCGCGGCCGCAGGCTCGGTCGTGTGGTCCACGAGCCGCTGCCCGTCGTCGTGCGCGCGGCCGAGACCACCGAGAGCCGGGCGCACCTGTACCGTCGCTCCCGGGACCGCGCCCGCACCGCCGCCATCCTGCGCGAGGGCACCCGCTCCCGGCTGCGGCAACGGCTCGGCGTCGCGCGCGGGGAGCCCCTCCAGACCCTCGTCCTTGCGGTGGCGAACGCGACCGGTGAACCGGTCGACCGCATACATGCTCTGCTCGACGACAACGAGCCGGCCTCGACGGCCGCGCTCATCACCCTCGGCACCGACCTGGCCGAGCTCGAAGGAAAGGTGCGTCTCCGATGACCGACCAGCAGCCCGATCCCCAGCTGGCCGACGCCACTCCTCCCCCGGCCCACGCCGCTCCGACGCAATCCCAGGCCGGTGCTCCCCAGGCTTGGGCTGCTCAGGCTGGGGCTGCTCAGCCCGCCCCCGCTCAGGAAGCGTCTGCCCAGGCCGTGCCCGCCCAGACTCCCGCGCAGCCTCCCGCGGCGTCCCGCCCGCCGGTCAAGCGCGAGCCCCCGGAGTCCGTCCGTGCGCGCGAGGCCCTCATCGCGGTGCGCGACGAGGTCGCCAAGGCCGTCGTGGGGCAGGAGGGCGCAGTGTCCGGCCTCATCGTCGCGCTCCTCGCCCGCGGCCACGTGCTCCTCGAGGGAGTCCCGGGCGTCGCAAAGACCCTTCTCATCCGCTCGCTTGCGGCGGCCCTCGACGTCACGACCAAGCGGGTGCAGTTCACCCCCGACCTCATGCCCGGCGACCTGACCGGTTCGCTCGTCTTCGACAGCCGGACCTCGGACTTCGTCTTCCGCGAGGGCCCGGTGTTCACCAACCTCCTGCTCGCCGACGAGATCAACCGCACGCCGCCGAAGACGCAGTCCGCGCTGCTCGAGGCGATGGAGGAGCGGCAGGTCAGTGTCGACGGCAAACCCCGCGCGCTGCCGCGGCCGTTCCTCGTCGCGGCGACGCAGAACCCCATCGAGTACGAGGGCACCTACCCGCTGCCGGAGGCACAGGTCGACCGTTTCCTCCTCAAGCTCCAGCTCGGGATGCCGTCGCGCGAGCAGGAGGTCGAGGTGCTGCACCGGCACGCCACCGGCTTCGACCCGCGCGACCTCGCTGCTGCCGGGATCCGCGCGGTGGCGGGGGTGGACGACCTGGCTGCGGGCACGGCGGCCGTCCAGCAGGTCCAGGTCGGCGCCGATGTGCTGGCCTACATCGTCGACATCGCGCGGGCCACCCGCCAGTCGCCCTCACTCGCCCTCGGTGTCAGCCCCCGTGGCGCGACGGCGCTGCTCACGACCGCCCGCGCCTGGGCGTGGTTGTCCGGTCGCGGCTTCGTCACCCCGGACGACGTCAAGGCACTCGCCCAGCCCACGCTGGCGCACCGGCTGAGCCTCACCCCCGAGGCCGAGCTCGAGGGCATCGGGGTGTCCTCGGTCCTTGCCTCGGCACTCGGGTCCGTCCCCGTGCCGCGCTGACCTTCCCGTTCGAGCCCACCACACACCATGGCACTCACCCAGCGCGCACTGTGGCTGATCCCCATCGGGGTCATCGCCGCGGTCATCTGGCCGACGACCCGCACCGTCTGGGTGTGGGCGCTGCTCAGCGCGCTGCTCCTCATCGCTGACGCGCTCCTCGCGCCTCGCCCCGGCGACCTGCACCTGTACCGGAACCCCATCCCGGCGAGGCGACTCCATGAGCCGAACGAGTCGGTCCTCACCGTCACGAACACCGGACGACGCCGCGTCCGTGGTCTGCTCCGGGACGCCTGGCAGCCGTCGGCCGGGGCGACCGGCGACCGGCACGAGGTCACGCTCGGGCCAGGTGAGCGCGCCAGGTACCGGACGCTGCTCATGCCCACTCGGCGCGGCGACCGCGCGGCTGACGTCGTCACTATGCGGCTCGTCGGCCCGCTCGGCCTCGCCGCCCGGCAGAAGTCCTTCCTCGTGCCCGGCACGGCCCGCGCGCTGCATCCCTTCGCCTCGCGCAAGCACCTGCCGAGCAAGCTCGCGCAGCTGCGCGAGATCGACGGCCGGTCGGCTGTGCGAATCCGTGGTCAGGGCACCGAGTTCGACTCACTGCGCGACTACGTCGAGGGCGACGACGTGCGCTCCATCGACTGGCGGGCGACAGCGCGGCGACAGCACCTCGTCGTGCGTACGTGGCAGCCCGAGCAGCACCGGCGCATCGTCATCATCCTGGACTCCTCACGCACCTCCGCGGGCCGCGTCTGCGACGCCCCACGGCTGGACGCCGGGATGGACGCGGCACTTCTCCTCGCTGCGCTCGCCGAGCGTGCGCGGGACCGGGTGGAGGTCGTCGTCGGTGACCGTCGCATACGGGCTCGGGTCGGCGGCGGCCAGCACGGCACCGCGCACCTGCGCGACATCGTCACGGCCTTCGCGACGATCGAGCCCGAGCTTCTCGAGGCGGACTGGCCGACGCTTCTGGGCGCGGTCAGCGCCCGCGGGAACCGCCGCGCCCTCGTCGTCCTCATCACCCCGCTGGAGTCGGCGGCGATCGAGTTCGGCCTCCTCCCCCACCTACCCGGACTCGTCAAGCACCACGAGGTCGTCGTCGCCTCGGTCGCCGATCCGACCATCACGACCCTACGCACCACGCGCGGTGACCTCGAGAGCACGTATGCGGCGGCCGCCGCCGAGCGGACGGTTGCCCTCCGGCAGCACACGGCGGACGCCCTCCGGCGGGTCGGCGCATACGTTCTCGACGCCGACGCGGACACGCTGCCGGTCGACCTCGTCGACTACTACCTGCTGCTGAAGTCGCACGGTCGGCTCTGAAGCCGGTCCTTGCGTTGCCGCGTCAGCCCGCCACGGGTGCGTAGTCCCCGCGCGCAGTGCTGTCGATGTCCCCGCTCACGCCGCGCTCCGCGGCCCGCCTACCGAGGACGAAGACGTAGGCGAGGAACGTGACCTCGGCGACGATGCCGATCGTGATCCGCGCCCAGGTGGGCAGGCCGGAGGGAGTGACGAAGCCCTCGATGACCCCGCTGACGAGGAGCACGAGGATCAGGCCGAGCGCCACACCGATCGCGGCCCGCCCTTCGCGCGCGAAGGACTGCAGGCGGGTGAGCTCGCCGGGTTCGACCCAGGACCAGAACAGGCGCAGGCCCACGCCGCCGGCGACGAAGATCGCGGTCAGCTCGAGGATCCCGTGGGGGAGGATGAGGCCGAAGAAGAGGTCGAGCCGGCCGTGCTCGGCCATGAGCGCACCCGCCACCCCGACCCCGACCATGTTCTGGAAGAGCACGTAGATGACGGGTGCTCCGAGGACGCCGAAGGCGATGGCCTGGGCTGCCACCCACGCGTTGTTGACCCACACGAGCGTGGCGAACTCATGGTGTGGGAACTCGGAGTAGTAGTTCTCGAAGTCGGTGTGCACGTAGGCGTCGATCTGACGGGGGGTGAGCTGCGAGGTGTAGACCTCGGGGTTGAGATTGGCGTATCCCCCGACGGCGAAGGCGAAGGCGACGCACGCGAGCGCGGTCGCGATCCACCACCACCGCATCCGGTAGAGCGCGGCCGGGAAGGTCATGGTGAGGAACCGCCCGAGAGCGTTCCACGAGCCGGTGCGGGCACCGGCGGTGTGGATGCGGGCCCGGCTGAGCAGGGCGGAGAGGTAACGGACCAGAGCCGGATCGGGGTTGACCGAGCGCACCATGGAGAGGTCAGTCGAGACCTCGGTGTAGAGACGGAGGAGCTCGTCGGCCTCCTCGCCCGTGTGCCGCCGCTGGGCGACGAGCACCTCGAGGCGACGCCACGCCTCGTGCCGGACAGCGACGTAGGCGTCCAGATCCATGCGAGCCAGTATGCCGTTCGCACCTGTCCTGCACTGCCGTCGGTCAGGACGTTCGGACGCTCCAGTCACTCTGCCGGCGCGTCATACCGCCCACAAGGACGCACTTTTCGTGGCGCGAAGGATTGGCGGGGTCGGGGTCCGATGAACGGTGTTTCCGGCGTTTTCATTACAGGGTCTCGGCCGGGGGCATGCGTTCGGCGACGGTGACGGCGAATGCGTTCAGGGCCGGCTTCCACCTGATGACCCATCGTGCGTGACCGGTGCCGCCGTGACCCGCTCACCGGCGTCGCCGCCGAAACCGCCGCTACCGCCTGGGCCGCCTTGCCGGACCTGGCCACCGACATCGACGGGATCGACCTGGCCGCCGCCGGTGCCGCCTTGAGCGACGGCAACACCCGCGACGCGCTGATGTTCTTTCCTCCTGGGCCAGACCCCACACCCGCACCCCCTGCCGTGGGCGGACGAGACCGCCCGATCCTGGTTGGCCGACTCCCGCGACCTGCGCACCCTGCTAGGACGGGTTCGGGCGGTGTGCCGGGCCACTCCGGCCAGCCAGGCCGCCGACATCCTGGCGGTGACGGCGATTATGGACGGCTACGGCGGCAACAACGCCCGTAGCCGGATCGCCGCTGACACAGCCCACGTGATCGACCCTGGGCACCGTCTGACCGCGCTCGTGCTCGCCGCGTGCAACCTCGGCGCCAACTCCCGCGACATGTACCGCCAGGACACCCCCGCCTCGGCCTGATCCCGTCTCCGGTGCCGGTGTCACCTCCTGCACACCGGCACCGCAGCGCCACCGCCCGCCATGTCACCCGCTGCGCACGGTGGGGCAGCGGCCACTGTCCCACCCATCTGAGGGATGGCGCGGCCACCGTCAGGCTCGCGTGACCAGATCGTTCGCTACGGCACCCGCAGGATGCTCACCGGGTCCCGGCGGGATGCGGCGATCGCTGGTGGCGCTGCGCCGACAATCGTGACAAGAAGGCTGAGCAGCACCACGCTGAGGGTGAAGGTGAGGCTAGGCGCAGCTCCGGCGATGCCCCACATGACCGCTACCCCCGCCGCGGAACCGACGACTGCACCAATCGCTCCGGACATGAGGGACTGAATCAAGACCATCGCCACGATGGCACTCCGGGTGGCCCCGATGGCTCGCTGCCGTCCGAAATCACGTCGGCGCGCGTTGACCGCCCCGGTCATCGTGATTGCCACCAGGAGCAGGCCAATCCCCAACACCATCAGCATCAGCTGCCGGGACGACTCTCCAAGGGATCCAGCGAGAACCTCCCGTAGATCGATAGCCCCTTGGGCCAACTCGACGGTCACGGCTGAGGGCGCTTCGGCGGGTAAAATCGCTTGGATGACCTCCGCCAGCGCCGCGACGTCGTAGCCCACTTCGGCCCGGACATACACATACCGAACGATCGGCGGAGCACTGTCGTCGTCACGGATCAGCACCGTGGAGTCCAACGCGTCAAGGGGACCCGTTGCCGTGAAGGTGCCGACGACGGCGACCGGTTGGCCTCGAACCGAAACGCCGCCCACCGCATCGACCAGCCCGAGCGAACGAGCCGCGCCCCGGCCTGCGACCGCCTCGCCGGTGCGCGCGCTTCGTCCGGCGGTCAGCAGGACCTCGCCGGGCAGCTCGCCGAGCAGTGATCGAGCGGTCAGTGGCTCCCCGTCCAGACTTGCCGTCAGATCCGGCGGCAGTGCGTCATCGGCAGGACCGAGCGCGAAAGCCCAATCCACACCGTCAAGGTCGCCGATAACCTCCACCACCGAGGGGTGGATGCCTGCAGAACCATTGCTGTCGGTCACGGTGATCAGCGCGGTCCCGATGGAGTCGACCGAGTCGAGCACCCGTTGCTCGATTGCGGCGGCGCGTCCGGTCGTCGCCAAGGTCACCAAGCACACCAACCCGATGACCAACGCGGTCGTGACCGACGAGACAGGTCGGGCCCTGACGGCGGCCCAGCACTCCCGCAGGATCCCACTCACGCTCGGATGTCCGAGACTGCTCACAATCGCACCCACTCGTCGCACCGGGCCGCCCGCTGCGTGTCATGGGTCGCGACGATGACGGTGGCACCGTCACGCGCCATCTCGGTCAGCGCACCCCAGACCACATCTCCTGACTCGCTGTCCAGGTTGCCGGTCGGTTCGTCACCAAAGATCAGCCGGGGACTGTTCAGCAAGGCACGGCAGAGGCCAACGCGTTGCGCCTGCCCCCCCGAGATCTCAGCTGGACGATGATCGGCGCGATGGGCCACCCCGAATCGGTCGAGGAGATCTGCGGCTCGGCGCTCGGCGGCTCGGCGACAAACCCCAGCGAAGACGGCTGGTTCGCAGACGTTATCCAACACGGTGCGGGCCGGGTCGAGCATCGCATCTTGGAAGACAAATCCAACCTCGCGGGCTCGCCACCGTGACGCCACATCGTCACGGGCCGCTGCCAGGTTGAGACCGTCGTGAATGACCGAGCCGGCGGTGGGTCGCAGCAGCAGCGAGAGAACATACAACAGGGTCGACTTGCCTGACCCCGAAGGACCGGTCACCGCTGTCACCGCGCCCGCGGCGAAGTTGACCGACAGGGTGTCAATGACAGGAGTTCGCGCGCGGCGGTAGGCGAACGTCAAGTCCTGGCACGACAGGCCACCACCGCTCACGGCGTTGGGCCGTCAGCCAGGGTCTGGATCTGTTCCCCGGCCTCGACACCGTCCACGACCGCCCTCGACCCATCCGTGCTCAGGACCTCGACAGGGACCCTGTCACCATCGAGCGATGTGACGAAGTAGCCGCCGACAGAGTCCTGGCCGAGAGCGGCGACCGGAACCACCGATCCAGACGCGCTGGGCACGATCTCGACGCTCGCGGTGACGCTCCCAGACGGCGGCACCAGCGGCAGGGACGTGCATTCGTCACCACACAGCGGACCGCCGTCATCAGATTCGAGCCTGAGCTTGGTGCCGGTTTGATCAGTCGCCGAGGGTGCGGTGGCTCCGATTCGCGCCGGCCAGGAGTGGGTGTCAAACGAGACCGTCACAGGGCTCCCAGCGGCCGGTGGAACCGCGTTTCCGTCGACGGCGATGGAGAAGTCAGGGTCGGTGAGCACCACCTCGACCGCGACCTCTCCAATAGTGAGGCGTTTCCCGACCTCGATGCCGTCAGCCAGTACCACGCGAGTGGGAAGGTCGGGAGCAAAGACGATGTCCTGGGCCAACACCGAACCTGTCCGTTCGATGCCGAGGGAGCGCTGCCACGCCTTGACGGCAGCAGTTGTCCCGGGCCCAAAATCCCCGTCGGGCTCACCGGCAAGGTGACCACCCTCGATGAGCAACCGCTGGAGTGCACTGACGTCAGGGCCCTTGACGCCCTGCGCGAGATCACGAAAGGCCGGCGTCTCGCCCTGCGCGATGACCACCGGACGCAGGTTGACGTCGTAGAGGACTTGGCCGTTCTCAACCGTGTCACCGCTGACAACCTCGACGCTCGTGACAGCGCCCTCACTCAGGGAGTAGCCGACGGTCCGTCTGGGCCACTCGACGTTGACGCTGAAGGTAGACGTGCGTCCAACGGTCCCGTCGATCACCGTGTACGCGGACGCTGGCGTCGCGGCGTCGGGCGACTCCGGCGGCGCCAACGTCGCTCGCCCAGTTCCGAGGCCGACCACCAACGCCAGCGCAACGCTCCCCGCCCATGCCAGCCCGACGCGAGTACGCCTGTTCACGAAGTTCCCGCGAACACCCAACGCTCTGGGCACACCTGGCGGAGCTGTTCCACCTCTCCCTGCGGCATCGACATTATCGCCTGGTCGCCGTACGGCCACCAGGGGTCGGGCAAGGGCGCTCCAGCCTGGCCGGACAAACCTGCCTCGACATAGAGGTCGACGCCGGGCGGCGTCCGCTCCATCTCGACTCCTTGAGCCACCAGACACTCGTAGGTGTCGACGTCCTGGGTGTACATCACGCTCAGATCCGCCTCCGTCAGCGGCTTCTCCAAGGCACTCACGTCAATGCCCTGCTCGGCAAGACAGTCCTGGCCATCGTCGGATGCCCGCATCATCTCCTCTTCACTGCTGAATGGCTCATTGAAGCCGCCAGACTCGTCGACGGTCAGGTCCCAACTTTTGGCGTCCATGCAGGCCTGGAGCCGCGAAATGAAACTCTCTCTCCCCTGCGCCTGATCAGCCATCCACGCTGGCGCTTCCCAAGCGGTGGCGCTACTCTCGGCGTCACTCGAACAACCCGAGAGCAAGGGCCATGCGCTTGCCACAATCAACAATCCCAAGCGATTCATCTGAGCACTTCCTCGTCTCATTACACCCATATCTGGCCCCGAGGCGTCCCTCGGGGCCAGCACCTATACAGCGTCCGCTGTCAGCCGAACCGATTCACTACCTGCAGGCAAACCCAGAAGAATTGATGGTGGTTGCTTCGGTTGAGACCCACTGCAAGTAGGTGTATCCGGTGTACGAGGTCGCGCCGCTGTTGGACTTGAATCCCTTGTTCCAGTACTGGCCCATCACTGTTCGGTGGTAGGTATTGCCGTACGTGTGGGAGGCAACTCGGACCTCCGTGCTGCAACTCGCAGGCGTGGTCAATTGCGTGACTGCCGACGCGCTAGTCGCGCCAACCATAAGGAAGACGGCGGCGATGATCGCCCCACCCGTACGTTTGGAAAATCGTGACATTCTCGCTCCCAACGTCGTTGTTGACAGAGGGCCGAATTGTCCCCCCCTCCGGAAACTATGCCAGAGCATCGACAAAAACGCGCGGCGAACCGACCACGCGCGTGACATCTACTCAGACTCGCGTGACGTCCACACCCACGCGCAATGTCGAGGACGTCGTCACATCGTCCTGCGTGTAGATCACTCCCTTGAGCAGGGACACATCGGCGAAGTCACGGCCCCAGGCCGAGACGAGGTACCGGCTGTCGCAGAAGTGGTCGTTCGTCGGGTCCAGGTCCACCCAGCTCCCATCCGGCACCCGGACCGAGACCCAGGCGTGCGAGGCGTCGGAGCCTACCAGCTTGGTCGCACCCGGCGCCGGTGTCGTCTCGATATAGCCCGACACATACCGCGCGAGCAGCCCCACCGAGCGCAGCGCACCCAACGCCAGATGCGCGAAGTCCTGGCACACCACGGCGCGGATCCCGAGCAGCTCCGGCAGTGTCGTTCTCACCGTGGTGGCCTTGGAGTTGAAGGCGAAGTCTTCATTGATGCCGTGCAGCAGCGCCGCTAGCGCCGAGCCGAAGCCGTCCGCGTCGCGGAGGTGCTGGGTGGGTCGTCGGTTCCGGCTCATAGCGTCGAAGAAACGTCCGACCGACGCGCGCCTGACCAACGCACCCGGAACCGAAGGAGACCCCACCATGACCGCCACCGCGACCAGACCGAGGCCCGCAAGTCCAGGCGCACCGTTGAGCAGAAGCGCGCCGAAATGGAAGCACTGCACGAGAAGCTCTCCGAGAGCGTCGAAGCCTTGCGCGGATCCGAGCAGTGGGCTGCGTACCTGCGCTTCTGCCGCTCCTTCCGGACGCGAGTCGGGCGCCCTATCTGCGGCATACGTGCGCGTCAAGTCGACCGGGCGATCAAGGTGGCCGTGCGGGCGAGAAGGCCGACGCACAAGATCGCACCAACTATGCCCACGACGATGAAGACGACGCTCACGGCAGGCAGGGGGAAGTAGGCGCTCGCGCAGGTCGGATCGGGAAGCGGATCAGGGCGATTGAACAGAGCTGGGCCACAGTCCACGAAGCCCCCGGCTCGACAGCTGTCAGGCTGGCTGCCCCGAGGAACCACCCAACGAATGCCGCGAGAGCCGAGAGACAAGCTCCTGCCACGAGAGCAGCGACTCCTGCCGGGCGGCTGAGTCCTTCTACGCACGCCTCAATCGCCTGCGGCCTCGAATGCGGTGCCGTCTGAGTCATAAGCCGACCCCTAGACCCGGCGCGAAGGGGGTACCCAAGAACACGCGGCCATCGGTACAAGCACACTGCCCAAGGTGTCCCCTTTCGCCGCGAAACGCGCGCCCTCCCCGTCGGGGATCGGCTGTGGTGCCCCCGCGACTTCGCGATAGTCAGGACTAGTTGGAGCCGTGACGGACGGCCAACCTGACGATGAAGTAGAGAGCGGTCGCCATGGCGACAACCACGGCCAGCAGAACCGCCAGCTCGGCGGCATTGATCCCCAACATGAGATCAATGTAGCGACAGCACCGCGGGGCCGCGTCAGCACGTGACGCCGCGCTTGCTGGCATCGAGCCCTGCGTAGCCCTTTTCCGCCGCGTATCGGGCGTGGCACCGAATAGGCTCTGCGACCACAAAGGGGCTACCAACACGTGATGAGACAGTGGGCGCGTAGGAGTGGCGGCTCTATCCGCCGGCGGGACCGGGGGCCGTGCGTAGTGCCTGTCAAGATGCACGTGGAATGTAGTCGGACTCTTGACAACAGGAAACGATGCTAGAAGTCTTGGACTTCGTGGATGAAGATGCTTCATCCGACATTAGATGTGGGCGAGGAAATCTGTGCGTACCCGTGGTCATGCCGCATTGGTTGGCGTTCTCGCTCTTGTGCTGGCTGCCGTTGGGGCGGCCCCTAATTCCGCCGCAGTGGTGGGCGAGGTCGCACATGGGCGCACCATTCTGGCCGACGACCCCCCGGCTGATGCCACGGAAGTCGGGATGGTTTTCGACTGCCGAGAACTGGACAAAACAGCCCTGGACTACGCCGTCACGATGGGGTACTGCTCTAGCGAATCGGATGAGGTCGGTCCTCGCAACACGAGGTATGGCAACTGTGGCTCATCATGGATCTACATCGAACAGGGGACTGCAAGCAAGGCGCGGTTCAGGTACGGCTTCTCTTCCAGCAAGGGTGCTGTTATTGCTCGGAATTTGGCTGTCGGATATGTGGGCGGCAACGGGCAGCCTGGCGGTTTCAACGACAGCGGCGTAATGGCTTCGTCGAGCTACCAACGCACCACTTCGAATATTACTGTTGGGAGAGGCTACCTCACTGCTCAGATGGGTGGAACAGTGACCTTGTTCTGGGGTGCAAAGTGCACGCTCCTCAACCCTAGTGATGGTGAGTGGATCAACTGATCGGCTCGTACCCATGTGGCGACCTCTATTCAAACAGGGCATCTGGGGCGCGTACTCGGTAGAAATGCCGACGCACTTGCTCCGAGCGCTTTACGTTCGTGACCGATGGGGCATTCCCGTCCCCGATCCGCCACCTGCGCTCGGAGTAGCCCGATTGGAGAGTAGGCCGGAACTCGCTGATGACTGGAACAGCTGGTGGAACTGGCTCAAGGGATTAGACGTGCTCGACACTAGCCTTTACGACGAACCAGGAACACCCTCCACGGGAAGCCTCTGCCCGCCTCGGATATACCGATTGTTGGATGAGAACGGTTCTGAGATCGGAGAGTGGACGAACTCGTGGCGCAGGAGTTTTCGAGATGCGAATGCTCGTCGAGATCCGGCGGCTAGCGAACGACGGATCGCCATGGAGACCGATCGCCAGGTTCGCGGCACTCTTGTCTTTCGAGTGCTACCCCTGCGCGATGAATGGCTGCAATGGGTTGAACCCCGGTACCTTCTAGTCTCACAGCGACTGCGGGACAATCCAAGCACCTACGAGAGGCTTGCACGAGATGCTATCGGTCGGTCCGGCCCTGAATGAGTTCTCGCTCAGCCAGCCAAGCTGAGCGAGCGCTTCAGCACCCGGAAGGCTGCTCTCTCTGGAAGGGCGACAGACTGCCCCATTCCGGCACCCCTCTATGTCAAGAGGCGGCTTCGAGGGCCGACAACCACTCCACCCACCGGTCCCGTCCATGTCGACATCGTCGCATGTCGACGCGCGTCCTTTCGCCGCG
>Ga0209722_1002041_pt1 | contig 16468 bp, 14 predicted proteins | sample BioC12SIPDNA_2_FD_185745 | JGI IMG/M metagenome (GOLD analysis project Ga0209722, IMG submission 185745) | Anaerobic biogas reactor microbial communites from Washington, USA - Biogas_R1_A C12 SIP DNA (SPAdes) (version 2) | ecosystem: Engineered > Bioreactor > Anaerobic > Unclassified | place... | reverse complement strand
TGATCGCACCTTTCGCGTCCTTGCTCTTGACGGTCGTTCCCTCCCGATGGGCGGCGACAGCAAGTTCGGCAAGCCTCAGGTACTGCGCGGCGCTGAGGAAGAGCAGGTAGCCGGACTGTTTGGCGGGCTTGGCTTCGTCACCGGACGACTTCTTCGGGGTCTTGGGGGTTGCCAGTTTGATGTCGGCACTCGACAATGCCTTGGCTGCGAGCCCCTGTGCCGTCGGCGTGTCGATGGTCGGGTCGAGCTTCTCGATCTCGTCACCGAGCTGTTCGACGACCCGCTTGGTGCGGTAGCCGATGTCGTTGCTGTCGAGCGTGACGTTGAAGCGCGTGCGGGTTGCCCGCTTCCATGCCTGGCTCGATACCCGAGCGCGCCGCACCCCACCGAAGACTGCGGACTTGGGGCTTCCCGTGTCGTCGCGATTGATGTTGCTCGGCGGAACGGACTGAAGGATGTGAATGTCGATGTAGGTCATGCGTTTTCCTTGCTTCTAGTGTCGTCGGTCTCTGCCTGGGTTCGATCTGTGGGTGTATCGGGCTCGTCGGTGGCGGCGCGATGGAAGTCGCGGCCCCACCGCAAGCGCACGCGATCGCCGGCTCCGCCGTGCAGGTGTCTGAGATCGACCGCGAGGCGGCCGTAGTCCAGGGGAATGTCCTCGGCCCGGAGCAAGGTGATCAGTGCCCGCAGGTGGTGGGAAACCCCCGACGCTGTTCCGGCTGTCGCGACGGCCTGGAATCGGGTGCGGATGGCATCATCGCGTCCGGTGGCCTTCGCAAGGCGACGCGCAGCCGCCCCCAGCGAGATTCCGGGCACGTGAGCCGCCGTGGACTTCGACTGCTGGTGCAGTGCATACAGGGTGATGGCTTCGTGTGCCGCCCGCTCGTAGTGGGTGGGCGTGTCGTCCGCCCACCTTCCCGTCGGCACGAGTTCTTCGGGCAATGCGCCGAGAGTGTCTGCCCAGACAAGCGGTTCGCTGCCGGGCTCGACGGTGACGGCACGACGCAGTCTGGCAAGTCGAGCAGTCACACCGGTGTCGTGGTGATCGCCGGTGGCTCTGCGCTGCAGCTCGGTGACAGTGGTGATCACCGCCTTTCGGAGTAGTTCGTCCCGACTGATCGGTCGGGCATCGGTTGGTGTGCTCACGGTGTACCGCCCTTCTCGCGGATTGTCGTGTCGAATGCGGCGGGAACGGCTTTGCGGAGAGCGGACCAGAAGAAGCCGGATGCCAGTGAGGCATCGAGCCAGCGGTCCCGCACCATCCGTCCCTTCCAAGCAGGCTCACCGGCATCGGAGATCAACGCGTTGCCGATGTCGGAGACGATGTCGCGCACCGTCCGCTGCCACGAATCCAAATGGGCTTCCGGATCGGTGTCGTCTCCGAGATGCTCGAGCCACGTGAGATAGGGATCGTCGAGGGAGAAGAAGGCTCGTGCCCGTGTCGACTGTCTCGCCGCGGATGAATCACCACCGGCTGCGTCGACCAGATTTCCCGCAAGGTTGACCAGGGCCGAGACCGCCTCATCGGCGACCTGCACCGCTCGGTTCGCGTACACGCGCAGTTCGCTGCCCCGGCCCATGACTGAAACACGAAGCCGCACTTCGTTATCGATCGACGCACCGATGATGCTGGAGTTGTTGATGTACTCGAAGCCCAGTGCATGTGGCCGCACGAGGAGGTCCTGGTCGAGGATCCCCCTACCTACGAGAAAATCGATCCAGTTGGAGACGCCTGCACCGAAACCCCGCCCATGTCCGGATTCCTGAGTGTCGGCCAGGAGGGCGTCGAGCCCGCGCCACAGCGACCGATTCGGATCGAGTGTCCGCGGAAAGTACCGTGGTTCCCCGAACTTCTTCGACTGGATCTCGCTGTAGCGCCATGCAGTCATGAACTCGACGTGATGCTGATTGAAGGACCTCATCGCGTCCCCGTTCCCGATGAGGACCCCGACGACGTGGTCGCCATCGTGTTGCAGACAGATGCGCCGACTCTGCCAGGTGAGCGCGTCGACGGGCCCTGTCGGGTCGGGGTCGTCCCGCTCGGTGACGCCGGAGTGGTCTCGCTCCCACGGTGGCAGGTCGTCGTCGTGAACGGTCGACCCACCGCTGGTGTGGAGGACCGTGTTGAGCATCAGTGTCTCGAACAGGGTGTGCCCTTCGAACACGAGCCCACCGAGCTGGCCACCCCACGCGACGCCGATCGGATATCCTTTTCCGCCCTTGGTTCTCGGATCACGCTGATCCCCCGATTTGATTCCGGAGGGGTCGAAACACTGGCAGTGGACAACCCAGCGTGCGGCTTCTGCGAGGCCGATCCGCTCTGCGCCCGATCCCGCACGGGTCGTGAAGTACTTCGCGCCGGAAGGGATATCGCTGATGAGCAGTGCCACCGGCCTGAAAACGCCGGCGGAAGTTTCGAAATCCGCCACCTGATAGAACGGTTCCGTCGGATGCAGAAGATCGAATCTGTTGTGCACCCGATCGAGATAGTCCTCGATTTCCTGTTGCGGCAGGCTTCGTTCCTCCCACATCTGCTCCCACCGCGAAACCGGCTTCCTGCCCCAGTCCACCGCCCGGCGCACGATCGCGAGAAGCAGCCGTTGAATCGCGAAGGCCTGTGTCGGAATGTCGCCGGACACGACGCGAATCGACGCTGCGTCGGTCAGGACCGAGCGGATCGATCGATCCTCCATACGACCGTCGAGTGTCCGCACCGGAATCCACGGTCGGTCGATCAGATTGAAACTGACTGCGCTCGCCGTCATGGTTGTTCGTCGCCTTTGCTCACCACAAGCCCCTCGATGTCGTCGTAACGGATGTCGTATCCCTGCAATTGCGTGGTCATGTCGTCCCCCAACTCGAGGACGAGTTCTCCGGCCAGCCACCTGGATTCCTGCCACCCCTGATACATGCGCTCCTCGAGCGCCGCGATCGTCCGGTCGGCGATTCCCGGGTGTGTCAGGGAGAGCGGCAGGCGGACGGTCGACGTCAGGATGCGACGGGCGACTGCATTGTCGGGGCAGAAGTCCGTCGGAACAGGTTCCCCACCGCACTGCCGCGGCAGATGTACCGCACCGTCGATCGTGCAGGTGAGGATGACGTCGATACCCTCGTCGGTGTCGCGGACGCGAGCCTGACCGCGGGCATCGTCGACTTCGCCCACGTTCTCGGCGAGCCAGTCGACGAGGTCGTCGGATTCGTCCGGCGACCAGATGCGCCACGGGCGAGCGCGCGATTCGGACGCCCTCCGGTGCTTCCTGTCGGCCCGCTGCGCATCCGTGTGGTGGCCGTTCCAGCCTGCGGGGACAACGCAGTCGTCGGAATAGGCTTCCTGGACGAGTGCGGCGATGTCTGCGGGCAGAGTGAGCCCGTCGCGCTTGTCGAGAACCGCAAGTGCACGAAGAGCCGCGAGTTCGCCGTAGATTCGTCGTGTCGCGGGAATCGCGCGGGGAGGTTGAGCGGACCAGTCCTCCACGCCGGTCAGGATCAGACGCGCATCGGACACCGGAGCGGGACGGGCACGACGATGCCGGTGCAGTCTGCCGACGCGCTGGAACAGCAGGTCGATCGGAGCCAGGTCGCTCACCATCAGGTCGAAATCGACGTCCAACGACTGCTCGATCACCTGTGTTCCGACGACGATCCGCCGATGCGGCCTGCCACCGTCGCGGCCGAGTTCGGAGACGAGGGCCGATTCGAGGTCGGCCCGGTGTCGGGCGACGAACCGGGAGTGGAGCAGCACCACCTCCCCGGGGAAATGCTCGTCGAGAAGGCGCGCGGTCTCCTGCGCACGGGCCACCGTGTTGCGCACGATTCCGACGCACCCGCCGTCGCGGAGTGCCGCCCGGAGACTGTCGACGAGAACGGTCGGATCGTCGTCGATCCGCTCGAGTGAAACAGTGGTGTGCCGACCGTCGTAGGTCGGGTCGACCACCCTGCGGTGTCCGTCGACCGAGGTGATCACCGGGTATCCGATGTCCCCTTCCAGGACGGTGTCGTCGCCGGTCGTCCAGCCACGTCCCGATTCGTAGGCGCTCACGAGTGCGATCCGCTGCGCTGCCGGCAATGTCGCGGACATGAGGATGACCGGCACGCGGTATGCTCCGAGCCATTCGAGGACCCGTACCAGGAACATGGTCATGTACGTGTCGGCGGCATGCACCTCGTCGATGACGATGACCTTGTTGACGATGCCGAGGTGCCGCAGGACCAGGTGCCGGGCCCGGAGGGCAGCGAAAAGCAGTTGATCGATGGTCCCCACCGCGAAGTCGGCGAGCAGCCCCTTCTTTCGTCCGGACAGCCAGTGGTGGGCGACGACCTCTGTTCGACAGGAGTGCCCCGGCTCGTCGGCGTCACGACCCACATCCATCATGGATTTTCCGGTCAGCAGGCCTCGGTAGTGATCTTCGAGACTCGCTTTGCCGTGTGCCAGAACGGCGCTCGCCACGGAATCGGACTCTTGAGACTCGATCCAGCTCAGCACACGCCGGAACATGGCGTTCGATGTTGCCATCGTCGGCAAGCCGACGAAGACGCCTCCCTGACCGAATCTCGCAGCGAGATACTCCGCCGCAGCGAGTGCCGCTTCGGTCTTTCCGATACCCATGGGCGCTTCGATGACGATCAGTCCGGGTTCCGCCATCGATGTGGCCGCTTCGGCGACAGCACGCTGAACGGAATTGGCTGTCGCACCATCGGGAAGGGTGAAACGCGCCGCCATCAGCTCGTCGATCGTCGACGGCGGAGCGGCTCGCCAGGGCGGCGGGAGCTCGAGATCCTCCCACGCCTCGGCGGCGGTGGTCACGGACTCACGCCGGTCACCGAGCGGGAAATAGTCGCTGCTGGCGATCCAGTCGGACATGATCACGAATCCCGTCCACAGCGCCTGCTGCTGCGGGGTGAGCGGGAGGGCCGACCACTTCTCGAACAGGTCGGAAGCGCCGGTCAACTCCGAGATGTGTTCGAGGAGTTCGTTCCTGGTGGCCTTCCACTCGGGCCCTCCGTAGCGTCCACGATCCTCCGCGCGTGACAGCTGGCCGGAAACGGGTGGAGTGCCGTGATGGCCACCGGCGATCACAGCGTAAGTTTCCGCCACGCGCTTCGGCATTCCGTGGCCTTCCAGGAAGCCGGCAACTGCCCGGTGGCTGACCACCGAATGCGGTACCTCGCGGCGCTTCGCAATGGCCAACGCCATGTCGAGACCGGCATCGCGCATCGCGCCGGCGAGCGGACCGACCTGCGACGCGAACGCGGGGCTCAGTTTGCCCACGTCGTGGACACCCGCGAGCCAGCGGGCGAGCACTCGGGCCTCGTCGTTCGTCAGTGCGCCGGCGAGGACATTCTTCGTGGAGCGCGGAAGCCAGTCGTCCCATATGTGTCCCGCGATCGCTGCTGCATCCTCGCTGTGGCGGATCAGCGACAGGGATTCGTCGGCCTTGTTCGACTTCGCCCACGCGCTGAGCAGTCGGTTACTGGGCTGCACGACAGCCCGCTTGGTGCATAGCGAACGATCCGGACATGTCGGACCGGTCAGGTAGAACGATCAGGTGCTTGTCACCCACGGTTTTGCGCCCTCCCCACGTGCAACAACCGATTGCGCGTCGGCATCTCCCACCCCCGCGGAGGTCTGCCGACGTTTGATGGTCAGAACTCTAACTCACCTGATCTAATTGCGCTAGTGTGTCCTCTGTCGAGTATCCCCGGCCGGGGATGAGCCGTAGATCAGGTGAGTTCGATCACGCTCGCAGTTGGTTTTCCCCACCGCAGTGGGGATGCGGCATCAACTCGACTCGCTCAGGAACGGCAATGGGAGTGAAGGGAGGGCAGCAGGGTGAACGCACACACCGATGTTCCGACGGGGATCGGGACGGCCACGTCGAGGCGACAGGTCTTCGCGTGGGGACTGTGGGACTGGGGCTCGGCCGCATTCAACGCCGTGATCCTCACGTTCGTGTTCTCGGTGTATCTCACGGACGCGGTGGGCGACGACCTACCGGGATCGGTGTCGGCGAGCACGTGGCTGGGCTGGTCCCTCGGCATCGCCGGGTTCGTCATCGCCGTCACCGCGCCGGTGACCGGACAGAAGTACGACGCGACCGGACGACGCAAACGGTCGCTGGGCGTGTTGACCTTCGCGACCGTCGTGCTGATGGCGGCGATGTTCTTCGTTCGCGACGACCACCACTACCTGTGGCTGGGCCTGGTACTGCTCGGTGCCGGTTCGGTGATCTTCGAACTCGCGCAGGTTCCGTACAACGCGATGCTGCGCCAGGTGTCCACCGACGACACCGTCGGGAGAGTGTCCGGGTTCGGATGGTCCATGGGCTATTTCGGCGGCATCGTGCTGCTGTTGCTGTGCTACCTCGGGTTCATCTCCGGCGACGGCGACACCCGCGGTCTTCTGTCGATCACCACCGACGGTGGCCTCAACATCAGGCTGGTGGCGTTGTTCGCGGCGGTGTGGTTCGCGGTGTTCGCGCTGCCGGTGTTCTTCGCGGTCCCCGAGAAGCCGCACGTGCGCGCCGACGACACCCGCCGCGCGGGGTTCGTCGAGTCCTACCGGGTGCTCTGGCGTGACGTGCGGGAGTTGTGGGCGGAGGATCGGCGCACCGTCGGGTACCTCGTCGCGTCGGCGATCTTCCGCGACGGCCTGGCCGGTGTGTTCACCTTCGGTGCGGTGCTCGCGGTGACGGTGTACGGCATCGACGCCGGCGACGTCCTGCTCTTCGGTGTGGCAGCGAACGTGGTGGCGGCGCTCGGTGCGCTCGCCGGTGGTCGCGCCGACGACCGGGTCGGCCCCAAGACCGTCATCGTGGTGTCGCTGGCCGCGATGATCGTCGCCGGCATCGTGCTGCTGATGGTGTCGGGGCCGCTGATGTTCTGGGTGTTCGGTCTCGTGCTGTGCGTGTTCGTGGGACCGGCGCAGGCGTCGGCACGCACGTTTCTGACGCACCTCACCCCGCCGGGTCGGGAGGGGCAACTGTTCGGTCTCTACGCCACGACCGGCCGGGCCGTGTCGTTTCTGGCACCCTCACTGTTCGGGTTCTTCGCTTGGTGGTTCGGTGCGGATCGTGCGGGCATCGTGGGTCTGCTCCTCGTGCTGGCGGTCGGGCTGGCCGCGTTGTCGATGGTGCGGGCGCCCGAACGCCCGGCACGTCACGACGACGGCGCGCGCCGGACGGCCCCGAGTACCTGATCCGCGGCGTTGCGGTGCCCCGCCGCATTGGGATGCAGTGGGATGGCAGGGGAAGTCGGCACGACGCCTTCCATCCATCGCTGATCCGGTGCCGCGCACGCGTCGTGCCCGACCGTCGATGCGCGAAGGTCGACGAACTCGGCGCCGGCCGCGGAGACCTGCTTTTCCATCGCGACGTCGAGATGCTCGATCGCGGATTCCAGGTAGGTGGCGTCCTGCGGCCAGATCCTCTGCTCCGGGAAGCAGCCGCCGTCGCGGATCCCCGTCGGATACCCGACGAACAGGATGCGTGCACGAGGTGACCGCGTTCGGATCTCCTCGGTGATCTCCCGGTACACAGGCGCGAACGCATCGATGGTGGTGGTGATCGGATCGGGTCCCGCCGCGTCGGTGTCGGAACAGGACGTGCCGTTCGGTGGGGGAGCGACGTTGATGCAGGAGACGGCCAGCGCCACAAGACCCACATCGTTGCCCCCGATACCCACCGTGACGAGGTCGGTGTCCGGGCGCAACGCGTCGTACTGTGGGGGTACCGCGGTGCGCGTCAGGGGCGTGACCTGCTGACCGGCGAGGTCTGCGGACACGGCGCCGCTGCAGGACACGTCGGTGAACTCGCGGACCCCGAGAGCTTCGGCGACGAGGTGCGGATAGTTCGACTGCGAGCGGCCGCAATCCTCACCCGAACTTGCCGGAGGGATGCCCGGGCCGGCGACGAAGGAGTCGCCGAGCGCGACGTACGAGTCGTACGACGGTTGCGCGGACACGGGTGCGGCGAGGCCTGTCGCGACGGCGACCGCTCCGAGCACTGCGGTTGCGGTCGCGCGGATTCCGATCGATGGATGTCGCACGTATCTCCCCCGGATTGTCGAAACCGTTCGATCATGGTGCGGTGCACCGCGCGGTGTCAAGGAATCACGCCTTGAAGTACACCAGCTGATGGGAGGTGGCGAGCAGGGTGTCGTCGACGCCCCACAGGTGCGCCGTCTGGTCGAAGTAGTTCTGCCCGAATCTGTTGCTGCGCGCGGTGGCGAGGACCGGCAGGTCCGATTGCGCTGCGAGTTCAGCGGCGTCGGCGTGGAAGTAGATGGTCAGCGTGACGGTGCCGGCGGGAAGCGCGTGTCCTCGGCGCAGGAATGCGCGCGGATAGAACACGTCGCACAGCGCGGTCAGCGACGTGAAATCGAGGGGGCGGGCGGGTTCGTCGCGCACCCACAGTGTCGATGTCGAGTCGGGGTGCGGTCCGGCGTCGGGCCCGGGGATCCCTCCGTCGACGAACCGCATCTCGTAGTTGCCGACCCACTTGACGAAGTCGGACATCGGCCGCACGTCGACGTCGTGCGCGGGTGGGGCGGTGGGTCGGTCGAGTTCCGTCGACGACCACGTTTCCCGGCGTTTGCCGAACACCGCGGTTGCGGTGGTGGTGACAACGCCGTCCTGTGTGAGTTCGATCGTCCAGTGTTGGCTGGATCGGTTGGTGCGCACGGGGTGCGCCGTCACCTCGAAGTCGCCGTATTCGATGGGCGCCGCGAAGTTGACCGTCAGCGACAGGGGTTGCCCGAGGACCTCGGGATGCAGCCGGACGGCGTTGAGCAGCGTGGCCGCGGTGATACCGCCGAACGGCCCCACCATGTTCGCGTAGGCGGGGTGGGTGCTTCCGGTGTAGCGCCCCGCGTCGATCGTGGTGAGGTCCACGGCGGCATCGAAGACGTGGGTGGCGTTCTCGGTTTCGGGCATGCAGTGATGAAACCAGAGTCCCGTCGGGTGCAGACCACCGCCCGTCGGGGATGTGGCGCTGTGGAGCGGGGTGTCACAGCCACGGCATCGGGCACAGCCCCTGCCGTGCCCGATTCCAGAACGGGAAGAGTTGGACGGAGCCCGCATCCGGATGGGTGCGTCGGCCGAGTTCGACGAACTCGAGTTCGGTTTTGCCGGCGCCACCGGAGTACATGCAGGCCTGCAGCGACAGCAGGGCTGCGTCGGCGAACGGAAGGGCGTTGCCCCACGGCCCGAAATCGGTGGTCTCGACGAACTCCTCGAGGTCGCGACCCCGCTGGTTGAATTCGGCCTGCAACGCGAACTCGCACGGTTCGCCGAACAGTGTCGAGCAGGTGGTGTTCCTGCCGTGGATGAGGAAAGCGGAATCGTCGAGCGATCGGTCCCGTGGTTCGTCCACGCTGTTCCATGCGACGAGAACCACCGCGACGCCGACCGCGATCAGCGCCACCAGCAGGACGGCTGCGCGTTTCATGTGCTCGACGGTACGGGTGAACGTTCAGTCGCGGTGCGGTTTCCATGCGCCCATCCCCAGGACGACGATGCGCATCTGTTTCTCACCGCGGGCCAGTACCTCGGCTTCGGTGGCGCTTCCGGGGCGGTCGACGTCGAGCAGATCGAGGACGATCTGGAGCATCGCGGTGACGAGGAGATCGGCGGCCGTGCCCAGGTCGTCGGTGTCCCAGTCGGCGAGCGCGGGAATCCGCGCGAGGTCCACGGCGAGTTCTCGGGTGAGCAGTCGCAGTTCGGTGGTGATCGCTCGGGCGACCTCCGGTTGCCCCCCGTTGCGTTCGCGTGCGAGGAAGCGGAAGGCGGCCTCGTGGGCTCGGACCTGTGTGAGCAGTGCGGCGAGGGACGCGCGCGCGTTGCCCGGTCCGGGGGTGCGGCGGGCCTCGCGCAGTGCGCTGCGCAGGACCCGCATGGTGTCGGCGGCCAGTTCGATCCCGAGTTCGTCCATCGACGCGAAGTGTCGGTAGAAGGCGGTGGGGACGATGCCGGCACCGCGCGCGACCTCGCGGAGGCTCACGTTCGCGAATCCGCGTTCGGTGGACAGGCTGAGCGCGGTGTCCAGCAGGGTCTGCCGGGTGCGTTCCTTGCGTGCGGCACGGCTGGTCGGTGCGGGGGTGGGGGCTGCGGACACACCCCGAGTCTAGGACGTTCCCGGGCCGGGGCGGTGCGGTGCCCGCGTTGCGGTGTTAGCGGCGTCACATGTGATTGACACGGTGCTGCGATCTCCTGCCACACTGATTCCAGTGTACGAGTGTGCACTGTAAATCTGGACTCGCTCCGGAAGGGGGACCGTCATGATCGCGCACATGCCACACCCGACCCCGTCGCGCTCCATCGCACGGAAGATACTGGTGAAGGCGCTCGACCTGATGTCGACACCGCATCACCCCGACCGCTACCTCGAACTCGCCGACCCGCTCCTAACCACCGCGACGACACGAGCTCGGATAACGAACGTGGACCGAACCTCGCTGGGCTCCGTCACGCTGACTCTGCGCGCCTCGCGGCCCCTGCGTTTCCGCCCCGGGCAGTGCGTGTCGATGTCCGTCGTCGTCGACGGGGTGCGGCACACCCGCACGTTCTCGCCGGCCGAGGTTCCCGGCTCGCGGGGACGCGGCGTCGTCCTCACCGTCGGGTTCCGGCCCGACGGGCGGGTGTCGCGACACCTGTTCGAGCACGCCGCTGTCGGCGACGTCGTCGAACTCGGCGGGATCTCCGGGGACTTCGTGCTGCCGGAGCCGGTGCCCGGCCGGCTGTTGTTCGTCAGCGGCGGTACGGGCATCACCCCGGTGCTCGCGATGCTGTCCGGGCTCGCGGCGGCCGGTCACACCGGGGCGGTGACGTTCGTCCACTACGCGCGCACCGCCGAGCACGTCGCCCGCCGCGGCGACCTCGACGCAGCCGCCGCCCTGCCGAACGTCGAGGTGGTGCTTGCCCACACCCGGGGAGGCGGTGGGCATCTGCACGGCCGGTTCGAACGCGCCCATCTGGACGCCGTCGCGCCGTGGTTCGCCGACACACCCACCTTCGCGTGCGGCCCCACCGGGTTCGTCGACCGGATCCGCGATCTGTACGAGGACGTGGGCGCGATCGACATGCTGCACACCGAATCGTTCGAGCCGCCCGTGGTCACGATCGACCCCGCGGACGTCTCCGGAACGGTGCACTTCGCCGGCTCGGGTGTCAGCGTCGACAATTCGGGCGGCACTCTTCTCGACCAGGCCGAGGCGGCCGGTCTCACCCCGGAGCACGGCTGCCGCATGGGAATCTGCCACACCTGCACGGCGATCCGCGCATCCGGATGCACCCGCGACGTGCGCACCGGCGAGGTCGACTCCGAGCCGGGCACACGGATCCGCATCTGCGTCAACGCTCCCGTCGGCGACGTCGCCGTCGAGATCTGACCACGAGAACGAACTGGAGAACAGCATGCTCGGACTGTCATTGTCATTTCTGCGTTCGGTGCCGTTCCTGTCCGGATCGGCCCCCGCGAAACCGGAACCGGTGGTGCTCGGGCGGGACGCCGTCGAGGACATCGGACGCGAACTCGACGCGCTCCGGGACCGGACCGTCGCCTCGCTCGGCGCGGAGGATCGCGAATACATCTATCGGATCATCAAGGTGCAGAGAGGATTCGAGGTGGCCGGTCGCGGGCTGCTGTTCGTCGGATTCCTGCCACCGGCGTGGGTGGCCGGTGTCGCCGCACTCGGGGTGTCGAAGATCCTCGACAACATGGAGATCGGTCACAACGTCATGCACGGCCAGTACGACTGGATGCGTGAACCGGCCCTGGCATCGCGCGAATTCGAATGGGACACGGTGTGCCCGGCGGATCAGTGGCGGCACTCCCACAACTACATGCATCACACGTACACGAACATCGTCGGAATGGACCGGGACGTCGGGTACGGGATCCTGCGGATCGATCCGGCGCAGAACTGGCATCCGTACTACCTCGGCAACCCGGTGTACGCGACCGCGCTGATGCTGTTGTTCGAGTGGGGAGTGATGCTCCACGACGCCGAAGCCGATCGTCTCGTCAGCGGCGAACGGAGTTGGCGCGACGTGATCCCGCTCGCGCGGGGATGGTGGCGGAAGGCACGCCGGCAGGTGCTCAAGGACTACGTCGTGTTCCCACTGCTCACCGGCCCGATGTTCGTGCCGACCCTCGTCGGCAACGCGGCGGCCAACCTCATCCGCAACGTGTGGGCGTTCAGCATCATCTTCTGCGGGCACTTCCCGTCCGGTGTGCAGTCGTTCTCCGTCGACGAGACCGAGGACGAGACCCGCGGCGAGTGGTACGTGCGACAACTCCTCGGCAGTGCCGACATCAGCGGCAGCCGACTGTTCCACATCATGTCGGGCAACCTGTCGCACCAGATCGAGCACCACCTGTTCCCGGACCTCCCGGCGCACCGGTACGCGCAGATCGCACCGGAGGTGCAGGCACTGTGCGAGAAGCACGGGTTGCCCTACAACACCGGTGGCCTGACCCGGCAGATCGTGTCGGTGTGGAGGAAGATCTTCCGTTACGCGCTGCCGCCGAGTTGGGTGTCGGCGGAGCCCGAGGTGGCGGTGCTCATCGAACGCGCGCAGCCGACCGTCGGCGGTGACACCGACTCGCGGCACACCGAACGTCCTGCGGGTACGCTCGCGACCGACATCGTGTGAGGGGGACCGGAATGGTCGGCAGATTCGAACGGAACAAAGACACCGTGCAGGAGATGACGGAATCGGCGGCGACGCACGTCGGCGCGATCACCGGCATCATCACCGGCGCGGTGCGGGACGTCACCCGCGAGATCGGTGAATGGATCACCGACGGAATCGAGATGCGGGAGGCGGCGCGCAAGGCCCGCGACGACGGCCGCGTCGCCGACGAGTAGTCGTAGGTGAACCCGTCGGTTCCCGACGGGTGAAGGATGCGGGCGGCCCCGGTAGAGAACCACCGGGGCCGCCCACATCACGCTGTGCGGTCCGTCAGATGACGCCCAGTGCGAACATCGCGTCGGCGACCTTCACGAAGCCGGCGATGTTGGCGCCGTGCACGTAGTCGCCCGGCTTGCCGTACTCGGCGGCCGTCACGACGCAGCGCTCGTGGATGTCGCGCATGATGCCGGCGAGCCGCTCGTCGGTGTAGTCGAAGTGCCACGAATCGCGCGAGGCGTTCTGCTGCATCTCGAGCGCCGACGTCGCGACACCGCCGGCGTTGGCCGCCTTGCCGGGGGCGAAGCCGACCCCGGCCTCACGGAAGACCGCGATACCGCCGGGGGTGGTGGGCATGTTCGCGCCCTCGGCGACAACCTTGACGCCGTTGGCGACGAGGGTCTTCGCCGAGTGCTCGTCGAGCTCGTTCTGTGTGGCGCAGGGCAGTGCGATCTCGCACGGCACGTTCCAGATGGAACCCTCGGCGTGGAACTCGGCGCTCGTGCGTTCCTCGACGTACTCGCAGATCCGTGCGCGACGGACTTCCTTGATCTCCCGGAGGACGTCGAAGTCGATGCCGTCCTTGTCGTAGATGTATCCCGACGAGTCCGAGCACGCGACGACCTTGCCGCCGAGCTGGTGGATCTTCTCGATCGCGTAGATCGCGACGTTGCCGGAGCCGGACACGACGGCGGTGCGACCCTCGAGCGAGCCGCCGTGGGCCTTGGCCATCTCGGCGACGAAGTAGGCGACACCGTAGCCGGTGGCCTCCTTGCGAACCTGTGATCCGCCCCAGGTCAGACCCTTGCCGGTGAGGACGCCGGACTCGTACGAGTTGGTGAGGCGCTTGTACTGGCCGAACAGGTAGCCGATCTCGCGGCCGCCGACACCGATGTCACCGGCAGGCACGTCGGTGTACTCGCCGACGTGGCGGTGCAGTTCGGTCATGAACGACTGGCAGAACCGCATGATCTCCTGCTCGGAGCGACCCTTCGGGTCGAAGTCCGAGCCGCCCTTGCCGCCGCCGATGGGCAGGCCGGTGAGCGCGTTCTTGAAGATCTGCTCGAAGCCGAGGAACTTCACGATGCCGAGGTTGACGCTCGGGTGGAAACGCAGTCCGCCCTTGTAGGGGCCGAGGACGCTGTTGTACTGCACGCGGAAACCGCGGTTGACGTGGACGTTGCCGTTGTCGTCGATCCACGGCACCCGGAAGATGATCTGCCGCTCCGGCTCGCACAGCCGCTCGATGAGCCCGGACTCGAAGTACACCGGGTGGCGATCCAGTACGACGTGGAGAGACTCGAACACCTCGGCCGCAGCCTGATGGAACTCGGGTTCACCCGCATTGCGGGCCTTGACCTGTTCGTAGATCTCTGCGATGCGGTCCGAAGTCGACACGCCCACCTACCTGACTGTGAGAAGACTGTTACGCGGTATTTACGTGTAGAACTATAGGTGTAACCCGCAGGCTGTAGTTAATCCGGTGCGTGGGGACGGCACCGTGCGCCCCCACCCGTGCGCCTTTTTGGCAGCTCCAGCTACCGGAAGTGCGCACGGCGGGAGGGGACGTCCGGGGAGTGGCCGGTGGTGTGCGGGTGCGGTGACGACGTGCACCGGCAGCGTCCGGAATCGGGGGAGTGCGAGGAGTTCGCGGTGATCCGGGAAGGTCGGCGACCCGGTCGTGCCGGAGCGCCGGTTGTGGTGCCCCCGGCAGGACTCGAACCTGTCCCGACGTTCCTTCCGATTGAGCAGGTGACCTGCTGCTTCGCTGCACCTCACCTGCTCATCGTGCAATCTACACTGAGACTCGGCAGGACGCCAGTGGACTGGCGCGGACATGGGTATAGCAGGGAGATTGCACAGCATGGCAGCGAAAAAGGGCATGAGGGGATGGGGGCGACTCCGGAAATTGCCGTCGGGACGGTGGCAGGCTGGCTACATCGGCCCCGACGGGATTCTCTATCGACCGGGGTCGACATTCGCCGCGAAGATCGACGCGGAGGGGTGGCTCGCCGACGAGCGGCGCCGAATCGACCTCGGCGTGTGGGCGCCACCGGGGGGCGCGCCGGACGGGCCAGCCCCGCTGCTACTGCGCACGTACGCGGCCCAATGGCTCGCCGAGCGTCCACTCAAGCCGCGGACGCGCGGCCTGTACGACGACTTGCTCCGACTGCACATTCTCCCGCAGCTCGGCGACGTCGAGTTGGCAGCGATCACGCCCGCGGTCGTCCGCAGCTGGCACGCGGGACTCGGCGACGGCACCCCGACTCGCACGGCTCATGCGTACGGACTTCTTCACGCGATCATGGCGACCGCCGTCGCCGATGAGGTGATCCCCGCAAATCCGTGCCGGATTCGGGGTGCCTCGAAGGCACCGCGCGCTCGGACCATTACGTTGCTCACCCCTGCCGAGCTGGACCGGCTCGGCGAGCGGATGCCGGACCGGCTCCGCTGCTCGGTGCTGCTCGCAGCGTGGTGCGGGCTGCGATGGGGTGAGACATCGGAGTTGCGCCGTAAGGACATCTCTGCCGACCGGTCGGTGCTGCACGTACGGCGTGCCGTGACATATCGGGCGAAACAATTCAGCGTGCAATCGCCGAAGACGGCCGCGGGTCGGCGTGACATCGCGATCCCGCCACACATCTCGACGCTGCTCGCCGAGCACCTCGACGTGCACGTGCAGCGCGGTCGGGACGCGCTGCTGTTTCCGTCGGAGGGTGGCGGTCACATGGGGGAGTACGAGTACCGAAAGGCGTTCAAAAAGGCCGCGGGCGAGATTGGCAAGCCGACGCTTCGCGTGCATGATCTACGGCACGTCGGCGCGGTGCTGGCCGCTCACGCCGGCGCGACCACCGCCGAGCTGATGGTGCGACTCGGTCACACCACGCCATCTATGGCGATGCGGTACCAGCACGCCGCCGCCGGTCGGGACGCGCAGATTGCCGAGCGACTATCTCAGCTCGCACAGGGCGAAGAGTGATGTAAATCACCTAATGACGGTGCGGTGTCGCTGGGCGTAGGCAGGCGTCGGCAGGCGTCGGCAGGCGTCGGACCAATGATCTTGTTGTCGGTGTCTTCCCGGTGACCATGTTCGCAAGACGTAGTCATCGGTGCTTACCTGCTTTCAGTGGACATCGCCGGACGGGTGATGCCACGGGAGTATCCGCAAGCACCGAGGGGAAAGCCGTGTCCAAGAACAGGTCCCGCCGATTCGCCACCGTCGCGCAAGCCGCCGAAGAGTTCGGAGTGTGCGACCGCACCATCCGCCGCTACATCGCATCCGGCCGCGTGGCCGGCTATCGACTCGGGCCGCGGATGGTGCGCGTCGACCTCGACGAGATCGAGGCGGCAATGTGCCGGATGGGGGCGGCGTGAGCATCGACCCTAGAAACGCCGCAGCCCCGGGGGCGAATCCCGGGGCCACTCACCAGACTAAGCCTGAATACACCGATCCGGTAGCGATCCAACGCGCGTCGTAGACACGAAATGCCCTGCCGTAGTGAAAGAATGAGATTTCTTGAGGATCACATTCGGCCACAACGAAGGGCATCTCGCAAATGCAAC
>Ga0209722_1002035_pt1 | contig 16516 bp, 12 predicted proteins | sample BioC12SIPDNA_2_FD_185745 | JGI IMG/M metagenome (GOLD analysis project Ga0209722, IMG submission 185745) | Anaerobic biogas reactor microbial communites from Washington, USA - Biogas_R1_A C12 SIP DNA (SPAdes) (version 2) | ecosystem: Engineered > Bioreactor > Anaerobic > Unclassified | place... | reverse complement strand
CGGGATGACATACGCACGAAGGGACCCGCTCGGGACGACGAAGTCGCGTGCTTGGCGGGCTCCCGGCCACAGTGCCATAATCACAACAGCTCATCTTGTCCACTCCCAACCCGTCGTCTCCCATTCCGTCGCCTCGGCATAGGCCAAAGGCCCATCCTGCGACGCTCAGGAACGTATCCATGCGTCTGTGCTCCCACAGCCCGTCGGGCCGTGAGATACGAGCGACCAGCGACGAGCGACGGTCTAATAGTCCTTGTACTTGCGCATCCACAGCGGCCAGTCCTCGGGTTTGACGCCCCCGGCACTGGTCCACGGCCCGGCGGTGTTGAAATCGGCGTGCCATTTCAGCGTCCACAGTTCCTTCAGTCCCACGGGACGGACCGACCAGTCGAGAAAGAGGGCGTTGGTGGTTCCGTTGTGTCGATTGATGATGATGTTTCCCGATGTGGCGTTCGGCTCGACGGCGGGCGGTGGCGGCATCTCACCGTCGCCGACGCTGCCGGTGGGCTTGCCTGCGTCCAGCAGGAACGGGATGGCATGGCGGCCGCGGAGCGAGGTGATATCTCGGCCCCAGCGTATCGTGCCGCGGTAGGTGAAGGGCTGACCGGTGACCATGTGGAAGTTCAAGCCGTAGCTGCCTCGAAAAGAAGGCGTCGGCAGGATGATCTCCCAGGCGGCGAAGGTTCCGCCGCCGTTGACCTCCAGGGTAGTCGTGCCGCTCGACATGGCGGCGTAAGCCCGGTCCCCCGTCGTCCGGGTGGCGGCGGGGCAGCAGGCGATTCGTTCGGTCTCTATGGCGTGGTAGCGCCCGTGTGTATTCGGGTCCCTCTCATAGTCGATCCGCAGCCCTCTCAGCAGCGACAGGCCCGGGAGAATCCCGGTATCGACGGGCAGCCAGTTGTCGTTATCTTCCAGATACAGCGCAATGGTTGTTCCCCACTGGCGGAGGTTGGACAGACAGACAGCGGCCCGCGCCTGCTTCCGTGCCCGCGACAGGGCCGGAAACAGCAGGGCCAGCAGCAGCGCGATGATGCTGATGACCACCAGCAGCTCGACCAGGGTGAAGGCTCTGGGATTGACGATGGATGATTGATTATTGATGATTCCTGGGGCGGATCGGTGTTTTGTCGGGGTACCGGGCGATTCGGTCGCCTCCCTGGTTGCGTCGCCAACCGGTTCGCAGCGGCAGGCGGCGCAGGCAGACCGGCTTGGCGCAGACCGCGATCTGGCGATAACGTCTTGCCGTATTGTGAATTGCGCGCACCCACAGCGGTACAGTTGCTTGCTGCGAGGGAAGCCGTTGTCACTCTCGATGGCTTCCCATCTGCCTTGGCATCTTTCGCCTTCGGTCTCCACGTCAAGGCCTCCCACTGAGGGAATTCTACCATATATAGTGAAGTGAGGCGGGCGGATGTGACGGCGTTTTTGCGAAAACACGTGAGAAAGGGGAGATTTCTGCGAAGACGGGCCGCGACAACCTCGCCCGCAGCGGGCGCGACAGGCCTTTTGCTTTGAATCGCCTGCGGTTTGCCGCTATGGTGGGGCACAAATGGGGTTGGCATGCGTATGCCTCGGCAGGCACGTTGCACGCGGGTCGGCAGAGGGGCCGATGGTGAGCCATCTTGGTGGAGAAGGATTCATGACGAGCGCAAGACGGGGTGTTTTCAGTGTGATGGTCGTTCTTCTGTGTCTTTCGGCGGGCCTGGCGGGCCAATGGCCCAACTGGCGCGGGCCGCACTTCGACGGCTCGGCCGACGAGCGGGACCTGCCTCAGTCATGGACCGACACGGAGAATGTCCTGTGGACCGCGCCGCTTCCGGGCCCGGCGGCCTCGACCCCGGCGATCTGGGACGGCAAGGTCTTCGTCAGCTCGGAGGTCAAGGACAGCGACGATCTGCTGGCCCTGTGCTTCGACGCGCAAACGGGCCGGCAATTGTGGTCCACGACGGTGGCCCGGTCGGGCCGCAACTTCCCCCGCAACAACCTGGCGACGGCGTCGCCGACGACGGACGGCCGAGGCGTGTTTTTCCTCTACGGCTCGGGCGACCTGGCGGCCCTCGACTTCGACGGCAACATCGTCTGGTCGCGGAACATCGAGACCGAGTATGGCAACATCACCTGCCAGTTCGGCTACGGCGCCAGTCCGATGGCGTTCGAGGGCGCGGTGTACATCCCGGTCCTGCGGCGCGAGCGGGCGTGGCGCGAGCCGCGCGATGGCGAACCGTTCGATTCCTTCCTGCTGGCCGTCGACGGGGCCACCGGCAGGACGCTGTGGCGTCACGTGCGCACCAGTGACGCCCAGGACGAATCGCTCGATTCGTATGCGACGCCTATTCCATTCCGCAACGGGGACCGGACCGAGATCGTCCTGATCGGCGCCGACTACGTCACCAGTCACGATCCGGAGACGGGCGCGGAATTGTGGCGCTACGGCTACGCGACGGGCCGGAGGGATACGCGCTGGCGGTTGATCCCCTCGGTCGTCACGGGCGCCGGCATGGTCTTCGGCGTGCAGCCGCGAGGCGGCAACGACCTCTTTGCGATCCGCGCCGACGGGGCCGACGGCGTCCTCTCGCAGGACCGCATCGTCTGGACGTTCGACCGGATGACGCCCGACGTGCCGACGCCTCTGTTCTATCAGGGCCGGCTCTACGTGCTCGACGGGACGCGAAACGGAAAGGTCGTCACCTGCCTCGATCCGATGACCGGCCGAATCAAGTGGCACGGGCGGATCGGGGGCGGCGGACCCTGGCGCGCCTCGCTGACGGCTGCCGACGGCAAGCTCTACTGCATCAACGAGGACAGCGAAGCCATCGTCCTGGCCGCCGGAGACGAATTCAAGGTCCTCCATCGCTTCGATATGAAGGACAAGCCGGTCCAGGCGTCGATCGCCATCGCCGACGGCCGTCTGTTCCTCCGCACCGCCAGCAAGCTGACGTGCGTCGGCAAGTAACGCTGCTGCGTCGGGACAGAAGAAAGGCCGTGCATCGGACAAACCGGCGCACGGCCTCTGACTGCCTGCGGAGGACGTAGGGCTATTTCGATTCGACTACTTCCTTCTTGTCCTTCTCGGGCTCGGCCATTTGCTCGCCCTCGAAGTTCAGATGCTCCTCGTCCTGGACGTCGATCTTGATGAGGTTCTTGCCCTTGAACCGGCCGGCCAGTACCGCCTCGGACAGCGGGTCCTCGATGTAGTGCTCGATGGCCCGACGCAGCGGCCGGGCGCCGAACTCCGGATTGTAGCCTTTCTCGATCAGGAATTCCTTGGCCTGCGGGGTCAGGTCCAGGTGCAGTCCGTGCTCGGTGAGCCGTTTGAACACCTTGGACAGTTCGTACTCGACGATCGTCTGCAGGTCTTCCCGCGACAGCGGCTTGAAGACGATCATGTCGTCCACGCGGTTGAGGAACTCCGGACGGAAGTGACGCTCGACCTCCTTGTGCAGAACGTCCTTCATCTTCTCGTAATTCGACTCGGGCGTCTTCTTGCCGAAGCCGAAGCCCGACTGGTTCTTGATCAACTCGGCGCCGATGTTGCTCGTCATGATCAGGATGACGTTCTTGAAATCGATGCTTCGTCCGAAGCTGTCGGTCAGACGTCCTTCGTCCATGATCTGGAGCAGCATGTTGTAGACGTCGGGGTGCGCCTTTTCGATTTCGTCGAGCAGCAGCACGGAATACGGCCGACGCCGGATGCGTTCGGTGAGCTGGCCGCCTTCTTCGTAGCCGACGTATCCCGGAGGGGCGCCGACGAGCCGGCTGACGTTGTGCTTCTCCATGAACTCGCTCATATCGAGCCGGATCAGCGAGTTACGGTCGCTGAACAGGAACTCCGCCAGCGCCTGGGCCAGGAGCGTCTTGCCGACACCGCTGGGCCCGAGGAAGATGAAGCAGCCCATCGGCCGGTTCGGGTCCTTCATGCCGCTGCGGCTGCGACGCACCGCCTTGGCGACCGTCGTGATCGCTTCGTGCTGAGAGACCACCGTCTTGTGCAGTTCGGCTTCGAGCTCCAGCAGACGCTGCGTCTCTTTCTTCTCCAGGCGGGTCAGAGGCACACCCGTCATATTGCTGACGACCTCGGCGATGATCTCGGTATCGACCGCGCCGGTGGCGTCCTTGTTCTGCTCGTACCACTTCTTGTGGATCTGGGCCTTCTCTTCCAGAAGTTGCTGAGCCTCGTCGCGCAGTGAGGCGGCCCGCTCGTAGTCGGCGGCGCGGACGGCCTCGTCCTTTTCGCGCTGGAGTTTCTCGATCCGTTCCTCGACTTCGGTCAGGTCCGGCGGCGGCGTCATGTTCTTCAGACGCACGCGGGCCCCGGCCTCATCGACGACGTCGATGGCCTTGTCCGGCAGGCACCGGCCCGTGATGTAGCGGGTCGAAAGTTCGATCGCCTGGAACAGCGCCTCGTCGGTGAATCGGACCCTGTGGTGCGCCTCGTAGCGGTCCTGAAGGCCGCGGAGGATCTCGAGAGCCTCGTCCTTCGAGGGCGGTTCGACGATGATCGTCTGGAAGCGGCGCTCCAGCGCGCCGTCTTTTTCGATGTACTTGCGGTATTCGTCGAGCGTGGTGGCGCCGATGCACTGAACTTCGCCTCGGGCCAATGCCGGCTTGAGCACGTTGGAGGCGTCGATGGCGCCTTCAGCTCCGCCGGCGCCGACGAGGGTGTGCAGCTCATCGACGAACAAGATGACGTTGGCGGCGCGCCGGACCTCGTTGATAACCGCCTTGATGCGTTCTTCGAACTGACCGCGATACTTGGTCCCGGCCACCATCATCGCCAGGTCGAGCACGACGATCCTTTTATCCTTGAGGATCTCGGGGACCTGCTTGTTGATGATCTGCTGGCTGAGCCCTTCGACGATGGCGGTCTTGCCCACGCCGGCCTCACCGAGAAGGACGGGATTGTTCTTCGTTCGGCGGCAGAGGATTTGGATCAGCCGTTCGATTTCCCTCTTGCGTCCGATGACCGGATCGAGTTCGCCGTTGACGGCAAGCTGCGTGAGGTCCCGACCGAAACTGTCCAGCGCCGGGGTCTTGCTCTTGAGCTTGCGTCCGGCTGCGCCCGCCGGGCCCATCTTCAGACCCAGGTCGTTCGGCGCGTCTTCCACGCCGGCACCGAGAAGGTTCAACACTTCCTGACGGACATCCTCAAGCTTCAGACCCAGGTTCATCATCACCTGGGCCGCAATCCCCTCGCTCTCGCGAAGCAGGCCCAGAAGGATGTGCTCGGTCCCCACGTAATTGTGGTTGAGCGCCCGGGCTTCTTCGATCGCGTACTCGATGACCTTCTTGGCTCGCGGCGTCTGAGGCAGCTTGCCCATCGTGACCATGTCCGGGCCGCTCTTGACCAGCTTCTCCACCTCGAGACGCAGCTTCTTGATATCGACGTCGAGGTTCTTCAGGACCGTCGCGCCGACCCCGCTGCCTTCCTTGACCAAGCCCAGGAGGATATGCTCGGTCCCGATGTACTCGTGATTGAACCGCTGGGCCTCCTGATTGGCCAGGGCCATCACTTTCCTCGCCCGATCTGTAAAGCGCTCAAACATATTCGTCAAACCCGCTCCAAAGAATGTCCGTTTTCGTCCGGTTTCTGCGGCCTCGGAACCACCCCAGATTTCCTGTTCGGTACCAAGTTATCCCATGACCGAGGCGTTCTGTCAACTCGGCGGATTCGAGAAAGGTCCGCACAGCGAGCGTGTCCGCTTTCGCCGAGCCGAACACTGTAGGGCCATAGGTTATATGACGTCAAAGGCCTCCGTGTTCATCAGACCAGGGGACCAATCCCCCGGACAAGGTAGGTATCGGCAAAAAGCGCGAGGAACTTTCCCTTCGCATGAACGCAAAATGGCATCTTCGTTGGATTTGTGAACGGCGGCGGTGTCTGAAGATTTCCAGAATTTCCGCCCTGGCGTTACCGGTGAATGGCCGCCGAGCGGGGCCCCCATCGATCCGGCCGGTCGCGCGCCTGCCCCCATGCAGACTATTTGTCGTCGCGATTGCTCTCTTCGAGCAGCTTGCGCAGATAGGCGTTCTCGCGACGCGTCGCTTCGAGATCGAACGCCTGGTACTTGATGCAGACGCGCAGGTAGTCGAGCAGTTCCTGGAGCGTGTCGATACTCTTCTGGAGTTCCTTGCGATTGGCCTCCGCCTGCTTGGCAAGGTCCGCCAATTTCTTGTGATTCGGATCGGTGCTCTCGCCGAACTGCTTGACCAACTCGTTCAGCGCACCTTCCAGACTGGCCTCATCCATTGGGTCCTCCTCCAGTTGCTTTCACGTCGCTGTGCCGCCCCATGTTCATGGCCCTATTCTACCAGAACGGGCCGCTGGAAAGAAGCGCATTTGGAGCGGTTTTTGCCCCCATCTGTCGTATTGGCAGCCGGAAGGCGTGCGACGCATCCGTGTTTGTCGAGCGTAGGGTTTGCAGTCGATTTGCCGGTGGGTCGTTCCATGCCGATTGTGGGGGCGAAGCCGCTTTCTTTTTGCACGACGATACCGAATCCCTACCATGGACGTCTCAGTTTGTGGATGGTCCATCCGGTCCAATGCCGCGTTGTGGAAGATCGATGTGCAGTGAGAGAGCATTGTTGGACAAGGCCGCTCGGGGGTGCAGGGATTCCCTGCGCCGGATTTATGAGACGCACAAGGACCATCTGCTGACGCTGGCCCGAGGGCTTTGCGGCGACCGAAGCATGGCCGAAGACATCGTGCACGATGTCTTCGTGGTGTTCGCCAGGGGGCTGCCTGGGCTGCGTGTGAAGACGAGTCTCAAGGGCTACCTGAGCGTCAGCGTGTGCAACCGGGTGCGCGACCTGGCCCGCGCCGAGATGCGACGGCGTCGCGATCCGGGCCGTGTCGATCCCGGCTGGGCCGACGCGGCCGCCCCGGACGCCCATGCGGCGGACGCCGAACTGACCGATCGCCTGCGTGCGGCTCTGGAGCACGTGCCCCTCGATCAACGGGAGGTCCTGCTGTTGCGTGCCCAGGCGGGGCTGAGCTTCGAAGAGATCGCGCGGCACCAAGGGATCTCCTCCAACACCGCACGTGGACGGTATCGATACGGAATCGACAAGCTGCGGTCGCTGCTGAATAGCGAGTGCGAACGATGAGACCGGAAGGGCAACACATAGAGCAGCTTCTCGCAGGCTTGCGGGACCACGCCTCGGCGGCCTTCGACGAGCGGACGCTGCGGGATATGTTCGCGGCCCTGGAAACCTCTACAGGCGGATTCCCTGCCCGTCGCTGGCAGGATATTGGCAGAGCGATCATGAACAGTCGAATCACGAAATTGGCGGCCGCAGCGGTGCTGATACTGGCCGTCCTGCTGCTGGCGCGCCACCTGACCGGCCGCGAATCGACCGTCGCGCCGGCAGGCAGAGACCATACCGTCGCACAGGAACCCCACAGTCCAGATGCTCCGTCCTTCCCTGAGACCGTTGGCCAGCGAGTAGAGGAGCGCCTGGCCCAGGAATTGGCCATCGCCCAGGAACTCTTCGCCCAGACGGACGTGAAGGGGTTGCTGCACCTGCTCGAGACCGGACTGGAGCCGACGAAGATCGCCATCGCAGGCTACCTGGCCCAGATCGGCGATGAGTCGGCCCTGCCGGCCTTGCAGAGACTGGCCGACCAGTGGCAGGGGCCTGCGGACGACAATCCGTTCCAACGGAGTGTCGAGCGAATCCGAAGCGTCGCTCCCGAAGAGAACCAGACGGACACCGAGGATCTGTCTACGACAGAGCCGCAGTTGCCGGCCGGCGGGGTCCCCGTGCCTGACGGTCCGCACATTGTGGTCCGTGTGACCGAGAAGGCCACCGGCCAGCCGATCCCGCGGGCGACCATCCAGGCCCGGATGGGCAGCGAGAGCAGGACGCACGCCGCCGACGATCGCGGCATGTTCGTCTTTGACCTGAGTGAATCGATTCCCGATTATGTGAGGATCACCACACCCCACGAGGGATACGTCTGCCAGGGCGTAACCCTTCAGGGCCTGAGCCGGGAGAAACTGCCAAAGACGGTCGAGTTCTCGCTTGAGAAGGGGATTGTCATTGGAGGCCTCGTCCAGGACGAGGAAGGCCGGCCCGTCGAAGGCGCCAGTGTCGAATCGTATATCGGCGAAGAGCAACAGTTTGACCGGCCCTGCGTCAGCGTGCGCATCGAATTGACGACAGACGCCGAGGGGCGATGGCGCGCGGGGGGTGTGCCGCGCGAGGTCAATCGCCTGTGGTTCAACGTCTACCATCCTCAGTTCGCCGACGGTGGCTTCGAGATGCCTGGAGACCTGAAGCTCGACGATCTGCGCGCCGAGCGGGCGGTCATGCTCCTTGATCGAGGCATCAGTGTGACCGGTCGCGTGATGGACCTGGCCGGCAAGCCCATCGCCGGCGCCGAGCTGCTGGCGGGCAGCGACTACTTCGCTCGCGATTGGACGCAGACCGACGAAGCGGGCCATTTCGCGTTCCGACACCTGCGCCCGCTGAACCAGTCCTTCCTGCTGACCGTCCAGGCCCCGGGGTTCGCACCCCAGCGGAGGGAACTGCCCTCGGTGAAGGACCTGGCGCCGGTGGACTTAGTCCTGGAGCCGGCTAGTCTCCTGATCGGCCGCGTCGTTGACTCGACGGGCAGACCCATCGCGGATGCCTTCCTCTGCACGGAGGACTGGAACGGCTGGCGCACGGTCAAGTGGCAGGGCCGCACAGACTCCAACGGCATGTTCGTCTGGGATTACCCACCTCATGATGCGATCGCGATTCGTATCAGCAAATCGGGCTATAGAGAGTTCGAGAGGGAGGTTGTTGCCAACGATCGGGAGCAGACCTTCGTCCTGGTCCGGCCCACGACGATCAAGGGCTCGGTCACCGACAGCGAGACCGGCCGGACAGTCGATCGGTTCAAGCTGACCCCCGGCGCCCGTTGGCTCGGTGGTACCCGCGCCACATGGGAGACATCGGCAGGCTGGATCAAGTGGTTCACGGACGGGCGATACAGCTACACGTTCTCCGGCGACGCCGGCGCCTACGCGGTCCGCATTGAGGCCGAAGGCTACCTGCCCGTTGAATCACCGTTCGTCGACGCCAACGAGTCGGAGGTCACCATCGACATCGCTCTGACCAAGGGGCAGGGTCTCTCCGGCTACGTGCTCGACGCCAACGCCGCACCGGTCGAGGGCGCCGAGGTCTTCTGGGAGAAAACGATACAGATCACCAATGGGCAGATGGTGAACCGGAGCGTTCTGCCCGTTGTCACGACCGACAGCGAGGGACGTTTTGCGTTCAAGCCGGAGGAGCGGACGGACCCATTTGTGGCGATCAGCGATAAGGGCATCGGCTTTGCCTCCTATGAGGAGCTTGCTCATGACGGGGTCATCATGCTGACGCCTTGGGCTTGCGTCCAGGGCCAGTTGCGCATCGGCACGAGGCCGGGCGCGAACAGGCGATTGCAGTTGGACAGCCAGGAGCGGTTCCTGGGAAGTATCGCTCATTGCACAAATGAGACGTCGACGGATGAACAGGGTCGATTCGTGTTCGAGAGGGTCTATCCAGGGGAGTTCCACCTGTACAATCAGATGCATGAGGTTCTGCCTGGCCAGACTCTCGAACTGCACCTCGGTGGGACCGGGCGGACCGTGAAAGGCAGATTGGCCCTGTCGATCCCAGCGGATGTTCCCATCTGGCCCGATCTGTACCTTGCCACGATCCAAGAACCTGTGCCGTTCGAGAAGTTCCCCAAACCGTCGGGGTACGAACAAATGAGCCCGGACGAAATCGAGGCGTGGATGGAACGCTATGGCCAGACTGCCGAGGGAAGGGCCTACGCCGACTGGCTCGGCCAGATGTACCACCAGCCGAGCAGGAACCTCCGCGTCGAGATGGACGGCCGCTCTGGGTTTCATGTGGACAACGTCGAGCCGGGGGTCTATGCGCTGAAGGGCCTTATCCGGCCGGCGCCCACACATGACAGCTCGCGGATCCATGAGATCATCGGGCGGCTCTGGCACGAGGTTGTGGTGCCGCCGTTCGCCGGCGACGCCGAGATGGATGTGCCGCTCGATCTCGGTACGCTGGCGGTCCTGCCGGGCGACCTGATGGTCGGGGACGCGGCTCCGGATTTCGATGTGCCTGCCTTCGGCCCGGGCCGCATCCGTCTGGCGGACCACCGGGGCAGGGTGCTCCTCGTGGCCTTCGCCGCTTGGGGCTATACGAAGCCCATCTCGCCGGGCGTGCATGACCTCAAGGATCTCTATCAGCGTTTCGGCGAGGACCCGCGGTATGCTCAGGTGAGCCTGCTGTTCTCCGGCAACCCGCTCGTGGACAAGAGGACCATCGACGAGGCGGGACTGGACTGGCCCCATGGCATGCTGAATGCGGCCAGCAGAGAAGAAACGGAGTATCGCATCACGACCCGGCATCCTATGCCCTGGACCGTTCTGATCGGTTCGCGCGGAGAGATCCTTGCCCTGGGGCTGCATGGCGAGGACCTGCAACAAGCCATCGAAGAAGCGTTGAAGACGGCCCCATAGCGCGGTCTTCGCGAGGGTCGTCGGTCCGCCGGCGGTGTTCAGACGCCGAAGATCAGGTCGAGCTGGCCGTGTTCGGGTGTTGGCAGGGCGGCTCGGCAATGGACGCAATCGGTCCGGCTCAGGCTGCGGCGCTTGCCGCAGGCCGGACATGCCGTCGTCGGGGTGTGGTTCAGCGCCCAGTAGACCAGAAAGCCCGCTACGTTCAGCAGCGCCACGAAGACCAGCCAGAACACGAGCCGGCCCCACGAAGTCCGCCGGGGACGCCCATGCCGGAACGTCAGCGCCAGTATCGCCGCCGTGACCAGCAAGCTCCAGACGCTGTAGTGCGGCCGCATCTCCTCGACTACCTGGATCAATTCGCGCACGAAGTCGTACTGCGCCAGGTTCTGCCAGAAGGTTCTGGGGAAGGGCAGTTGAACAAAGTCGCAAAGAAGCGGTGAGAATGCGCTCACGAACCGTTTCACACTGGACCGAAGCTCCACGTATCGGATGGCGCCCGGATCGCCGGGCAACGTCCAGCTATAGCGATTGACCAGATTGAGACCGCCTGTCTCGTCAACGCGATACAATTCGACCGACCCCGTCTTGGGTGTCCGGCGAAATCCGGTCCACCAGTCTGGATTCCCACGTGCCGCCGGCGCCGGATACTCCAGCCACGTCCGTCGCAGGAAGAGCGCCTCCTTTGTCGCGGCGAATTCACAGTGGTTGCCGTACCATTGCTGCCATTCCTGCGGCGTGGCGACCGTGATGGTCTGGTCGGGGTCCTTCAAAATCACATGATGCACTTCGTCGCTCGTCCGGCAGTGCAGCAAGGGGCGAGTTCGTGCCATCGTTTCGCTGCTTGCGAGCCAGAAACGATAGCCCGGGTTCATGGCCACGTACTCGATTCTGCTCCGGGGGCTTTCGACGAGCATCTCGATCTGTCGCGATGCGAAGCGGATCTCGTAGATGCATTGCCCGGTCTGCCACAGGAGCGTCGGACTGTGGGAATCCGGCGGCCACCAGGCCTGGAAGCTCTGGAAGGGGCCGAAGGGCCGGACATCCGCCTTGGAGTCGGTCCACCCGGCGGCGCTCAGATAGCCCGCGCGGCCGCCTTCCAGGCTGTAGCCGACGAAACAATCGTCCCACGGAAGATACCGCCATTCTTCCCGAAGCTGTTCCTGAGTCGCGACGGGTATCTCGAGAATCCGTGGCTCCACGAGCTGCTGGAGATTCCTCATGCGTTGGTATGTGAGACTATCGCGTCGGGTATCCTGGGCCCAGGAAAGGTAGTCATAGGGTCGTTCTTTGGGCGGGCCATCCCAGAGCAGCCGGTCGTTCACGTCGTAGACCTGTTCCTGGCCCATTGGCGTATCCAACGGATTCGATGCGCGTAGCAGTTGCCATCGATCCCTGCCGCTCTCGGTGACCAAGTGCAGCGTGCCGTCAAGAAGGAACTCCTTCCTCGCAAGTGTGATCCTCTGCGTTCTGGCCTGCTCGAGAGTCAATTCCTGCTTCGGCTCCGTGGATGACGCCGGGGTCGCCGTCCAGAAAACGGACGCCACTTCGAACGTGATGGCCTGCACGGCGACGACGAGCAGCAGGACCAGCAGTGTCGCCATGAAGACTCCGGCCGCTCGTGCGATATAGTGGATAGGATTCTTTGCGTTCATAAGCCCGACTTCCTCCCTTCTAAAACTCCCGGCTTAGAAAGGCCGCCACGGTCTGCACGAACAGAATTGCGATTGCGAACACCATCAGTGCGATGATCCAGACCGGATGCCACTGCAAAAGGATGACAAAGGCCGCCAATACAGCGAAGGCCAGACCGAAGATGCGAGTGGTGTACCAGCGGGCGGTGCTCAGAGCCGACAGCGCTGTTCCCAGATAGACCACCAGCCCCACCGCGATATAGATCCAGCCGACGACCAGTATCTGGATGGGTTCCGGGATCGGAAGAAGGCCCGGCCGGCAGGCGTACCAGTACAATCCCGTCCAGACCAGGCCCAGCGAGATGAGAAGGCCGAGGATCGCCGCGGCCAGCTTGGCGCCGAGAATGCTCATTCGCGACGTCGAGCGGTGCAGCAGAAACGACCAGGTCCGTGCGAACAGGGGCACCCAGAAGTGGCACACGCCCAGGACCAGACCCAGACCCGGTGCGATGAACGCCAGCCACATGGCTACCCACGCAAGGTGCGGTGAACGCACCAGATCGTAGACGTTTACGATTTCGCCGGGTCCCAGACCCGAATGGCTCGACCAGTGTTGATGTCTCATATGAGCGAAGCGCGCTTCGGAGTGCACCGCCAGCAGCCCGACGCCCAGCAGGAGCAGTCCCGCCAGCAGCAGCCAGGGCAATGACTCGCGCAGCTCTTTTCGTAACAACGCCAGGAATCTCATCTTACGCTTTCTCCCACTGGAACAGCCGCCGGCGATGGGGCGATGCGGTGAACTCGATGAACTGATCCTCCAGGTTCATCTCGACGAAATCAAAACGTTCGGCGCCGGCCCTTGCGGCCCAGTCGGCGACCTCCGCATCGCCGACGCCCACCAGCGTCAGTTCGAGCTGCCGCTCGCTGCGACGGAAGTGGAGCAGGCCGGCAAGCTCTATGTCGGCCGGCGCCGAGTTCTCGAAATGCACTACGACCTTGCGAACCGAGGCCCGGAATTGTTCGAGCGGGCAGTCGGCCCGCAGCACGCCCTTGTCGATCACGACGATGCGATCGGCGACGCGTTCGACGTCCGCGAGGATGTGGCTGGAGAACAGCACCGTCCGCCCCTGGCGCATGATCAGCTCGATCATCCCTTCAAGGAACTGCCGCCGAATGGCCGCGTCCAGGCCAAGTGTCGGATCGTCCATCACCAGCAGCTCCGGATTCGGCGCCAGCGCCAACGCCAGCGAGACCTGGGCCCGCTGGCCGTTGGAGAGGTGCTTGATCTTCTGTCGCTTGGAAAGCTCGAAGTACTCGATCATCTCGGCGAAGAGCCGGCTGTCCCACTGCTTGGGGAAGAAGGCCCTCTGGAACTCCTCCAGCCGTCCGATGGTCATCCAGCGGAAGAGCCGATGACCTTCGGTGACATAGCCGATGCGCTGGCGGATCGCGGGCGTCAGCGCGGTCGAATCGCAGCCCAGCAGGCTGGCCGATCCGGCGGTCGGCGTAAGCAATCCGAGCATCAGCTTGATCGCGGTGGTCTTGCCGGCGCCGTTGCGGCCGAGAAAGCCGCAGATGCAACCGCGCGGGACCCGCAAGTCCAGATGGTCCAGCGCGGGCTTGGCCCCGTAATACTTCGTCAGCCCCTTCGTCTCCAGTACGATCTCAGCCATTCTCCGCCTCGCCCTTATCCAGTGTGCTCGCAAATTTCTCCAGACGCTTCTCGAAGAGCGCCATCAGTGCGTTGCGATCGAGACCGAGATTGACCGCACGGCCGATGAGCGTGTCCATCCGCTCGGTGAGGACGTTGATCTGGGCGGCGTCCGCATGACGCAACGCCGGATCGCTGACGAACGTGCCCGAGCCGGTCTTCGTTGTGACCAGACCGGACTGCTCCAGCAGCGTATAGGCCCGCGCCACGGTATTGGGGTTGATTACCAGTTCGGCTGCCAGGGCCCGCACCGCCGGAAGCTTGTCGCCCGTTCGCAGCTCGCCTCTGGCGATTGCCCCGCTGATCTGCTCGACCAGTTGCTGGTAGATGGGCGACTCAGAACCCGACGATATCTGCATCCAAAGTGCCATGGCGACCGTTCTCAACTTATCCGCACGACAAATGTACTAATATCATTAGTACATTGTGTATTATCTGTTCGCGCAGTTCAAGCTCTTTTTTGCAGAAGAAGTGATTTTTCTTTGCGGACGACCCCTCCCGGTTTAGCCGGGAGGGGCGCAAGGTGTTTGCAGAGAAGATGTTAAGAGTTGTAGTCAGTCTTGCGGCCGGGGGTCCGAGACGCGGCCGAAAAAGAGGATGCTGCCGGAGGCGTTGTCGCGAATCATGAAGAGGAACGGGTGATCGGCCTGGAAAACGGGCGTCCGATCCGGCATGGCCGAGGTCAGTTTCATCACCACACCCGTCGCGGCGGCGGCCTCGGTGCCTTCCTCATTGACGTCCACATAGGCTTGGTGGATCACCGCCGAGATGAACAGGTCGCGACGGCCCGTCATGCCCGAAAAATCGGCGGCGCCCGTGAACGCCTGTCCCATGCCCATCGAGCGCAACACGCTCTCCAGACTGAACTTACTGGTCGTCTTGAACTTGGGGATCGAAACGAACACCTCGCGCTCGCGGAGGTCGTCCAACCATCTCGCGAGGTTCCCGGCGGTCAGTTGCTGTTCGAGCTGTCCGATCCCATCGGTTGCCCTCGGCAGCAGGATGACCATCGACAGCTCATCACCGACGTAGGGCAATTGCAGCACCTGCAGACCGTCTGCTTCGGCATAGCCGAACCGGGCCTTCTGGTTCATCATGGGGACCTGGACCTTGCTCGCGTCAAGCAGGGTAAAGGGGGCGTCCTGCGTCCGGTCCTCGTCGAACTGGCGGGCCCAGTTGCCCTTGAAGTAGATCGCGTTGGTGAGCACCAGCCGGGTCATCGGCCCGATGGCGCCCTGGCTGATGAGGTCCTTGATCTTGCCGTTGGTCTGCTCTTCGACCCATGTGTTGATCGTCCCGCGGGCCTTCTCGGCAGCGGCGACGAAATCCACGTTGCGGATGCGCCCGCCGTACTCGGTCTCAACGAGCCTGGCGAACGCGTCGAGGAAGGCGAAGTCCTGCTGGCCCCACAGCGCGTTGGCGACCCGCAACTCGTAGGCGTCCGTGCCGCCCCGCGCGTTGAGATCGCGGATGATCCGCCCGAACGCGCCGGCGAACTCCTCAGCCGTCATCGGCTTGCCCGCTACGCCGAGCTTCTCCAGGACCTCCGTCGAGGTCGGGTACCACATCGCCTCGGCCATCTGCCGCTCGGTCTCGCCTCGCGCCCCGGCGTAGGTCATCGCCAACGCCGTCGAGACGCTGTAGGGCGAGAAGAACAGGTTGCCGTCGCCGCCCCGCAGCTTCTGGTAGAGGGCGAGAGCGAACTGATTGTTCCCGTTGACCACTACCTGATGGGCAGCCGCCGCGATTTCGGTCTTCTCGTTGGCGGAGCCGTGCGCGGCGCAGCCGAGAACCATCATTCCTATGACTACCGTGCTGAGCGTCTTCATCGGTCTATCCTTCCAAGAAAGAACTCTTTCCACTCGCTATGACGATCATTCTACCGTTCCGGTTGACAGGCGTCTGCGGTGAATCGCGCGAATCCCTTGAGCGACGCCGAAAACGCCGCTAAGATGCCGGTCCTGGCACAGGCAGAAAGGACCGATGTGATTCGCACCACCCATCTTGAGATCACCGGCAAGGACCAGTGGGTCCGCAGGGGCCGCTCGCTCGCCGGCTTCGAGGTCCGCGAGTGCGTGGTCAAACAGCCGCGCTTCAATCGGTTCCTCTACGAATACGTCGGCCGCGACTGGAAGTGGATCGCCCGCCTCGCCTGGTCGGACCAGCGCTGGCATGAATACGCCGCAGCCGACAACCTGCGAACGTTCGTCGCGTACCAGCAGGGTTCGCTCGTCGGTTATTACGAGTTGCAGCAGCAGGGCGAGAACGTCGAGATCCGCATCTTCGGGCTGACCCCGGAATTCATCGGCCACGGCCACGGCGGCCCATTGCTCGACCATGCCGTCGAGAGCGCCTTCGCCTGGGGCGCCCGCCGCGTCTGGGTCCACACCTGCACCGACGACCACCCCCGCGCCCTCGACAACTACCTCAAGAGCGGCTTCACAGTCTTCAAGGTCGAAGAGAAGTAGCCCCGCCCCCGCGTCGCCAAGCAGGAGAGAACTGTTCTTGAATGTGCCGGTTTCAGCGGCTATAAGGTGGCGTTCCCGTGTCCGGCCGGTGCCGGGCGGTATGCAGGTGGTTTGTCGGTGTTCTGAGGTGGTTCCCTTGGCGCAGCGCAGCACAAACGCGGATCTGATTGTAACGGATCTTGGCGGAACGATGGT
>Ga0209722_1002026_pt1 | contig 16571 bp, 12 predicted proteins | sample BioC12SIPDNA_2_FD_185745 | JGI IMG/M metagenome (GOLD analysis project Ga0209722, IMG submission 185745) | Anaerobic biogas reactor microbial communites from Washington, USA - Biogas_R1_A C12 SIP DNA (SPAdes) (version 2) | ecosystem: Engineered > Bioreactor > Anaerobic > Unclassified | place... | reverse complement strand
CAAGCGCGACGTCCAGCCCGCCCATCCCCACGCCGATGACGGTGCCAGCGCGCTCCGGATCCGGCAAAGGCGTGGAAAGCTGCGCGTCTGCCAACGCCTCCTGCGCTGCAGCGATCGCAAACAGCGAACAACGCGCCATCCGCCGCGCCTCTTTGCGCGGTACGTACCGCTCCGGCTCGAAGTTCTTGATCTCTCCGGCAATCCGCACTGGCCAATCCGTCGTGTCGCACCGTTCAATCGGCGCGATGCCGGACTTCGCGGCAAGCGCACTCTCCCACGTCTCGCACACGGACAACCCAACCGGCGTGATCGCACCCACACCGGTGACGACGACGCGCGCTCTCTCAGCCATTGGACACCTGTCGTTGCGTTTCCAGCCCGGCCTTAATCGTGGGGATGATTTGCGCGGCTACGGCTTCACGACCTCGGAGAATGGCGCTCTTCACCGCTTTGGCATTGGAACGCCCGTGTCCCACGATCACCACGCCATCCACACCTAGCAGCAGCCCGCCGCCAACTTCGGAGTAATCCAGCCGCTTGATCGCCCTTTTCAAACCCGGCCAAAGGCAGAGCAACCCGGGCAATCCCACAATCAAAGCCGGGAGCAGCAAGACCAGCCCCACCTTCGACAGTGGACGGCCCAACACATCGAGCTTGATCATCATCTTGATGAAAGAGGCCACCGCCTCCGCCGTCTTGATGTGAATGTTGCCCGTGAAACCGTCGGTGACGATGACATCGGCGTGGCCTTTGACCGCCTCCTTCGGCTCGACGTTGCCAACGAAGTTGAAGCCGCTCTGCGAGAAAACCGCGAAGGTATCCCGCAGCACCATCGTCCCCTTCTCTTCCTCTTCGCCGTTGGCCAGAAGCCCCACCCGCGGATTGGCAATCTTGAGGATGTTCTCCGCGTAGATGACGCCCATCTGCGCGAATTGCAGCAGATACTCCGGCTTGGGATCGGCGGTCGCGCCCATGTCCAGGAAGACCGCCTTTTGCAACGTCACCGGGTAGACCGTCGCCAGCGCCGGACGGCGAATGCCGGGGATACGGCGCAGGTCGAAAATCGCGGCAGAGAGGCAGGCGATCGTGTTCCCAGCGGAGACGAAGGCGTCGGCCTCGCCGTTCTTCACCATGCGCATTCCCACGCGCATGGACGAATTCTCCTTGGCGCGCACCTCCTCGGAGTGATCGGCCATCGTCAGCACGTCCGGCGCGTGGACGATGCGGATGTTTAGCCCCTGGGTGTCGTGCTTCGCCAGCTCCGCGCGCGTGCGATCCTCAGGCCCCACCAAGATAATCTCGTCCTGCCACTCCCTGGCCGCCATCACCGCCCCGGCCACATCCGGCCCAGGGCACGCATCCGAACCAAAAGCATCAACGACGATACGCATAAGACCTCCAATGAATCATGAATCAAGAATCAAAGAATCGGCGAATGAGTGGATAATCGAAAATCTAAAATCCAAAATCGGCTAGGCGCCCCAGAACCAAGGTGGTTCTTCGGGGGGGGGGGCGGCCCAATTGCCGTCGAAATCGGCACCGTTTCCAGCATCGACGGGCAGCGGTTTGCCGGAAAGCCAGCGTTCGGCGATGTCGGGAAGCTGCGCGCGCGTTCCCTGGCGGATGAGCGGATCGGGCAGCGAGTCGAGGAAGCGCTGGCCGTAACGCTTGGTCAGTACGCGCTGATCCAGCACCACGGCGATCCCCTGATCCGTCGCGGTGCGAATCAGCCGCCCAAAGCCCTGCGTGAAGCGCAAAATAGCCTCCGGCACCATGTACTCGTTGAACGGATCGTCGTACCCCTCGGCGCGCGCGGCGATGATCGGGTCGTTGGGCACGTCGAAGGGCAACTTGGTGATCACCAGGCACGAGAGCGCATCGCCGGGCACATCCACGCCTTCCCAAAACGAGCGCGTGCCGAGCAAAACGGCCTTCTCAGTGCGCTTGAAGTTATCGAGCAGTTGCGCGCGCGAGCTGCCGCTCCCCTGCGCGTAGACCGTGATGCCGTCCTGCGCCAGTTTCCCGGTAATGGCCTGCGCCGTAGCCCGCAGTTGCACATACGACGTGAACAGTGTCAACGCCCGGCCCTGCGTCGCACGGAACAATTCGATCAGGGTTTGATCCAGAATCTGCTGGTGACCGGGGTTGCGCGGTTCAGGCACGTCGGTGACGATGTAGAGCAGCGCTGCGGATTGGTAATCAAAGGGCGAGCCGACAGCCAGCTCTTCCGCCTTCTGCGCGCTCAACCGGTCTTTCATGTAGTCAAAGCTGTTTTCAACGCGCAACGTCGCCGAGGTCAGGATGACCGAGCGTTTCTTGTCAAACAAATGCTCGCGGACCAGTGTGCCCACGTGCAGAGGAACGGCGTTACACGTGAATGGATAGTTGTTCTGCGATTCCAGCCAATAGATGTAGTTCTCCTGCGGCGCAGTGACGAACGGTCCAAGCTGGGTGTAAGCCGCGTCCAACTGCCGCTTGATGCCCAACAGCCGCGCGTGGGCCATGTCGAAGCCGGGCGCTTCGGCGGAACTCAGTTCCTCCAGACCGGCAGCCAGCAGCGTCAGCCCGTCCACGAGCGTGGAGAAATGCGGCTGGACCTGCGCCCACCCGCGCACCGCGTCGTCCCAACCATGTTCTAGGCGCATCTTCGGCGTGAGACGCACCCGCACGGCGTAGCTATCATTCTGATCGACGTGCTCATTGAGGAACGTCTCGATATCCGAGAACAGCATCTCCAACAAATGATCGACGCGCTCTCCGGCATCCTGTAAACGCACACAGGCATCCTGTAGGCCGGCCGCCGTCTTGCGCGGCTGACCCTCTGCCAGACTCAATACCATCTCCAGCAAACCGGTGGATGCCTGGCGCGAGTACAACAAATCCTCGAAAACCCGGTGTAGCGACGGCCAACTCACCGTGTAGCGCAACGCGTCCGTCACGGCGCTTTCGAGGTGGTGCGCCTCGTCGATAATGAGCAGCTCGTACTCCGGCAGCACACGGTTCTGCGCGGCGATGTCAGCCAACAGCAGCGCGTGGTTGACGATAAGCACGTGCGCGCCTTCGGCCTTTGCCCGCGCCCGGTAGAAGAAGCAGCGGTCGCTCTGGAAGAACGGGCAATGCTCCGGATCGCAGGCGTCGTTGGCCGCCGAAATCCCGTACCAGACGGCCTGCTCCTGCCCGGTCGGCATGAAAAGCCCATCGCCATCGCCGTCGAGCGTATTGGGCAGCCACAGCAGCACCTTAGCCAGCACGCGCATCTCATCCTCGGTGACGGGGCCGCGCCGCCGCAACGCCTGGAACTGCTGGCGGCACAGGTAGTGCGAACGTCCTTTGAGCACCTGGTATTTGAATTCGTAGAGCGCCTCGGCCAATTCGGGCAAATCCTTGTTCGCCAATTGCTCCTGTAAGTTGATCGTGTTGGTCGAAACCACCACCCGCTGGCGATTCTGCACCGCCCACTCAATCGCGGGCAGCAGGTAAGCCAGCGACTTCCCCGTGCCGGTGCCGGCCTCGACCATCAAATGCTGGCTCTCATTGAACGCGTGTCCCACGGCCTGGAGCATTTCCACCTGCTGCGAGCGGTATTCGTACTCCGCAAACGTCTCGGCGAGCGAGCCGTCGTCGTCCAACAATGCGGAGAGCGCGTCCAGATCGATAAGACGCGGTTCGCGGCGCGGCTCCAGGGGGGCATAAAGCTCCTCGTCCTCGGCGAACAGCGGGCCGGCCGCGTCACCACCGCGCTTCGATGCCAACTGCGCGCCGATGCCGCCGCTGAATCCCTGGCGCTGGCGGACGTAGTGCGCGTCGCGGAAAAAGTTGATCGGTCCCCACTGGATGCGCTGCCCCAGTTGCACAAGCTCCTGCAACATCTGCTGCGGCAATTGTGCGGCGCGGCCCATCAGTGCCATATAGAGTGCGTGCGCCATCACCGCGTCGTCAAGCGCGCGGTGCGTCTGCTCCGGCAGATCGATCGCCAGCTCGCGGACGAGGTTTGCCAAACTGTAGCGCCCGGCGTGCGGCACCAAAATGCCGGCGAGGTCGAAGGTGTCAATCGAGGGATTGCCGCGCAGGACGTTGTGCTGGCGTAGGAAGGCCAGGTCGAAGCTGATATTGTGCCCAACCACCAGATCGCGTCCCACAAAATCGGCTAATTTGTACGTCGCCTGGCGCCCACCCGGCGCGCCTTCCACGTGCGCGTTGGTGATGCCGGTCAATTCGGTGACAAACGGGGGGATTTTCCGCCCGGGATTAACAAAAGTAGAGAAAGTCTCCAAAACCTGATCACCATCGAAGCGCAGCGCACCGATTTCGATGATCGCATCCCGCATGGGATCCAGTCCGGTCGTTTCTAAGTCCAGGGAAACGTAGGTCTTCGCCATGTGCTCCTTTCTAAGCTTAAGGAAGACATTATACAGCATAACGCGCTGTGGGAAAGAAGAAGAGGGGTTTTCGAACGCGTGACTGCGTTCGAAAACCCCTCCCGGGTCGCTCTGAGATGCAAGAGAAGAAGACTATCCCAACCGCGCCAGTTGCTCGCGGACTTGCGCCGCTTCGGCTTCCATCGCCGCCAGATTTTCACGCTCGCGCTGGACGACATCCGGTCGCGCTTTCTCGGCGAAGGGGCCGGCGAGACGCTGGCGGCTGCCGTTGATGCGACCTTCCAGGTTCTCCAGCGCCTTGTTCAGCCGCGCCCGCTCCGCGTCGAGGTCCACCAGCCCAGCGAGCGGCAAGTAGACGACGACATCCCCCGCCAACACCGACGCCGACTGCGCCACCGGTTCGCACGCCGCCACGATCTCAAGCGCGTCCGCGTTCAGATGCGCAAGGAACGTCAGCACCGGACGCCGCGCGTCGATCACCGCCGCGCTTGCGCCCGCCGCCACGGTCGCGGCGACGCGCCGCCCGGCCTCGACGTTGTACTCCGAGCGCACGTTGCGGATCCCGCGGATAAGGTCCATCAGCAACGCCATCTGCGTTTCGGCCTCGTCGTCGAGCAAGGCGGCATCCTGCATCGGCCACGGTGCAATGATAAGGGCTTCACCTTGTCTCACAAATTCCGGCAGCGCCTGCCAGAGCGCCTCGGTCACAAACGGCATAAAGGGGTGCAAGAGGCGCAGCGCGCGTTCGAGCACGGTCAGCAGTACGATGCGCGGCGTGTCTTTGTTGGCGTCTTCCGCGTAAAGCCGCACTTTGCTCGCCTCGATGTACCAGTCGCAGAACTCATCCCACAGGAAATCGCGCACGCGCCGTCCGGCCTCGCCGTACTGCTGCGTCTCCATCAACGCAAAGACATCACCTGTGAGGCGCTCCACACGGCTGAGAATCCAGCGGTCTTCGAGTTCCAGACCCGTCAGGCTTTCTACACCTGACAGGTCTGCGTCTTTCACGTTCATCAGAATAAACCGCGCGGCCTGCCAGATTTTGTTGGCGAAGTTGCGCGCGCCTTCCAACCGGCGCGGATCGAGGTTCATATCGTTGCCGGGCGTGGAGGAGGTGCTGAGCGTGTAGCGCAGCGCGTCCGTGCCGTATTCGTCGATGATGTAGAGCGGGTCGTATTTCCACGCATCGGGCATGGATTTGCTGATCTTCTCGCCGCGCTCGTTGCGGATGAGGCCGTGCAGGTAGACGGTCGAATATGGCGCTTGTTCGAGCAGCGCCATCGACAACATCGTCTCGCGCGCCACCCAGAAGAAGAGGATGTCGTAGCCGGTCTCGCGCATGTCGGTGGGGAAGAAACGCTGCATGTCGGCGGTGTCTTCGGGCCAGCCGAGCGTGGAGAACGGCCACAACCCGGAGGAGAACCACGTGTCGAGCACGTCCTCGTCCTGCGCGATCATGCTGCTGCCACACTTGGGGCACTGCGCCGGGTCTTCGACGGCGCTCCATTGCAAGTCGCAATCCTGGCAATACCACACCGGGATGCGGTGGCCCCACCACAGTTGACGACTGATGCACCAGTCGCGGATGTTCTCCATCCAGTGGAACCACGTTTTCTCAAAGCGGTCGGGAATGATGCGCATTGTCCCGTCGCGGACGACGCGAATCGCCTCTTCCGCCAGCGGTTTGGCGCGGACGAACCATTGCGTGCTGATGCGCGGCTCGATGATCGTATCGCAGCGCTGGCAGTGGCCGACGCTGTGATGATACGGCTCGATTTTCACGAGCAAGCCCTCTTTCTCGAAATCGGCCACAATCGCCTTGCGGCAGGCGTAGCGTTCCAGTCCCTCGTAAGGCCCGGCCTCGGCGTTCATCGTCCCGGTCGGTGTCATCACGTCGATTTGCAGCAGATTGTGGCGCGCACCGATCTCGTAGTCGGTGGGATCGTGGGCGGGCGTCACCTTGACCGCGCCCGTGCCGAATTCGGGCTGCACCGCCTCATCCGGCACAATGGGGATCGCGCGACCAATCGCAGGCAGAACCGCCATTTTACCGACGAGTGCTTGCCAGCGCGGATCTTCGGGGTGAACGGCGACGCCGCTGTCGCCGAGGATCGTCTCCGGGCGGGTGGTCGCCATTTCGATGAAGGTCGTCGCGCCCTCGGCCCAGCGTCCACTGCCCCACGGATACTGCGGGCCGGCCCACGCCTCATCCACTACAGGATAACGGATGTGCCAGAGGTGGCTATCGTGCTCCGTCGGTTCCACTTCCAGGTCGGAAATCGCCGACTCGCAGCGCGGGCACCAGTTGACCATGTACGGCCCGCGATAGATCAAGCCACGCTCGTACAGCGTGTGGAACGCGGTGCGCACGGCGTGGCTCAAGCCCGGATCGAGCGTGAAGCGCTCGCGCTCCCAGTCGCAGGTGATGCCGAGTTGCCGATGCTGGTCGGTGATGCGCGCGTGCGTCTTGCCTTTCCATTCCCAACACTTTTCGATGAAGGCGGCGCGGCCCAGGTCGTGGCGCGTCAGCCCTTCTTTCGCCAACTCACGCTCAACGACGTTCTGCGTGGCGATCCCGGCGTGGTCGGAGCCGGGCAGGAACAGCGTTTCGAAGCCGCGCATCCGGTAATAGCGCGTCATCAGGTCTTCGATTGCGGCCGTCATCGCGTGGCCCAGGTGCAAAATGCCCGTCACATTCGGCGGGGGCATGGTGATGCAGAAGCGCTCACCACCCGGCGAAGCCACCCCTTTTGCGATGAGCGTTTCCGGCTTGAAGTAGCCCTCGGACTCCCACCAGTGATACAGACGTTGTTCGTGTTCTTTCGGATTGTAAGTTTTGGATAATTCGGTCATGAGTTCCCCTCTATTGTCAGCAGATAGGCAACCAAAGGTTGCACGCAGATTAAGCAGATTTTGTCCTGCGCTCGGGCCGGTCTCTGACCGTGCCCGCGCACGCATACGTTGACGTGGTCGGAGGCCGGTCACAGCTTTTCAGTAAATTATGCCTTTGCGCGACCTAACGACGCATTTCAGATAGCAACTCCACTCCGTTCTTAGGTGATTGCCATGCCCTGCCGATCTCCTCACCTAAGCTGATCAACATTTCCCACACACTCCCGGCGTATTCCATGTCCACGGCTTCCGGCAGAGGAGATTCTTCCTGTTTTGGATTACGCGCATCGATCTCACTCATAGTCCACCTCCAAACTCATACATTTTGTTGGTCTAGTGCTTGCTCATCCTTTAGAGCATTTTTGAGTTCAGTTTTTTGGCATTCCGTCGCTTAACCCATTGATCTAGGATCATCAAAACACCCCCTCCTACCATAAGCCCCAATGCAAGAATTCCTTGCAGAGATGAGACAGGCTTCCTTATGGAACTGTTTACTTCCGTTGACATCAATTCATAATTACCAGAAACGATGATGCTTTCCAACCGACTCATTTCTTCTACGGTCTTACCTGTGAGGCTAAAGCTCAATATGTACTCTTCAGACGCCACAGCAATATATGACTGCCTAATCTTACCGACTTCTGTATCAACTTCTGAATCAAACCTATAAAATGGTATCTCGTCTAGCGGATACTCATAAACTTCACTTATCGTATAGGGAGCCTGTTTTGCGAGTGCTCCAGAGAGTTGCGATAAGTACTCTTGACCATTATTGACTCTGGCGAATTGAGATAGGTTTTCTGCTGCGATCAATATCGAAGGATTGGAATCACTCAATGTTCCTGCCGGGTATTCAGATACCAATAATAACAGGTAATCTGTTGTTTCCGGCTTTTCTCCCGTGAGATTCTCTGCAGATTGTCGCAAACTTTGGATAGTTTGATCGTCTGCAATATACTAATCGTCAGGTATGAGTAGGTGAAATGAGAAATAGTTGTTTGTGTATACGTTATCCCCAAGCGAGTCATCATCTGGTCCAGATGCTTTAGCATAACTCGCCTGATTCATTACATTCAGGAACATCATCACACAAAAGAGACCCTTGAATATAACGTGTACTTTGCGCATCTGTATCCTTTCATAGTGCGAATTTCAGCCAGCTAACATCGAATACACCACAAATGATATCGCTAAAACCCCTTCCAACGCTCAAGGACTTCCCTCAACCCCGCCTCCAGATTGACCTGTGGCGTCCAGCCCATGCCCATCAGCTTGGAAGCGTCCACGTCGAAGCTGATTTCGCTAAGGATGTCCTGGTCGGTGTAGCGCGTCGTCGCTTCGGGCATGAGACGCTGCACGGTGGCGGCAATGTCGTTGAGCGACGGGTGTTCGGTCGCCGCGTTGACCGTCTCACCAATAAAAGCCGGATCGGCCAGGCAGAGCCGCAGCGCGCTGGAAGCATCGCGGATGTGGATCAGCGGGCGCACCTGTCCACCGGTGCCGTAGATCACCATCGGGCGGCGCACACCCGCGAGATAGGCATAGCGGTTGGCGCTGGCATCGAAGCGCATGGCCGGGGCGCTGCCAAACGTGGTGCCCAGGCGCACAATCGTCGCTTCGAGGCCGCGTTCCTCCGCCTGGCGCACCTCATCCTCTGCTTTGCGTTTCGCCGTGGCGTAAGGGCCGATCGGGCGGCATGGATCGGTCTCCTTGAACGGCCCGCCCGGCCCGTAGACGCTGGCGGAACTGCAGTAAATCATGCGCGTCACCCCCGCGCGGACCATGCAATCCACGACTGCTGCCGTTCCCCAGTGGTTGATCTGCTCCGTCCACTCCGGGTGATCGAAGCTCAACGGGGTGGTGACGATTGCCGCCAGGTGGAAAACGGCAACGGCGTCCTGCATCGCGCGTTGCAAGTTCAGCCGGTCGAGGATGTCGCCCTCGACAAATTCGTAACGCCCTTCTACCGGCAAATCCATCAAGCCGCTGTAGTTCTTGTGACGCAGGCTGTCGTAAATGCGCACCGTGACGCCCGCAAATCGGGGGTCGAGCGCAATGTCGCGGACCAGTTGCGAGCCGATGTAGCCCGCGCCGCCTGTGACTAGAATAACCGGTTTATTGCCCATGTTTTTTCGCCTCCTCTTGCCAATCCAAATGCAAACCACATTCCTTCTTGTCGGACTCCGCCCACCGCCCGGCGCGCTCATCCTCGCCGAGGAAGACCGGGCGCGTGCACGGCGCGCATCCGACGCTGACATAGCCACGCGCGTAGAGTGGATGCGCGGGCAAATTGTGCGCCTGGCGGTACGCCTGTACGTTGGCTTTCGCCCAGTTTAACATCGGATGAATCTGCAACGGTCCTTTCGCCGGTTGGTGCAACACGGTCATCGCCTGCCGATTGGCAGTCTGATCTCGGCGCACGCCCGCTACCAGCGCCTTCATCCGCGCTGTAATCCATTCCATCGGCTGCACCTTGTTGATGTAGCAGCACAAATCCGGGTCGTGACGGTACAACGCTTCGCCGTACTGCTCCAACAACTCGCTCTGCGTCACCGTCGGGCGCACAGTGAGGATGTTGAGGTTGAACTGCGCCTGCAACTTATCCCGAAAGGCCAGCGTCTCCGGAAAGTGAAAGCCGGTGTCGATGAAAATGACCGGCATCTCCGGGCACACCTGCGAAATGACGTGCAGCAGCGGCACGCTCTGCGTCTGGAAGGACGAACTCGCCGCCACGTCCGGCGCGAACGTCTCCCAGGCCCAGCGCAGAATCTCCTCGGTGGAGGCACGCTCGAAACGCTCATTCAAGGCTGCAATATCCAACAGTATCTCCCACATTACTCAAGTGGTACACGGATGTTACGGATTTTTTCTTTATTATCCGTGAAATCCTTGTTCATCCGTGTACTCTATCAAAGCCACCTGGATTTCACTATCCAAGAGTATTATACCTTCCCCGTCAAGCGCATCAACGACTTCGACACGCTGCGCGCGCGTGACGCTGACGAGGTCTTGTGCTGCCGCACGGCATTGCTCCGCCAGGGCGGCGTCGCGCGTCGCCAGGTGTAGCGGGCCGATTTCCGCGCCGAGCGAGAGGCCGCGCTCGCTCTTGTAGCGCCGGACGGCGGTGGCGATTTCGACCAATGTCTCACCGAAAGTTTCGGCATCCGCATCCTCGAAGCGCGCGTCCGGCTGGGGCCACTGCGACACGTGAATGGACATCGCGCCGTCGCGCTCCACGAAGAGCGCCTGGTAAATGGTCTCCGTCACGTGCGGCAGGAACGGCGCGAACAGCTTGAGCGTCGCCAGCAGGACGTGGTCAACGGTGAAAGATGCCCCCGTGTCCTCAAGGGCTGTGTCCTCATTGTACAGGCGGAGCTTCGCCATTTCGAGGTAATTATCCGCCAAATCGCGCCAGAAGAAAGTCTCGATTTCGCTCTTGGCAGCGGCGTAGTCGTACCCCTGGAACAAATCAGTGACGCGGCGAATCAGGCGTTGGGTGCGGGCGAGAATCCAGCGGTCGGCTGGAGATAGCCCCCCCTCAATCCCCTCCGTGGGGGGGGAAGTCAATGACGGCGGAGAGGCCGGCGGCGTCAAAAACCGTTCGGCGAAACGGGCGACGTTCCACAATTTGGTGGTCAATTTCGCGCCGGTCTGGATTTTTTCTTCGCTGATGATCGAGTCCTTGCCGAAGCCAGTGCTCGATGTCCAATAACGCACGGCGTCCGCCGAATATTGTTCGAGCATCTCCATCGGCGGCATCGGCCCGCCGCCGCGACTCTTGCTGATTTTGCCCGCGCCCTCCGGGGCCAGCCCCCACCCCGAAATGGCCGCATCAGTCCACGGCGTCGCGTCGAAGTGGTGGTGCGACTTCACAATCGTGTAAAACGCCCAGGTGCGGATGATTTCGTGGGCCTGCGGGCGCAGTGAGAAGGGGTAGACCTTCGCGTGGAGCGCCGGGTTCGCCAACCACTGCCCCACGATCTGCGGGGAGAGCGATGACGTAGCCCAGGTATCCATCACGTCCGTCTCCGGCGTGAAGGATGTACTGCCGCAGGCACACGGTTGAGACGGCGGGCGCGTGGTTGGGTCTACGGGCAGTTCGTCGTCAGCGGCGAGGATCACCGCGCCGCAGGCGTCACAGTACCAGACCGGGAACGTCACGCCGTAGTAGCGTTGGCGGGAAATGCACCAGTCCCAGTTGAGGTTTTCGACCCACTCGCGGAAACGGGTTTCCATGTGATCGGGATGCCAGCGCACCTGCGCGCCGGAGGCCAAAAACTCGTCTTTGAAGTCGAGCACGCGGACGAACCACTGCGACGCCACAATGTACTCGACCGGCGTGTCGCACCGCTCGTGGACGCGCACCGACTGCGCGGTGGGGCGCTCGTCCAGGAGCAGGCTGCGCTCTGCCAGCGCCGCCACAATCTGCTGCCTGGCTTCGCGCGACAGCAGTCCCGCGAAGTCGCCCGCCAGATCGGTCATCCGCCCGGCGCGGTCCAGCGCAACGCGCAGCGGCAGGTTGTGCGTGTACCACCACGCCACGTCCGCCGCATCGCCGAAGGTGCAACACATCACCGCGCCCGTGCCCTTCTCCGGGTCGGCCCCGGGATCGGTCAGGATCGGCACCCACTGATCGAAGTACGGCACGCGCGCCTGTTTGCCGACCAACGCCGCGTAACGCGCGTCGTCGGGGTGAACGAAGACCGCCACACAGGCGGGCAGCAGTTCCGGGCGGGTGGTGGCGATCTCCAACACGCTGCCATCTTCCAGCGCAAACGCCAGCGTGTAGAACGTGCTTTCGCGGTCGAGGTCGCTCAGTTCGGCCTGGGCAATCGCCGTCTGGCACTCCGGGCACCAGATCGCGGGCGCTTCTTTGCGGTAGACCAGGCCCTTCCGGTAGAGATCGAGGAACGAAAGCTGCGCGATGCGCCGCGATTCCGCATCAATCGTACGGTAGGTGTAACGCCAGTCTATCGAGAGGCCGAGCCGTTGCCAAAGCGCCTGGTAATCCCGCTCCGCCTGTTCGCTCACCGACAGACAGCGCTCGATGAATGCCTCGCGCCCCACCTCGACGGCGCGGATGCCTTCCCATTTTTCGACCAGACGCTCCGTGGGCAGGCCGTTGTCGTCGTAGCCCATCGGATAGAAGACGTTGTAGCCGTTCATCCGCCAGAACCGCGCCACGAAATCGGGGTGGCTGTACGAGTAGACGTGTCCCAGGTGCAGGTGACCGGAGACGGTCGGCGGCGGGGTGTCAATCGAGTAGATCGGGCGCGTGTCGTCGTTCGCGCCGAAGTGATACACGCCCTGTGCCTGCCAGAACGCCTGCAAGCGCGGTTCCTCGGTTTTCGGATCGTAACGTTTCGGTAAAGCAGCCATGTCAGTCCTCCAAAATGCTCAACGGATTCAACGGAGAGAACGGAAAGAGAATCCGTTAAAATCCGTTCGATCCGTTGACGCACAAAAAGGCCCACTCCGTCCAGGGACGAAGTGGGCCTTCGCGGTACCACCCTGATTCGCCGGCGACACCGGCGCACTCTGCCATCCACGGCCTAAGCGATGAATGCTCGCTATAACGGGCGATCCCGTAGCGACCTATTGGGGGACATCCCCAATTCAGTCGCTCAACTCCCGGGCGACCTTCGACGATCTGTCACTGCAAGGGCTTTCAGCCGGTGACCCTATTCTCTGTTCCCAGTGACTGAGAGAACTGCTCTCTCAATCGCCTACTCCTCCCGTTCACCGTCTTTGACGGATTACGTTGACCTGATTATATGAGAGTCAGGTGAATTGTCAAATGTAAATGTCCAACAAATCCCGCAGCATCGTCATCGCCGAGGGGATCGGGTTCGGCTCGTCGATGATCGCGGTGATGACGCCGTAGATGTCGGTGGTGTAGACGACGCCCATCTGTTTGAGGCCAAGCCGTCCAAGCGGATGATCCGGCGACAGCGGCGTAGGCGTGACCGAGAGTGCGTAGCCATTGTCCGGCTGGCGTTCGGCGCGGGCGAGCAGACGATAACGCTGCCCCTGTTGGCGCGCCGCGACTAACGCCTCTGTACTGACGGTCGCAATACCGGCGCGCGTGACATCGTCGAATGTAGCGGGGAAGCCTACCACGGCGTTCGTCAAGATGACGAGTTTCGCCGCCGCGTCCCAACCGTCCAAATCCCAAGAGGGATCGGCTTCGAGCACACCTTCGGCGCGCGCACGCTCCAGCGCCGCATCCCACGGAACGCCGCCGGCGAGCATGTCCATCACGTAGCCGGTGACGAGATTGGGCACAGTCTCCATGCGCTCCACGACCGCGCCGCGCAAATCCCGCGCGCCCAGGTTGATCGCTGGCAATCCGCCCGCGACCGTACCGTCGAAACGGAGTTGCACGCCGTTAGCCCTTGCCAAGTCGTGCAGTTCGCGGTAGGCCAGCACCAGCGGCCCCTTGTCCGGCGCAACGACGTTCATCCCCTTGCGCATCGCCGCCCGCATACAACTCAGTCCCGGCTCAGCGCCTTTGTCCAAATTGACGGGCAGCGCTTCCAACAACAGATCGGCGTCCGCTGCTTCGACCAGCGACAGCGAATCCCATCCGGCGCGCCCGGCGTCGGGATACGCACCAACCGAACCACCATCCTGCTTGATCTGCGCGACGCGCGCCGGGTCGAGGCCATTCGCATCGTAAGCCGCGCCCCGGCTATCCGCCGCCCCCACGAGCACCAGTTCCAGACCGTACCGCTCGCGCAGCAGCGCATCCTTTTCGGCGATCACTTCACAGAAGCGACGACCCAGATTTCCTAAACCAACGAGTACGTAACGTATTGTTTGCATTGAGACCCCCCTTCAAGAATTAAGAATCAGCGAATGAGCGAAGAAATCACCCACTATCATCCAAAATCTAAAATCCACAATCTTAAATCAGGAATCTAACCGCACGGCCAGCAACGGCACGAGCATCTCTTCTGGCGTCAACCCACCGTGGCGACCGAGCGTCGACTTTTTCTTGAGCACTTCCGCGGCACGCGCGAAATGGGCGTTGCCGGTGGCGATGCCGACAATGTCGCCCAGGCGATGTGGCGTTTCGACGTAAGGGACGCCGGGGCCGAGCAAGCCGCTGCGCAGGAGTTCGCCCTGTGAGAAAAAGATGAAGTGTCCTGCGAAGTGCTCGTCTACATACTGCCGCACCGTCTCGTATTGCCCCTCGCGGATGTAGAAGAAGGGCACGCGTGACTCGCCCAACGGCGGCAGAAACAGCGCGTTGAGCAGCGCGGGATGCCGGTCCAGCAGAATTGCGGATTTAGGCGGCGTGGCGATCTGCCCGTGGTCGGCGGTCAGGAGCAGCAGTGTACCCTCGCGGGCGGCGGGCGCGAGCCGGTTGAGGAAGATTTCTTCCATCAGCAGCGCCAGTGAGACGATTTCCGCATCGCCGGACTCATCGAGCGGGCCGTGGCGGTGCGCGAGCGTATCCACGGCGCTCCAGTACGCACTCACAAAGCAGCGCTCATCGTGGCGCTGTTCAAGGATACGCCGCAAGCTCAGCCAGAAGTCAGACGCCGACGCGCAGCCGAACACATCCTGCATCCCCCGATTGTGCATCAGGGAAAGCGGCGTCTCGACAAACTCACTAAGTGTGAGCGCACAGGAGGCTACACCTTGCACAGCGAGCAATTGCCCAATGGCAGGGACGGGCAGGAACTTCTCCGCTTCGAAGCCCCATTCGGCCAACGTCCCGGTGAACGGTCTGAGGATCGCCGAGAAGCTGATCGACTCCACGGCCATCTGCCACTCGCGCAGAAACATGCTGTAGGCGAGCAAGCCGTGCTCCGCCGGCGAGCGCCCGGTGTGAATCGTGCTCAAAACGCTGTTGGTGGTCGAAAGGAAAGTCGTCGTGATCGGCCACAGGCGTCCCTGCGCCGCCAAGCGGTGAAAGACGAGGTCGGGACGCCGGGCCATCACGTCCTGTAATTGTTCCCAACCAAGCCCATCGATCACTACCAGCACGACGCGCTGCACGCCATCCAGCAGGCCGTCGAGCAGATCATCGCGCAATGGCGGCAGCATACCGGGCAGCGTCACGCCCCACCGTTCCCGCGAGGTTCCCCACCGATAGCCCTTCGTAACGTGGCCAGATGAAGCCTTCCGGTAGGGGCGGCGCGCCGGTGGGGCGGTAGGTACGTAGATCGCGTTCTAAAATCACTATATCCATTCACATTGCTCCCCATTGTCATAGTCTACTACTACGACCTTAGACTTTAGTATGAAATCTCTGATTGTAGCATCTGGCCAAAAATTACCAAGTTGGACAAGTCGGCATTTGCCAGGAGCCTTCATAACATTGTTCAACACAACCTTCATATGTATGGATGATGACTGTCTGTTGATTGGAAAAGGTCGCTTGTATCACAACTTCATCCCCCCCTCTGCCTCCAGTTCCCTTATACGAATGAACTGCTTCACCGTCTGGCATCACGCAAAAACCGTCCTCCCAGTTACGGTACACGATTTCTAGCGTATATGGTTTCGGGTAATCTACAACTATCCCTTGTAGGAACTCTAGACAACCATATGACCAATGTCCGCCACAAGAGGGGAGTAACTCTTCTTCCACGGCAGTAGGATGATTATATGCCGCGTCTAGATACTGTTGCGCTACTTCCAGTGCAACTCCTTCCGGATCGTACAAAAGCGCAAAACAAACACCTAAAAAGAGAAGAAACAGACGCTTGATGCCCCAGATTAGAGTGACTGCACCGAACACAATGAAACCGAGTAGGAGCGTTTTTTTGCGATAGGAACACCAACTCAATATCCGCTGATGAATCATAAGTCCCCTCTTACATCATCGTGAACTGATGTATCTCTTCCCATCCATAACCGGCTTCCAAAATCATCTTACCGCCGATCTCTTTGGATTTCTCACGAACTACTCTTCCGCCAAGAGATTCGTAAAACCTCCGATAAGGGCTTTCAGCCATCGCCCAAATCAGCATCGTTTCTGCTGCCAACTGTTGTCGTAGATGTTGAACACAGGCAGCGACAAGCGCGCGCCCAATGCCTTGTTTCTGATACTGGGGAAGTACGTAAAGCACATAGATTTCGCCTTGATAGGCGGGATCCTTACTTTGCTCTGGGCCACAAATCGCAACACCGACAATATCCTTCCGCGCATTTTCGGTCACAAAAACAGCGACACCAGGGCGTTTCTTTTCCCAGAAAATCTCTCTCCAACGTTCGGCAGTGTGTTGATAAGATAAACCTTCAAGGACATCATCAGGCACAATGCCCTTGTATGCGACCCGCCAGGTA
>Ga0209722_1002015_pt1 | contig 16608 bp, 11 predicted proteins | sample BioC12SIPDNA_2_FD_185745 | JGI IMG/M metagenome (GOLD analysis project Ga0209722, IMG submission 185745) | Anaerobic biogas reactor microbial communites from Washington, USA - Biogas_R1_A C12 SIP DNA (SPAdes) (version 2) | ecosystem: Engineered > Bioreactor > Anaerobic > Unclassified | place... | reverse complement strand
TTGGTTGAAACAAAGCTTCCAGCCGAAGAGCTCAGCAACCGCTTGAGCAAGCTGGTTGAAAAATTGAACCTGATTTTTACCAATGCCGGCACCATTGGCGCCTTTTTGAGCGGCATTATCACCACCGATTCATACGACAAAAAAGCCGAACAATTGCAATCACAATACCGGATCAGCATGCTGCCGCTCCGAAATCTGGAAGTGCGCGTCTCAGCCTGGCTGGGAAAAATGTCTGACCAGCTTCCTGAGGCTCTGGAAGTACCCGGTACTGCCAAGGAGCATGCCTTCGCCCTCTTGGAAGACGCCCAGCAAAGCAAATTCCTCATGTCTGAAATTGAAGAGGAGTTAGCCAATGAGCTCTCCCTGTCTGGCGGTTCTGCCTGGGGCAAGCTGCAAGGCACGCTGACTTCCCAAAAATCGGTGGATTTCGAGCTTGATGGTGAGACCAAAAAGCTGCCCCTGCCTGCCTTGATCAACCTTCGCAGTCACCCTTCGGCTGAGGTGCGTGAACGCGCTTACACTCTTGAACAAGCGACTTTCGAAGATATGAAAGAAGCTCTGGCAGCCTGCTTGAACGGCGTCAAAGGCGAAGTCAACACCCTGGACAAACGCCGCCAGCGCGAAGACAGTCTGCATTCCTCACTGGATATGGCTCGCATTGACCGCGAAACCCTGGAAGCCATGTTAGCGGCAATTGAAGATTCTCTGCCGATGTTCAGACGTTATTTCCAGGCAAAAGCAAAATTGCTCGGCATGGAAAAACTGCCCTGGTGGAGTCTGTTTGCGCCAATCGGCAGTGTGGACAAGTCTTACACTTTCGAAGAGGCCAAAGAGATCATCCTGAAGAATTTCGCCAGTTTCTCCCAGGAACTGTCTGATTTCGCCCGTAACGCCTTTGACAAACACTGGATCGATGCTCTGCAGCGACCCGGAAAACGCGGCGGAGCCTATTGCATGGGTATCGAAGGGCGCAAGGAAAGCCGCATCATGGCCAATTTTGATGGCTCTTTTGACCAGGTCATGACCCTGGCGCACGAACTTGGTCACGCTTTTCATAATCACTGCGCTTTCCAGGCAGATAAGACCCCCCTGCAGACCCGTACACCCATGACCCTGGCAGAAACCGCCTCAATCATGTGCGAGACCATCGTTTTCAACGCCCTGCTGAAGGAAATTGATGATCCCAAAGAAGAGCAAGCCATCCTGGAAACCTCCATATCCAGCGACGCCCAAACCATTGTCGACATCTATTCCCGCTATCTCTTTGAAAGAGAAGTCTTTGAAAGACGTAAAAAATCAACTCTCTCAGCTGATGAGATCAGCGAGATCATGCTGCAAGCTCAACGCGACTCCTACGGCGACGGGATCGACCCGGAAGTGATGAATAAGTTTGCCTGGACCTGGAAACCGCACTACTACAGCACCGGGCTGTCTTTCTATAACTATCCCTACGCCTTTGGGAATTTGTTTGCCAAGGGACTCTACGCGATTTACAAGGAAAAAGGTGAGGCCTTCGTGGAGGACTACAAAGCGCTGCTTGCCAGCACTGGTGAAGCCTCCGCGGCAGACCTGGCTGCCCGTTTTGGGATTGAAATCCGCAGCAAAGCATTCTGGCAGGCTTCTCTGGCACAAATCGAGCCGCAGATTGATCGCTACATCCAGCTTTAATTCAGAATTGAACCCGCTTAACCCCAACGACCTCCTTTTCAGGAGGTCGTATGTTATCTGTTTTGAGAACTAACTCAGTCCAAGAATCTTACCGGTTTCAAAATCGATATCAATCTCATAATAAGCCGGGCGGGTGGGCAAACCGGGCATGGTGCTCATCGTCCCCAGCAGTGGATAGACAAAACCTGCCCCAACCGAAGCGCTGACGTCCCGGATCGGGATGCGATAACCTTTGGGAACACCCTTCAGCTCTGGGTCGTGACTGATGGAAAGGTGGGTTTTGGCCATACAAATCGGCAGGTCGCCATAGCCCATGCGGGTGTATTCCGCGATGCGCTGTTCTGCCTCCGGGCTGTAGTCCACTCCATCCGCGCCGTAGACTTCACGGGCGATCGTTTCAATTTTTTCCTTGAGGGGCTTCTCCAGAGGATAGAGGAAGTGAAAATCTGTGGGCATTTCAGAAGCTTTAATGACTGCTTCAGCCAGCTTAACTGCGCCAGCTCCGCCCTGGCTGAAATGGTCAGCCACAACTGCGTCGATGATGCCGGGGTGTTCAAGCGCGATTTTGCGCACAAGTTCCAACTCGGCGTCAGTATCGGTGGGGAAGCGATTGATGGCAACCACCACCGGGATGCCAAATTTCTGGGCGATACTGGCGTGAGCCAGCATGTTGGCGGCGCCTTTCTCGACCAGATCGAGATTTTCAGCAACGTACTCGGCTCCCAACGGAGCGCCTGCAGTCACCTTGGGGCCACCACCATGCATTTTTAAAGCGCGCACCGTCGCCACCAGAACGACGACATTTGGCAGGTTGCCGGAATAGCGGCATTTGATGTCAAAAAACTTTTCCATACCCATATCAGAGCCGAAACCACTCTCCGTGACCACGAAGTCTGCCAGTTTCAGGGCAATTTTGTCAGCCATGATGGAACTGTTTCCGTGAGCGATGTTGGCAAAAGGTCCGGCATGCACGAAAACCGGTGTTCCTTCCAGCGTCTGCATCAGATTTGGTTTGATCGTATCGATCATCAAAACAGTCAGCGCGCCAGCCACACCCAGATCATCAGCGGTAACAGGCTCTCCGGAACGGTCTTGCCCGATCACGATTTTGGCGATGCGTTCGCGCATATCTTCCAGGCTGGTTGCCAGGGCAAGGATAGCCATCAGTTCGCTGGCAACGCTGATGTAGTAATTTGTTTTCAGTTCAAAGCCTTTTTCCTGAGGACCCTGTCCAACCGTGATCCCGCGCAGCATACGGTCATTGATATCCACACTGCGGCGCCAGGTGACGGTTTCGGGGTCGATGTCCAGGCGGGCAAATTTTGCCTTTTGCTCATCAGTCAGTTTGTCAGGATCACTTTCAGTGATGCCCAGTTTTTCCAGGCGTCCGCGCATCCCCCGGGCAAAGTGGCGTTGGCCGTGTTTGTCCTTGGGGCAAAGCCGGTTGAACAAAGCCATATCACTTTGGGTGGATTCGTGGAACATGCGCGTGTCTATCGCGGCTGCCAGCAGATTGTTGGCCGCGGTGATGGCATGAATATCCCCGGTCAGATGCAGGTTGAAATCTTCCATCGGGATGACCTGCGAGTAGCCGCCGCCTGCCGCCCCACCCTTGATCCCAAAGGTTGGTCCTTGCGAGGGTTGGCGAATGCAGGTGATGACTCTGCGCCCCAAATGCGCACCTAAAGCCTGGCTTAAACCTACGGTCGTTGTGGTTTTCCCTTCGCCCAGGGGTGTTGGGGTGATGGCTGTCACATCGATGTACTTGCCATCCGGCACATCAGCCAGACGATCGAGCACATCCAATTTGACCTTGGCTTTGTAGTCGCCGTAGAGTTCCAGTTCGTTCTCCAGAATGCCCATCTCTTCAGCCACCTGGCGGATGGGTTTCAGCGTTGCCGCCTGGGCGACGTTGATATCGGCTGGAACTGGATTTTTGACTTCAATTGGGGTGGGGATAAATTTACGAATACCTGGATATTGCTTCATTGAACTCCTATTCATTTGTGTTTATTGACCGAAAGTTACATTTGCCGGCAGGGTAGCAAAAGCCATCAGGCTCAGCATTTCCGGATCGCCCAGATAAGCAACCGGTACCTTGACGCTGATGGAACTGCCTGGCCGAATGGATCCTGTTAAGTGATAACCACCGCCCACCACCCGACCTTCACTGTCCTGCAGGACCACGTAAACACGGGCAGCGCTGACGCTGGCGTTTAGATTGTTGATAACACTGACATTGACGGTTTCGTCATCCGCGAAGAAAAGTTGGGAAGTAAGCAGCGGGTTGAACTCGACCGGAAATTCACCAAACTCGCCCGGGATGACCACAAAGTCAACCTGGCTGCCCTGGCAGTCTTTGGGTAAGGTTAGCGGGGCGGGAGCGTAGAGAACCTCTTCTTCCGGCCAGATGACATCGTAATACTCGTGGACAGACTGACAGACCCGGTTATTTTCATCCGAAACAGTCAGGATAAGATAGGTTTCTGTCAGGATCTGGTCTGTTTGGTTGGTCAAAATCGCTCCACCGGTCAGCTGGTTGTAGCGGTCGATGGCAAAATTCCATTCCCCTTTTTCGATCGAATCCCACCATTTGCCGCCCTCAAGCGAGGAGGAGTAACTGGTGAGCCAGGGATGCACATCCACATGATCCACAGTTTCGCCCTTGCGGCTGTTTGCCAGCAGACTGAAACCAATTTGGTCCTCTTCCGGCACAAAATCGATCAAGCTTGTCCCGCCCCCAACGATCTGTCCCTTTTCGTTGTAAGCCACAGCGTTGAGTGCCACCTGGGTATAGGTGTAGGCATCAGCATTCCCGAGCCAGCCTGTGACCAGGTAATTATTTCCCTGTTTAAAGGCGGAAGTGTTCTCGACCGTCAAAGGTTGTTCGTATTTCAGATCCTGGTCGATCAGGCCGTCGATTACGCGCACTTCCACAGAAGCAACCTCAAGGCCGGCGTTGAGCTCAAACTCCTGGACCAGACCGGTTGTCTCCCGCGGGAAAAGGTAGCGGAAAGAAGTGAGCCGCTGGGCCACCCGGTTGCCCACCGCATCTAAAGCCAGCACTTCCAGCTGGACATCCCGCAGGATGGCATCCGAAAGCGTGTTGAAAAGCTTGCCCATGATGAGCAGTTCCTGCTCTTCTTGCAGGAATTCCAGTTCTGTGATCTGGACCGGGTTCAGGCTGTTGAGATCCGGCGTGGGTGTGGGGTTGAGCGGCATGAGCGGGCTTTGCGTGGTCAGAGGGGTCTCCTCAAAGAGGGGTCTCAGCGTCGCGGTGGGGTCACCACCATCTGTAAGTGCCCCGCAGCCAGACAGAACCAGACTGAAGGTTAAAAGAAAGGCGATTATAAGAAATATGCCATGCTTAGTTTTCATAATTATCGATTTTATGTATTATAAACGCAACCGGGCAGGTTTCGTAGTTTGAACAAGAAAATCTCACCCAAGAGATACAAAAAACCATTGCAACAAGCCGTTTTGAACGAAATACTCCGCTTCCCCTGTTCTCGCCAATCTTGTCGATCCCATTCTCTCCGGCGTTGAATAAGACCCCTCTTTATAGAAGTTTATATCTTGGGCTTCCCCAGGCATGAGTTGGATCCTGCGGTAGAGATAAATATAGACTGGAGTGGTATACCTGGGCTTCCCCAGGGGGAAGCTGGCTCCCGCCGTGCAACGGATGGGAGACTGAAGAGGGTAATTTCACTCGTTCGTGCCGGCCTGCCCCTAATATCCGCTCGTGCCGGTCTCCAGACCGCGCACGTGATTTGACCGCCGGCCTGCCCATGTGGCTCCTTGGGCTTCCCCAGGAGGAAATTAGATCCCGTACCCGTCCACTTTGTGGCGGGCACAGACCGACTAGCAGACGGCGAGATCGCTTCGCAAATGAAGGTCGCGATGACGGGTGCAGAGCAGAGAGATCGCGTCGCAAAAGAGGCTCGCGATGACGGTAAGTAGTTGAACCTCGATTCGTCACTGCCGTGCTCAGGAGACACTCTCCCCCGTTTGATCCACAGTCCTCTTCGAGGCTGGGACCTTCGGCGGACCCTCCCTCGAGGGAGGGCTATAGTTCACACCCATTCCAGTCCCAATTCTTCCCCAATAAATCCAAAAATATCTCAACTCAATTAACGCTTGAAAAGGGCTAATTCAAGCGCTGCTTGATAGGAATTTGGGCTTGTTTGCCCTATACTGGAGGCATAGGAAAAAAGGAGCTTGAAATGTTAGTAACCAGAAAAATCAATTTATTCGCTTTCTTATTTGGAAAGCAACAGGCCGAAAATAAGGTCAGAGCCGCTAATTCTTCAAAGGCCCAAACCCACGAAGAGCGCAATCTGGAGAACCTGGACAGAAGCATAACCATCACAAAATGTGAAGATTTCTACAAGGCTCACAGCATTTCGATGACCAATGCTTTCAGCCAGCTGAACAGATAAATCAAACAAATCAACAGAGTCGCGGGAAGTATCAGAAGAATGATACTTCCCAGGCTCTATTGAACTATAATTTTAGGAGAAGAGGTAACTATGTTTGACACAAAAATTATTGGTAAAAAGATCGCCGCACTCCGCAAAGCCAAGGACATGACCCAAATGGAATTGGCGGATCAGATGTTTGTCAGCTATCAGGCCGTCAGCAACTGGGAGCGGGGCAACACCATGCCCGATATTTCCAAGCTGTTGGAACTATCACAAATCCTGGGTGTGGACGTAGAGGAGCTTTTGGGCTCCAAAAAAGAGACAACCATCGTCAACAAGATCATTGATCAGAGTGAAGATATCAATTTGGAAGAGGTCGCGGAAGTGGTCGAGCTGATGAAACCTTCGCAGGTTGAAGAAGCCGTCGAAAAAGCATCTGACCAGGAATATCAGTTAGAAACCTTGATTGCGCTGGCTCCTCATCTGAACTCCAAGCGTTTGGCGCAGATGATCGACAATACCAGGATCACAGATCTGGCACAGCTCATCCCGCTGGCACCGTTCCTGGAAAGCTCACAGTTGGCCAGTATGATCGACCGCCAGCAGCGCCTCACCGGCAGCTTCGATAAGCTGATCGCGCTTGCCCCCTTCCTGGATGAAAGTGACCTGGGCAATTTTGCCGAAAGGATCTTCAACTCAGAAAAAGACTCGCAATATCTAAACGCGTTAGCTCCCTTTATGAATGAAAAGAGCCTCGGAAAAATCGCCAGGTTGATGAACACCGAACAAAAGGAACGCTACCTGGTTGGTCTGGCACCCTTCATCGAAGAAAAAGTGCTGACCGAAATTGCCCGGGACCTGATGAAGCACGGAAAATTGAAGGTCTTGAAGCAGCTGATCCCCTTCATCGACGAGGATGAGCTCTAAGCCCTGATTTTGAGTAAACACCTCAATGGCACAGATTTACACTCACAGCCAAAAGAATATCTAATTGGTGATATAGATAGTTCGGGTTGTGAGTGTTTATTTTTTAAGGTAGATTAAGCTGTCTAATGTCGCCCAAACACACCGAACTGCAATTAAGTCAGACGCTTGCGCATGTAGAGGTTGCCGGGGCTTAGGACATAACCAAACTTGCGATCAATGGCGATCATGGGCTCGTTGAGTGCGTTGTGATTGGTCTTGACCTGTTTGTCTCCCATAACATCCCTGAAAAATAACAAAGCCTGCGCCTTGACTGCCAGAGCCAATTGTTCGACATCTGTAAGCTTCATCCACACCAATGAATAGATTGTGATTGTCATCTTCCTTAAAAATTAATTTTGCTTCACCCAGAATCTATCCATATCGCTTTTACTCTACTTCATGATGGTGAAAACCAATAGCACAGCTACCATCAATAAATTCACTATCGAAATGCCTAAAAATATATACATGATCTTCTTGATAGCGACAGATTGAAAAGGTTTAATTTTTCTTTCAACAGCTTCCAAGGTATTTTGCATCGCAACCAGACTGTTCGTGGTCTTCTCATTTAACAGTCTTAGGCTCTTTACCTTATTAATTTCGGAGACCAATTCATTAAGATTTTTCTTAGTCTCATCCAAATATTTGTGAATATCTTCCATTCAAGATCTCCTCTAATTGATGATTAATTATTGTTAGTTTGATTGCATCATTTTCCAATTGAGACACGGTAAGTTGAGTGATTAGGTCATAAATCGTCACACCGTACTTATTGCCCTTATTTGAGAGTTCTATTAAACTTTTTGAAATGAACTCAACACCAATGTTTGCTGTAAACACCTTATCCAGCTCCATAAACTGCGACAAAAATATTGCGATAAAATTCCGTTTTTCAATTTGAGTGAGACTATCATCTATTTCCAACTGGTCCATAAGATTCTCGAGTTCTTCAAGGTATCTTACAGAATAATTACCATGCTCTCTGAAAACAAAGGCATAAATATTTACAGCCAACCAGTCTGATCGCATTCTCTCATCCAAAAGCCGTCTAGTTTCGTAGTAAAGAGTTTCCCCATCTTGGAAACTTTCAACTTGGCGAATAATTTCTACAACTTTTTCGATATTTGGTCTTCCCTCAGCCAGTGCTAATAACTTACCGGAGAACTTTTCTGAATAATCCAGGTAAGCAATTAATCTCGATCTCAAAATTTCTGGGGTTGTATTCTCCTCGTTACAAAATTCAACCAAAGTCTTTATTGCTTCCCTTCTCTGGTATTCGATCTCCTTGTAGATAAATCCTATTAGGTAAGTGATGCACATGGAACTCAGTGAATTCCCTTGAATTGACATTACTTGTTTTCTGATTTCATCACTTGTGGTCGGTCGATATCGATTTTGATAATCAGCCAACTTTCCAAATAAGTAAGTTTCAAGTTCTGCCTGATCGTTGTTTAGTAGATAGTTTGCGACTTCATCTGCGAGAATTATCTTAAACCTCGAATTACTAATGGATCCTTCAACCTCATAATCCTTAATAATTCCAAGAATGGTTAGGTATGATAAGTATTTTTCAGTCTTCTTGCTTTGTTTTTGGTCAAGCGATCCTCCCAGATTGGCTGTTATCGTACAAATTGAATTTTTGGACTCCAATAAGTTTCTGAAGACTTTCTTTGTCCCATCAACATCGGTATCTATCCCTGGAAAATTATCATGATGGAAGAAAGAGACAATGCCGAGATCATCATATCTTTTCCCCATCTTATCAATTTTTCGATCCAACCACGATTTAGTTTTTTGCGGGTCGTCGTCGGTGAAGATCAGGTAACACTCTGAACTTTGACCTTCCCTGCCAGCCCTCCCACTTTCTTGATAGTAAGCCTCAAGAGATTGAGGCATACGATAGTTTATGACGTAATTTATCTTTGGATTATCAATGCCTACTGCGATGGCATTATTACCAAACAACATGCCTATCTTTCCATCCTGAAAGAGATTCAAAACTTTGTCTTTGTAATCCTGCCAATTATCTCCAGGAAAATCCTTTGGGCTTGTTCCGCAATATACACCAAACTTAACTAGTTTTTTCCCGTCATTATCCAAGATTTCGCTGATGTGGCCCAGGGAAGCGGGTTGATGTTGACCGAGTAGTTCCCAAAGTTCATTGGGGGTATAAGCAAATACTATCCCATTTGCTTCATCACTGAGATTCCTTACATTTAGTCTTCTGGCAATGGATTTTTCAACAGTCTCCAACATCTGATATTTATTGTTTGAATTGACTCGAACTAAGTTGAAATTTAGTTCTGGACGATCAAATGATTTGGGTCTTACGATTGAATCTAATTCGTCAATTTTCAGTTCACGCTTCATATCGATCAACACAAGTTGCGACGCAGTTCCAGTCAAAGCAACAATAGGCGGCTGTTTTGCATTAAATTGGCAATATTTTCGTATGTTGCTTTCTAGCATGAGGTAGCTTGGCCTAAAATCGTGACCCCACATAGATATACAATGGGCTTCGTCAATTACCACAAAGTTCACAAATATATCGGCTGCCTTCAAATTCTGCATTGCAGACCTAAACGAATCACGTTGAAGTCGTTCAGGTGATATAAAAACCATGATGTAGCCGTACAGCAAGGATTGAACACTTTGCGCCGCTGCAGATTGATTATTCCAAGCGAACACTCTGTCAATTCCATAGTATTTTCGCAAGGAATTTACCTGGTTTTCCATTAGCGAATTTATCGGATCTACTACTATTGTTGTTCCTGGTGTTAAGATTGATGCTAGTTGGTAACAAATTGACTTACCACCACTCGTGGGTAATAAACCTATTGTGTTTTTCTGAAGTAGTATGCTCTTTAAAATCGGAATTTGTCCGTCACGAAATTCCCATTTTCTAAAAATATCTTGCAGAAAGGTTTTAAGCAATTCGTCTGTGACAATCCGGTTATCTATAGCTTGTGGAGAAGACCGGTAACCAAACCAATTGCTGGAGTAATTTGGCGCAGTTTGCCTTACCGAACCAATAAAGGGAGCTCCTGTTTTAACTGGTGTAGTTGATGAATTGCATTTAATTGCTACATCTAATAAGATATCCAATTGGTATGATTCAAATGACTGAGCCTCATAGGTCACATTCTCTTTTAAAAATTTCTTGCCAAAGTCATAAACTGGATTGTTCTGAATATATAATTGCACTTTAGGGAGTCTTATTTCTACACCATACAATCCTGCTATTCTGGTTATCCAGGTTTCGAAATCCTCAATAGCTAGAACGGCGCATGAGAGATCTCGCTCAATAACTCCAATGTTAAGTGTCTCCTTGTGAATTAATCCTTTACTGAGGTAAAAGTCAGCCAGCAAAAATTCTATTCGAGTAATCAAGGAAGGCAGGAGAAATAAATAATTCTCACATAAATCTAATGCTTTCCGCTGCCAATTTCCTTTGACAAGGTATTCTTCTCCCTCACAATTTTTAATCAAGCGATATATATCTTTACGAGTTTTCTGGTCAGATATTTCCTTGTTTTCCAATCTTTTTGTTGGAATATCCTGTTTTCTAAACTCCGCATCTCGTTGCTGGTCAAGAAGTTGGAGGCTGGCTGAATAGGATTTGTGATCTCCAGGTTCGAGTACGATACTTTTCCCGTTGGGGAAAGTTACTAAGAAGTCAACACGTTGTCCAATAAATTTTTTCGCAGTTTCTTCGGGTAACAAGTCACTGATCATAACTTGTGTCTTGATCATGTTTCCAAGGTTGTCGGGAAACCATTTTATGAGGTTCGAGAAAAAATCTCGTTCATGGTGTGGACTTGACGGATCGAACGAAATATTTTCAATATCACCTGACCAAGGCTGTACTAGGTCTCTAAAAAGATTGTAACGGTTGGTAAGCTCGGGATTGTATTGATAAGATATGGAACCATTTCTTGTAGGCTTGTTAATACTTACTGTATACTCCCCGCCATACAATTCAATAATTTTTTCCTCCAAGCTAAAACTGCAAAAAGGTTTGGTTCCACGTTTAAGTATTTTAGTAAATACCTCATGTATAAATACTTCGTGGATTGTTGGTATTTCGTTTGATTCGTTGTATATGAATTCAAATTCGCAAAAATGTAAGGTCTTGTTCCAGTCACAATCTTGATTGAGGGCTCTAATTACCCCCAGTTCACTTCCAAGTTGTTCATAAATCAACATGATTTACCGAAAGTCCCTCTCTTCAATTGATAGCAGATTCAGCAAAATTGATTTTCTTATGTTTCTACTTGCTTGACAAACTGAACTCTTGCACTCAAGTCAATTTCTTTTGCTAAATAAATTATAACAGTCGTTATTAGAGAACTGTGCAAATTCAGAAAACACGGTGGAAAATTTAAATTACATCTTAATATGAAGAAAATACTCTGAAAATGAAGTTAAGAATGCTGAAAATAGATATTAGTTTCGCAGAAACCACCTTATATCGCATATTGAAATAAGCAAAATGGTTCCGAATATTCAGACTTTCATTCGCTATGCCAGGAAATACTCAGCCCAGGAAGTTTTTTCCACCCGGGCTTAGTGCTTGAGTGCCTGCAGGATGGCCTCCAGGGTCAGGTTCTGCCCCAATTCGGCTCCAAAATTACGACCTCTATCGACGGCTGCCTTCACCTTTCCGGCCAGGCTGGCATCGCCCAACAGAATGGCGCCGATCATCACGCCCTCACGTAGCACAAAGCTGGTATAGACGCCGTCTTTTTCCTCAGCCAGGTGCAGGTCTGCTTCTTCAGGGCTGAACTGCCCGATGCTGAACAGATCTATCCCCAACACTTTCAGGCGGGCTGAGGGGGCGTCTCCGCCAAAGCTGGCTGGCTTGCCGGCAGCAGTCAGGCCGGCTATCTCGCCCTGCTTTTTGGCTGGCACCCACAGACCATACACCCGCCCATTGTGCTCGGCAATGTCCCCGGCGGCAAAAATTGCCGGGTCGGAGGTGCGCATGCTGTCGTCCACTACCACACCGCGGTTGACCTGCAGCCCTGCTTTGCGGGCCAGCTCCAGGTTGGGGACCACGCCAGCACTGATGACCACCATGTCAGCCGGCAGCTCCTCTCCACCACTCAGCCGCACTCCCGTCACTTTATCCGTTCCCAACAGCGCTTCCGTTTTGACTGCTGCTCTGACGTCAATGCCCATGGCTTCGATTTTGCTCTGCAGGATCTGGCTGGCTCTCTGGTCCAACTGGCGCGGCAACAGCCATGACAGGCTTTCCAACACCGTCACCTCGGCTCCATGCCTGGCGATAGCGCCAGCAACTTCCAATCCCAGCAGCCCGCCACCGATGCATACCACCCGGGCATGCCTGCGGCACACATCCAGGACGCAGTCGGCATCGTGGATAGTACGCACAGTCTGCACACCAGCCAGCTCCGCACCGGGAATGGGCGGGACGAAGGGATGCGCGCCAGCAGTCAGAATGAGAAGGTCATATTGCAGTCTGCTCCCATCCGAAAGCAGCAGGGTTTTTTCTTCCGGCAGAATGTCCACCGCGCTGCTGCTCAGGCGCAGGTCGACATGATTCTCAGGATACCAGGCAGGGATGTGCAGGTCCAGCGCTTTGGCTTCCACCTCGCCAGCCAGATAGCGGGTGAGGTTCATGCGGAAGTAGGGCAAACTGTCCTCGTTGGAAATCAGGGTGATTTCTGCCTGCGGATCGCTTTTATGGATGGCTTCCGCGGCGCTCACGCCGGCAATACCAGCCCCAACAATGACATACTTTTTAGGTGTGATGGTGTTCATTGAATTCCTCTTTTAGTCGTCTGACAACAATTAATTTGGAGTGTACTACTTCACAGTGCGAGAACCAATACCCACCCCTCTACAAATCGGCGATAGGATGGGACCAATCGGCAAGACGCAGGTGGCAATACTCTGGTAGAGCTTCCCTTGTGGGCGCTTATTCGTACTTAAAACGCCAGATACCCACCAGGAAAAAGACCAGAGCAAAGCCGCTCAGCATCAGCGTCTCCAAAAGCACTCCCTCAGGTCCCTGCCCGCGCAGGGCGATGTCCAGCATGCCTTGCATGGACCAGGTGGTAGGCAGCACCCGCACCACATTCTGCACCGCCTGCGGAAAAAGCTCCAGGGGATACCAGCAGCCGCCCAACATGGCCATCACCATCCCCACCATGATGCTCAATCCGTTGGCCTGCGATTCGGTTTTAACCAGGGTCCCAAGCATGGTACCCAGGGCTGCCGCTGCCAGCGAGGACGAAACCAGCATCATGGCGATCGCCAGGAGGGAATTGCCCCAGTTGACTTGCAGTACATATTTACCGAAAGCGACCAGGATGGTCATCTGCAACAGGGCGGTGAGCACCATTCCAATGACTGTACCGCCCAGGTAGACTGCCCGGCTGGTAGGGCTGGTAAGCAAGCGCCGCAACGTTCCGATTTGGCGCTCGTACGCCAGCATGGCGGAAAGTCCGATGAGCGGAATAAAAACCCAGGTGATCATCTGCCCGATTGAGCTGTTGGTATTTGGGTCGTATTCGATCGGGTCAGGCACTTCCGCAACCGTTTCTTGCACGCGGTCGGGGGCAGTCTGCAGCGCGGTTTGGGCTGCCGAGAGGGCTTGCGCGAACCAGGCACTGCGCTCAGCCTCAGCTTCAAAACCGACCAAATCCTCAGCTGTTTCGGTGCTGAAGTTGGCTATTTGCAGCGCGCTGCTTACCTCCGCAAGGGCAGCTTGCACGCCCTGCTGCACCACCAGGGCGTTTGTGCTGCTGGCAAGCTGACGCAGTTCAATACTTTGCGTAGCTGAATCGAGGGCTTCCCAATCCAGGCTTTCAGGAAGCAGCAGTACCGCGGCTACATTGCGTTCATCCAGATCCTCCAGCGCTACCTGTCTTTCCTCGAGAATCGGGCGTATCGAAGTGGATGCGTCCAATGCATCAAACAAACTGGTGGAAAGGCTGGTCTGGGCTTCGTCAACCACATAAAAACCAACACGGCTGTCTGTAGGTTCGCCAGTGCCGCCACCGATGATGAAACTGAAGAAGATGGGTAAGATCAGGAAAAAAAGCCATTCCACCGGGCTGGAAAATCGGATGCGAAGGTCTTTCAAAACTATAGCGATCATTTTCTGCATAATAAAGCCTTCACTTTCTCGCTAATCCACGCCGTTTCATCCAGATAGAAGCGGCGGCAAAAAGGATTATTCCCATCAGTGCCAACGCCAGGAGCGGTTCTCCAATACTGCTCAGCGTTCCACCACCTGCCAGAGTGGTGAAGCCCTGCAAGCCCCAGGCGTTGGGTGTGATCTTGCCGAGCATAGAAACCCACTCCGGCAAAAGGCTCATATCAAAGAAGCTGCCCCCCAACAAGCCAAAAACCAACATGATGATCGATCCAAAGTTGGCAACCTGCGCAGGGGTTTTGAACAAGGTGGCCATAAAGGAACCCCAGCCGCTGGCCGCAAAGGCAGCCGCCAGGATCAGCAACACTACGCCCAGAGGTTGCCCCCAATCCAGGCGGAATAAGAGGCTGGTGCCGCCAATCAGGATGGAGAGTTGGGTAACGGCGGTCAGGAAAATGCCCAGCACCTTGCCCCCCAGGATCTGTGCCGATGAAGTGGGGGTCTGCAGCAGACGCGGCAGGGTGCCCGTGCGGTTCTCCAGCAAAAGCGAGCGCCCGCCATAAGTAACCGCAAACATCAGGAACATCAGTGCCATCCCGGGAGCAAAGTACATCAGCAGATCAAATTTAACTGCCGCCCCGCTGGCCGTGGTGTTTTTTAGCTGGATAGGCCGCGTCTGCGCGGATTGCTGCGCAAGCTGTGTGCCAAAAACCTCTCCTAGTTGAGCTGCCAGTTCGGGCGTGAGTTTGCCGGTTTGGGCGACCTGGCTCAAGGTGACTTCAGCTCCGATTCTGCCGACTTCCACCTGGGTCAGAAAGCTGTTCAGAATGGAGCGCAGAATGCCCGCGTTGGTGGGAGCGTTTGGGTTGGCAATAAAATCAATTTGAATTATGTCTCCGCTGATGCTGCCACCTTCATCCGGAATGATGGAATTGCTGAAACCTGGCGGGATAATGATGGCGGCCGAAGCCTCATCGGCTTCGAGCAAGCGAGTGGCTTCTTCAGGCCTGGTGGGAAAAGTGGGTGCAACCAGGTCGGCGAGTTCTTCAGACCTGAAGACTGCTTTCAGTGCCTGGCCCAGTTCGCCTTCGTCCTGGTTGACAATAGCCACCGGAATGCTGCTGATGCCAGCGTTGGTGTTTCCGGAAAAGCGCCCGGTGATAAAGCCCATGCCCAGTGTGATCAGGAAAGGCGCCAGCAGCATCAGGATCAGGGCTGCCGGGTCACGAAAAATCAGCTTGAGGTCTTTGAGAGCGATGATGAACAATTTTCGCATCGTTGCCTCTCAATCGCGTAGAGCGCGCCCGGTCAGGTGCAGAAAAACCGCTTCGAGGTTCGGTTCGCGTATGTCCATTGAGTAAATTTTTATGCCCGTCTCTTCGGCCGCGCGAATAGCCGGGGCAATCAGCTCCTGAGCCGAGTGAGTTATGAGAGAAATCTCGTGATCGATGGCGTCAGCCCGGCGCACCCCATCCAGGCTTTGCAGGCGTTCCACCAGGGGTTGCGGGTCTTCGTTTTCGGCAATATGTAAGACCAGCGTGTCGGTTTCGTCCACCTGCCGGGTGAGTTCTTCCTGGGTGCCCAGAGCGATCAGCTCGCCATGGTCGATGATCCCGACACGGTCTGAGAGTTCCTGGGCTTCCTCCATGTAGTGGGTCGTGTAGAGGATGGTCATTCCCTGCTGGTTGAGCTCTTTGACCGAATCGAGGATAGCCCGGCGCGATTGCGGGTCGATGCCGACCGTGGGCTCGTCCATGAAGAGCAGTTTGGGTTTGTGCAGCAGCCCGATACCGATATTCACGCGCCTTTTCATGCCGCCGGAATAGGTCTTGATACGCTGTTTGGCTTTGTCTTTCAGACCGATCTGGTCCAGAACTTCAGCGATGCGGTCTGAGAGCGCCTTGCCGCTCAATCCGTACATCTGCCCCCAGAAATTCAGGTTCTCAAGGGCGGTCAGATCCTCGTAGAGCGCCAGCTCCTGCGGCACCACCCCGATGCAGCCTTTGACCGCCATCGGGTCTTTGAGGACGGAAAAGCCATACACGCTGGCATCCCCGCTGGAGGGGGCGAAGAGAGTGGAGATGACCGAGATGGTGGTGGTTTTGCCCGCGCCGTTGGGACCCAGCAGACTGAAGATTTCGCCTTCTTCGACGCTGAAAGAAATCCCTTTGACAGCAGTAAAATCTCCGTACTTTTTGACCAGATCGCGCACTTCGAGTATCGGCGCCATAATTTCCTCGCTTTTTTGGTGGATTGGCAAATTATACAGGAAAGTGAGTGATTTTAATAAGCCAAAGAGAAAATGTAAGAGCAACATGATAATGTCCTAAAGTAGCAAAATAGAAATGTCCTAATTACTATTAGGAGCTATGAAAAGGACTATCGAAATGAGCAATGAAGAACTACTCCGAAAAAGTGTCCTTGAAGGAG
>Ga0209722_1001996_pt1 | contig 16717 bp, 14 predicted proteins | sample BioC12SIPDNA_2_FD_185745 | JGI IMG/M metagenome (GOLD analysis project Ga0209722, IMG submission 185745) | Anaerobic biogas reactor microbial communites from Washington, USA - Biogas_R1_A C12 SIP DNA (SPAdes) (version 2) | ecosystem: Engineered > Bioreactor > Anaerobic > Unclassified | place... | reverse complement strand
TAATGGAGTGACAATAAATATAGCTAACTATTTTGTCAAGAATTATTTACAGTATTATTATGACATGTTTCCTGGACTATTTTTGCCAAATCCGAATGAAAGATTGGGGCTTATGTGCAAAGGTCTTACTTTACAGTTTTTTTGCCCGCCACCTTGGCTTCAACCCAAACTCAGCTCAAACACATCCGCAACACTTGCCAAAGCGGGTTTGGGAAGTGTAGAAGTTAAATACAAGTGACTATTGGGTCGGTTCTTAGGGTACCAGGACGAGTTTTCGAGCCGCCTGCAAACCGGAGGGTCCGGAAAGCCTGAGCAAATACACTCCAGCGGGAAGACTGGGCAAAGCAATTTCCGCCTGGGTTTTGGAATTGGCATACTGCTGGGAAAAGACAAGCTGACCCCGGATGTTGTGGACAGAAATGCCATCGAAGGCTCTGCCGCTTTTGATCTTAACTTCACCCGCCGAAGCCACGGGATTGGGATAGAGCGAAAAGCTTGGATGGGGAGTGGGAAGAACAGGGTCATCTGCTGCGGTGGAAAAACTGAAAAGCTCATCCAAAACAAGCTCGATGGCAGGGTTTTCATAAGCCGGAACTCCGGAGGAAGCGCTTGCCCAAAGAATTGTGCCAAGGCTGGGAATGTATTGGAATGCGGCAAGACAGTTGTTTTGCCCGGCGGCGCCAACCATCATGGTCCACTGACGCTTGGGAGAAATGCGATGATCCAGGTCAAGGGAATCGCGGATGGCGGCATAACGCGAACAGCAGGAAGGAAAAGTGAGGGCGCGGAAGTGGTTTGTGGCGGCGAGATTTTGCCCCCGCAAAAGAGCTTCGGGGTGGTCATAATAGCGCAGAACGGTGCCGGAATTGTTGGTTTCCACCACGGCGGATTCCACCATCCCCTGGCTTTCGCTCAAAGTGTGGATGATGCTTCCGCTCAAGTGGGAGCCATCCTGGATGGCAGTGGTCACATCGTGGATATTGAACAGTCCATCCTGATTATAGTCAAAGCGTTCCACGCCGCGGCGGATGTCCAAAAGGATGGGATTCAAGCCGGTTTGCGCGGTGAAGGAATGGTCGTTGCCAAGATTCAGCGAAGCCCAAACCCCGTGTTCGGAAACGGCAGATACTGCACCCATAATTCCGGGGATGGTTGCCGAAAGCCATTTCTGTTCGTCCGGTTCGCTGGGATGGTGGATCACAACAAGCGGGTTGTCCACAATGGAATCATAAAGAGACCAATCCAGCCAGCGCGTGATGACGGAAGTGCCTTGCAGGAGGTCGTCTTCGGCAGTGGAAATGCCCCAACTGGACAGGGAGGAACAGCCAAGCTCCATCTGATTGTCCCCAGCGGACTTGGACACGTGTTGCATATCCAAAAACGCATTCATGAAAAGGAAGTCTGTGTGATCCAAATCCCGCTGCAAGCCGGCGTGATAGAGGCTGGCGCCGGAATCCACGATGCCTTGAATCAAGCCCTGGGTTTCTTCCACAATGCGCGGATCGTTGTCGAAATGATCTGTGTACAATCCCTTAAGATATTGATACCAAACGGGATCTGAGAACAGAAACATGATCCAGAAAAATTCATCGAACACATCGAGGATGGGCTCGGCAATCAGATATCCCTGGGCATGACCGCGCTCGTAATGGCTTCCCCAAACGTGCAGAATGGCTTTATTCCCAATGTGTTTCAAGTCTCCATTGACCTGCGCAAAAAACGGCAGAACCGCCGCTGAAAGGACCAAAACCAGACACAAGACTTTTAAGATATTTCCCACGGTTTGCTCCTTTTGGAATTGATTTTTTTGTGAACCCGGTAATTGTTGATCACCACGCCCAAAAACAGTAGATTTGCCACTCCGAACATGGCGTTCAGGGAGCGGGTTTCCTTTTTTCCATAAACTGTGAGGATGCCGCCTAAAATCAAGAGCAGCACGGCTTTGAACAGAACTATGCCGCGCAGTGCGCCAAACTTGCGCAAGACCCAGCGGGCGAGGGGGTTCTTTTCTCGGTAATAATGGTCCGGTTTCACCACTTTCCAAGTGGAGTGTCCATCCAAAACGTTCAAAACCAGAAAAACCAAAAGCTGACCCACCAGCAGGGGGTGACAGTCTCCGATTCTTTTAAGCATGTTTAGCATTTTCCTTTCCTGATCCATGTTTTTGAGCCAGTTCACGTGAGCGAATTCCGCGCCAATTCTTGAAATTATTCAGCACGATCCAAGTGAAAATGACTATGCCTATAAATAATAATGCCAAAACGATGTATCCCCAAACCGGGAGGCTGCCCAGCAGGAGAACCACCAAAGTGATCGTGGAAATCCATAGAAATTCCGCCACAAGAATGCCGGGTAAAAGACCCAGCTTGGCAAAGATCCAGCGTGCCACCGGATTGCGCTCGCGATAAAGGTGTTTGGGGCGCACAACTTTCCAGGTGGAGACTCCATCCAGAACATTCAGGACCACCAAAATGAAGTAGAGAAAGATCTGGAGCGTAAGCATTATAAAATCAAGCCCGGCGACGGGATTCAAGCCCGCCACCGGGTTTTTTTCATATTATAAGGATTTACATCCGCGCGCGGACTTTGCTTTCAATTTTGTCGGCAAGTCCCTGGCATCCTTCAACGATTTCGGTGGCGCGGGCTTTGATGTCTGCCTTGAAGGCTTCGTCATTGCTGCCGGCAAGGTTGATGAGGATGTTGTATTCCGCGGCCTTGGCTGCGCTCAGGGCTGTGAGAGCCGCCACTCCGGCATCGGAAAGAGCATTCACGTTTCCAGCGTCGGCAACTTTTTCCGCCAGATTGATGGCTTCACAGGCGATTTCCAAAGTCTTGAAGGGTATGAGGATGGCTTGCTGGGTCGTCCTTTCGATTTCGGTATCGCGGAAGGCGATTTCTTCATCCGTCTTTTTAGGCAGCCGCATTGCATCCATCAGGGCGTTGAAAGCGTCGGTGTCGCTGTCGATGCACTGCAGGGCGCGGAGTTTGATGTCCTGACCCTGAGGAGCGTATTCGCGCACGGCATCCTGAACTTCTTCATAGCCTTTTTTGTCGATGGTGAGGTTTGAAACCATGGAGGAAAGGGCTCCGGAAAGCGCAACGCAGAGCCCGGCAACGCTGCCGCCGCCAGGTGCGGGTGCATCGGTGGAAAGCAGATCTGCAAAGGCTTCCAGGCTGAGGTTGCAAAGGCTGCCGGAGGGTGCGATGGCATATTCGATCACTTTTTTATCCAGATCGAAGGGGCCTAATTCCGCCAGTCCCATGGATTGGATGGCTGTATCCATAATCATTCTTTCGGGCAGGCCGGTGCTTTCGCCCAGGCGTTCAAGATAGTATTTTCCGGCTTCCAGCAGTGCTGCTTTGGGAAGCAGGCCCACCAGTTCGCTGCCGGTGACCTGAATTCCCTTTTCCCAAGCCAGTTCACGAACTTTTTCCAACACGAGATGGGGCGGGGTGATTTTATAGTTTGTGAGGTTGATGCTGATCTGGGCGCGGTCGTAACCGTCGATGTACCAGCCAACTGCCTTGCAATGGGTGAAAAGACCGGGCACGTTGACTTTGTTTCCTTTTTCGTCGCGGATCATCTTTCCGGCTTCGTCTCTGGCGGTGCGACCTTTTTCCCTGATGGAGAGGGCAAGATCGTGTGCTTTCTTTTTGTCGCGGGTGTTCAGATTGATGTTGTAGGCGATCAAAAATTCGCGTGCGCTGATGGCTGTGGCGCCGCTGCGGGCGTTGAAGGCATGAGGTCCATAGTCCGGCTTCCAGTTTGGATCCTTCGCTTTTTCGGGCAGGGCCTCATATTCGCCGGAGCGGACATTGGCAAGGTTTCGCCATTCTTCCCTGGAGGCGGCATTTTCATAAAGATAGACGGGGATGCCGAGCTCTTCGCCCACTCTTTTTCCCAGTTGGTGGGCATATTCGACGCATTCCTCCATGGTCATGCCGGAGATCGGAATGAAGGGGCAAACGTCGGTTGCGCCCATGCGGGGATGCTCGCCGCGGTGTTTGCTCATGTCGATGAGTTCAGCGGCTTTTTTGATGGCTTGAAAAGCAGCTTCCACAACGGCTTCCGGCTCGCCAGCCATGGTGAAAACCGTCCGGTTCGTATCCGCACCGGGGTCAACATCGAGCAAAACGACGTTTTTGACGGCGCGAATGGAGGCAGCGATTGCGTCCAGAACAGCCTGGTCGCGTCCTTCGCTAAAGTTTGGAACGCATTCCATCAGTTTCATGGTTCACCTCTTGTATCTGTTTTATGTATTTTAACTTTGATGATCTTCTTTTCCGTGGCTTGCAAAATTTGGATGCGGTAGGGCTCCACATTTATGATTTGACCCTGATGGGGAATGCGCGCAATGCGATCCAAGATCAAGCCCGCCAGGGTCTCATAGTCACCTTCCGGAAGCAGGATGCCATATTCATCCTCGAGGCGGTCGATTTCGGTGTCCGCCTGAGCCAGCCATGTGTTTGGCGCAACCTGTTCCACCTCGGGGATTTCCTCTTCCTCGTCATATTCGTCGGCGATGTCGCCAACTATCTCTTCCAGAATGTCTTCCATGGTGACGATGCCGGAAGTTCCGCCGTAGGAATCAACCACGATGGCAATGCTGCGGCGATGCTGCTGCATTTCGCTGAGGAGCACGTCAAGGTCTGTATTTTCCGGTGTGAAAAAGGGTTCGCGGATCAGTTTGTCCACGCTTACATTCGAATCATACCCTGTTTTCAGAATGTCGTAGATGATGAGGATGCCCAAAATGTCGTCCAGATCCTTGCCATATACGGGGTAGCGGGTGTAGCCCTCCTCGCGGGCTATTTCGATCGCTTCGGCCACGGTGGCAGTGGCAGGAATGGCTGCAAGATCAGTGCGGGGCACCATCACGTTGCGGGCAACCTGATCTGTGAACTCCAGCGCATCTTCAAGCATTTCCAGCTGGGGTTCGTCTTCGCTGTCGTCTTCGGTCAGCGAAATGAGATAGGAAATGTCGTCCTTGGTGAGATAGTCAAACTCATTGACATCAGAGAGTTTAAGCAGCTTTCTCAAGACCTTGTTCAGCCCGGAAACTCCCATTACCAAGGGTTTGAATATAAACTGGACAACGCGTAAAAAGGGATAGAACTTTGGCAAAAGAACGTCGGCGCGGTCGCGGAAAATGGATTTGGGAAGCACTTCGCCAAACACAAGGACCACTGTGCCCACCACCAGAGCCGTGTATTTTGCATCGAAGCCCGCCACATACCGGTTCACAAAAAAGGTGGAAAGGCTTGCCATCAGGATGTTTACCAGGTTGTTGCCCAGCAGGGTGGTTCCCAAAACGCGGTCTTTGTGTTGCAGATCGCGTAGCAGGGTGGCGGCGGATTTGTCTTTGCGGGCTTTGCTTTCCAATTCCACCATATTGATGGAAACCGCCCCGTTTTCAATTCCTGAAAAAAGAAAAGACAGGGCGAGCAGGAGCAGAAAAACCGCGATCCAGACTAATAAAAGAGGCAATGACATTATTCGTTGACCTTTTCGCTGCGCCAAGCCATTCGCAAGGCTTGCACATACTCATCGATGTTTCCTGCCAGAAAAGAATCGAGGTTGTGGCTTGTCAAGTTTATTCTGTGGTCTGTGACTCTGGATTGGGGAAAATTGTAGGTGCGAATCTTGGCGGAACGGTCTCCGGTGCTGACTTGAGCCTTCCTGGAACGGGCTATTTCCTGTTCGTGGCGGCTGATTTCGGCATCCAAAAGCCTGGAGCGCAGCACCTTCATCGCTTTGGCTTTGTTTTTGATTTGGGATTTTTCGTCTTGGCAGGTGACCACAATTCCTGTGGGAACGTGGGTGATGCGGACCGCGGAGTCGGTGGTGTTCACACTTTGGCCGCCATGACCGGAACTGCGGTAAACGTCGATGCGGAGTTCGTTTTCGTTGATTTCCACATCAATGTCTTCGGCTTCGGGCAGCACTGCCACACTGACGGCGGAAGTGTGGATGCGGCCTCCGGACTCGGTGACCGGAATACGCTGGACCCGGTGGACGCCGCTTTCAAAGCGCATCAGCCCGTAGGCATCATCGCCGCTGAGCATGAAAACTATTTCCTTGTAGCCACCCAAACCGGTTTCGTTGAGATCCAAAAGCTGATGCTTCCAGCCTTTTTGATCTGCGTAGTAGCCATACATGCGATAGAGATCAGCCACAAACAGTGCGGCTTCTTCGCCTCCGGTGCCGGCGCGGATTTCCACAATGGCGTTTTTGCTGTCGTTGGGGTCGCTGGGGATGAGTAGGTCGCGCAGCTTTTCTGCGCTTGCAGCCATCAGGTTTTCCAGTTCTTCCAGTTCAGCGCGGGCAAGCTCAAGCATCTCGGCATCGTTTTCTGTTTTTATCAACTGCTCTGCATCTTCGGCTTGGGTTTCAAGGCTTTGATACTTGTCCCATTCCGCGCAGATTTCAGTGAGTTCTTTGTTTCGGCGGGAAAGTTCCTTGTAACGGCGCTGATCGCTGAGCAATGCGCTGTCTGAGAGCTTTTCCTGAAGCTCTGCCAATTCCTGTTTCAAGCCCTCCAGTTTTTCGCGGGGCAGCATCAGCTTGGCATCACCTTCACATCGTGCCCGTCAAGATCCATGTCCAGAGCGGCTTTCATCGCCACCAGAGCCGTCTCGACCATCTGATCATCCGGCTGCTGGGTGGTGATGCGCTGCAAAGCCATTCCGGGCACGGTGAGGATTTTCACAATGGGGTGGCTCAAGTTTTTGCCGCTGTATCTCAGGATTTCGTAGCTGACTCCGGAAACCAGGGGGATCAGCAGCAGGTGGTAACCCAGACGCAGGCCCATCGGGACTTTTCCTTTTATAATGAAAATGGAGACCAGGGTGTCGGTCACGGAAAAGATCAGGATGGAGACCAACAACACAAAAAACATGAAGCTGGTGCCACAACGCGGGTGGATGGTGGTGTTGCTCTGAATCGAAGCGATATCCAGCCCGGTTTCCTTTTCGTAGGCGTTCACGTTTTTGTGTTCGGCTCCGTGATACTGGAAGAGTCTGTGTATGTCCTTCAGGCGGCTGATCAACCAAATGTAGAGCACAAAAAAGACGATGCGGATGCTGCCGGCAAAAAGGTTGAAAAAGAAATTCTGCTTCGAAAGGCCGATCCAGTCTGAGATTTTATATGGCAGCCAAGCGAAAAGCACAAATGCCAGACCAAAGGCAAATATGTAGCTGATGACGTTTTCCAACTGCAGAGCGGCTTTGCTTTTTTCTTTTTGGGTTTTCCCCTGGGCTTCTTCCTCTGCCTTGATGTCCAGTTCCGCCCTGTTTGCGGAAAGAGTGAGGGTCTTCATGCCGATATTCAGCATCTCAATCAGGGATACAAATCCTCTGATGATGGGCGTCCCCAGAAAGCTGCCTTTTTTTGCTTTGCTGGTGAAAGGCTGTTTGAAAAGTTCGATCGAACCGTCCTTGCGGCGCAATGCGGTGGCGATGGATTCCGGTCCGCGCATCATCACACCTTCCATCACAGCCTGCCCGCCAACACTGATCTCTTTTTTAACTTCCATTTCCAAAATCCTTCATTTCAATTTTGCGGCATAAAAAATGCCATCTCCCAAGCTTGGAGCTACGGTGAAATGGCATGTTGAAACGCTGTACTATTCTTCGTTTTTGATATTGTATTTCTTGTTGAATTTCTCAACGCGGCCGGCAGTGTCGATGATCTTCTGCTTGCCAGTGTAAAAAGGATGGCAAACGTTGCAGATATCCACCTGCAGATTGCCTTTGGTGGAACGGGTTTGAAACTCATTTCCACAGGCGCAACGCACTGTCACTTCTTCATATTTTGGGTGTGTTCCCTGTTTCATTTATCTTGCTCCTTGAAAGTTCGCACTATGATTTATTGTCACACTTTTAGGCGTGGCATATCTGTCAACTGCTTTTTTTTGCAGCTTTGATTTTATTCCACACTTGGCCTAAAGAGGCCTGATAAACAAACCCGAACTAAACCTAAGATACGTTGGGAAGAGATATTGCACAAATTATCTGACTGAGATTATCGCAAACCATGGACCCAAATCGACAAATGAGATTGAAAATGATGAAAAAAAAGCTTGACACGTAAAAGCCCTGTGATTAGTTTGCCTCAGATTGTAAATTGCCTCGCTGAAGAGCTTGGCTATAATATATTGTGTATGGCGAGAGCATGCGTTTTTACAAGCATGTTTTCTGTCGGGAGCTTGAGAAGGATAACAGGTTGCACCTTGCGCTCGACAAAGCTTTGGGCAACCTAATAAGGAGAAAAGGTATGAAAAAATTTGTATTATTAGCAGTAATTGCAGTACTCGCACTTGGGCTTGCTGCCCAACCAATCAAGTACAGAGTGAGTGTCCGCACCAACGACATTCCTCAAATTTTTGAAGTATATCGCAATGGTGCCTATATGGGAATGACTAATGGAGATAATCCGGTTGAATTTGCTTCCAACACTGTCGGAACCCTGACTGGACTTTGGACAATTGAACCCGCCCCCGCAGGTTATTTTTGGGCGCCCCCTGTTCAATTTACAGTTCTTGCTGGATACTTCACTCCCAACAACAACTATTCAATCGAACTTAGTTGGAACCTTTACGATGTCGAAATTACCCCTGTTGAACTGAGCAGTTTTACCGCTACTCTTACCGCTCAGAACAACGTGCAGATCAGCTGGGTCACCCAGTCCGAGAGCAATATGCTTGGTTACAGAATCTATCGTAACAGCAATATTAACAACAACGGCTCAGTATTGATTACCCCAACCTTGATTCCTGCCACCAACACCAGTGAGACCCAGAACTACACCGTGGTGGACAACGAAGTTGAAGTTAACCAAACCTATTTCTACTGGCTGGAAAGTGTTGAGCCCAACCAGAGCCTCTTCCATGGCCCTGTCAGCGTCAACGTTCAAGGCGAAGTGCCTCCTGTCTATCCTCAGGTCAGCACTCTGAAAAACGCCTATCCCAACCCCTTCAAGGCCAACAGCAGCACCAACATCAATGTTGATGTGAAAGAAGGTGAAAACGCCACATTGTCCATCTACAACCTCCAGGGCAAACTGGTGAAAACCTTCAAGGTTGGACAAGGCAGCCACAACATCAGCTGGAATGGAGCCGACACCAATGGCAAAGCCTGCGGCAGCGGTATCTATCTCTACAAGCTGAGCACCCAAACCACCAACCAAACCAAAAAGATGGTCATCATTAAATAAGACTGACCTCTGCTTTATACAAATAGTCCCGGTTCATGCCGGGACTTTTTTTGTCCTTGATTATATCCAAACCACATGCGTTATAAGAATATGTAGCCCATATCTGATAAATGATACCCTCAACTATTTGCCAGTTTAATCAACACAATAACATGCCCCACATCAAACCTACATTATGACTTGAACATAATCTTCATGCTTATTAAAAACCCATCATGCCAACCCTCAAGCCCTCGCCTCCCAGATCTGTAGAAAACCAACGCACAAAAAACCGTCCCCCGCGTAGAGGGACGGTTCATTGATTATATGATTGTTATAATTCCTTGTGACAGAGCCACCAATCGAGGCATTCGTATTCGCCTGTTTTGGCTCCTTCAAGTCTCTTGCGTGCTGTTTCAACATCCGTGGCAGGCGGAATGATCACGCGCTTTCCAAAAAGCTCACCATTGGGCCATTGAGCCGGCATGGCAACCTTGTTTTTGTCGGCAACCTGCATGGCTTCCACAGCTCTGAGGATTTCATCCATGTTGCGTCCAAGTTCCTGAGGATAGTAGAACATGATACGGATGATGCCTTCAGCATCCACGATAAACACCGCACGCACTGTGTTTGTGCCTTTTCCAGGATGAACAAGGCCCAGCTTTTGAGCAACTGCACCGGTATCGGCAATGATGGGGAATTGGATTTCCACACCAATTTTTTCCTTGATCCATTCTTCCCACTTGATGTGGCTGAAAACTTGATCAACACTCAAGCCAATGAGTTCAGTATTCAGAGCTTTGAACTTCTCATAACGTTGTTGAAAAGCCACAAACTCAGTTGTGCAAACCGGGGTGAAGTCTGCAGGGTGGCTGAAAAGCACAAACCATTTGCCTTTCATGTCCTCGGGCAAGTTAATCATGCCACGTGTGGTCACGACTTTCATGTCAGGGAATTTGTCCCCAAGAAGGGGAATGCCTTTTTGTTCGTTTTCCATTTCTTACTCCTTTGATTTTACTTTAGATTTAATCATATATTAATCAGAAAGTCATTCAAAAGCAAACCAATATGTTTTGCCTTCAATGACGACGCCTAAGCATAACCCGATATGATCGGCTATGAATCGTCATTATATCATGGTTTTGGAATAGGCGATCCAAGATTCCAACTATATGGATAGCCCCATAAAACGCACCCAATTCCCATCCAAATAACTGAAATTCCTTTTTTCTATTTGACATATTGACTTGATGTGAAATTATGGGAAAAAGGTTAAAAACATCGTGTAACAAAGCGGCAAACCAAATGCTGCACACATAAAGAAAGACGAACAAATGAAAAACAAAGAAAAAAGAGGGTTTTTTGCCAACATTGGCGCGCTGCTGGTCACTTCAGCCAAGGCTGCCGGAATCGATCTGGGCAAAATTTGGCGTTATCTCAGCAAGCCACAGGCTCGAAAACAGCTTCTATCCGATTTTGGAAACTTCTTAAAACGCTGGTGGCAACTGATCTCCCGCGAAAGGGTGATGCGCGAAGCCGGTTCGCTAACCTACGTGACCATTTTGGGCTTTGTCCCCTTTGTGGTATTCATACTGCTGATCGCCCCCGACCTGCCTTTCCTGAACCTGAGGGAAAAGCTCTTCGGCTTCATCTCGGAAAACTTGATACCCTCATCCGCAAAGGCCCTAAACAACGTGATTGAGGGAATGCTGGAGGGCCGATCCGGTTTCAACGGGATAAACTTCGTGGTGATGATGGTTTCTTCCTATTCACTGTTCAGAATGATCCGCGATTCCTTCGACCGCATCCTGAAGATGGAATTCAAACCGAGCCAAAGCCTGATCCACCAACTCATCAAGTTTTTGGGCACCATCATTCTGGGTGTTTTCATTTTGGTGATCCTTTTGTCCAGTTCCTCGCTGCCAATGATCTCACGCCTGCTGAATTTACCCTTCCTGAATTGGATCAACTACATCATTCCCTTCGCCATGCAGTTTTTCCTTTTGGTTTTTCTATACACGCTGATGCCTTCCATCAAGGTGGAACGTATCTCCTTGGTACGCGGCGCTTTCTGGACTGCTCTCATCTGGTTGATCGTGAAAAGCGGATTCGATTTCTACATCTATCGCATGACCAGCTACCACAAATTTTACGGAACCCTCTCCGCCCTGCCCATTATTTTGTTGTGGATCTATTTAAACTGGCTGATCGTCCTCAGTGGAATCGTGATGGTGGCTGTGTTTGAGGATAAAAATAACGTGGAAAATGACGAACCTAAGAATATGGCGCGCGTGAGCGTGGAACTTTTTTCCGATGGCAAATTGCGTGGAGTGGTGGCAAAAACCATCACCGGCTCCGAACTGAAAGAACTGCTGGAACAGCCTGAAGAGGAAGAATGAGAAAATATGCCTTGATTTCCGTTTCCGATAAAAACGGTGTGGAAACCCTCGCCAAAGGCTTGTCTGAACTTGGTTTCACCATCCTTTCAAGCTCTGGAACCGCCTCATATCTCAGGGAGTTTTGCCCGGACCTGGTTGACGTTTCCGACTTCACCGGCTTTCCGGAAATTTTGGATGGGCGGGTGAAAACCCTGCATCCTAAGATCCATGCCGGAATTTTGGCTGACCGCTCGAAGCAAGAACACTTGGAAACCCTGGCGGAACACGGCATAGAAAAGATCGATCTGGTGGCGGTGAACCTCTATCCCTTCGCTCAAACCCGCAGAAAAGCAAACGCTGAAACCCAGGAAATCATTGAAAACATCGATATCGGCGGCCCCTGTCTCCTGCGTGCAGCGGCAAAAAACCATGCCTGTGTCACGGTGCTCTGCGATCCGGCTGACTACTCCGAAATCCTGAACCAAATCCAGGAAAACGGAGAAACTTCGTTTGAAACGCGGCAAAAGCTGGCACGCAAAGCCTTTGAACACGTCCGTGATTACGACGCCGAGATTGCCGACTATTTTTTAAGCCAGGAAAAAACAACGGATTCAGAACTTCCATCCACTCTAAAAATCGACAGCACCTTGCAAAAAACTCTGCGCTATGGCGAAAACCCACACCAAAAGGCCGGCATCTATGCCAAGCCCGTTGTGGTTCTAAGCCTCCTGCACGGTTTGGAACTTTCCTTCAACAATCATCTGGATGTCGCCGCCACCCTGCAGGCGCTCCGGCTGTTTGATTCCCCCGCTGTGGTGATCGTAAAGCATTGCAATCCTTGCGGGATAGGCATTGCCAGCAAACTGGCGGAAGCCTACGAAAAAGCCTTCGCTGCCGACACCCAATCACCCTTTGGCGGGATTGTGGGCATGAACCGTCCTCTGGATTTGGAAACTGCAAATCTGATTGACCGCATCTTCACCGAAATCATCATTGCGCCCGCTTATGAGCCCGGCGTTCTGGATTTTCTCAGGAGAAAAAAGAACCGCAGACTCATCCAAGCCGGAAGCGAGCTTTCCAACAAAGCGGGCTGGGAACTGAAAGACCTGCCTCAAGGCTGGCTGCTGCAGAGCCGAGACCACGTTCTCGAGACTCCCGAATCCTGGGATATCGTCACACAAAGAAAGCCTGACCCTGCCGAACTTGAAGCGCTTTCCTTTGCCTGGAAAACCGTATCGCTTCTGCGTTCAAACGCCATCGCTCTCACCGGAGCAGACCGTGTTTTCGGCTTTGGTGCCGGTCAAACCAGCCGCATCGACGCTTTGCACCTGGCGCTGTGGAAAGCCCAAAAGTTCGGGCATGATCTCAGCGGTGCGGTTTGCGCCTCCGACGGCTTTTTTCCTTTTCGCGATTCCATCGATGAATTGCACGCTCATGGCATCCGCGCCATCGTTCAACCCGGCGGTTCAAAAGGCGATCCGGATGTAATTTCAGCCTGCGATTCCTTTGGTATCACCATGCTTTTCACCGGTGTCCGCCACTTCCGGCATTGATTTTCATTTGACAGATTATGTGCTTTCAAAAACATGGCTTTTCCAAGCGCGGAGATGTGTCCGAGTTGGCTGAAGGAGCACGATTGGAAATCGTGTATATGTGCAAAACGCGTATCCTGGGTTCGAATCCCAGCATCTCCGCCACTCAATTTTTCAACCCACCTCTTCCACCCCCATTTTTAATCAAGGAGTTTTCCCCATGAAAACAAAAAACGGCATTTTACTTGGCTGCGGCATCATCCTGCTCATCCTCGTCGGCGCCTTTGTGGCAGGTTATTTTCTGGCCAGTCCCTTCAAAGGACCCAGCGTTTCCAAAGGAAGCTGGCTGGTCCTGAATCCCAGCGGCGTCGTGCCCGACTACACCGAGATCAGCGGACCGGAATTTCTGAACCTCAGCTCTCTCAGTGTGGACGACATTTGCACCCGCATCCGCAAAGCCGAAACCGATGGCAAGATCCAAGGGATCATCATCCGCCCCGGCGGGCTTGGCATCAACCAGCCAAACCTGCGGGAAATCAAGGCTGCCCTGCAGGATTTTAAACGCAGCAAAAAGCCCGTTATCGCCCACGCAGAAGTTGTTTCCCAAAACGACTATCTGCTCTGCACCATGGCAGACAAAATTTACATGGATCCCTCCGCCTCGGCGGGAATCATGCTGGAAGGAGTTTCCGGCAACATCCTTTTCTACAGCGAAGCCCTGAAAAAGCTCGGCGTAAAAATGCACGTGATGCAAGCCGGAGACTACAAAGGCGCCGGTGAACCCTACACCCGCCGTTCCCTGAGTCCCGAAGCCGAACAAAACCTGCGTCAAGCCTTCAAAGGACGCTATGACCTGCTTCGCGCAGACATCAGTGCCGCCCGCGGCATCGACTCCACCAAAGTTTGGGATGTTTACGAAACCCGCCCCAACCTCATCATCAACGCAAAAGACGCCAAAACTTGGGGCTTGATCGATGAAGCCGCCACCTGGGAAGAAGTGCGCGCGCAATATAAGATCGGCAAAGACAAAACCATCCCGATCTCGCGCTATGGCTCTGGAGTGGAAAGCTCCGTCACCGGAAGCAAGATCGCGGTGGTAAACCTCAGTGGCAACATCTCTTCCGCCAGCGGATACGGCTCCGAATCCAGCATCAGCCTTTCCAAAGTTTCCCGAATTTTGAATTCCATCGAAAAAGACAACACCGTGAAAGCCGTGGTTTTGCGCGTGAACAGCCCCGGCGGTTCCGCTTTGGAATCCGAACTCATCTATCAGCGGATCAAAACTCTGAAAATCCCGGTCGTGGTTTCCATGGGCGGAGTGGCTGCCTCCGGAGGCTACTACATCAGCTGTGCGGCAGACCACATCATCGCTGATCCCCACACCATCACAGGCTCCATCGGCGTGATCATGGCACTGCCCGAAGCCGCGGAACTGGGACGCAAGCTCGGCATCGACAGCCAAACCATCAGCTATGGCAAGTTTTCCGGCTTTGGCAACATCTTTGAAAGCTACGATCCCGAACTCTTGGCTTCGCTAAATCGTGAATCCGAAGCGGTTTACGATGAATTTCGTCAGCGCGTGATGGAAGCCCGCAAGATTGGGCCCGAACGCATCGACGAGGTTTCCGAAGGTCGCGTTTTCATCGCCTCCGACGCCCTGGCTCTAGGCTTGGTGGACGGCCTTGGCGACCTGGATGCAGCGGTTAAAAAAGCCGCCGAGCTCGCCGGAATCCAAAAATACAGCCTGCAAAAATACCCCATACGCATGGGAGTCTGGGAAGCCCTGCGCGAAGGCGGATTGTTCAACAGCCTTGCCATCGGCTTGAAGCTGCGCAGCTGTAGCCCGCAGGAGCGTTTGGAAGCCTACTTGCACGACACCCTGCCCCTGCGTGAATGGCTCTACTACTGTCCATATCTCTTGGATCGGTAAAGAAATGAAAAACGGATCCAAACTATGAAAAAAGATAAATTTCACACAGAGATAGTGGTAAACGTCCACCCCATGGAAAAAAGGGTGGCGGTCTTGGAAGACAGCAAGCTGGTGGAGCTCTTTGTGGAGCGCAAAGACAAGCAAAATGTGGTTGGCAACATCTATAAAGGCATCGTGAAAGACGTGCTGCCCGGCATGGGCGCCGCCTTCATCGAAATCGGCCTGGAGCGCACCGCATTTTTGCACTATTCAGACATCGTTCTAGACTTTTTGGACATCTTTGAAAGCGACAACAAACAGCGTCCCCGCTTGAATCCAAAGGATTCTTCCCAGATCGGTAACCTTCTCAAATCGGGTCAGGAGATCGTGGTTCAGGTCCACAAAGGTCCGCTGGGCTCAAAGGGTGCCCGCCTCACCGGACAGATCTCCATTCCCGGCAAATACCTGGTGCTGTTTCCAAACAAAAACAAAATCGCCATTTCCCGCAAAATCTACAGTCAAGGCGAACGCGGCCGCATCCGCAACATTCTTTCCTCTTTCAAAGATCAAAACTTTGGCCTGATCGTGCGCACCGAAGCCGAAGGCTGTGAAGAGGACGAACTTCGTGCCGAATATAAGGCGCTCACCAAGACATGGAAGCTGATCGACAAGCAGATCAAACACCTCAAGGGTCCGGTCTGCGTGTTCGAGGAAAACGCCCTTGAAAACTACCTGATCCGCGACCTCTTTGGTGAAAACGTGGACCGCCTCATCATCGACAACAAAGCCTTTGCCAAAAACATCATCCGTCACCTGGAAGACTTTTCCCCCGAGCTCATTCCCGCGGTCGAATTCTACAAGGAAGACTCCCCCATCTTCGATGCCTGGGGCATTGAAAAGAAGATCGACTCCGTTTTCCATTCCCGCATCTACCTTCCCAGCGGGGGAAACATCAAAATCGAGCAGACGGAAGCCTTGGTGGCGATCGATATCAACACCGGCAGTTTCACCGGCAAAACCAACTACGAAGAAACCATCAAAAAGACCAACATCGAAGCCGCCGCAGAAAGCGCCCGGCAAATCAGGCTGCGCGACCTTTCCGGGGTGATCATCATCGACTTTATCGACATGGTGAACGAGCAAAACAAACAGGAAGTGTTGGACACCCTGCGCAAGGGGCTGCGTCGCGACCGCGCCAAAAACAAGGTGTACAACTTCACGGAATTGGGCTTGGTGGAGGTGACCCGCAAACGTATGCGCTCCACGCTGATCGCGAATTTTTCCGTGAACTGCCCCACCTGCCACGGAACCGGACGCGTGATTTCAAACGACACACTTTTAATGCGTATCCACCGTTGGCTGAGCCGTGCGGACTACTTCATCAAAAACACACGCCTGCGCCTGAAAGTCCACCCCGAACTTGCCGAGCATATCGACAAAAACAGCGGTGTGCTGAACGCTTATAAAGACCAGATCGACATCCAAGCCGACCCTGAGATCAGGCTGGAACAGTTCAGATTTTTCAAGCTTCCCGGCGGAGAGGATATCACAAGCAAATTTAACTGAGCCAAAACTTTGAAGACCTTTGCACATAAGCCCCAATCTTTCATTCGGATTTGGCAAAAATAGTCCAGGAAACATGTCATAATAATACTGTAAATAATTCTTGACAAAATAGTTAGCTATATTTATTGTCACTCCATTA
>Ga0209722_1001991_pt1 | contig 16738 bp, 10 predicted proteins | sample BioC12SIPDNA_2_FD_185745 | JGI IMG/M metagenome (GOLD analysis project Ga0209722, IMG submission 185745) | Anaerobic biogas reactor microbial communites from Washington, USA - Biogas_R1_A C12 SIP DNA (SPAdes) (version 2) | ecosystem: Engineered > Bioreactor > Anaerobic > Unclassified | place... | reverse complement strand
GCTTTACCAGCGCTGAACCCTTTGATTCCCACAAAGCGATCCTCGAGGAGCGGGCCTCCTTTTATGACTGGGTATATGAACGGGGGATGGATCTGCTGAAGGGAACCGATCCTAAAGCAGTTTATCCAGAGGTCAGGAGCATCATCGTTTTGCTTGAAAACTATCATCAGGAAGGGTTCCCCCCGGACATGCTGGGTAAATTTGGACGCTGCTATATGGTGGATGACCGGATTACCAAGGACGATCTGGCCCAAAGAACCAAGCAGTTCCGCGCGTTCCTGTCAGCCAATGGCATCCAATCCAAATCCGGCGCCAGCCTCCCCCAACGCCTGGCAGCCGCCCGATCCGGCCTGGGCACTTTCGGCAAGAACTGCCTGTTTTATGCCAATAAAGCCGCCCGACAGAGTTCCTGGGTCTTTCCGGTGGTCTTGCTGGTAGACCAGGAATTTTCCCCGGATGAACCAACCGTGACTGTGAACTGCCCAACCTGGTGTAGAAACGCCTGCATCGCCGCATGCCCCACCGGAGCGTTGCGGGGCCCCAATAAAATCGATCCCCGCAAATGCATTTCTTATTTAAGTTATTACGGTGAAGGAGTCACCCCGATCGAATACCGGGAGGCCATGGGGATGAGGGTTTACGGCTGCGACCGCTGCCAGGAGATCTGCCCCCGCAACGAACCCTGGATGAATCAGGATCTGCCCGTCAGTCAGAAGATTTCTGCCTGGGCCAAAGATTTTGATCTGCGGGCAATATTGCACATGGATGAGCAATATTATATAGAAAAGATCCTGCCCCATATGTTCTACATGCCTCCCGGGGAAATCTGGCGTTTTCAGATGAATGCCGCACGGGCCATGGGGAACAGCCTGAACCCTGAATATAAGGAAGAACTTAAGCGCTGCCTGGCAGAAAACCAGGATGAAAGAGTCCGGGAAATGGCAACCTGGGCATTGGAAAAGTTAAACCAGGGGTAAACCCAGGGAATGTTAAACCAGGGGGACAGTTCGAGACCACTGAAAAAGCACCATAAATGTCATCCTGAGGAGCCACAAGCGACGAAGGATCTTCTTCGAAAGTCCGTATCTTGGGTTTCCAAGCAACTAGATTCTCACTATCGTTCAGAATGACACATAAAATAAGACTTTTTCAGTAGTCTTGGACGGTTCAAGTGGTTAACCAGAGGCATATTCAACCGCAAGTCAAACCGCAAGAACCGTCCCCCTGGTTACCCCCCCTGGTTACCCCCCTGGTTATTCTGGTTTTTTTATAGGCTTGTTTTCGATCCTGACATTTATAATCAGGGCAAAAGCAATAGTTCCATAGGCCACAAAACTGCGGAAATACTCACCCAGCGCGGCATTGCTGAATAGGTTTTGTCCAGCCTGGGGGGAGACGATAAACAGCGTGTGAAATAAAAATATGCCCAACAGCGCGTGTCTTACCTTGGCACTCCTGATGCTGGCCCCTCCGGCCAGAAGAGCTGCGCAGGAGATAACACCGGTATTCAGGTGGGCAGTGTAGACATCAAACATGCCGATATTCTGCAGGTATATGAGCTGTCCCAACGCCGCCAGTACGGTAGATAAGATCATAGCTTTAATCCTGACCTTATCTGTGTCAATGCCAAGCAGCGCACTTGTCTCGGCAGCGGACCCCACTGCCTGAACCTGACGGCCGAAACGGGTATGCAGAATATAATAGATCACCCCGGCAAACAACATCACTACCAGTATCATAAACAAAGGTATCTGAATCCCTCCGATTTCAAACAGCCAGATTTTTTCGATAGTATTGCGGTACATGCTTAGGTCAACTGTATTTCTCACTCCAATGCCCCGGGTGAGAATGATGTCCTGGTTGGGCACCGGAATGATCGTACCAAAACCCACCAGAAATATGAGCTGATATATGCTGTTGGCAAAGAAACCAATAATGATCGTAGTTATCATTTCCTTGCCTTTGACCCGGTTCAATATGCGGCCCATGGCATAGCCCAGCAGAACGGACAGAAATATGCCGATCACGATGACCGCCACTATCCCTGGAATACCTTCGATACGATAGGCTATCACCAGCAGCAAGGCAGTTTGAACTGCCATAGCCCCCACTGTAATAGCAAAATTCAGCCCCATGCCAGCCACCACTGGGATAATTAGAGCCAGCACCAATAGTCCATCCCTAATAAACCTGGTAATCACCTGGTTCAAAACAAAGGTGCCGGTAAGCCCGGAAAATTGCCAGGCGCAGAAAGAAAGCACCAGGAATACCGCGGGAACGATATGTTCGTGGTTAAAAGAGCCGCCAGGCGGCGATTTCATTTTCAACTGCTGTCCCTCCGCGTTTCCCTTAACAGCAAAGCATACAGAATTACGCCGTAAGTGATAAAACTCCTGAGAATCTCGGTCAGTTCCGGTATCAAAAGTTGGTTGGCGACGGGCACGGTCAAAAGATAGATGGACTGTAGCAGATACGTACCCAGTACCGCCTCAAAAACAAAAGCCCTTTTGCCAGTGCTGCCGCCGATCAATAGGGCCGAAATTGCAGGAAAAGCCATGGACAAGGGCTCATCATAAAGTTGGATAAAACCATAGCTCTGAGCGTAAACACAAATACCCACTCCAGCTATAACTGTCGATATAATGACAGCTGTCAGGCGGGTTCCGGATATGTTTATTCCCGACAACCTCGAAAAACCTTCATTTTCTCCCGTTGCAACGATGGCGCGGCCAATTTTAGTGCGGAAAAACCAGTAGAGAAACAAACAAAGCAGCGCAAAAAAGACGAGCAAGCCCAACGGAATTTCCAGATCGCCGATGCTGATCACGAAAAAGTTGTCCAAGACGCGGTTAAAATAATTCTCCAGGCTGATTCTGGGCCTTAGTCCTTGACCCCCGATGGGATAAAGCATTTCCCGGTTCTGAAAGGGAGCCAGGGTCCAGAAATAGTTCATCAAGGGTATAAAGGAAAAACCGATAAAAGTGCCGGCAATTTCTTCGCGGCCTTTGACCCGGTTGAGGATCAGGCCGTATATCCAGCCCAGTGCCACGCAAATCACCAAGCTAAACAACAGTGCCATGAAAAACCCGGGAAATCCGGTCATCCTGAAATTCACAGCCAAGCACATGCCCAGCAGCCCGCCGACGATTCCCACCGGAAGTCCAAAATTCAGTCCTGCGCCCGCGTTCAGCATGGGGATAAGCGACAGTACCAGTACCCCGTTCATGACCAGCTTGATCAGGGACTCGTTAAATAATATGGCCATATCCATCTGCAGCAGCCAGGCCATGGCGATCAAGGCTAGTAAAAAAGCGATAATGATCAGCTGCGGCATTTTGATCCGGTTATAACCCATCATTCACCCCTGCTTCTCCTGAAAGTGCCAGGCCGAAATCTATTTCCGGAGCATCTGGGGGTAGGATCTTAAATATTCTCCCCTGTACCATCACCGCGATCCGGTCGCACACCCGCTTCAATTCATCCAGTTCACTGGAAGCGAACACTATGGTCGTATTCCGGGTGCGATTTATCTCAATCAACATTTTCAGTATTTTTTCCCGGGCAGATATGTCCACTCCCCTGGTCGGTTCGGCTACGAACAGCAGCCGGGGCTGGACTGTCAAAGCCCTGGCAAGGCACACTTTCTGCTGATTGCCGCCGCTTAACTCTGTTACTTTTTGTTTCATGGAAGTACATTTTATATCAAAATCTCGGATCATTTTCTCAACGTGCGGGGCAGCCCGGCGCCGATCCAACAAGCTCAGATAAGGGAACAGGAATGGCCGGCTGAACATATTTTTGATTTGGTTGCCGGTAAAGACGATATTGTTCTCCAGAGACTGATCCGCCAGGATTCCCAGACCCTGCCTGTCATCCGGCAATACATACATCCCCTTAGCGATATTGGATCCGGCATCCATGCGGGTTATTCTTTCATTATCAAAACAGACCTCGCCTTCTACCGGATACATGCCCATCATACCGTAACCCAACGCCAGCTTGCCGTGACCGGGCAAACTGGTCAGTCCCATTATTTCACCTTCATATACGTTCAAGTCCAGGTTCTGGATTTCTTCTCCCGGCATGGCTACCGAAAACCGCCGGAATGTAATCAAAGGACGTTCCTCAATCTGTCTCTTTTCGGCCACTGCTTTTTTAACACTGTGGCCGATCATATCCCGAGCCAATTGGCTTATCTGAATGTGATCCCTGTCATACTGGGCGACCCGTTCTCCGTCCCGCAGCACGCTTACCCGGTCACAGACGGCTTGTATTTCCTCCAAACGGTGGGATATAAACAGGATCCCGATCCCCCGCCCGGACATTTCCCGTAGTATCTCCAAAAGCCGCAAGCCGTCGTTTTGGTTAAGCACCGCCGTGGGTTCATCCATGATCAGCAAGCGCAGATCAGTCCGGTTTATCTCCCGGGCGATCTCCACAAATTGCTTTAAGTTTATTGATAGATCCAAGATTTTTATATCCGGATCAAGACCTATGCCCAGTCTCTTCAATACCTGCCCTGAGCTTTCCCGATCATGCCTCTCATCAATAAAGGTATACTGCCGGCCCAGGAAACGGTCAGTTAAGGCCAGCGTATGTTCGCGGCCCAGCTTGATATTTTGCGCCACCGTCAGATCCGGGATCAGGGCAAACTCCTGATGTACCATGCCGATACCGGAGGCGATCGCTTGGGAGCAGTTTTTAATATCCAGCCTGCGCCCAGCAAAAATAACTTCACCCTGATAACCGCCTGTCTCATGTATGACCGAACGTCCGAACAGGATATTCATCAGAGTGGTTTTGCCTGAACCGTTGGCCCCTACCAAGCCGTGGATTTCCCCGGCCTTAACTGAAAGGCTAATATCCTTCAAGGCTGGAATACCGTTATAGCTTTTACTCAGATGGTTGATTTGCAAAAGATTTTCCATGATTTGCTCTCATATCTTGGCCGGAAACAATTCAGGCTGTCCGTTAAGACAGCCTGAATAATCCAGAAAGCAGTCGCCTAATATAGAATCGTATCCATAATCATGACAGCATAATTGTCAAGCTCAGGACTATCCGCTTTGGCTTTGAACTTGCTGAAGCTGACGTCATATCCAAATGTATCCTGAGCAAACTTGTTCAGGTTGTCGACATTCTTATAATCAAAGCTGGGATCTTCAATCATTTTCATAGCCAGTTCTACTGCATACTGGGGCATGAACACCGTGGCCGGCATGGGCCATCCACCCAACCTGCCGGTCATGCCTGCTTCGGCAGCTTTTTCCGATATCATCCCGTTGACTTTTTCAAAATTCCAGGCGTCCTCTTCGGAGATTTCCAGGCCTAATACAGTCGGGTAAGCCTGTAACGGTGTGGGGCAGCATTGTTCCGTTACCATAAACTTTAACTTGAAGGCTTCGTCAATGATAACATCGTACATAGGACAATTGCTGCCGAATATGTTGGTATCAGGCCCATATTTCTCAATCTGACGGGGAATGTCCTCCCTCAGGAACTGCAGCATCGGTCCAGTACCATTACCGGTCTGCGGATCAGGAGTAACCACCTCGACCCACTGCATGCCTAATTCGTTGCTGGTCTTTTGCATGGCGTCCTTTCTCTGGGCAATGACCTCTTTCGACAAATGGGTAGGGAACGAATAGTGAATCATGGTTTTGGCGCCCATCGCGTGGGCTTGGGTAGCGATAGCCTGACCTCTTCTTACCCAATCCGTATCCAGGTTAAGGTCGACGTACTGCGACATTAATACCGGATCATCCCAAATGGGGGCAGTTATGGTGATAATGTCGGGTCTGATCTCCTCTACCTTTTGCAGCGCCGGTAACAAGCCCGCCTGCCCGGATACTACGATAATGGCCTTCATCTGCGGGTCATCTGCCAGCGAAGTAATCTGACTCAGCCCAGTTTCAATCTCGGTTGAGAAATTCTCCGGCAGGGTTATGTGTTTGACTATGTCAGGGTATTGCTCGGCCATTTTCTCCGCCGCCCGGAACTCATCTTCGCTGGTGGATAATGTCGGAGTCACAATGCCGATTTTATAGCCTTCCGTCTTTTCTGAAGCCGCCTGACCTCCACATCCCGTCAGACAAGCGGTCATCAAGATGAACACTAATAGTAGTGCAATATGTTTTCTCAACTCCTCATGCCTCCTCATCACATTAATTGCTTTCCTCATTTTTTCTCATTCCCTCCCCGCCCTACTTGGATAAAAGATTATTCCAGTTATACCCACATGGAATAATTTTATATTAATTGCCCTAATTCGTCTAATTACTTAATGTTATATATGAAGGCTTGCTAAGCTTAAGTTGTCGAGGTTTGCTCTCATATGCAACTTGGAGAGACAAAAGGTGACTTATGAAAATACTGTTTCCAGCTGATTTATTTTCACTACAGATCTTCATTAGGATAAGTCATAGTGGCTTAGGTTTACTCTCCAACTCGATTTCCCGATCCCTATCTGAGCATGACCCTTTGCCCACGACAATTTGCAATCCTTGATCAATGTCAAGGCCGCTGCGTCAAATCTTTTCGGCATCGTTTGCCTATAAACAGGCCAACTGATTTCAGCACTCCTGTACCCTGCTGGGAAAACGATGCTCTAATAGCTGGAAAAACCCCTAATAAGTAAGCTATTATTAGAAAAGCGAATCTTATGAGCAGCTGGCTTTTTTCCTGCGTAAGTATATACGCAGGTATAAGTACTGGTAGAAAGGAGGAGGCCCTATGCCACTTCAATTGGTACGCAATGATATCACCAAAATGAAGGTTGACGCGATTGTCAATGCTGCTAATACCGCTTTACAAAGAGGCGGTGGTGTCTGCGGGGCTATTTTCTCTGCCGCCGGAGCTAAGGAGCTGCAGGCAGAATGTGATAGGATAGGGGGATGTAAGACGGGAGAAGCGGTCATTACTTCCGGCTATGATCTACCAGCCAAGTACATCATCCACACCGTCGGCCCCATCTGGCAGGGAGGTCATGCCAATGAGGCCCAGCTTTTACACAACTGCTATATCAATTCGCTGACCCTGGCCGTAGAGCATAAATGCCAATCTGTAGCCTTTCCCTTGATCTCTTCCGGTATCTATGGCTACCCCAAGGATCAGGCCCTGCACATTGCCGTGACTGCTATCAGTGAATTTTTGCTTACTCACGAAACAAATGTTTATCTGGTTCTTTTTGATAAAAATGCTATCACCTTAAGCGAAAAGCTCTTTACCGCCATTGAAAAATATATTGATGATAATTACGTTGAGGAACACCTGCTAAGGGAGCAGCATAGACGTATCGAGCATTTTGAAGCCAACGAATTAATAAGCCAAGACTATAACCTGTACAGCCCCCAGAGGTCTTTGGAGCATGTATTGGATCAGTTAGACGAATCATTCTCGGAAATGCTGCTGCGATTGATCGATGAAAAAGGCCTGACTGATGTGGAAACCTACAAACGAGCCAATATAGACCGGAAACTGTTCTCCAAGATCCGCAGCAGCAAAAACTACCATCCTAGTAAGGCTACCGCCCTGGCCCTGGCAGTTGCCCTTAAGCTGAACCTGGACGAAACCCTGGATCTGCTCAGCAAGGCCGGTTACACTCTGTCCCCTAGCAGCAAATTCGATGTGATCATCCAGTACTTCATTGAGGAAGGCAACTACAATATATTCGAAATAAATGAGGCCTTATTCTATTTTGATCAGGCCACACTAGGCTCCTGATTGTCGCCCGGCAAGCGACCATGGCTGCCCTAAAACTTGTTATCCTTCAATTATCAAAGGAAACGGAGGATAACAAAATGAAAACAAACCTAACTGAATTGGTATTTATTCTGGATAGGAGCGGTTCCATGGCCGGTCTGGAGAGCGACACCATCGGCGGCTATAATGCCATGCTAAAAAAGCAGCAGGAAGAACCCGGCGAAGCCATTGTCACCACAGTGCTCTTTGATCACGAATACACTTTGCTCCACGACCGCATCAACATCAAGGGCATCCGTCCCATCACTGAAAACGAGTACTTCGTAGGCGGCACCACTGCTCTGCTGGATGCCATCGGCAAAACCATTCATAAGATCCACAATGCCCAGCAGCATACCAGTCCCGAACACCAAGCCAATAAGGTACTGTTTGTTATCACCACCGATGGCCTGGAAAACGCCAGCCGGGAGTATACCTACCTAAAGATCAAGAAAATGGTGGAACAGCAAAAGGCCAAATGCGGATGGGAGTTCATCTTCCTGGGCGCCAACATCGATGCCATAGCTACGGCAGCGGGCCTGGGCATCAGTGCCGACCGAGCCGCCAACTACCTGGCCGACAGTCAGGGCACCCAGCTGAATTATGAAGCAGTCAGCTGCGCGGTCAGCGAACTGCGTGCCAACCGGGAAATCGACGCCAACTGGAAAGCCAGTATTGATGAGGATTTTGCCAAGCGGGGCAAAAAACACAAATGATTGGATGAATCATCATTGGTCTCCCCTTCCCAAGGGGCAGACCTTTTTTTGTGAGCGGTTGCTGTAAAACGTTTCTGCTCAAATGTCACCGCACTGTGAAAATGGGTTCTGACTGTGTCATCGCGAGGAGCGTAGCGACGTGGCGATCTCATAAAATGTCATGGAGACAGGGTTGTTGACAACTTTCTAGGCTTGCTGCCACTTTCTTTTTGTCAGACATGTAATGTGCTCGGTTCTGATATCACCCATCAAAGACCATGGGATATTCTCTTTGGTGTGGTGATATGTGAATCCGCACTTCTCCTGAACCCGCTGAGACTGTTTATTGCCACTGAAGTATCCGCACCACAGTTTTTGAAGGTTTAAATCTTCAAAACCATAACGAATAAGCTCATTGACTGCCTCAGGGATCAGTCCCTGACCCCAGAATGGTACGCCGATCCAATAGCCGATTTCGCCTTCGTCTTGAGGGAGCCCGATGTTACTCTCATCTCCGATCATGAGACCGATACTTCCTACCGCATGTCCTGCACTTTTTAGAACAACCGCATAAGTCTCCGGTTTAGAAAGCACATCCTTAATTATTTCCAAACTATTTTCCACACTGGTATGTACAGGCCATCCTGCGATCGGGCCTACCCGTGGATCACTTGCATATCTATATAGATCATCTGCATCCGACTCCTGCCAGGGACGCAGTATTAATCGCTCTGTTTCAAAAATCATATTTATCTCTCCTGTTGTCAACAACCCCGTCCCCGCGACAACTTAAGCGAAACACTCCCGCCTGACTCCGCGGCCCTTTCAAAGTAAATCTCCGGCAGCACAATGATGATTTCCTGATCCGAGTCTTCTTTCTGCCAGTAGACCATAAATCTAACTTTGGCACTGTGGGGTAGATAGTTCTTTCGTATGATTGGTTCTATTTTTTCTTTGAAAAGTTTTGATACTTTTAGTACGGCTACCCCTTTTGCATTAAAGCAGGTTTCTCCATCAAATGTCAGCACATCGCCACAGTTAAGCTGGGAAACCATGTGTTGCCGTGAATCAAAGTAGTCCAGCCACACGTCCTTATGGGATAACTGCATCGCTAATTGAGAGGGTGGCAAATAATTTGCAGCGTCAGTCACTGATTGCAATCCCCTCGTACTAATATTCCTCAAATAATTTCCGTTATAGTGAATAGTCAGATTAGCTTTCGCCCTGGTCATGGCTACATACAACAGTCGTTTGGCCTCATCACTGCTCAGGCTGAACTGATCGAGCATCAGATATACATTATCGAATTCTCTTCCTTTGGCCTTATGCATCGTGGAAACATAGATGGTTTCCATGCTGTCGCCGGTGAAGTCTTCCATCTTTGATTCCCGGATTAAGATCTCCAGATCCGATTTATATTTGCTTTTTGGATTGAGAGCCTCAAAATCCTTAATAAGATTGGTGGTCAACTCATAATTTGAACTGCCGCGGAATCGTTCTTTCAACTCACGTTTGGCCTGGTTCCAGACCTCAGCATAAATGGTATAACTCCCCTCTACCAGCGTTAGCCGGTTTAAGAAGAATCTGATTTCCAAGAGATTATAGAGGTTAAATCCTTCACTGGATTGGATCAGTTTAGCCTGCACTCCTTCTTTGAGCAGCAAGCCTGTTATTTGCAGGGCCTCCTCATTGGTCTTAGTCAGGATGCAAGTAGATCCCATCAATTCAGCAGCCAGAACATCATTCACCAGGGGAGTAACAAGATTGGAACCCCTGTACCTCACCAGTTTTATAGAACCGTTATCTCTATCGACCGCCAAAATAGGAGTACGCTTTAAGCGCTGGGGAATACTTTCTAAGAACTGATTGCTGAAATCCACCAGGTTGCTCTTGCTTCGGTAATTTTCCACCAGTTCATACATGACCGCTCCTTCTTTTTCGATCAGCTGTTTGAGGTACTTGGAATCTGATCCCCGGAACTCATAGATATTCTGGTCGTCATCCCCCACCGCGATCACCCTCATATCTTCGTTCTTCTCCATTAAAGTTTGGATCAGGGCAAACTCATCTGCATCCATGTCCTGGGCTTCATCGATCACCAGAACCGTCTTCGTGATTCGGCTGGCTTCCACTTCTCCATTGGCGATTCTGACAACCGTTTCTTTGACGATCTGATCCGATTTTTCCAGCGTACCCACTCTTCCTAATAGATCAAAACAATAGGAATGAAAAGTTTTGATGTCTACATAGTTAGCCGCACCGCCAATCAGCTTAAGCAGACGCTTTTTAAATTCCGTAGCTGCTGATCTGGAGAAAGTGACCATCAGTAGCTGTTCTTGCTTGACATCCTCCATTAAAAGCAGTGAAGCAAGCTTATGCACCAGGATCCTGGTTTTCCCGCTGCCTGGCCCGGCAGCCACCACGATGTATTTCGATTCTTTATCATTAATAATTTTTAACTGGGTCGGCGACAGAGTGCCAAATAGTTGTTTGAATTTAGCTGGTGTGATATTTCTTTTCAGTTCATTTTGACGGCTGCCTTTAAAGTATTTATTAATAAAAGAATTGTAATTTAGCCGGAAATAATCATCCACAAAAGCCAATGCCGCCTTATAATCTTCGATCATTTTCCGGCAATATTCTCCGACGATATGGATCTGCTGCATCTTGCTCTCGTAAAACTGGCTGAACTTCAGATAATCATCATTTTTATACCGCTTGCGATTATCCCTTTCGAGCCGTTCAATGGTTATCGGACTGTAGATTACCATGAAACCGCCGTCGATTTTGATCGAGTTGATTTTGGATAAATAAAAAAGGGCATTTTCTATTTCATCGAATGTGATCTGCTGATTAAAAAGCTTAATGCTGCGTTCATACTCCTCCAATATTTCAATTTCTGAAAATACCACTCCGCTTGTTTCCGGCTTACCTTCAGAGTGTGAATCTCCATTGGCCTTTTCGCTTTTACTATATAGATAATCGACAATAAACTGAGCTAGTCCATGACGTTGTAATAGCTTTTCTCTGAAGTCTGACGGACAATAATGGCAGCATACTTCCATATGCTCATTAGATGGATCCTTCACTCTTTTTGTTATCCAATGCATGATCTCCCATATGTTCAAGATAGCCATGATTTTGTCAGGGGTGATTTCTTTGCAGCCCCATTCGTGCCCCAATTCATTTAGTTCCTTAATGTTGTAAGTTTTTGGTTCATTAGTAAACATTGTAAGCAAATATTCTTCGATTTTTTGGTATGATTCTAGAATTCTAAGGGAACGGTTCGAGTTAGCTTCCTTACTTATGAATGCAGTTAAATCATTATCATCGCCGATGATTTTCTCCAGACGCAGCAGATTAACAATTCGTATAGCTTCCTTCTTTTCCATCCCTAAGACATCGGCTAAATAATCCACCCTTGTTACCTTTGCGTCTTCGACGCTTTCTTTCGTATTTTTATGTGTAAACAGGCTACTGATAACGCGTGCAGCCTGCATTTTTTGCTTCTCATCGAATCGATGGGAAGCATTGACCCGTAAAATTGCTTCAGCAGCATTATTGGTATTGATGCTGTTTGCAAACACCCGGGGCGAATTATTGCTCCTTTTCAAATAACCGGCCGTCTCCAGTGCTGAAATGGCAGTCCTGACTCTGGTTTCAATGTTTACGATACCTTCACTCCAACCTGCCTTATTAGCAATCTCTAAAGCCGACTGTGATACTTTTGCCCGCACTCTGGTCAGTTCTTTGACCGCTTTCCAGACCTGATTGATTTCCTGTATAGTGATTTTGGTTTGATTAAGCAGATTAAAATGCTTGCTTAGATCATCATCATTAAACAATATATAGCAATCGGCGGTAATATTTTCGTCCCTGCCGGCCCGCCCGGCTTCTTGAACGTAGTTTTCCAGGGAATCAGAAATTTCATAATGGATGACCATACCCACGTCTTTTTTATCTACGCCCATACCAAAAGCAGAAGTAGCCACAATCACCTGCACTTCTCCATTAATAAAAGCATCTTGATTCTGTGATTTTTCATCTTTGTCCATTTTGCCATGGTAGGGTTTAGCCTCAAATCCATCCGCAGTCAATCTATCTGCCAGATCGTATGCTTTCTTGGTTCGTGAAACATAAATGATGGTCGGGCAATTCTTTTCTAAGAGCAAACGCCTTACTTCATTATATTTTTCTTCTTCGTTCTGCATTTCGAACACATCATAACGCAGATTGCTTCTCGCGGCATTGGCGTGGAATATTTCCAGATCCAGAGATAAATTGTCTTTGAAGTACTGGCAGATATCTTCCACGACCTTCGGCTTGGCGGTAGCCGTGAAGCATGAAACAGGGATCCCCTCTTCTAGATTCTTTCTCTCTTGCAGTAATTTGATGAAGTCAGCAATATATAAATAGTCAACTCGAAAATCCTGTCCCCACGAAGATAGGCAATGGGCTTCATCGATGACGAACCGAACCACATTTCTGCCCAGCAATAAACGTTCCACAGTATTAGAACGCAATGACTCCGGGGCTATATATAATATGGAAGCCGAGCCGTCCGCCACCCGCTCGATTGATTTAGCTCTTTCGATCGGGTCCAGCAAACCATTGATGGTAACAGCGTCTATTATCCCCAGTTTTTCAAGATTATCGACCTGATCCTTCATCAAAGATTGTAGCGGAGAGATTACTACCGTAAGCCCCCTGATATTTTTCCCCTGCATTAAAGCCGGCACCTGAAAAGTTACGGATTTTCCGCCGCCGGTAGGAAAGATCGCCAGAATCGATTTATTATCGATGGCAGCTTGAGCGGCTCTTTCCTGCAAAGGTTCGTCGTCATACTTCCGATAAGAATCAAACCCAAAAAACTCTTTCAGCCCTTTATTTATGTCCAGTGCAGTATTACAGTAAGTACAGCCCTGCAAACACGGTTTGCCGCACAGTAAGTGCATGGTTCGTTTAACATTTGGATAATTTTTTGTTACCCAAGGCGGAGTAATTGAATATTGATGACCAGTATTGATTAAAGCCAGACAGTAAGCCAGTTCAATAGGATAATCCTCTATTATTGTGGACAAATCGGCCCTCTCACAGATCTTCCCATGAAACCTCTTGGCAATGAGTCTTTCCACATCAGCGGGCCGTTCATCAATGCCAAGATATTTAAAAAGTCCCCCAAACTCTCCGGTGGTCTGCAGCAACAGAGCCAAGATCTGTTTTAATTCACTGTCCAGTCGCTGAAAAGCAGCTACCTCATCGAAAAATAAATCTTTCGCCTTAATGGAATCATTCAAGGGGTTATTAATTTCTTGTGTTTGGAGTTTGTCATCTTTCACCAGGGCATGATAAGGTTTGGCAGGAAATAAGAGTGGAGAAAGGAATAACGTATCCAGTATATCGTGATCACCGTATTCTAAAGTAACGCCGGCTTTTCTGAGGTATTTAAGATCATGGTTAATTATATTATGGCCACAAATAAACTCCGCACCCTGAAAGAATTGTCTAAAATCAGCAATAGAACTGGAGTGAAATGAACTACCATCCGTCTTGATGCCGCCCATATCAAGAATCTTTCCGCTGTTAGGCTCGACTTCTATATCAATAAATGCGATGGATTTCAATCTCATTTCCACCCCCAGAGAATCTATAATTCTAAATTCCCCTAAGTGTGGGAAATTTCCTCCATTATCCTTGTTTTTCGAGAAACAACCCAGACAAACTTGAATTACAGTAACAAATCATAGAACCTCACTGCAACAGGCATTAAGGTGTATCCGAAATACGTGTGCCACTACATTTTTGTAGTGACATCATCATCTCCGATCATGAGACCGATACTTCCTACCGCATGTCCTGCACTTTTTAGAACAACCGCATAAGTCTCCGGTTTAGAAAGCACATCCTTAATTATTTCCAAACTATTTTCCACACTGGTATGTACAGGCCATCCTGCGATCGGGCCTACCCGTGGATCACTTGCATATCTATATAGATCATCTGCATCCGACTCCTGCCAGGGACGCAGTATTAATCACTCTGTTTCTAAAATCATATTTATCTCTCCTGTTGTCAACAACCCCGTCCCCGCGGTAACTCCTTCTCACTACATGCAGCGGAAAGCCGGTAACTCTTGAGATTTGCCTGAAACTACCCCATAGTAATATCTAAATTGAAACAACAGAACTGTCTCCGTGTTTCGCCGCGTTTCGTCAACCTATAAATAATGTATATAGTATAGCCAGGCCGTAGAAAGCTAAACAAATAATCGCCCCGGTCTGCCCTAATGGAAAATGGTGTGTCCTGGCTAATTTATGAACGATGAGAGCCGGAATGATCCCAATATAAAATGCTGAACCAATTCCGCCGGCATAGTTTAACACTTCAGTAAAAGCATTTCCCCCCATGCCGCTTAAATAGATATCAAATAATACTACAGGAATAATTATTAGTGCAATGCTGGTAGAAGGGTTGGTTTTAAACATATCCTGGAAAGTTAATTTTAATGAGATGCCAATACCATAAGCTGAAGTTAAGATGGCTAAAATGGCAAATATCTGGCCGAAAATGGCCACAGCGCTACTGACATGACCTGTCAGGCCTATTGTGGCTACTGGTGTTACTCCACCGGCACCCATTACACCAATAGATACGGTGAAAAAGAAGAAGTAAAGCGCGGCTACCGATAATATACTAATCTTTATGACTTGGATTCCTTGAGTCCTCGAAGCTTTCAGATAGTAGATTACGGGTGGTATTACAATGTGTCCTGCGAAGGCAAAAATAATTATTCCCGCAGCCCCAAACATTTCGCTGGGGACAAAAGACAAGTAATTATTCAATTTAATAACCGGGATTGATTTATACATAACACCTATAAGGAGGAGAACCAAAACGGTGGCAACAACAGCATTAAACTTATTGCTGTCGCCGAGATTGCGGGTTAACAAAAAAACTAGGAGCAGTAAAAATAGACTGGCGCCTAACCAAAAAGGAATGTTCAATAACGCATTGAACGTGCTTCCGATCGCCAATGGATAAGCAATCATTGCCCCATATGAAGAAAATAGTATTCCCGCCAGCGTCAGGTAGCCAATCTTGGCCCCCAGATGACTGCGAAAAATGGAATAAAGGGATGCTTCACCATCTTGCATATATACAAGAATACTTACGTAAACTGCAGTCAGATAAGCAAAAAAAGTTCCGATAATAAAAATGATAGTTCCGCCAATGAATCCGCTTTGAGAAAGAGCAAAGGGCAAACCCAGTATTCCTGCTCCTACAAAGGTTCCAGTAAAAAGCAGTGAACCAATAAGTTTTTGATGTTTCATTATCTGCTGCTCCTTGGAAACACGGGGACGGTTATTCTGTTTCAAAAATCATATTTATCTCCCCTGTTGTCAACAACCCCGTCCCCGCGACACTCCAGGTAGTAAAAGTAGATCCAGACAACGATTAGAGCGTACATCATTGGCTGAATCATGCCTATTATCAGAATGAAGGTAATGTATGTTGAAGCCATTCCCCCGATCAGGTTTGCTAGCGCTCCCAAGAGTATCCTCATGATGAATGATACCACATAAATCAGGAGCCACAAGGCAATGAATTCAAAAATGATGTTTACCCGCTTGCCCTTGGATAATGCAGCACACCTGCGCAAAGTTTCAAGCGGGCCGCGAGACTCCAGGGCCAGCACTGGCCATATGAACACATACAGAGCAAATAAGAAAGCTACTATCACCCATGTGAATAATAAAATCAACGTTTTCAGCTCTGGGAATATTTCGCCAACCGCTACCGGAATATACCTGATGCCGATCACGATCAGTGCCACGGTCATCAGCTTCCACCACGGTCTCAAACCGTTATGCACCGCCGTTTTGTAACTGAATTCCTGCTCTGACCCATACAAAGACAAGCCGCATATAAGAGGCCCGATCCAAAATGGACTCAAAAGCCATCCCGGAACGTTGAATGCCATCATCAGCTGCATGGTCTCATTTCTAGAATTGCTGATCCCCAATAGAATCAGCCCCACAAGGATCCCCACCGGCAGAACTATGATTGCAATGGATTTAAAATATTTCCCGTATGCCTCTAATGCTTTGGTTAAAACCATATTCCCCTCCCCTTTCTCTGCTTTGCAAGCCCAAGCCCACCCCCACCCACACAAAAAACTGCCCCCTGGCAGTTCTCATTGTATAATTGAGAATCTTGCATAACTCGAAAAATTTGAACTTGAGCCAAGATAATGGTAGTAACTACCATTGAGTAGTAGTACAAACTAAAGCATTATGCTTCAA